>Ga0307410_10000257_pt1 | contig 20208 bp, 9 predicted proteins | sample 322Ometagenome_3_FD_203707 | JGI IMG/M metagenome (GOLD analysis project Ga0307410, IMG submission 203707) | Maize rhizosphere microbial communities from greenhouse at UC Davis, California, United States - 322HYB-O-3 | ecosystem: Host-associated > Plants > Roots > Rhizosphere > Soil | place... | reverse complement strand
TATTGCTGCAAAGAATAATGGCTTTATTGTATCTTTAAATTTCAGTTTCATTTTTATGGTTTTTTAGTTAATTGCGCCTTAGTATACAATAGTCTGTATAGCATGTGCGGGAATAGTTATAGTTGTATTTTGAGCATCTATTGATAAACTATATACAATTTCTTTTTCTGACTGATTCATAACAATGGTGGTAATTGTTTTATCAGGGTTTTTAAATGAAGTGCTTATTAATATTTTATCACTTACCGTTTCTTGTATTCTTTTTGCATTTGGCTGAATAAATTTTGAAAAATGTCCTATATAATAATACATTGGTGTATAAATCAATTCGTCTTTTGTAATATCTGCGTGAATTGGAGCAAAGCAAAAATTGCCGACATGGTTAGGCCCTCCGTTTTGATCGAGAAGGATATTCCAGTCTGTCCATCCTACAGTTCCGTTGTTGAAATCATTTATCATGTTAAGACCATATCGTTCTGCATTTCCCCAAAACTGAAATTTTGCTGCGTCAAATTTTTCAATACAACCTTCTGTAAAAAGTAAATTCTTATTTGGAAAAGTTTTGTGCACCTCGCCCACTGATTCAAATTTCGGAGTTCCTCCATTCCAAGTTTCATACCAATGAAATCCAATTCCCCAGGCATATTTTGAAACTTCGGGATCTGAGAAAACGAGATTGGCTCTTTTAGTTAACATATCTCCCCGGTTATGATCCCAAATAATAACTTTTTTGGTACCAAGTCCTTCTTTTTCTAAAGTTGGTCCAAGGAAATTTTTAAGAAAATCTCTTTCTGCTTCAGGAGTATAAATGCAAGATTCCCACCTTTGCCTGGCCATTGGCTCGTTTTGAATCGTCAATCCCCAAACAGGAATGCCTTCTTTTTCGTATGCTGTAATAAATTTAACATAGTAATTGGCCCATGACTGTGAAAACTCAGGCAATAAAACGCCGCCGTGCAAAATATCATTATTGTCTTTCATAAAAGCTGGGGGACTCCACGGACTAACATATAAAGTTAATTTGCCGCCGGCTGTTTCAATTGCTTTTTTTAATAATGGGATTCTATATTTTTTATCGTGATCAATATTGAATGTTTTTAAGTCTTTGTCACCTTCCTGGATGTAAGTATAACTATCACTGCTAAAATCACAGCTATGAATATTTGTTCTGGCCAATGAGTAACCAATACCTTTATTTTTATCGTAATACGCTGTTAGAAATTCCTGTTGTTTTATGAGCGATAATTTTGCAAATACTTCGGCACTTGCATCGGTAATTGCTCCGCCAATTCCCAGAAAAGTCTGATCTGTTTTTTGGCTGTCAACAATAATAGACACTGTTGAACTTGTCTGTGAAGCTGAATTTAAAATTGAATTGTTGGATAATGATAAACGTAAATTGGTATTTTCTGCGGTAGTGTATACAGTTAATTTGTTTGATTTAGATGCAGAGGCAGCCGTATTTACAATTTTAGATGAAGAACAACTTAATTGTAAAATTAATATTGGAACTATTAAGATTCTATTTATATATTTCATTGCACTTTCAAAACAACTTTATTTAATTAAAGTAAATTGAGGGTTAAACCGGATGATTCAGATTAACCCTCTCTTACTAACTCACAAAATATTAATATACAAGCGTTTGTATAGCATGAGCAGGAATCTTAACAATTGTTTTCTCTGCTGCTATAATCAAATTATAAGTAACCTCTTTATCACTCTGATTCATAACAATAGTTGCCATTGTTCCGTCAGTATTCAAAAATGAAGTGCTTAACAAAGAACTTCTGCTTACTGCAGTACTAACTCTCTTTGCATTTAGACGAATGAATTTTGAAAAATGTCCGATATAGTAATATGAAGGAGTATATATTAACTCTCCTGTTGTAGTATCGGCATGAATTGGTGCAAAACAGAAATTTCCAACATGATTGGGTCCTCCATTCTGATCCAGAAGAATATTCCAGTCTGTCCATCCGGCAGTTCCGTTATTAAAATCATTAATCATAGAAATACCATATCGCTCTCCATTACCCCAGAACTGATATTTTTTGGCATCAAATTTTTCAACACATCCTTCTGTAAACAAAAGACCTTTATCAGGATAAGCTTCTTTTACTTTTGCAACATTATCAAACATAGAAGCGCCGCCTGACCAGTTTTCGTACCAGTGAAAACCCATTCCCCAAACATACTTTGACGCTTCAGGATCAGAATAAATTACATTTGCTCTTTGATTCATTAAATCACGATTGTGATCCCATGCGATAATTTTTACATTACTCAGTTTCTCTTTTTTCAAAGTTGGGCCCAGGAAATTTTTAATAAAATCCCTTTCAGCTTCAGCAGTATAAATGCATGATTCCCATGTTTGAACTGCCATTGGTTCATTTTGAGTAGAAGTCCCCCAAATTGGAATTCCTTCTTTCTCATACGCTTTTATAAATTTCACATAGAAATTTGCCCATGTTTGATGATACTCCGGCAATAATGTTCCACCTTTTAATACATTTTTATTGCTTTTCATAAAAGCATTTGGCGACCAAGGAGCAGCATAAGTAAGCAGCTTACCTCCTGCAGTCTGGATTACCTGCTTAATTAAGGGAATGCGATATTGCTTATCATGATCAATAGAAAACGTTTTTAAATCTTTATCACCTTCTTCGATATAAGAATAGCTTCCACTGCTAAAATCAGAACTCTGTATCGTTGTTCTTAGCAAAGAATAGCCTATACCTTTTTGTTTATCATAGTAGGCATTTAAAAATTCTGCTTGTTTTTCTTTTGAAAGTTTAGCAAATATTTCGGCACTCGCATCTGTGATTGCACCACCAATTCCCATAAAAGTCTGGAATTTTTTTGATGGCTCTACAAAAACAGAAGTCTCAGTTTCTAGGGGCTGTTTTGCTTGTGAAAAAACAAGATTATCGGTAGATGTTAATCTTAAATCTGAATTTTCAGCAGTTGTATAAACACTTACTTTTTTTCCTTTGGTTGTAAATTCATTTTTTGTTTTTGGCTGTTGAGCAAAAGCTGTCAACGAAAACAATAAACATAGAATTTTAAAACTATTTTTTTTCATTCTTCCTTTATTATTATAATCCTGGATTAAAGTTTTTTTTTCGGGGATTAATTGTAAAGTTTTCTGCTCGCCTGGATTTAAAAAATAGCCCATACTCATAATGATTATGGGCTATTTACAACCAAACTTAAACTTAACTTTATTTTATTTTGCTCTCATTTCTACTCTACCGATTGTTATCCCGTCTTTTGTAAACTTGTTTCCACCGGATCTAATCAACAAATAAATTTTCCCTGTAGTATCAAATTTTACAACGTTAGAAACTGAACCAGTACTACTGTTTTTAACACAACCAACAATTGATAATCTTCCTTTAAAGTCAGACTTAGCACATCCGTCCCAAGTACTTAACCCCATTACTTTGTTATCATTATACACAACTCCAGATTCTGGAACAGATTTGCCGGCATACACCTCTAGCCAGGTTTCATCGGAGCCACTAGGAGACATAACAAGCATATCTATTGTATATTCCTTATCTTTTACTACGTCAATTGCCTGATAAATTCCTTCTTGTGCCCATCCTGTAGCATGAATTGTAGCACTCCCCTTGTCAAAAGACCAGAAAGCAGCTCCAGTTGGACTAAGATTTAATGATGTCCATTGAGCAGCATCTGCAGCGTCATTAAAGAAACCTCCTTTTACAAGGTTTGGCTTACTTGGATCTGATTGAGCAACAACAATCTCATGCGAAACTTCTTTTGTAGCACCACCAGCACCTACTGCTATATGAGTAACTGTGTAAGTTCCTGCATCAGGTAATGATATTTCTTCAGTCATTTTACCCACGTAAGGCCCATATCCAATATCCCATCTTGATGAAATATAATTATTAGCTTGTGCTGTTAAAACATAAGTATTCATTTTTCCTGCAACAGGAGTGATAGTAAATGACGGATCAGAATTTGTTGCTATTAATTCATTTTCATTAACATCTTCATTACAACTATGTAGTGTACCTAAGGCTAATGCCAACATAAGAACACCTCTTTTTAAATATATATTTAAGTTCATTTCTTTTTGTTTTATGGTTAACACTATTATTTATTGGTAATTAGGATTTTGTTGCAATTTAGTGCCATTAAGTTCTGTAAATGGTATTGGAAGAATCTCATCTGTACCAGCATCAAAACCTCTATCAGACAATGCAGCAGCTGCATCTCCCCATCTTACTAAATCAAAAAATCTATGACCTTCTCCTGCTAATTCCATTCTTCTCTCATTTTTAATAGCTGCAAGTGTTACAGGAACTGGTGTTAATCCAACTCTGCCTCTAACTGCATCAAGTAAAGCTTGTGCTCTTGGTCCGGATCCCAGAGCTTCTGCTTCCATTAAATAAGTGTCGGCAAGTCTAATAACATAAGAATTTTGCTTATAGTTTAACTCTGAATTACCTCCTCCAGTACTAACATCTGATTGTCTAGGAAGATATTTATTCAAGAAATAACCCGTATCCTGATAAGCTGGAATGTAATCTGCAGCTCCAGCTGCTTTTAAAGCCTTAAGATCAAGAATCGTAGCTGCAAATCTTGGATCATTTTTCATTACATCATATAATTTTTGTGTTATAACGTTAAATGCCCATCCTGATGGAAGATCCGGTGCAGTATCATCTTTCTTAGCATATCCTCTTGGCCCAACCATAATATTTAGAGAGTTTCCTTCGTCCTTACCTGATCCCCAAAATGTCCAGTCAGAATTTCCTGCACTTGTATGTGATACTTCTAATATTGACTCAGCATTAAATTTATTTGTAGTAACCCATAAATCACTGAAAGAAGGCAATAATTTATTTCCATATTGGTTTGTCTGCCCTGGAGTACCATTTACTTCGGCCAATACAGCAGCAGCTTCACTTTTTTTACCTTCAAATAAATATACTTTACCTAAAATTGCCTGTGCAGCACCTTTATTAATCCTTCCAGCTTCAGTTTTTGCTACAACAGTTCCAGGTAGATGAGAAATTGCCTCTACTAAATCTTTTTCTATCTGTGCATAAATTACTTCTGGTGCAACTTGCTCTGGATCGTAAATTGTCTGAGTATTTAATGGATCTAAAACTAAAGGAATGTTTTTAAACATTCTAACCAGATTAAAATAATAAAGTGCACGAAGAGTTTTAGCTTCTGCAGCAAATCTGGCTCTTACATTATCATCCATTGAAGCTGCAGGAAGTTTTGCCAACAAAATATTAGCTCTCGAAATACCTTGATAATGATCGTTCCAGTAACTTCCAGGGATACTGATTGAAGTAAGTGAGTGGGTAGAAAAATTTTGAATTCCCGTTCCATCTGTAGAACTTCCTCCGCCAGCATAAAAATCATCTGATCCTGCATTTAGCATCGCTACCATATTTTCAAAACCACCAGTGTTTTTTCTCAACGGGTCATAAACTCCAATTAAAGCAGCAAAACATTGTTGCTCATTAGAAAAGTATGTACCTGTATCAAATTTACCCTCTGGATTAATTGTTACAAAATCTTCAGAACATGATCCGAAGACAGCGAGCGCTGCAGCAATATATATATATTTAAATTTTATAGTTTTCATAATTCTTTAATTTTTTAAAATTGAACGTTAGCTCCAAACAGAATTGATCTAGCCTGTGGATAAACTCCTTTGTCTACACCAAAAACCTGCCCACCAATCTCCGGATCATATCCAGTGTATTTTGTAAAAGTCACTAAGTTCTCCCCTGTTACGTAAAAACGAACTTTATCTGCACCGATTTTAGATGATAAGTTTGTCGGCATAGTGTATCCAATCTGAACAATTTTTAAACGTAAATAATTTCCATTTTCAAGATAAAAATCCGACATATTAGTAAAATTCTTATTAGGATCATTGTTCGTAAGTCTAGGATAATCATTTGATGTTCCTTCTCCCGTCCAACGCTCTAAAGCTTTTGTCTGATAATTTGCATTAAGCACATCAAGCCTTCTTAATCCTTGAAATATTTTACTTCCGGCTGAACCTTGGGTAAATGCCATAAAATCAAAGTTTTTATAATCTAGATTTACAGTAAAACCAAAAGTGTATTTAGGTATATTGGTTCCTAAAAATTGTTTATCATCATCAGAAATAGAACCATCACCATTTGAATCTACCCAACGAAAGTCCCCTGGCTTAGCATTTGGCTGAATCAAACCTCCTGCTGCATTTTTGTAAGCTGCAACTTCTCCTTCATTTTGAAAAATCCCTGCTGTTTTAAACCCATAAAATTCGTTGAATGAATGGCCAACCTGTGTTCTTGTTACAGGACCCATAGATTGGAATGAAGCATCACCTTGTATGAAATTTGTGTTTGAACCAACATAAGTAATTTCATTTTTTAAATAAGCAACATTTGCATTAACCCCAAGATTAAAATCTCCAAGTCTTTTCTTGTAACCTAATTCTACCTCAAAACCACTATTGTCCATATCTGCAATATTTGCAGACGGCGCATCAACAACACCCACATATCCAGGAATAACAACATTTCTTAAAATTCCTGTAGTTCTCTTTTTATAATAATCAAGAACAAGAGTAAAGTCATTAAATAATTTTGCGTCAAGACCAATTGTAGTTTGAGATGTTTCTTCCCATTCTAAATCTGCATTTGGTAAAGTTGAATTTCCGTAACCTGTTGTGATATCACCTGTATTACCAGTAGAATAATTGTAACCTCCTACTACCAAACCTCTGTATTTAAAATCATCAATATTGTCGTTACCAACAACTCCATAACCTCCACGAAGTTTTAAGGTATTAACTACATTATTTTCTTTCCAGAATCCTTCTTTTGAAAGTACCCACCCTAAAGAGAACGATGGAAAAACTCCCCATTTTTTGTTTTCACCAAAGCGTGTCGATCCATCACGACGAACGATTCCTGTAAAAAGATATTTTTCTAAATAATCATAATTAGCACGTAAAAATAATGAGGCTAATTTATGTTCCGTTTTATCAGTCGTTAATGTTACTTTGTCAGCTTGAGGAACCTCAAAATTCCAAGAAGCATCTTTGTAACTTGAAATTGGCAGACCAAACATTGTTGTGTTAATAGTAGTACCAATATTCTCTACATAAGCACCTTGTCCAGCTAATATATTTACAGTATGATCACCAAATTTATTAGAGTAATTCAAAATATTTTCAAGAGTCCATGCAAACGATTTTTCATTATTCTGATTATAATTGTTTCTTTCAGTTTTAACATTTGGATTTAGATAAAAAACCGGAGTAAAAACTTGGCTACCCCAGTAAGCTAATTTACCTCCAAGTGTTGTTCTGAATTTTAAATGAGGTGTAATATTAGCCTCCATGTAAGCATTTCCAACGAAATCATCTGACCAGTTGTATCCACCCAATCTTGTCTGGGTATACGCCAAAGGATTTGTCATTTCTTGTTGAACTAAAGAAGAAATTCCGTATGGATTTCCGTTGGCATCCCTAACTATATTTGGACTATTATAAAAACCAGTTCCAACTACTGATGGATCTGCAACTAGTGGAGTAAGCGGGTCTAAGTTAATTGCAGAACTTAATGGTCCCCCAAACTCACTGTTCGTATTTCCAATACCCGTAGATTTTTGGTGTGTGTAACCAAAAGTTTGTCCAAAAGTAAAATAGTTAGAAATTTTATGCGTTGAGTTTAAACGGAAATTTTTCTTTGTATAGTTAGAAATATCAGTAGCAACAATACCTTCCTGATCTTGTAACCCAAAAGAAGCATAGAATGTAGATTTTTCACCACCTCCGCTAATGCTCAACTCATGCGTATATCTGAAAGCTGAATCATTAAAGATAGCATCCTGCCAATCGGTACCTTTTCCTAATGCCGAAGGATTATTATATTTAATACCACCGCCATCTGCAAAAGATTTTTCATTCATAACTGAAGCATACTGGGTAGCATTTAGCATTTTTAATTTTTTAGCTGGTCCTGATATTCCTGCAAAACCATTGTAATTCACAGAAATTTTTCCAGATTTTCCTTTTTTAGTTGTAACTAAGATAACCCCAGTTGCAGCACGAGTACCATAAATTGCAGCAGAAGCAGCATCTTTAAGAACCTCAATAGATTCAATATCACTTTGATTGATAAATCCAATTGCACCGGCATCTACAGCAATTCCGTCTACAACCCAAAGAGGATCATTTCCTCCTTCTCTAAATGTAGTTATACCTCTAATACGAACTTTTGAACTAGCACCAGGCTGCCCCGATGTAGCTGCAATAGATACACCCGCTACTCTACCTTGTAAAGATTGCTCGACACGACCATTAGGTACTTTTTCAAGATCAGCAGCTTTTACACTAGAGATAGCTCCCGTTACAACTGATTTCTTTTGAGTGCCGTATCCTACCACAACAACTTCATTCAAGGTTTGTGATTCCGGTTTTAATTGTATTGCAATTTTTGTTCTTCCATTTACAGCTTCATTCACTGTAGCATAACCAATAAATGTAACTACCAGTGTACCGTTTGATGGTACTTGTATTTGGAATTTTCCATCAAAATCGGATGCTGACGATTTAGTTGTTCCTTTTAATAAAACAGTAGCACCCGGAACCGGCATTCCACTTTCATCATTTATCACACCGTTTACTGTGACATCCTGAGCCACAGCGATAACCGAGAATAACAAAGACGAAACACAAAAAATAAGTAATTTTGTTAATTTCATTTTTCTAAAAATTTTGGTTAATTAATTAGTAATTTGATGCAATAATAAGTTATTATTTTTAGTATCGATATTTAAAATTCATTACAAAAACACATCAAATCAAATTTTCATACATTACAAAAACACATCAATATTTTTTTAAATATCTGTTTTTTAGGTGTTTAATTTCAAAATTAATAATGTTATCAAAATGTTAATTGACAAAATAAACACTACAATTACTTTGAAATGGTTATTTTTATAATATAATCGCAAAACTACAACGAAATAGTCGCGCGTTTACACGTATAATAACCTCACAAACAACTACTTATATTAAAATATTTAAAAAATCACCTGAAATTCATGAAAATAAGAAAATCATATTTTATTATTATTTTTTTTACATTATTCACATCAAGCATTTTTGGGCAAGTTAAAAGCATAGGACTTCCGGATGTAAGAAATTACAAGCGAAATGAATATAAAGGAGGTACTCAAAACTGGAATATTGACCAGGATAGCAACGGGAATTTATATTTTGCGAATAATAACGGTCTTTTACAATTTGATGGTGCTTCATGGAGAAAGTATCCTCTTCCAAACCTTACCTCAGTACGATGTATAAAAGTTGATAAAACCGGAAAAATTTATGTAGGCGGTTATAATGAATTTGGATATTTTAAAAGTAACGGAAAGGGAAAACTCGAGTATACATCATTGGCTAAAAAGGTTAATAAGAATAAAATTAAGATTATTGATTTTATTTGGAAGATTCATTCAGTTAACGATTTAACAGTCTTTCAATCTTTTGCAAGAGCTTATATTTTCAAAAAAGGAAAACTCTTTATTTTAAAAGCACCTAAGCGTTTTCAATTTTCGTTTACTGTAAATAACAAATTGTATTTTCAGGATATTGAAAAAGGGATCTTAGAGTATCGTAATGGAAAATTATACAGCTTGCCAAATACTACGGAGTTAAATAATACTGAAATATGGGCAATGTATTCCTTAGGCAAAAACAAAACATTAATTGTAACCCTTGACAGAGGACTTTTCATATACGATCAAAATACAATAAGACCATGGAATACGGAAGCCAACAATTTTGTCAAAAAAAACAATTCCTTAGGTGCTGTTGTGATTAAGGACAGCTTTATAGTTTTAAATTCAGTACTCGACGGCATCGCTATTTGTGATTTTAACGGAAATATAATTCAGCATATCAACAGAAAAAAAGGCCTGCAAAACAATACTGTTCTGACATCTTTTATTGACAACAAAAACAATCTTTGGTTGGGTCTTGATAACGGAATTGCTTTTGTCAACGAAGCCTCTCCTTTTACTTATTTTGGTTTTAGTTATGATATTAGTACCGTTTACGCATCTGTAATTCACGAAGGCAATCTATACGTTGCCACAAATCAGGGTGTGTTTTATCACGCATGGAACAACAGTACAAATAGTTTTAAAGAAGATGTCTTTAAACTTGTTGAAGGAACAACGGCGCAATCATGGAATGTACAGGTTATTGATAATCAACTTATATGTGCAAATAATAGAGGTGCACTAATAATAAAAGGCAATAAAGTTGTCGATATTATAGATTCTAAAGGATACTTTGGATTCAAAAAAATCCCAAACAAACCGGATTATCTCATAGGTTCAAATTATGATGGGTTTGCTATTTTCCAAAAAACAGGAAACAGTTTTAAATTTAAAAATCAAATTATAGGTTTTGACAAATCATCAAATAGTTTTGAACTGGATGATTCGTACTTATGGCTTAAAAAAGATGAATCTATCTACAGAATGCCACTTAGTAATGATTTGACAAGATTTTCATCAATTAAAAAGATAGACCAGTTATCTTCTGAATATAAAAACATTGGCAGCCTGCAGAAAATTGACGGCAAAGTATATTTTCAAACCAACAATCATTTTTATAAATATTCTAAAGAGCAGGATTTGTTTTATGAGGACAAAAATTTATCCAATTTATTCAAAAACATTCCTCCAATAAACAGTCTAAGTGAAGATTCTCAATCAAATCTATGGTACGCTTTTGATGAGTCTCTGGGGGTATTGATGAATAAAAACAAAAAGTACATAAATATTGTTGCGCCATTTTCTAATTTGACCGGAAATCTGGTAAACAATTACTTGTCTGTAAATACGATTGATCCTAAAAATATATTTATTGGGCTTACTGACGGGTTAGCACATTATGATTCTGAGCTTTTAAATAATTTTGTTACTAAACCAAAAGCATTCATTCGTAGTTTTTCATTTCCCGGCGACACAATTGTTTTAGGCAATAGCCAGAATAAAATTGAAAATATCCGAATCCCTTATTCATCAAATCATGTACGGTTTACATTTTCTTCACCTACATATGAAAATCTTGAGAATGTTGAATTCTCTTATCAGTTAGAGCCCTTTGACGATAAATGGAGTAATTGGTCTACAATCTCGATTAAAGAGTATACCAATCTTCGTGAGGGAGATTATACTATGAAAGTTAAGGTTAGAAACAGTTATGGAATACAATCAGAGCCATCTACACTTTTCTTTACTGTTTCACCACCCTGGTATCGACATTTTTTGGCTTTTATGCTTTATTTCGTTTTAATTATTATCGGAATTTATTTTGTTTCGGACAGAATAAAAATGAAGATTCGAAAAAATAAATATTACGAAACAATTGAACAAAGAAGGCTTTATCTCGAAAAAGAATCAAAAATAAGACAGGAACAATATGATCTGGAAAAGGAAATTGAAAAACTAAAAAATGATAAACTTCAGATAAAAATCCTTGCAAAAGATAAGGAATTGGTAAACAATTCTCTACAGGTTGTAAAAAAGAATAAAATTTTAAACGGTATAATTCATAAACTAAAAGAAATTGATGTTGAAGCCTTGGATGACTCGACAAAATTTCAAGTCAGTAAATTAAACAAAAGCATCGTTAAGGAAGTTAACACAGATAAAAGCTGGAAAGATTTAGAAAAGCACATCAAAAACGTACATTTTGAGTTTCTAAAAAGATTAAAAGAAAAATATCCAACAATTTCACCCCGAGAGCTCGATTTATCTACTTATCTATTGATGAATATGTCAACCAAAGAAATTGCCGAGATCATGAATATCTCGACGGGTGGTGTGGAATTAGCGAGATACCGCCTAAGAAAAAAACTAGGATTAAATAAAAAAGAAAATCTTATTGGGTTTTTAATGAGTGTATAGCCTAAACAAAAGCGCCATCATAATGATGGCGCTTTTGTTTTCTTTTCTATTAGATGTAATCCAGAGTGCGTTCTAACGCCATTCCTCTTGATCCTTTTATCAGAATGGTGTGGTCATTAAATTTAATGGTCTTTAAATATTCTGCGTATGTATCAAAAGTTTCAAAAAAATAAACATTCTCATTTGATACTTTATGCTCATAAAAAGCTTTCCCAATTAAATAACAAACCGATTCAGTTTGATTTAAAACAGAATCAACAATAATTTTATGTTCTTGTTTACTTTCATCTCCAAGTTCGAACATATCTCCCAAAATCATTATTTTATTCAGATTATCTAATTGCATGAAATTTGCAATTGCAACAGCCATACTACTCGGATTTGCATTATAAGCATCTAATATGATGTCGTTTGAGCCTTTTTTCAGTAACTGTGACCTGTTGTTTTCAGGAACATATCCTTCTATTGCTGCTTTTATATCAGCATTATCAACCTTAAAGTAAGTACCAATAGCTACTGCAGCATTGATATTGTTTGAATTATAAAGTCCAATCAAATTTGATTTCACGATAAAACTATTATAATCAACAAAAACAAAAGGATTAGCCTGTATATTTGAAATTGTAAGATCTGCTTCGTCTTTTTGTATTCCGAAAGTAAAAGATTTTATCTTATTAGATTTTTCAACCTGAATAGGATCTTCAAGGTTTACAAAAGCTGTTTTATCATTCTTTAAAAGATATTTGTACATTTCACTTTTACCCTCAATTACACCTTCAACTCCACCAAAACCTTCTAAATGGGCTTTGCCAAAATTGGTAATATATCCGTAATCGGGCTGGGCAATTTCGCACAAAAACTCAATTTCCTTTTTATGGTTTGCTCCCATTTCAACAATTCCAATTTCTGTTTCTTTAGCAAAAGATAACAAGGTCAAAGGAACTCCAATATGATTGTTTAAATTTCCTATCGTTGCCTTGGTATTAAATTTTTTAGACAAAACTACATTAATAAGTTCTTTTGTAGTTGTTTTACCATTACTTCCTGTTAAAGCAATAATAGGCAGATTTAAATAGGTACGATGAAATTTTGCTAATTCCTGCAATGTTTCAAGACTATTGTCAACTAATATGGTTCTCTCATCAACAAAGTATGATTCATTGTCAATCACAACAAATAAAGCCCCTAAATCTAGTGCCTGCTGAGCAAAAGTATTTGCGTCAAAGTTTTCTCCTTTAATAGCAAAAAACATAGAGCCTGCTTCAATTTTACGGGTATCAATCGAAACAGATTTACATTTCAAAAACTGATTATGAATGTTCTGAATATTCATTATTTAACTTTTTTAAAAAATAAAAGCCCTAACTAAAGGGCTTTTATTGTAATTAAATATTTTATTAGTTTCTAGGCGATTTTTTTCTTTCAGTTTTCGCACCTACTCTAGACATAGCACATCTAAATCCGATGTAGTCTGTTGCCATATCCTGAGGGAAATATCTTCTTTGAGCAGGATCTAACCAGTAAGCTCTGTCTCTCCATGAACCTCCTTTGTATACTCTTACGTTATCATCGATTAGAGTTGTACGTTTGCTAGAGTTATCATATTTTCTGATCATTTTACCTAAACTATCAGTAGTGATATTATGTTTAGGAGCATTGTACATGTTTTGATCCGCTTTTGCTCCGGATTCTGAATCTCCAAAGTCAAAATATTTAGATGATTGTTTATCACCATCTCTATAGTTGATATTGTCGCTTGTACTGAAATTTGTTCTCAAATATGTTTCTTGCTCATCAACAGGAACCTGAGCAATTTCACCTGGAAGGTTTCTTGCTACAACTTTACCATTACTTAGAGTATCATATTTGATATTATCTTTAGTGATAATTTCAAGTTTACCGTCTTTACCAATTTTATTTTTAGCATATTGATTTCCTCTATAGTAGTTAAAATCATTAGCTTCATTATCGATTATTGGTCTGTAAACGTCCGCTACCCATTCTGCAACGTTACCTGCCATATCATACAATCCGAAATCATTTGGAGCATAGCTTTTTACAGAGTTTGTAATATCTGCACCATCATCAGACCAACCAGCAATTCCACCGTAATCACCGTTTCCTTGTTTAAAGTTAGCCAATTGATCTCCTTTGTTTACACGTTTAGAAGAACGTGTATAATCTCCGGACCAAGGATATTTCTTTTGTCCTTTATATATATTGTATTCTCTTTGTCCAACATCAGCTGCAGCAGCATATTCCCATTCTGCTTCAGTAGGAAGTCTGTATTCTGGCAAAATTACACCAGAAGAACGTTGTGCATAAACATTTTTTTCATCTGGCACTACACCATCTTTACCTGCTTTAGGTCTTCTTCCGTTTGGATTTTTCTTTAATACAATTTCTTCACTTCCTCCGTAAGAAGTAGATGGAGAAGCAAGATAAGCTTCTGTATTAAATAAACTTTCAGCGCTTACATCTTGTGTTTTAGCACCTTTTTTAATGTATCCTTCTTTTTCAAGAACAGCTTCGTTTACACGGTCAGTTCTCCATTTACTAAATTCAACTGCTTGAATCCAGTTAACACCAACTACAGGATAGTTAGCATAAGATGGGTGTCTCAAATAATTATTGGTCATCGTTTCGTTATATCCTAAACGATTTCTCCATACAAGAGTATCAGGAGATGCTCCTTCATATATATTTTTGTAGTTTTCTTCTGTTGGAGGAAAAACTTTCTTTAACCACTCTAGGTATTCAAGATACATACCATTAGTAACTTCAGTTTCATCCATGTAGAAAGATTGAACGTGTTGTTGAGTTGGAGTGTTATTCCAATCATGCATAACATCATCCTGTACTTTACCCATAGTAAACGTACCTCCTTCAACAAAAACTAAACCAGGGCCAGCCTGTTGTTTTTTCCCTGCATTTCTAGCAGAAGTTCCATTCTGACTGTCTACATCCCAACCAGTGGCTCTTGAAGCGTGAGAGGAACTCGATTTTTTGCTACAACTAGCCGTGCCCAACATCAATACCATTGACATCATTAATTGCAAGACTACAATTTTGTTTACTTTCATACTCATTCTTAGGTGATAAATTTAGGTGCTGCAATATAACAATTAACATTTAATTAGCAACATCTGTTCTAATAATTTTATTTAGCTGTTTTTTACCAGAAAATAACCTATAGTTACGAACGCAAAAATATACTTTTTATTATTTACTATAACATGAAATACTATATTTTTACTTACTAAAATAATTAAAAAATAATTTTGTATTTTAAGCCTATGAAACAAGCCTTATTTCTATACCTGTTTTTAATCCCTTTCGCTTCATTTTCCCAGACAAATGGCAGCCTGACGCTGGATTGGCAAAGCAAAAAAGAGATGGCTTTTGGTGATCATAAAATTGTTATTCCTTATTTTTCAGGAAGCACTTTTCGGTTCGACACCAGCAGAAAGAGCATAAGTTTACTGCTCAACGTAGGCGAATCTGACTATTCGAACGGCAGTTTTCTTCTACTAAGTAACATTTTGTATGAAACAATTTCGATTAGTGAATTGGGTGATTTAACACTTCAAAACATACCAAACAAACCAAATGAAACGTTAAAAATTGCCGTGGCAAGAGATAAAAAGCAAACTTTTATTTCTCTTGATCCTATTATTAAGGAAGGAAATAGTTTTAAGCGTATAAAATCATTCTCCTATTCCATAAGCAATAATGCATCCAAAAGCGGTAATTCTTCTGCTTATCAAAAATCAAGTGTTATATCTAATTCTGTTTTGGCATCAGGTGAATGGTATAGGTTTTATGTCGAAAAATCAGGAGTTTATAAAATTTCAAAGTCATTTTTGCAAAGTTTAGGATTTGATGCTGGGAAAACTGACCCGAGAAGAATTAAAATATATGGAAACGGAGGAAAAATGCTTCCCCTGGCAAATAACATTTATTATCCGGATGATCTAACCGAAAACGCTATTCAGATTTTTGGTGAAAGTGACGGCACTTTTGACAATGATGACTACATCTTGTTTTATGCTGAGGGCATTGACAACTGGAATACAGAAAGCCAAACCAACATTAATGCATTTGACACAAGGTCTTACTATTATATTACGATTGCTGGCGGAGAAGGAAAACGAATTTCAACTTTAAACCAGCCAACAAATAACAGCACACTAGAGCTAAACACTTACGACGACTATCAATATCATGAAATTGACAAAATAAATATTGCGCATACCGGGCGGCAATGGTTTGGGGAAGCATTTGACATCAATGCCGAACAAGAGTTTGAGTTTAATTTTCAAAATATTGACACCTCTGTTCCTGTAAAAATAGAACTAAACGCGATTTCAGCAGCCTTTACCCCTACTTCATTTTTAGTTTCTTCTAACGGGCAAACTATAGGAACATTAAACTTTCAGACTTTAATTTCTAATTCTAATGTAAAGTTTGACTCAAAAAAACTTCCTCCCAACACCACATTCACAGGTGCAGAAAATGTAAAAATCAAACTCACATACAATAATAATGGAGTTCCGGGATCAAAAGGCTATCTGGATTATATTAATCTTATCGCCAAAAGAAAATTACTGGGAACGGGTAAACAATTTAGGTTTCAATATGACCTGGCTGGTTCAACTGCCGGAACAGTAAATTACACCATCGGCAATGCGTCTGGAATTTCTCAAATATGGGATATTACAGACCTATATAATGTATCAAAAATTGAAAACACAAATCAGGCAAGTTTTAGCTTCAAAGCTTCATTGGGAGAGGTAAGAAAATACATTGCTATTGACCCGGCTGATTATTTTACACCTTTAAAAGACAATCAAACAAAAATTGCTAATCAGAACCTAAAAGGAACTCTTTTTAAAAACAATCAAAATACATTTCAGGATATTGACTATGTAATCGTTACACCAAAAACTTTAGCTGCTCAGGCTGAAAATCTTGCCAACTTTCACCGAACCAATTCAAATTTGAATGTAAAAGTTATAACACTGGAAAACATCTATCAGGAATTTTCATCTGGTAAGCAAGATGTAGCCGCAATCAGAAATTGTATCAGATATATTTATGACAATGCTTCTTCACCCGAAAAAAGAGTGAGATATATAAACTTATTTGGTGATGCTTCTTATGACTATAAAGACCGCATTCAAAACAATAATAACATTGTACCAACCTATCAATCCCTAACCAGCAATACTCTCGGAGAAGGATCTTTTGCATCTGATGATTTTTTTGGATTGATGGATCCTGACGAAGGAAATCTAACCTCATATGCCAAAGGAATTGATATTGCAGTAGGAAGAATGTTGGTTTCAGACAATTCCCAGGCTCAGGAAATGGTTAATAAGGTTTTGGAATATCATAATTCAAAATCTTACGGAAACTGGCGAAATAATTTTGTTTTAATTAGTGATGATGCCGATCAAAGTTCAGATGCAAGTTTGCAGTCAAGACAAAATACGCTGGCAGATCTTATAACTACAGAAAAACCTTTTTTAAATGTTGAAAAAATATTTCTTGACTCCTATACTCAGGAAGCATCTGCAGGCGGTTCAAGATATCCAAAAGCAAGAACCGATATTTTTAATGCTTTCGAAAAAGGCGCGTTGGTATTTAATTATTTAGGACACGGAGGAGAGGACGGTCTGGCGAGCGAGCGTATTTGGGAAAAATCAGATGGTCAAAACCTAAACAACCAGTACAAATATCCTTTATTCATAACGATTACCTGCGAATTTTCACGCTTTGACGACCCTACGAGACCAACGGCCGGCGAATATACTTTTTGGAATCCGAAAGGCGGTGCAATCTCAATGCTTACCACTATTCGTGAAATAGGTCAGTTTAATGCAGAAAATTTCAATGACAGCCTAAGCAAAAACTTACTTGCCTATGGAAGCAATCAATATACAACCATCGCTGAAGCTTTACGTATTTCAAAAAATGAAAATCCGAGTTCTGCCAGTAATGTTGTTTTTTACATTGGAGACCCCGCATTGATGTTAGCCATTCCAAAGCCCCGAATTAATTTAACAAAAGTTAACGATGTTGTTATTTCTCAGCCTCTTCCTGATTTTAAATCATTGGCAAAAATTAAAATTACAGGTGAAATTACAGATGAAAACAATACACTTTTGAGTAATTATAATGGAGAATTGTCAACCTCAATTTTCGATAAAATAATTACAGCTTCAACATTAAACAATGATGGATATAGCCCTGCAATGTCATTCAAAACTCTTGGAGAGACAATCTTCAGGGGAAATGCTTCTGTAAAAAACGGGCAGTTTGAATTTAGTTTTGTTGTACCAAGAGACATACGTATTCCTGTTGATAATGGAAAAATTAGTTTTTATTCTAAAAGAGAAGGTAATCTTGAAAATCAATCCGGCTACAATAGCACCATTAAAATAGGAGGTATAAATGAAAGTGCACCTCAGGACAATATAAATCCAAAAGTGAAGTTATATATGAACGACGAAACATTTGTTTCGGGAGGTATTACAAATAGCTCTCCTTTCTTATTGGCTTTTTTGGAAGATGAAAATGGTATAAATACAGCTAGCGGAATTGGTCATGATATTGTAGCCGTTTTAGATGGCGATGTTAGTAATCCTTACATTTTAAACGATTACTACCAGACTAAGTTAGACGATTACACAAATGGAAATTTACGTTTCCCATTAAGAAATTTAGAAGCAGGATTGCACACTATAAGCTTTACAGCATGGGATGTTTATAATAATCCCGTGACAAGCGAAATACAATTTATAGTTGTAGGAGATGAATCCCTAACGCTGTCGCACGTTCTCAATTATCCGAATCCATTTTCAACCTACACTCAATTTTGGTTTTCGCATAACAGACCTTACGAACCTTTAGATGTTCAGGTTCAGGTAATGACAATTACAGGAAAAGTAGTCTGGACAAAAAACCAGATTGTTACAACAGAGGGATTTTTATCAAGAGAAATAACATGGGACGGAAGAGATGATTTTGGAGACCGAATTGGAAAGGGAGTTTATATCTATAAACTTACAGTAAAATCTAATTTAACAAATAAAAAAGCAGAAAAATACGAAAAACTTGTAATCTTATAATAATATATATATTTTTACCTAAAACATATTTAGCCCCATAAATGAAAAAAATATCACTCCTATTAATTTGTTTTTTAGTAATATCAGCCACAAAAGCACAGGATATAGTTCCAATTACAACTGGAGTTCCCTTTTTATTAGTCGCAGCAGATGCAAGAGCAGCTGGTATGGCAGATCAGGGTGTGGCCACTTCAGCAGATGCTTTTTCACAGCAGTGGAATCCTGCAAAATATGCTTTTTCTGTTGATAAACAAGGTTTTTCAATAAGTTACACCCCTTATCTAACAGATCTAGCCAATGATATTTCTCTTGGTCAGGCAACGTATTACAACAGATTCAACGAACGAAGTGCTTTTGCAGGAAGCTTACGTTATTTTGGATTTGGAGATATCGAATTAAGAAAAGATCCTAACGACACGCCAAATGTTGTTTCTCCAAACGAATTTGCCCTAGACGGTTCTTACTCTCTAAAATTGAGTGATAAATTCTCGATGGCAATTGGAGCAAGATATATCAGATCGAATTTAAAAATTGCCTCAGAAGATATTGATGCATCAGCATCAAGTACTTTTGCAATAGATGTTGCTGGATTTTTTCAATCAGAAGAAATTGCCTATAACAGCTTCAACGGAAGATGGAGAGGAGGTTTTAACTTGCAAAATATGGGACGAAAAATAAGTTATGACAATGATGAAATCAGTGCCAACTTTTTGCCAGCCAACTTAAGATTAGGTGGAGGATTCGATTTTATACTGGACGATTACAACAAAGTAAGCGTTAGCGTTGAATTTGCAAAACTTATGGTTCCAACTCCTCCGGGACCAGGGACAGCCGTTGACACAAACGGAGATGGAGATTTCTTAGATCCTGAAGATATTACTCAGGGCGAAGCAAATGCTATAAACTACAACGAGTATAATGACACAGGATGGGTTGCCGGGATGTTTAAATCTTTTGGAGATGCGCCTGGCGGTTTTAGCGAAGAGTTAAAAGAAATCACTTATAGCCTTGCAGGTGAATACATGTATCAGGATTCATTTGCAGTTAGAGCAGGTTATTTTCACGAAAGTCCTGAAAAAGGAGCTCGTAAATT
>Ga0307410_10000255_pt1 | contig 20261 bp, 21 predicted proteins | sample 322Ometagenome_3_FD_203707 | JGI IMG/M metagenome (GOLD analysis project Ga0307410, IMG submission 203707) | Maize rhizosphere microbial communities from greenhouse at UC Davis, California, United States - 322HYB-O-3 | ecosystem: Host-associated > Plants > Roots > Rhizosphere > Soil | place... | reverse complement strand
CGCTCAAAGAAACCGGCCGCCAAGGAAGGCGGAGAAGGCGGATCGTCATGAAGATGATCAAGAGTTCGCGCGGGAGATTTCGCCTGCTCGGCGACTACGCGTTTCTCGCGCCGTTCCTTGTGCTGTTCGCCGCCTTCACGCTGCTGCCACTCGTGTATGGCCTAGGCATGAGTCTGTTTCGCTGGGAGAGCCTGTCACCGTTGCCGCCGGAATTCACCGGTGTGGCAAATTACGAGGAGGCGGTGAGTGATGCCTATTTCCGCAGCGCACTGCGGGCGACGATCTGGTTCACCGTGCTGTCGCTACCGCTCACCATCGCGACCGCGCTTGGTCTCGCGTTGGCCTTGGCGGCGCTGCGACGGAGGTCGGGGCTGTATCGCGCGCTCATTTATCTGCCCACGATCATCAACGTCGCGGTGGCCGGCATTCTGTGGCGCTGGTTTTACTCGACGGAACTCGGGCTGTTTAACCGCGTGCTGCGCGGTCTGGGCCTAGGCGACATCGGTTGGCTGACGGATGCGAATTGGGCGATGCCCTCGATCGTGCTGATGACGCTGTGGTGGCAGGTCGGCGGGCCCGCCATCGTGCTGCTTGCGGCGATTTACCAAATCCCACCCGACTACTATGAGGCGGCGCGCATCGACGGCGCCGGCGCCTGGACCCGTTTCCGCCACATCACGCTGCCGCTGCTCCGACCCGTGCTGCTGTTCGTCGTCGTGATGAACCTCATCGGATCGTTTCAAGTGTTCGGACAAACCTACCTGCTCACCCCGGACGGAGGTCCCAATCGCAGCACGCTCACGCTCGTCCAATACATCTACGAAGTATCATTTGAAAACTTCCGCCTCGGCTATGGAGCGGCCATGAGCGCGCTGCTTTTCCTGATCATCGGCCTGGCGGTCCTGCTGCATTTTCGCGTGCTGCGGCACGAACCATCATGAAAAACGAATCAAGGAATCCACTCTGGCCCGAGGTCGTGATGATCATCTCCGGATTGGCGGCGCTTGCCCCGCTGGTGCTGCTGATTGTGACTTCATTCAAACCCGAGACGGAGGTGCTCAATTTTCAAGCAGTGCTGCCGCGCGAGTGGACGTGGGCCAACTTCATCCGCATCCTCGGCACGCCCGAAGAGGCTCCCGTGGGGCGTTGGTTTCTTAACAGCTTGATGATCTCCGGCGCGACCACGCTCGTGGTGCTCACCGTGTCATCATTGGCGGCTTACGCACTCGTGCGCCTCCGTCCGCCAGGGAGCGCGTGGGTTCTGGGCCTGCTGGTAGCGACCATGATGATACCCGGACAAGTGCTGATGGTGCCGCTCTATCTCATTCTCAACCAGATCGGGTGGATCGACACGCCGATGGCGTTGATTTTCCCCGGGGCGGCGGGCGCGTTCGGCACGTTTTTGCTCTCGCAGTTTTTCCGAGGCATCCCGCACGAACTTGAAGAGGCCGCCGTCATCGATGGCTGCGGACGTCTCGCGATCTTTTTCCACATCATCCTGCCGCTCGCCCGCCCGGCATTGGCGACGCTCGCCATCTTCACCTTCATCGGCACGTGGAACGACTTCATCGGGCCCCTCGTGCTGCTCGACTCGATCAGTCACTACACGCTGCCCGTGGGCATCGCGTTGTTTCAAAGTTCCTATGCCAGCGAATACGGGCTCACGTTCGCCGCCAGCGTGCTCTCCACGCTTCCGGTGCTCGTGGTGTTTCTCATTTTCCAGCGCAACATCATCCAAAGCGTGGCGTTCACCGGCATCAAATAGCCGGAGCCGCCCGCCTCTCCGCTCTGGACTCCCGACCCGGGACGCTAAACGCTTTGCGTCATGCCGATCAAAGCTTGGTTTCCCACTTACATCTACGTCGAGCCGCTCCAGCGCACGGGCCTCGCCCGTCTCAATGACGACCTCGCCGACGAGTGCCACCAGCTTCGCGACTACGATGACGAAGGCCGCGCTTGGTCCGCCAAAAACTACCCGGGCGGCTACACGAGCTACGCGTCGATGCACCAGTTGCACGGATTTTCCAGCACGTTTGCCGGCTTGGAAAAGAAGCTCACCAAGCACGTCCGCGCCTACGCCAAGGCCCTCGACATGGACCTGCGCGGCCGCTCGATCCGCATGACCGACTGCTGGGTCAACATCATGCCGCCCACCGCCGCCCACTCGCTGCACCTTCACCCCAATTCGTTCATCAGCGGCACCTATTACGTGCGGACGCCGAAGGGTTGCTCCGGGCTCAAATTCGAGGATCCCCGCTTGAGCAAATTCATGGCCGCCCCGCCCAAGCTGCCCAACGTGCGCGACGAGAACCGCTCCTACACGACCTACCCGGCGGTCGCCGGCAACGTGATCCTGTTTGAGAGCTGGCTCCGTCACGAAGTCGCGGCCAACCGCGTGGACGAGGAACGTATCAGCATCAGTTTCAATTACGCCTGGGCCTGATAAGCCTGATGGCACCCTCGCGTTTGCAAGAGTGAGGGTGCGTTACCGCACTCGCGCCAGAAAGCCCAACCCCGTGGCCAACATTGCCAGGCTGGGCAGCAACGCCGCCCATAACGCCGGAATTACGTCGCGTCCACCGAGGGTCGCACAGAGTTTCAACAACACGAAATAGACGACGAAGAGTCCCAGCGATTTCGACACGCCCACGACCGGATTGACTCGCACGCCGCTCACCGCAAACGGGATCGCCAAGGCAATAATGATCAAGGGCCCCAGCGTCTCCGCCAGCACGTTATAATACCGCACCTGATACGCCGTGAGCTTCGGATTCTCATCGGCCGTGAAATACTCGATGATTCGCCGCAGCTCCTTGAACGACAAATCCTGCGGACGCGCATCAAAGATCAGCATGAGCGCCGGATCTTCGTTAAAGCCCGTGCGCACTTTTTCGGCAAACTGCGCGGTGGCCTCCACTTCGCCGCTTTCCGGATCGATGGTCAGTTCACGTCCGTCACGAAACACCCATCCCCCGCGCGCCGCGTCGCGCCAGCCCTCGCGTGCCAGCAGGCGTGATTTTTCCCGACGCTGCGCATCCAGCTCCACCACCGTGACGCCGTAGCCTCGACGCGTGAACTGGCTGTAACGGTTGAAAAACCACATGCGCCCATCCTCCCGGTTGTCGAAAGCCACGCTGGGCTTCATGCCGATCCGATCCACCGTGCGGTCTTTCGCCTCGTTGCGGAAAGCCAGACTATCGCGGATGACCCGGGACTCCTCGACCGACCAAGGAATCACCGTCGCGTTGATATACCAGGTCACTCCGCACAACAGCAGCCCCATCACCCATATACCGCGCGTGATCCGAAACAGCCCCACGCCCGCCGCGCGCAACGCGGTGATCTCGTGGTTGCGATGCATCTGGCCCAGCGTGTAAAGCAACGACACCAGTAGAGCGAGCGGCAGCACCACCGACAGATAGCTGGGCAATTTGATCGCGTAATAAAACGCCAGGTCCATGGCCGTCGCTCCCGCCCCCAGCAGATCGCGAAAATCATCATACATGGCCTGCATGAGCAGCAACCCGAGGGTCGCGCCCAACACGAGGACGAGCATCTTCAGCCACTCGCGCAAAAGGTATCGGTCGATGAGATTCAACGTTGCCGTTAAAGAACGTTGCGCCCCGAAATGCAAAGCGGGAAACAGTCATGATTGCGGAACGCCACCTGCTCCGCAACCGACTGGTTGCTCATCCTTGCCCATTCGTGCCCATCGCAGGTTAAATTTCCTTCTTTCTTATGCATTTATCCTTCCGAAAACTCGCCGCCTTGCTGGTCCCGTCCGCCGCCCTGCTCTTTCTCGCGGGATGCGGGCCCAACAACCCGGCACCGGATACGATCAAGATTGGCAACTACGCCGCGATCACCGGAAAGGATGGCACGTTTGGCGATTCCTCCACCAAGGCCACCCGTCTCGCCATCGATGAGATCAACGCCGCCGGCGGCGTTCTCGGCAAACAGATCGAGCTCCTCGTCGAAGATACCCAGTCCAAGCCCGGCGAGGCGGCCACCGTGGTGAAAAAGCTCATCACCCGCGACAAAGTCGTCGCCCTCATCGGCGAAGTCACCTCCAGCCGCTCGCTCGAAGGCGCCGGCGTGGCCCAGGCCTTCAAAATCCCGATGCTCAGCCCGTCGGCCACCAACCCTGCCGTGACCGCCACCGGCGACTATATTTTCCGCGCCTGCTTCATTGATCCGTTCCAAGGCTCCGTCCTCGCCACCTTCGCCAAAAATAAACTGAAGGCCAAACGCGCCGCCGTGCTCACCTCGATTTCGTCCGCCTACAGCACCGGCCTCGGCGACGTGTTTACCAAAGAATTCCCGGGCGATGGAGCCACCATCGTGTCCCATCAGAAATTCGCCGAGGGCGACAAGGATTTCAAAGCCCAGCTCACCGCGATCAAGGCCGCCAATCCCGAAATCATTTTCGTGCCCGCCTATTACACCGAGGTCGCCCTCATCGCCAAACAAGCCCGCGAACTCGGTCTCACCATCCCCTTGATGGGCGGCGACGGCTGGGAGGCCCCCGAGCTGGTGGAGATCGCCGGTTCCGCCATCGAGGGCTGCTACTACTCGACGCATTACTCCGCCGAGTCGCCCGACGAAAAGACCCAGACTTTCGTCAAAAAATACCGCGCGCGTTTCGACAACCGCACGCCCGACGGCATGGCCGCACTTGGCTATGACGCCGCTTATATTTTGGTCGATGCCATCCGTCGCGCCGGCACGACCGAACCCGCCAAAGTTCGCGAAGCCCTCGCCGCCACGAAAGCCTTCGATGGCATCACCGGCCACATCGACATGGACAAAGACCGCAACGCCAGCAAACCCGCCGCCATCCTCACGATCAAAGGCGGCAAATTCACCTACCTCGAAACCGTGGCACCCTGATAACCACGGAAGGCCTCGAACCGTTTCACCACGAAACACACGAAAGACACGAAAAGAAGCCCCCGGACAAAGCCGGTTTGGCCACGGAACCCGTTCCTCTGTTTTCTCCGAATCCGACTTTCGTGTAGTTCGTGTGTTTCGTGGTTAAAAACTCCACCTCCTCCGCATCGTGAACGAATTTCTCCAACAACTCATCAACGGCCTCTCCCTCGGCGCGATCTACGCGCTGCTGGCGCTCGGCTACACGATGGTTTACGGCGTTCTTCGATTCATCAACTTCGCCCACGCCGACGTGTTCATGGCAGGCTCGTTCGTCGGCTACTTCGCCGCGCGCCACGTTCCCACCGGCACGGTCTGGGGCGGTCTGGTCGTTCTCGTCGCGGCAATGGGAGCCTGCGCGCTGCTCGGCATGACGATCGAGCGCTTCGCCTACCGTCCGCTGCGGCGCTCCCCCACGCTCAATGTCCTGATCACCGCCATCGGCGTGTCGCTGCTCCTTGAATACGGCGTGCAGCTCCTCTTCGGCTCCACGCCCCGCAACTTTCCCGCCGTCTTCCCGACCACCCAGTTCCATGTCGGCGCGCTCACCGTTTCGAGCAACCAGGTGATCGTCATCGTCGTAGCCGCCCTCCTCCTCGGCGGACTCCAACGCATCGTCTTCCACACGCGACTGGGCACCGCGATGCGGGCGGTTTCGCTTAACCCCCGGGCGGCTCAACTCGTCGGCATCAACCTCAACACCGTGGTCACCTTCACCTTTGCCCTCGGCTCCGCACTCGCCGGGGCCGGCGGGGTTCTCTACGCGCTCAATTACCCGTCCATCGATCCCTTCATGGGCGTGATGCCCGGATTGAAGGCCTTCGTCGCCGCCATCCTCGGCGGCATCGGCAGCCTCCCCGGCGCAGCGCTGGGAGCGCTCATTTTGGGCGGAGCCGAGACATTGGTCGGCGGCAGCACCTATTCGACCTACAAGGACGCGATCGCCTTCGGTTTGCTCATCGTGATCATGCTCTTCCGCCCCGCCGGCCTGCTGGGACGATTCACCGCCGAGAAGGTCTGAACTCTTATTCCGACTTTCGTGTATTCCGTGTGTTTCGTGGTCAAAATCCGTTTCCGACATCAGTGCCCATCAGTGTTCATTAGTGGTTAAAATGCCTTTCCCCCGCCAACTCGCCGCACTCCTCGCCACCACGATCGCCGCCCTCGCGATCACGGCGGCCGACGGCGCGCTCAATCCTTACTACCTCGACGTCGCGATGAACGTCGGCGTCGCCATCATTCTCGCCGTCTCGCTCAACCTCGTCAACGGACACACCGGCCAGTTCTCCCTCGGTCACGCCGGCTTCATGGCGCTCGGCGCCTATCTCTCCTCCGCCTGCACCTTGCGCCTCGGGCCTGCATTCGCCTCCGCCGGATCACCGCTCCTCGCGCAACACAGTCTCTTCCTCGTCGCGCTCCTGGTCGGTGGTTTGGTCGCCGCGCTCGCCGGTTTTCTCATCGGGCTCCCCTCTCTTCGCCTCAAAGGCGATTATCTCGCCCTGATCACCATCGGTTTCGCCGAGATTATCCGAGTGATCCTGCAAAACACCCCCGCGCTCGGCGGTGCCATCGGTCTTAACGGCATGCCGCCGCTCACCAATATCGCGTGGACCTACGGCTGGGTTGCCGTGACCGTGTTCACCGTGAGTTGCCTGATCAACTCCACCTACGGTCGCGGCTTTCTCGCCGTGCGTGAGAACGAAATCGCCGCCAGTGCGGCCGGCATCAACCCCACCCGCTACAAAGTCGTCGCCTTCACGCTCGGCGCGTTTTTCGCCGGTATCGCCGGAGGACTCTTCGCCCACCTCAAGCTCGCCATCGACCCGCGCGGCTTCGACTTCATGCGCTCCGTGGAAATCGTCGTCATGGTCATCCTCGGCGGCATGGGCAACACCCTCGGCGTGATCCTCGCCGCCGTGTTGCTCACCCTTCTCCCCGAATTTCTCCGCCCGGTCGCCGAGTATCGCATGGTGATCTACGCCGCGCTGCTCATCGGCCTGATGCTCATCCGTCCTCAAGGCATCTTCAATGTCCGCCTAGGCAAATCGCGCGTCTGATGCCTCCTCTATCGTTCTCGTTCTCTTACTCGTTCTCGTTCTCGTTCTCCTAAATTGAAGCCCATCCGCCAAACCGAGAACGAGTAAGAGTAGGAGAACGAGAACGATTACCCAATCCATCGAATGCCCGCCCCCCTTCTTCACCTCCATCAAGCCACGATCCGCTTCGGTGGACTCACCGCCGTCAACGCGGTCGACCTGACCGTCGCCCCCGGAGAACTACGCGGACTCATCGGTCCCAACGGCGCAGGCAAGACCACGCTTTTCAATCTCATCACCGGCGTCTACGCCCCCTCGTCGGGCACGGTCGCCTTTGCCGACACACCCCTCGCCGGCCTGCGCCCCGACCAAATCACCGCACGCGGCATCGCCCGCACGTTTCAGAATATCCGGTTGTTCCCCAGCCTGACCGTATTCGACAACGTTCGCGTCGCCTGCAACCTCCACCGCGCCACCTCGCCGCTTCAGGCACTCATCCGCGGACGCACCTTCCGCACCGACGAAGCCGCCATCGCCGCCCGGGTCGACGAGTTGCTGGAATTGTTTAATCTCTCCGGATTCCGCGATGCCCCGGCATCCTCGTTGCCCTACGGCGAACAACGCCGCTTGGAAATCGTCCGCGCGCTCGCCACGCAACCTCGCTTGCTCCTCCTCGACGAGCCCGCCGCCGGCATGAACCCCTCGGAGAAAGTGGACCTGATCCGGTTGATTCGCGAAATCCACCAACGCTTCAAGCTCACCATCCTCCTGGTCGAACATTCGATGCGCGTCGTGATGACCGTATGCGAACGCATCACCGTCCTGGACTACGGCGTAAAAATCGCCGAAGGCACGCCCTCTGAAATTCAAAAAAACCCCAAGGTAATCGAAGCCTACCTCGGCGAAGAGCACACCGCCAAATTCGGCCACCACTAAACCACTCAGAACCCGATCCGGCTCACCACGAAACACACGAAATACACGAAAAGAAAATTCCAGCCAAAACCACCAAACCGCTTGGCCCACGGAACACACGGACTACACGGAAGAATCTGAGGCGGAATTTGAAACCGCTAATGGGCGCTAATGAACGCTAATACGGAGGGATGATCGATTCTTACGTGTGTTCTGTGTGTTCCGTGGGCACCCGCCTAATCGGTCTCTCCGTTTTTCCGATTCCGACTTTCGTGTAGTTCGTGTGTTTCGTGGTAAAAACTCCGTGGTCATATAACCGCCTCCGCTCCCTCCCATGCTCACCGTCGCCAATCTCTCCGTCGCCTACGGCGCCATCAAAGCCGTCAACGGCATCTCCTTCGAGATACCGACCGGCTCGATCGTGACGCTCATCGGAGGCAACGGCGCGGGCAAAACCACCACGCTCCAAACCATCTCCGGACTCGTGCGCCCCTCGGCCGGCACGATTTGCTTCAACGGTGAAGACATCACCCGGCTCGCCCCGCACGCCATCGTCTCCCGCGGACTCTGCCACGTGCCCGAAGGTCGCCTGGTGTTTTCCAATCTCTCGGTCGCTGAAAATCTCTCGCTCGGCGCTTACCTGAACAAGGACGTCGACAACATCACCCGCACGCGCGACCACGTTTTTGCGATTTTTCCACGGCTCAAAGAACGCATCAAGCAGACCGCCGGCACGCTCTCCGGCGGCGAACAACAGATGCTCGCGATCGGCCGCGCGCTCATGTCGCGCCCCAAATTTCTCATGCTGGACGAGCCCTCCCTCGGCATCGCCCCGCGCCTGGTGACGACGATTTTCGAGAAGATCGTGGAGATCAACCGCGACCAAGGGATCACCATTTTGCTGGTCGAGCAAAACGCCCATCTCGCCCTGGAAATCTCCTCGCACACCTACGTGTTGGAGACCGGCCAGATCGCGGTCGCCGGAGCCAGCCGCGACCTCCGCGACGACCCCCGACTCAAAGCCGCCTACCTTGGCGGCTAAAAACCCCTCAGTATCTTCAATCGCGCATGAGCAAAATCACACCCCGGTTTTACTGCGGCTGCTCCAAGCGGAGTTCCAGTCCCAAGCCGTCGCCTTCACCGGCAAGCGTGGGTGTCACTTTAAGCTGGGTGTTGCCGATGCTGATCGTGCCGCTTCGGCCGGATTGCACTGAAATACTCGGATAAGACTGCACATCGGTGCCGGCGGTGGCTTGGAGTTTTGCCAAGACCTCCTGCTCCTCGGCGGGCACCCAGACTTCGCCATGTTGAAGCGTGTTGGCGGCGTTGGTCGCGAGGTTGTCCAAGCCCACGGACTGGCCCACTTCGTCGGTGAGCGTGAGATAACGGCCTTCAATCTTGATGACGCTTTTCCCGTCGGCCTGCTCGACGACGGGTTTGGCAAACGCATAGAGCCGGCGTCCATCGGCGAGCCGGTAGCCCCCGGTGACGACCACCTCGCCGGACTTGAGTTCGGCCCTCAACGAGGAACTCAGGATGTCGGCGATCATCGGGCGGCGCAGTTCCTCCAATTGCTCGGTTGTTTGTTTCAACGTGACGTCGTTCTCAACCAGCTTGGCGCGGGCGGCCGCGAGTTCGGTTTTGAGTTCGGCGTTTTCCCGAACCAAACGCTCACGGTCCGCAGCGTCGAAAGCGGCAATCGGGGCAGGTTCCGCGGCACGCACGACAGGTTGCGCAACCGGCGCGGGAGGTTCTGCCGACGGGCGATCCACCATGCGGCAAGTCACCCAGCTCGCAACAGAGGCCCCCAAAACGACGGCCAAAGTGTAGTTTAGAAATTTCATCAACGGCAGGGTGGTAATACGACAGACAAGGCTCCGAACGAGGCAAGCGCGGTCGAACGTTTCGTGGAACGATACCGGGATCTCAGTGGCAACTCTGGCGTCGCCGCTTACCACCTCGGCCACGATTCCATCCTCGTGCAGTTCAAGAATGGGAGTCGTTATCTCTACACTTACGCCAGCACCGGACCGAGCGACGTCGACCACATGAAACGGCTGGCGGAAAAAGGCAAAGGTCTCGCGACGTTTATCAGCCGGCACGTGGGTAAACGCTATGCCGCGAAAGCGGCTTAAGCCTGGCTCCAACGTCCCGGCAAGAAAACACCCACTCGCTGAAAATTTGCCAAATCCACAGGTCGCAACCAGCTTACCGGCACCTCCCCCCTTTTCCATGCTTAACCGCATCTGCCGTCTTTCCGTTCTTATTTGCGCCCTGCCTCTCGTCTCCGCGCTCCACGCCGAAGACGTCAAACTCACCGGCGCCAACGGACGCTCGGTCGAGTTCGCCGGCATTTGGGAAGCGCGTCCTGAAGGACTCGTGGTCGTGACCTCCGCCGAAAGCGCGCCGATCATTGTCACATGGGACAAATTCGATCTCGCCAAACTCAAGACGGAGCAGCCCGCCCTCGATGCCGCCCGCCAACGCGCCGTGTTCCTGCGCAGCACCCAGCCGGTTAATCTCGGCCTCTTCGCCGAGGTGCTCACTTCCACCCAAGTCGGCTCCGAAATCCGCCGCGTGCTGGATGTGCCATCCACCGTCAAAGTCCCCGTCGCCTTCCGCACGACCACCGAGACCACCGTGCAGGCCACGCTGGTCACCGTGTATCCGACCGTCTGGGACGGCCTCGTCATTCCGCCCTTCTCCGGCGTCAACCAACGCAGCAAGACCGAGACGGAAACCCACCAGATCACGCCCGACGAAATCACCACCACCCCGCGTCGCGTGCTCCAGCAATTCGCCCGCACCGATGGTGTGCTCCAATCCGACCGCCGCGCCCTCTTTGAGCTCAACAAGGTCAACCCAAAGCTGCTCGAAGAAGCCGCCCAAGGTCTCGAACGCATCCGCACAAGCCTCCCCCCGAAACACTTTCTCGCCAACGATCCGACGCTCCAAACCCTCGCCCAGCGCTTGACCGAAGCCATCACGACAATCCGCGACCTGCCCACCGGCCAGACCATCAGCCGCGCGCAGCAGGACCGCATTCGCGACTTCCTCACCTTGGCCGACCACCCGATTCTGCGGTAAGCGCCCGCGGCACAGCCGTTCATGCCGGTGCGTTCCCGGCCAATCGACGATAGACAGGCCCATCAGAGCCGTCCGCCTACAGCCTCCAATGCTCCCCCTTCGTGATGGGCTTGAACTCCTTTGGCGGCGCGTGACGCGCAGCAAAGGTGGCAAAGGCCAGATATTCGGCGATCGGGCGCACCGGCCAGCGCACCGGCGGGCGAACGGACTCCACGAGAGTCTCCTTCAATTGCCTGCGTTCGTTTTCACTCAACCTTGCCATACCATTCTTTTAGCTCGGTCAGTTTCGATTCCAATTGGAAAAGCGACAGATAATCCCCGAGCAATTCCCAGTCGATCTCCCGCTTCTGTTCACCGGCGGCCTCCAACATCATCCGTATATCGGCCCAGTCTTTGGTCGCACGGTCCGGATTGTTGACCAACGCCTGCACCTTCAAACCCGCGATATCCTCGATGTGCACCACTTTGATGCCCATGTCATCCAGCACGGGCAGGATCTCGGCTCGCTTGAGCATCCCAAGAGTCGGCCCGCGGAAGGCATGTAAAACATCAATCCGCCCCCAATCCCTGTCCGGAGAGACGTAGTGGGAAACGTTCTCCGAATGAAACACGCGCTCGTAACCGCACTCCCGCAGAACACGGTCCGCCTTGGCCAGATCCTGCATCATCAGGATAAAATCCAAGTCCATAGTGGACCGCTGCAACCCGCGCAACGACATGGCGAAACCGCCGATCAACGCATAGTGAATACCTTCCGCCTCCAATCCGCCCACCACCCGGCGTATGACGCGTTCAAAGTTCATCGATCCGGCAGGTTTGCCGCCGCCCTCCAGCAAGTCCAGCCCGGCAATGCATTCACCTCCGCCATCGTGTGCAAAATCACCCGCTTGATTTTTTTCAAAGCCCGCTAAAATAGCGGGCTTTTCCGTTTTCATGTCTCAACGCTGAACCGTTTCCGATCTCTCTACTCTCATCACTCAACTCTCACCTTAATTCCCCATGTCCACCGCCACTCCGCAAAAATTCGAGTTCCAGGCCGAGATCAAGCAGCTCCTCGATATCGTCATCCACTCGCTCTACACGGAGAAGGAAATCTTCGTGCGCGAACTGGTTTCCAACGCCTCCGACGCCATCGAAAAGCTCCGCCACCTCCAACTCACCGAGAAGGACAACATCGCCGACGACTCCCTCGCGCTTGAGATCAACCTCACGACCGACGACACCGCAAAGACCCTCACGCTTCAGGACGCCGGCCTCGGCATGAGCCGCGCCGAGTTGATCGAAAATCTCGGCACCATCGCCCACTCAGGCTCCAAGGCCTTCCTCAAGGCCCTCAGCGAAGGCGGACAAAAGAACTCCAACCTCATCGGTCAGTTCGGCGTCGGCTTCTACTCCGCGTTCATGGTCGCGAAGTCCGTGAAGGTTTACTCGCGCTCTTGGAAAAAGGACGAGCCCGCCCACGTCTGGACCAGCGACGGTTCCGGCAGCTACGAGATCGAGGAAGTCTCCGACCAGCAACGCGGCACCAAAATCGTCATCGAGTTGAAGGACGACGCCCACGAGTTTGCCACCGAAGGCCGCGTCAAAGAAATCCTCGAACGCTACAGCGCCTTCGTCTCGTTCCCCGTCAACCTCAACGGCAAACACATCAACACCATCGACGCCCTCTGGCTGCGCTCGAAAAACGAGATCACCGACGAACAATACACCGCGTTCTACAAATTCCAGAGCCACGCCTACGACGAGCCCCGCCTGCGCCTCCACTTCTCGGCCGACGCCCCGCTCCAGATCAACGCCCTCCTCTTCGTCCCCAAGGACAACAGCGAGAAGTTTGGCATGGCCCGCCTCGAACCCGCCGTCTCCCTCTACTGCCGCAAGGTCCTGATCGACGCCAAGCCCAAGGATCTCCTCCCCGAATGGCTGCGTTTCCTGAAGGGTGTCGTCGATAGCGAAGACCTTCCGCTCAACATCTCGCGCGAGACCATGCAGGACCGCGCCCTCATCGAGAAACTGAACAAAGTTATCACGAAGCGTTTCCTCAAGTTCCTCTCCGAGGAAGCCAAGAACCGCCCCGACACCTACAACGAATTCTACTCCGAGTTCGGCGTGTTCCTCAAAGAAGGAGCCGCGCTCGATTACACGCACAAGGACGACCTCGTTAAGCTCCTCCGCTTCGAGTCCTCCCTCACCGAAAAGGGCAAGACCACCTCGCTCGCCGACTACGTTTCCCGCATGGGCGCCGATCAGAAGGAGATCTATTTCCTCCTCGGCCCGACCCGTTCGTCCATCGAAGCCGGCCCTTATCTCGAAGGCTTCAAGGCCCGCAACATCGAGGTGCTCTTCTGCTACGAAGCGGTCGATGAATACGCCATGAGCAACGTGCGCGAGTTCGACGGCAAGAAGCTCATCGCCGCCGACCACGCCGACGTGAAGCTCGCCGACGCCCCCAAGCCGCCGGCGGCCGAAGGCGACCTCAGCGAGGCCGACGCCAAGGCCCTCGCCGAATGGCTCAAGACCACCCTCGGCGACCGCGTCGAAGAGGTGAAGCCCAGCGATCGTCTCGTCGATTCGCCCGCCCTCGCTGTGAACGCCGACAAGTTCATGTCGCCCCAGATGCGCCGCATGATGAAGGCCATGAACAAGGACGGCGCCGACACGCCCGTGAAGGTCAACTTGGAGATCAACCCGCGCAGCACGGTCATCAAGCACCTCGCCGCGACCCGCACCGCTTCGCCCGAAAAAGCCGCGCTGGTCGCCGAGCAGATCTTGGACAACGCCCTCATCAGCGCCGGCCTCTTCGAAGACCCCAGCAAGATGGTCGCCCGTCTCTACAAGCTCCTGGAGACCGTCTGATCCAGGAAAGGATGACCTCCGTCTCGTCCACTTAAGCCTCACAAACCCGACCGACAGAGCCGGTCCCTCCCTCGCAGCCCCGACCAACCCTCAGGTCGGGGCTTTTTTGCGTCTGCACACCCAAAACCTATTTGTAACTTAATAAGTTACAAATAGGTTTTAATCCATTAACAACCAACCATTTTTTGATTTGTATGGCCCTATAGCCATACTGCCCCCTTGACGATATGGCTACCGAGCCATACTTTTGGCGCATTATGAAAATGACCATGCACATCGACGAAGATGTCTTGGATCGCGTGATGAAGATCACTGGCGCCAAGACCAAGCGTGCCGCCGTCGAACTCGCCCTCAACGAGATGGCCCGCCGCCACAAGCTGAAGGAGGTTTTCTCCAAAGGTCTCGGGCTCACTCCAGATGAACTGAGGAACGCGTTCGACCCGGCCTCCGATCCCACTCTCACCAAAGAAGAACCGCTCCAAAACGTTGCTGAAGATCCAGCGCCCTATGGCGAGTCTCGTTCTTCCTGATAGCAACTTCTTCATCCGCAGCCTGAGGGACGGTGTCGATCCGTTTGAACTGCTGGCACTGCATGCCGACACCACTGAGTTCATCACGTGCGGGGTGGTGATTGCCGAGGTCACCCGCGGCCTGCGGGCACCGTCGTTGCGGCAGCGCTTTGAGCGGGATTTCTCATACATGACGTGCATTGCCACCACCGCAAATATCTGGGAACGCACTGCTCAACTCGCGTGGATGCTCGATCGTCAAGGAATCATCCTGCATATCCCGGATCTGGTCATCGCCGCCTGCGCATTAGAGGCCGATGCCACGGTGCTCACTTTCGACGCGGATCTTCAAAAAATTCCAAGCCTGCGGGTCACAAGCCGGCTCGGTTGAACGGAGCGAAGTGGCGCAGATATTCCTGTCCGTTATCCCGCGATTTCCCCTTGTCACCCCCGCGCCGCCCCCTTCCCTCACGCGTCCCTCGTGTTTCGAGGATTTCGCCATTCTCCTCACACACGACTGACTCATGGACACGTTTATCTACGGCATCGATTTCGGCACCAGCAACTCCGCCGTCACCATTTGGAATGCCACCACGCGCACCCTCGTGCGCGACCCTCGCATCGCCGGCGTGGACGCGACGTTCATGTATTTCCCCTACACGACGCGCCGCATCGCGCCCGCCCTCGGCAACGCCGCCAAGCTCCGCTATGTCGAGGACGAGATGCGCGGCCGCTTCTTCCAGGCCATCAAAACGATCCTGCCCTACGAAACCTTCACCGAGACGGTCATCAACAACCAGACCTACCTCATCGAAGACCTGATCGCGATTTTCCTCCAACACCTCAAAGCCCGCGCCGACGCCGTCACAAACCAGAACGTGAAACGCGTCGTTCTCGGCCGCCCCGCCGTCTTCTCGACCCATCCCGCCGAAGACCAACTCGCCGAGGACCGCCTCCGCCGCGCCGCCCAACTCGCCGGCTTCACCGAGATCCATTTCCAATACGAACCGATCGCCGCCGCCTTTGCTTACGAATCGCGCATCGCCAAACCCGAACGCGTGCTCGTCGGCGATTTCGGCGGCGGCACCTCGGACTTCACCGTCGTGCAGCTCGACCCGGCGCGCCAAGGCCTGACCGACCGCATGCGCGACATCCTCGCCACCGGCGGCCTGCCCATCGCCGGCAACAAATACGACGCGGCCACCATGTGGCACAAGGTCACCCCGCTCTTCGGCCGCGGTGCGACCTACGACAGCTGGGGTAAACAGATCGAAGTGCCCGACTCGCTCTACCGCACGATCTGCCAATGGGACCAGATCGTCTTTCTGCGCAACGCCAAGAAAATGGACCTCCTCTGGCGCCTCACCGGCCTGTCCAACGACCCGCCCGCCTTCGAACGTTTTCAAGCGCTGATCAAAGAGAACCAAGGTTTTGCCCTCTTCCAAAAAATCGAGGCCGCCAAGATCGCTCTCACCACGCAGGTCACCGCGCCGATCACATTCACGCATCCGAAGATCCCTCTCGACCTGCGCCTCACCCGTTCCGAGTTCAACAAAAACTCCGCCGACCTCACCGCCGAAATCGTCGGCTACCTCGACAAATTTCTCGCCGACTCGAAGATCGCTCCCTCCAGCATCGAGACGGTTTTCCTGACCGGCGGCACCTCGCTGATCCGCAGCCTCCGCGCGGAATTCGTGAGTCGTTTCGGCCAAGACAAAATCCGCGACGGCGAAGAGTTCACCAGTGTCGCCGACGGCCTGGCTCTCAGCGCCCCGCTTTTCTTCCCCGAGTTGCACACCTCTGCCGCAAAGGTTTAACAACGAGCTGCACAACCGCAACTATCGCGGGTTCGTGCGGTTGAACCGCCCCCGCGAATCCGATGCGGACCGTTCAGGCAAGAGGATACCTACTTCATCCCTTCCTTCAATGAGGACGCCGATCGCCGGAGTAGCGGGTGGCGCTCAACGATTCATCCTCCATCGCCCATGTTTTCCGGGTATGCGGGAATCTTATTAAATCAAAACTTCGGAACTTAAGGCTTCATTCGGGTGTAAACTTCGGTGTAAACCCAACCATTCCTTTCTCTCCGTTGAAACGCACGCTCCCCCCTCTCCGCCTCACGAAGACCCCGTTGATCTTTGTATTGGCTCAAGTCCGTGTGACCCCGATCACCCAGATCGAGCGATTCCTTCCCTTGATTCAGGAATCCCTTCGCCATCAGGGCTTCCCGAATTTGGTTAAGCGGAAGTTTCGCATCGAAGTGCCGGGTTCGGACGGCCAGTTGACCAGCGAAGAACGCGTGCAATGGGAATACATCAACTCTACCCACACCTGCTCCATCCTCGTGGATGATGGCAGTTTGGTTTTACAGACGACCGCCTATGATTCGGGCGAGGAGTTCTTAAAAAAACTCGCACTCGCCTTGGATGCGTTCGTGACCAACGCTCAACCCACCCAACTGCTTCGCGTCGGCCTACGTTACGTCGATCTCATCACGCCTGCCGGCGATCTCGGCATCTCGGAGTTGGTCGACCCGGCCCTGCGCGCCGCGCCCCCACTCCTTCCCGGTGAGCCGGCGACCCGAATTTGGGAACACCTGCGCCTGACCTCCGCCCATACTCGTCTCCTCGTTCGCTATACCGAAGCGCAGTCCGGCTTGGCTTTTCCTCCGGATATCGGCCCCTTCATTAGTCTTCGCCTCGCCCAATCTCCCGAGCAGAAAACACCCTTTGGCCTACTGGACACAGACCATTTTGATGAAGAAGTCTCCGACTTCGCCTCGCCGCTCGTCTTAGAGCGCATGGCCAATCTACACGACATTCTCGACCAATCGTTCCGCCAGCTGGTAAGCAAAGCCGCCCTCGAACTATGGCAATGACCCTCGACCGTCGCAGCCCCTCCGCATGGGGTTTGTCGCCCGCTTCCGCTTCGTCCGACCGTTTTGGCCAAAACGGCACCGGTTCCTCCGTGCCATTGAACTGTGTCGGTCTCATCCACTCCTCATCGCGGCCGCTTCGCATCGGCCAGTCCTACATCGTCTTGATTGACGAAGAACAGATGGATACGGAGGCCGTTTCCACGCCATGGCCGCTCCTAAATCATCTCTACGCTAGGCACTACGAGTCATCCGCCGCTAGGGATCAGCTTCGCGATTACCTCGTCTATCATGTCTGGCACTCCGCCGGCGCCCCCCCCGTCCCGGCTCCCGCTCCCGAAATAATCACCCACCACGATCAACTCGCCGACATCACCCACACATTCTCTCTCAACGCCACCCAGCTGGCCGGCCTCTTTGGCGTCTCCCGTCAGACCATCTACAACTGGCGCAAAGGTGAAACCATCGACACGGCCTACCGTTCTCGCCTGAAGAGCCTGCACGACTTTGTCCGCGATTATCGGCTGCTTGACCCGGCCCCCATCGGCCCTGCCCTCACGTGGATCGATACGACTTCGGGCCAGTCTCTCCTCGATCTCCTCGGTGCCCGCCCGCATGACCATACCGCCATCGCCCGTTACCTCAAAGCCCTGCCCGCGCGCATCGCTGAACACTTCACCGAAGCCAACGCCGCGATCACCCGCAACAAGGACGATGGTTTCGCCCCCATACCCGACGAATGGCGCCAGCACACGCTTCGCTCCATCGGAGCCCAGAATTCAACCCAAGCCACTCTACCTCCCGGCGAGTAAACATTTGGAATGGAGCTAGGCACCCGCATTGAAAAATCAGGCTGGCGGCAAGGGGCTTTCCTGCCCCCGTCCCTGATTAGCCAAGCACTTGGCCCAAGTGGACACAGCGCAACTCCCGGTGATTTGTATGTTGTCATCACGCAGTCCTGCGACCTCGTTCATCGCAAGGTCGAGGGAGAGCCTTGGTGCGAGGTCCTCCGTCTGCGACGCATCCCCCGCTCGGACGCGACATTTGAGCACGGTCGCAACGCTCGCAAAATCCACGTTGTCGTGCACGAGGATGGTTCGCCCGTTCCCTGCGAAGCCTTGGCCTATGATCGCTTTTTTCTCCCTCGCGAAAAGCTGGTTGACGCCCCTCCCCTCGCTGCGACCGCCCTGTCAGCGGACACCGAAAAAAACGCGGCCCAATGGATCGCCCGGCGTTACTCACGTCCGGCGTTTCCCGATAGTTTTAACGCACGCGTCGCCTCGCAACGCAGCTCGCTCAAGGCATTGATAAATGCCGATCACGCCCTATTGCGTCACCTCTATCTACGGCTTTCCTCGTTCGACGAACTGCCCGATCAACAGCCGTATCGAATGAAACTGCTCCTTGTCGCCCCCAGTGCGCTTTGGGCCACTCGTCAGAAGGACATCCGCGCCCTTGGAGCCAACTTGATCAAGATCCTCCACTCCTGCACCCCACGCCTCGACATCGTCGAGTTACTGCCCCTGAGCGACCAACAAACCTCCCTCGCCTTGCTCGACGATTACGTGCCGTGGCAGATCTTCGATTACCTCACGACCCGCGACGAAGCCATTGCATGAGGCCACCCGCCTCACCGACGCTCTTTTTCATGCTCGCTCCCGTCGCTCCCAATCCGATGACCATAAACGAAGAACTGCGTAAGGGTTGGTAATCATCTCGTCGCAACATTCGCCAAGGGATTCCCGCCCGCGCCAACGTATCACCCGGCATGAACGACCCACGCGATCCGCTCTCCTCCACGTTGCACACGTGGTGCCACGAGCCCGCTCCCGCGCCCGATTTTAATGAACGTGTCTGGGCGCGTATCCGCACCGTCGAAGAAACCGCGCCCCGATCACAGTTCACGCTTCTCCATTTCCACCTGCCACTGGCTGCCAGTATCGCGCTGATCCTCTCCATCGCCGCCGGCTCCGGCGGAGCCTTCGCACTCAACCACACCCGCACCACCCAACGCATGGCCGCCGCCTACGTGCGCAGCATTGACCCGGTGCAAATGACCGCCACCTCTGCCACGCACATCCATCCGTGAGCCCGCTTGTTCGCTACATCTTGCTGGCCGTCACCGCCGCCGCCCTCGCATTCGGCCTGACCTACATCCTCCTCCGTCCGGCCCATCACGCCGAAATCGACGAGATGGCTTGGATGCAGAAAGAGTTCCACCTCACACCTGCTCAAACCGCCGCCATCGAGCAACTTCACGCCGACTACCACCCGGTGTGCATGGAACACTGCAAACGCATCACCCAGGCCCGCAAAATCCTCGCCAGCGCATCCTCCGAAGCGAGGCCCGCCGCCCAAGCCGAGCTCACCCGCCTCGAAGCCATTTGCCACGACGCCACCTTGGCCCACCTGCAACGCGTCGCCGCCGCCATGTCCCCGGAGGAAGGCGCCCGGTTCCTCAAACTCGTCGGCCCCAAAGTCTCCGGCCAGCACCACGACGCCCCTTTCGGGCTCAAATGACGCCCGACGGTTCCCAGTCCACCGACGAAGCCCTCGCCTCGGCGCTCCGCCGTGGCGACGACACCGCACTCGATGCACTCATGCTCCGTTGGCAGGTGCCGTTGCGCGGTTTTCTCTACCGCCATCTCCAAAACGAAGCCGACGCCCTCGATCTCGCGCAGGAAACCTTCGTCCGCATCTACCGTCATCGCGCCCACTACCGCGAAGGCGCCCGGTTTTCGACGTGGATGTTTCAGATCGCGCTCAACCTCTGTCGCGACCACGTCCGCCGCCGCACCCGCCGTCCGCTCGTTGCGTTGGACGACACGCCCGACCCGATCGACGGTCGCGCCGATCCCAAGGCGGCCACCCTCGCCGCCGAACGCGTCACCGCCGTCCGCGCCGCGATTGCCACCCTGCCCGACAACCTCCGCGAGCCGCTCGTCCTTTCCGAATACCAAGATCTCTCGCACGCGGAGATCGCGAGCATCGTCCGCGCCACCCCGAAGGCCGTCGAAACCCGGATCGCCCGCGCACGCGAACTGCTCGGGAAAAAAC
>Ga0307410_10000254_pt1 | contig 20297 bp, 15 predicted proteins | sample 322Ometagenome_3_FD_203707 | JGI IMG/M metagenome (GOLD analysis project Ga0307410, IMG submission 203707) | Maize rhizosphere microbial communities from greenhouse at UC Davis, California, United States - 322HYB-O-3 | ecosystem: Host-associated > Plants > Roots > Rhizosphere > Soil | place... | reverse complement strand
AAGTACGGTATCTCCCGCACCGTAAAGGTGCTGGTAGACCTTCTGACACTGAAGATGATTACCACCTTCCGCTCCCGCCCTCTGGTCGGCTTTGCCTTGGCGGCGATACCGGTACTCGTCGTAGCGCTGGTGTTCGGCGGCATGTGGCTGTTCAGCCTGACGCATTTCGGGGCGGAGAAGGCATCTGCCCTCGTCTTCCCGGGCGCGGGACTTCTGAGCGTAGGGGTCGCACTCTATCTCTTCATGCTCGGCTTGGTAGCCGAAGTGGCGCTCAGCAGCGAGCGCACCGGCGCGAACGATATTCCAGCTGCCGCGGAGATTCGCTGACATGAGCACATTGGGGACCCTGATGGAGCCAACGATCACCAGCAGCACGACCCCGCCCGAACCCAGAGCCGGTTTGATGTCGGTCATCGTTCCGGTAGTGGAGCGCGCAGACGATGTGGCGGCCGTGTACCGCGCCTTTGCCCAGGTGCTGGACGAGCGGGGACAGCCTTACGAGTTCCTGTTCATCTTCGATGGGCGCTTCACCCCACCGGCCGATCTCGTCACCCTCAGCCGAGCAAACCCGAACATCCGGATCCTGCGTTTTGCCCGCGAGTTCGGGGAGACGGCAGCCCTGCGCCTGGGCATCGAGCGCAGCCAGGGTGACCTTATCCTGACTCTCCCGGCGTACTTTCAGGTCCGGCCGGAAGGGATAGGGCAGCTCCTGGATGCCGTGGAAAACGGGGCCGACATGGCGGTGGCTAATCGGTCCCCCCGCCTGGACAGCTGGTTGAACCGGATGCAATCGCGAGCCTTCCACAGCATCGTGGGCGGCGTGTCCCAGCAGCGATTCCACGACATGGCCTGCGGAGTCCGGGCAATGACTCGCGCCACTGCAGAAGCGCTCCCGCTCTATGGGGATCTCCATCGATTCATTCCTGCACTGGCGCTGCGCGAGGGGTACCGGGTTGAAGAGGTACCGGTGGCGCAGCACCCCAGTGATGCCCGGGCGCGGGTCTACCGACCCGGCGTGTATTTCCGGCGTTTGCTGGACATCGGAGCATTTTTCTTCCTGGCCAAGTTCACTGAAAAGCCACTCCGATTCTTCGGACTGGTGGGTTTCTTGTTCCTGGCTGCAGGTGCGGTGATCAGCGTTGTCCTGCTCATTCAGCGAGTCGAGGGACAAGGCATAGCCAACCGGCCAGCACTGTTGTTGGCCGTGCTGCTGGTGGCCCTCGGAGTTCAGCTCATCGGACTCGGCCTAGTCGGTGAGATCATCGTGCACCTGCGTGCGCCCCACCGCCGAGCCTACCGTGTCCGTGAGCGGACTTGAGCGTCGTTAGCCTTCAATGACGATGTCGAAGTCTGGAGGCCTTACACCGAGGCTCCCGACATCAACCATTTCGGGCATGCGACGCGACCCCTTCCGCCTGCGCGAGAGGACCTTCGATCTCCTTGTCGTCGGTGCAGGCATTCAGGGCGCCTGCATCGCCTGGGACGCGTGTCTCCGGGGATTATCGGTCGCGGTTATCGATCGAGCTGACTTTGGAGGGGGCACCTCGGCAAACAGCCTCGGAATCGTTCATGGTGGGCTCCGCTATCTCGCCCGGGGAGATTTTGCGCGGATGCGGGAGTCCATCCGGGAGCGCTCGGGCCTGCTTCGGGTCGCTCCGGGCCTGGTCGAGCCGCTGCCGGTCCTCATTCCGACTTATAGTGGGGTGACTAAGGGGCGAGCCGGCCTCCGCGCGGCCCTTCTGGCCAATGATCTCGTGTCTCGGGGTCGAAACCGCGGACTCGATTCCGCGCATACGCTTCCCGGGGGACGGTTGGTGTCCCGGGAGGACTGCCTGTCGTTGTTTCCCTGGTTTGTTAAACGGGGCCTCAGCGGAGGAGCCCTGTGGTATGATGGCAGGCTTCGGCACCCCGAACGGCTGGTTTTGAGCTTTGTGCTCTCCGCCGCAGAGCGGGGAGCGGTCGCGGTCAATTATCTCCGGATGGACAGGCTCCTGGTTCAGAACGGTGCCACCCGAGGGGCCCGGGTCACCGACCTGGAGGGAGGCTCAGAGTTAGAAGTCCGGGCGCGATCCGTGGTAGTTTCCGCAGGGCCCTGGACGTCCGGCCTCATAGCAGGCACCCTAGGGAAAGCACACGAGCTCCCCGGCAGTGGGAGGGCCCTGGCCATCAATGTTCGGGTCGCGCGGACTCTGTCCAGCGTGGCCATTGGAACACAGTCCCGGAACGGTCCTGATGAGGATCCGGTCTGTGGAGGAGGTAGGTATCTGTTTGCGGCGCCACAACTCGGAAACACCACCTCCCTGGGAACCTGGTACTCCCCGGCAACGGAGAGGCATGCCACCCCCGGAGCGGGAGTGGCAACCTTGATTCGGGAGTTCAACGCCGCGTGTCCGGGGCTGGAGCTCACGGCCGAGGATGTGTCAGGCTACCAGTGTGGCTGGCTGCCTCTCAAAGCAGGCCGAGAGCGCGGCAGGGCCACCGCACTGGCGGAGCGACCCCGTGTGACCGATCACGCCACCAACGACGGTATCCGGCATTTGCTCTCGGTGGAGGCGGTGAAATACACGACGGCGAGGGGCGTGGCCCAGGGAGTAGTGGACTGGGTATTCCGGGATCAGGGTAGACGGGCGCCGCCCTGCCGAACACTGGAGGTAACACTGGAGGAGGCGGGCACGGCAGGAGTTCCGACCTCCAGCGATGTTCACCGCGCCGTACACCAGGAGATGGCGCGCACCCTGGGCGACATCGTCTTCCGTCGAAGTGGCCTCGGGGCCTCAGGTCGCCTCGACCGAAGTGCCGTGGTGGAGGTCGCCCGGGTTGCCGGCACCGAATTCGGGTGGGATACCGTGCACCAGGATGTCCAGATCCAGGAGGTCCTGCGCCAGGTGGGACATCCACTGCCTGCTGTGGAGCCGGTCTGATGAGGATCCTGGTCCTCGCTCCTCACCCATTCTTCCAGGCTCGCGGTACACCATTGGCCGTGCGCCGGGTGCTCGAATTTTTGAGCTCGCGGGGACACCAGATCGACCTGCTCACCTTCCACGAGGGCGAAGACGTCGAGATCCCGAACTGCCGGATTCATCGGATCGCGCGGCCGCTCGGAATTCGCAATATCCGCCCCGGATTTTCGGTGAAGAAGGTCGTCTGTGATCTGTTCATGTTCGTCAAGTGCCTGAGTATGGTCCGAAGCAACCAGTACGATCTCATTCACGCGGTTGAGGAGGCCGCATTCATCGCGGCCGCAATGCAGCGGCTCTCGGGCATCCCTTACGTCTACGACATGGACAGTTCGCTGGCGGAGCAGCTGGTGGACGCGTATCCAGGGCTTCAGTTCGCCTTTGCCACCCTGAGAAGATGCGAAGCGGTGGCCGTGCGGCACAGCCTGGGTGTGCTCACGGTCTGCGCGGCACTGGAAGATGTGGCCCATGGCCACGCCCCCGACAAGCCGATCGGCCGAGTGGAGGATACCACCCTGCTGATTCCGGCTCACGCCCAGTCGGAGAACGGGCATTCCGCAGACAGCCTGTTGCCAACCGGAGTGGACGGCAACAGTCCGATCGCCATGTACGTGGGAAACCTCGAGCACTATCAGGGTATCGGCTTGCTGCTGGAGGGATTCCGCCACGCGCTGCTCCGGGTGCCCAACGCCCATCTCGTCATCGTGGGCGGGCTCCAGGAGGACATCACGCATTACAGCCGAAGGGCGGTGCAGCTCGGTATTTCCACTCGGGTGCATTTTCTGGGACAGCGGCCAATCACCGCGTTGGACGACCTGTTCCGACGAGCCGACGTGCTGGTCTCGCCCCGGCTCAAGGGCCTGAACACTCCGATGAAGATCTACTCCTATCTGGATTCCGGTACGGCGGTCCTCGCCACGCGGCTCCGAACTCATACCCAGGTACTCGATGACCGGACCGCCTACCTCGTGGAGCCTGATCCCGAGGCCCTGGGCGACGGACTGGCGGAGCTGCTGACCGATCCAGTGCTGCGCGAGCGTCTGGCGAGTCAGGCCAAGGCTTACGTCCAGCAGGAGTTCACGCCTGAAGCTGCCCACCGGAAACTCGGTTCGTTTTACACTATGATGGAGTCCAAGGCGAGCGGAGCCAGCGCGTGAGGAAGCTGTGGTACAGTCCCACGCTCCGGAGCGTGGGGATTTACGGCGCCTCGGGCCTGGGCTTTGCCGGCGCCAACCTCGTGCTCGCGCGGCTCTTGCCCACCACCGAGTACGGGCTCTTCACCCTCGTCATCGCACTGGCAAACCTGGGCTACTCTCTCGCGCCCGTGGGCATCGATGGGGTGGTAAACCGTCGTCACCTCGAGGCCGGACCCGCCCTGCTGCGGCGTTCCCTGACCGCCGCCGTGCTGGTGGGCCTGCTCTTTGTGGTAGTGGCCGAGCTGGCCTATCAAATGTCGTCCATGACGTTACTGGTGCTGTTCGTGTGCACGGTTGCGGGGGGCGCCATGACCGTGGCCGGGGCGCAGTTCCAGAGCGAGCGGCGCTACGCCATCTCCCTCGCGCTCACCCAGAGTCCAAACCTGGTCCTTTTAGTTGCCGCCGGCGCCGTCATTGCCTCGGATCGGCGTGCAGCATGGGTACCACTGGTCATCGCGGCACTCGGCTTCGTCGCCGCCGCCCTGTACGGTTGGACGGTCTTGTTTCGCGAGCGAGTCAGCAAGCCGGCGCGGGAGAGCAATTTTTCCTGGACTGAGGCCTTCTCCTTTGCCGGGTTGAACGCTGCGGGTTTGGTCCTGGTTCAGCTAGATCGACTGATCATCCCGCACGTGCTCCCGCTCAGAGATCTCGCGACCTATGGCGTACTCGCCGCGATCGCGGGCTCGCTCTTCCGGGTTCTCCAGATGGGTGTGGGCTACACGCTGGTGCCCCGGCTCCGGGCTGCCGGCAGCGTACCCGAGCGTCGCCATCTGATTGCGCACGAGGCCAAGCTCGTCAGCGCCATGGTGGTAGCGGGCTCGCTATGCATCTGGATCATCACGCCGCTGATCGAGCGCTGGTTTCTACAGGGGAAGTACCATCTGGAAGGGGCGCTGCTGCTGGCCGCTGTGGTGAGCGGGATGGCCAAGATCATGAACGCCTTCACTAAGTCCACTGTCACCGCACTGGCCACTCCGGCCGAGCTGTCCCTTGTGAATGTGCTAGGCTGGGCCTCGGTGGGCCTGGCGATCCCCGCTGCCTTGTTCGGCAGTCGCTGGGGCCTTGCGGGAGTGATGTATGGGGTGGGTCTCGGCTGGCTCTTACGCGCATTGACTGCCCTGTACGTTACGCTTCGCCACCTCAGGCTTCCCGCCTCGATTCCCGTTACCGCTCAGTAACTGCCCAGCGGCTATGACTCAGTCGCATGCGCGACGGACAGACGCGCGGTTCAACCGATCGGTCTCAAGCAGTGGAAGTACCGGCGCGAGTCACCGAGCTGCTCGAGGATTCATCGGGAAAAACAGCGCCGGCCGAGAATAGGCTGCTAGCCGCGTCCACCTAGTGGGTCCACCTTCTCCATCAGCAACGGCGAGCGTCATGGGAGCGGTATACGGGATCGTGGGAGATGCAGACCCGGCCGAGCTGGGGCAACTGGGCCAGCGCTTGGCTCATCGCGGACCTGACGCGGCAGAGTGGTCCCTGTCATCCACCGTTCACCTCGGCATGCGGGGCCGGCCTGAAATTGTCCAGCGCACCAAAGGCGGCAATCTCGCATTCGACGGTGCGGTCGATAATCGTCGTGAATTGGCCGCCCGACTTCCACGCCGGGGATGGGAGCCATCACCCGACGAAGACCCGGTACTGCTCTATGAACTGATCTCAGGGTGTGGAGCGGAGGGACTCCAGGATATCGCCGGTCAGTTTGCCTTCGCCTACTGGGATGGAAGCCGGGTCCTGCTGGCTCGAGATCGAATCGGCTATGCGCCGCTCTACTTCACGCTCCATCGAGACCGGCTCATCTTCGCCAGCGAGTACAAGGCTCTGCTTGCCATCGAGGGCGTTCCCGCTCGTCCCAATCGCGAAGCAATTCAGGCGATCCAATCCACCAAGTGGGTGCGCCCGGGGGCCACCTGCCTGGAAGGGGTCTATCCGGTGGCGCCGGGGACTTGGATGACGGTCGAACCTGGCCGCATGTCCACTGCCCGTTTCTGGAACCTCCCGATCCAGGTTCTCCATCAGGACGAGGAGCGGCACGTGAGTGCGCTCCGTGAGTCGTTTCTCACGACGCTGCGCCGCCAGACCGAGCCATACCAGCGCATCGGAATTTCACTTAGCGGAGGCCTCGACTCTGCGGTGATGGCAGCAGGAGCTCGACACGTTGCCGGAGACAAGGAGATCCACACCTTCAGCGCGGGTTATGGGCCCGATGACAAGGAACTCATCAATGCAGCACGGGTAGCTGCCGAGCTGGGAACCCATCACCACCCTCTGGTCCTCGATCCCGACGATTTGCCTGGACTTCTTCCCTGGATGGTGTGGCTCCTGGAGGAGCCGATCGGGAGGGAGGACATTGCCTATCTCTACGTCGCGGCCCGAGAGGCAGCCCGCCACGTCGACCTGATACTCACGGGCTTTGGCTTCGACGGTCTCTTTGCCGGGCTCCCCAGACACCGGGTTGCCGACGTGGCCTTACATCTGCCACCCTTGGCCCGACCGCTTCGGGAGTTTTACGACTACACGGTACGGGGCGTCGAACCGCACGGCGTCGGGGGACGCGTGCTCAAGCGGCTGTACTTCAGGGGCAGCGACTTTCCAGCGCCCCAGGTGCAAGGGGCGGCCCCGCTCGAGCCTTTACCGGGGTTTCGTACTGACGGGGATCAGCCGCTGAGTCAGTTTCTGCGAAAGGGATTCCTGGTACTGCCCTATCAATCACCGGTTGAGCGGCTGTACACGGCCGCGGGCGTTCGCTTCAATGCCCACCACACCGACCCCGAGTTTCTCGCGACGGCCTTCGGCATACCCGACCGGCTCAAGATTAAAGGCCGTACCCAGAAGTACGTGCTCCGGAAGGCCTGTGCCGGACTGCTGCCGGAGTCCATTCTCAAGTTCGGGAAGAGCTTCAATCGGCTGAAGCACGACCTTCACCTGAGCAGGGTTCTGGACGAGCTTGCCGACCGCTATTTGCCGGCCCATGCAGTGGCCGACCGCGGGATGTTCGATCCCGACTACATTGCCCGGCTCAGGAGCCGTCCGGCCGACAAGCCATACTCGCAGGAGCGAGTCTATCGACTCTGGTCCCTCATTCTGATAGAGATGTGGAGCCGGATGTACCTGGATGCACGAGGTGCCCCGCCGTCGCCGGCAGACTTTCCTCGGCAAACCGCCTGGCGCGCGGCCCCGGTAGCCTGAGCTTCAGGTGACCCAGGCCGCCACGTGGCTCGCCGCACCGAGGTAGCCGGCCTTTCGATACCAATAAGCGGTGCGTGCCAGACCCTCACTGAGTCGGACCCGTGGCTTGTATCCCAGCTCGGCCTTGGCCCGGTCAATCCGAAAGGCCCGGTTGGTCTTGAACCACGACAGCCTGCGACGGAACACCGGGGGACGCACCCGGAGGCCCTTGAACACGACCTCTACCACGGTAGCAGCCAATAACGCGACTCGGTATGACGGGAATCGGATGATCCGCACATTGGATCCCACTGCGGAGCCCACCTCCCGTACCAGATCATTCAGCGTGACCGGCTCTTCGTCTCCCCCGAGGTACACCCTTCCCTTGGCCGCAGGATTATTTCCGCAGAGCTCGAAGAGGTCCACCAGGTTCTCGACGTAGACCGGGTGATTGAGCGTCTTCCCGTTTCCGATCATCAAGAACCATCCCGACGCTACCATGCGATACAGTTTGAGCCAGCCTCTGGTGTCACCCGGCCCGTAGACCGACGTTGGTCGGACGATGACGATATCCATGCCCCGCGCCATGAACTCACGAGATACCTTCTCGCCCTCAGCCTTGCTGTAGCAGTAGTAATCTCGGGGGGCAATCGGAGAATCTTCGTCTCCCGGAGGATCGGTGATGATTCCATGCACACCCTGAGTGCTACAGTGAACCACCCGCCGCACCCCATGGCGTGCCGCGGCCTCGAGCACATTCCGGGTGCCGTTCACCTCGATATCCCAGTAGGCCGCGTCGGGCTGAAGGATGTCTCCGAAGGGTGATGCGAGATGATACACGAGCTCGCATCCAGCCATGGCTCTGTCCACGTCATTCGGATCAGTGACGGATCCAGTGAGCAGAGTGGCACCCTTCGACCGCAGCTCATCGTCGAACAGACCAGGATTCTTGTCCAGGCTGATGACCCGATGGCCGGTGTCGAGGAGTCTTCTTACAAGATGCGCGCCGACAAAACCAGTGCCGCCGGTGATGAGTACCTGCATGCGACCTCCACGAAAGATGTAGGCGGTCTACCAGTGTGGGGCGGATCGAGGCAAGCTGCTCGGCCTTTCCATCCCATTTGAAATAATCGAAGTACGGAGGAAGAGTGCACCACTAGTCATCTCGCGATACATTGCGTTGCCTATTGTCGGAAGTTGCAGTTCCCAGATTTGCCTGATGAGACCGGCCAGGGACGCGATTGGAAGTTGTGACCAACATTCTCAGCAAAAAAGCGCTCATAAGCTCCACTTTCAGCGGACTCGGCACCCAGTACACCGGCGCGATCATCACCGGCATCGGGCAGCTGGTGGTCACTGCCGTGCTGGCGCGGCTGCTCTCGCCGGCCGATTACGGCCTCGCCGGGCTGGCGGCGGTATACGTGGGACTGGCAGCCATTCTCGCCCAATTCGGGATTGGTCCTGCGCTGATTCAACGGGCGGAGCTGACCCCGAGAATCATTCGAGCCGGCTTTACGGCAACTGTCCTGATTGGCCTGCTGACGACCACTCTCGTCTGGCTGACCGCTCCACTCGCCGCACAGGTGCTCGGCAACGCGGCACTGACCCCAATCATACGCGGACTCAGCTTTACCTTCGTGCTGGCCAACCCGGGCTTTGTCGCCGAAGGGTTGACGGAACGAAGCCTTGCCTGGCGCAGGCTCATGTGGGTCGAGGTGGCGGCCTTCATGTTGGGATACGCAATCCCTGCCCTGGTGCTGGCTGCGGCCGGATTCGGGGTGTGGGCGATTGTGGGAAGCACGCTCGGTCAGAATCTGGTACGGTCGGTGGCGCTCCTGACGCTGCAGCCCCACCCGAAGTGGCCCCGTATCGGCCCTGAGCTTCGAGAGCTGCTGCGCTTCGGATCCGGCTTTACTTTGGCGCGCGCCTTCAACTACGGGGCCGGCCAGGGTGACAACTTCGTGGTCGGACGAGTGCTTGGCATTCTGGCGCTGGGCTACTATAGCAGAGCCTTCAAGCTCATGATGATTCTGGTGACGTACTTCGCCACGGTAGTGACCAAGGTGCTGTTTCCCGTCATGTCGCGGCTTCAGGGCCAGCCCGAGCGGCTCCGATCCACCTATCTCACCGGGACGGCGGTGCTGGGATTGATCAGTGCTCCACTGGGCGCGGTAATGGTGGTGACGGCACCGGAGATCGTAGCAGTGGTGCTGGGCCCCAAGTGGACCCCGGCCATACTGCCTTTTCAAATCCTGACCGCGGGAATCATGTTCCGGAATGTGTACCTGATGGCATACTGCCTCGATGGAGCGTTGGGTCGAATGCGAAATCGGACCCTGCGCGACGGCATCTACGCCCTGGCCGTGATACTGGGCAGCTCCATCGGCACACGATTCGGCTTGACCGGGGTTGCCACCGGAGTGGTTTTGGCCATCACGCTGAATTATTTCGTGGGTGCGGCGATGAGCCTTCACCTGTTGGGCGCGACCTGGCGCGAATACGCGCACTCCCAGGCTCCAGGTATCGGCCTGGGAGTGCTGACCGCCGCTGTAGCCGTCGCCCTGCGCCTGGGCCTCACCGCAGCCGGGGCCGGGCCGTTCCTGGTACTGGTCCTCACCGGCATCACCAGCCTCGGGTTGGTCGGCGCGCTGTGCTGGGTCCAACCGGCCGTGGCTGGCCGCTACGGGGGCATGGCTCTGCGCCATCTTTCCACCGAAATCGGCTCGAGAATGCTCAAACGGGAGCCAGCGTAAGTTCCCGAACATTAGGTGCCGTTTACCCTCGAGCCGAGCACCCCAATGCCCGGGAAAAGCGCCGGGCTCGCGAATCGGCCCGCAGGCCAGCGTGAACCTGGAACTCCCAGGCATTGATCCTTACGCTCGTGCTTGGCCCACTGGTAACTGGATCGCGCCGTCCGATAGAGACGAAGATCAGCAGCAGGGGGACGCATCACTGTCTTGACTTCAGCACGACGTGTCATCGGAGCGAAGATCCTGGTAAAAATTGGAGCAGCGGAAGAGTCACAACTTTGGCGGATATCGCATTGAACGTCGTGAGCGCGGTCACACCCCAAGTAGGTTGAACCGCCTAGAGCACGGCGGATTGCGCCAGAACTGTCAGAGGTACCCCATCTGCCGATACCATGCGCCGGTCTCCTGCAATCCCTGGCCCAGCTCGATTCGGGGACGGTAACCCAACTCCTGCTTGGCGCGGGTGATGTCGAAGGCTCGGTTTTGACGGTACCAATCGACCCGGCGGGGAAAGATCGGGGGTGCGATCCCCAAGGGTCGGCAAATTTTTTCGACGATGTGCCCCACAGCAACCACCGGCAACACGGGGTAATGAGGGATCCGGACCGGAACATCCAGCGCCCGGGCCACTGCCTGGACTATCTCTTCGATCGGGTAGTACTTCTCGTCCGCGATCAGGTATTCGCGTCCGCGGCCAACCCCTGAGGGCATGCAGAGGAGAAACGCGTCAAGCAGATTGTCGATGTACAGAGGATGGTAGAGTGTTCGACCGGATCCGAACATCGGGAACGTACCCTTGGCGACGCGCTTGAAGATCATGAAGAATCGCTCCGGATCTCCCGGACCGTAAATCGCGGCCGGACGGAGTATGACAATCTCCATGTCACCGGCCTCGCGCTTGACCAGCGGCTCAGCCTCGTATTTGGTGCGCTGGTAGTAATCGGCGGGGCGGATGGGAGCGTCCTCGTTGGCGGGAGGATGATCCACGTTCCCATGAACTCCGCAGGTGCTGCAGTACACAAACTTACGCACACCTTCCCGGCGGGCCGCCGCCAGCACGACCCGAGTTCCCTGGACGTTCACTTCGTCGTAGAACGAGTTGGGAACGTTCAATTCGCGAAACGCAGCTGCCAGATGGAATACGAACTCGACGTCTTTCATGCTGCGTCGGACGGCAGCAGGATCGGTCACCGACCCGATCAGCACCTCGGCGCCGTGGGACCGCAGCGCGTCGCACTGCAGGCCCTCCTTGTAGTCCAGCGCGACTACGCTATGCCCCTCATCCAACAAGCGGCGGACCAGTGCCGTCCCGGTAAAGCCGGTCCCACCGGTGACCAGAATCTTCATTGACTCGCTTCCGTGTCTCCCGAGATCCCCACCCGATTCCGGTCGGATTGTAAGTGACTCCCACCCATCCAGCCAGCCGAGTATGCGCATCGCATCCTGGTGGACAGGTTACCCGGCGCACTCTAGTTTCTGGACATGACGGGCAACGGCAGGCCGAGTTCAGCTGCTCAGCGGAGCACGGAAAGCTCACGGCGACAGCAGGATGGGCTGGTCGAGGATGCCGACATCGGCACTTCCTCGGAAGACTACGCGCGCCGGTTTACCGGTGCAGTCGGCCGCTGGTTCGTAGAGACCCAGACCAGAATTACCCTGAGCTTTCTCAGTGCGCTGCCGGTAGGGGCCTCGGTTCTGGACGTGGGTGGCGGACACGCCCAGATCACCCCACCCCTGCTCGAGGCGGGGTACGAAGTCACCGTCGCCGGAAGTGACCCCTCCTGCAGTGCCCGATTGCAACCCTGGATCTCGTCCGGGCGCTGCAAATACGAGGTGGCCGATTTACGGTCACTGCACTATCCGGATCGTTCCTTCGATGCCGTGGTGTGCCTCCGGCTGCTGCCCCATAGTGTGGATTGGCGCGGACTCATTGCGGAGTTGTGCCGGGTAGCCTCCCGCACGGTCGTCATCGATTACCCGTCGCTCCGTAGTGCCAACATCGTCGCATCCCACTTCTTCCCACTGAAAAGAGGCATCGAGCTGAACACCAGACGGTTCATGACCTTCTCCCCCGGTCAAATCCAAGCTGCGTTTGCCGCACAGGGATTTATCGTGCGGGCGGAGCAGCCGCAGTTCCTGCTGCCCATGGTTCTGCACCGTCTGGCCAACCATTCCCTTCTGAGCAAGGCCGCAGAACGCCCGGGCCGTTGGCTCGGACTTACCCGCCGGTTCGGCTCGCCAGTGATCGCGCGGGCCGACCGGCGAATCTCGGGATAGCCCTCCGGCTGAATTCGCTGTCCACCGGTGGCGCGTGACCTCACAACCCACGGGCTCCAGACACATGCCGCTTCGGATCGGAAGGGTGCTGGCCGGCGCCGGTCTTCTGTTCATCCTCGCCACGACACTCGTCCCCCTCCCCGAACAAAGCATCGCCTCGCGGCTGACTCCCTGGTGGTGCTTGGTCTGCGGCGACCATGGGGGGGTGGATGTCATCAACAACGTCTTCTTATTCGTCCCCTTTGCTCTCGGACTCCGGCTGGCGGGCGTCCGGACCCGGACGGCGGTTGCGGTCGGGGCACTGCTGTCCCTGTCGATTGAGCTGCTGCAATGGAGGGTCGTGCCCGGCCGGGATGCGAGTCTCAGCGACGTCCTCACCAATACATCTGGCAGCTGGCTGGGGGCTGCTGTTGGTGCGTACCACCGCCGCCTGCTCTACCCTGGGGCTACCGAGGCCCGCCTGCTTGCCCTGGCCGGAGCATTTCTCTGGCTGACTACCCAGGTCGGAAGCGCCGCGTTACTGCAGCCCTGGGCCCCGGCTCAGGATCTGAGAGGTATCTGGTCTCGATCGGTGCACGGGCGGCCTCCCTTCGATGGCCGAGTCATCGAGGCGGAACTGGCGGGCGAGCCGCTGCCGAGCGAGTCGCTGCCGGTCTCCCCCGAGCTGGCCAGAAGAATCCGGAAGGGCCAGTTCGACCTCGATGCCCGACTGCTTTCCGGTCGCTCCGGGGGACGGGCCCCGGTGGTCGAGGTTCTGGGGCCTGGGGGTGCGGTAGTCGCCGTCGAGGCATCGGGACCAGACCTGGCTTTTCAGCCGCCGATGCGGTCTGCGCGTCTGCGGTTGGGCCGACCGTCGCTCCGACTGCCGAATGCCCTCACCGGCCAGCCCGGCTCCGAGGTCCAGCTCAGGGCCCGGGACCGAGGATCAACCCTGTGGGCCCAATGGACCGTCGGCGGAAAGCAGTACCGGGCGGTGCAGTCCCTCAGTCCCAGCTTCGGCTGGAGTCTCCTGACTCCCTTTCGGTACGCCTACGGTCCCGAGGCCCGGTTCATCACCATGCTGTGGTTGGCCGCTTGGCTCCTGCCGGTCGGCTACTGGACCGATTCGGCTCCAGCCGCCCGGCGCTGGAAGTGGGGCGCTCTGGTCCTGCTGGTTACCTGCGGCTTGGCGTTGATCCCGGCACTGATGGGCTACAACTCGGTCTCCAGGTCCGAGTGGATTGCTGCCCTGCTCGGGCTGGTTGCCGGTGGGGCCGGGCACCGATTCGCGGCTTATCTTGAGAGGAGATGCGATTCTCCTTCCATCAAAGAATCCTGTTGATACTGATCGGGCTGGGAGCACTGCCAACAGCGCTCGCCATTCTGGGCTGGGGCCTGACCATACGCTCCACGACCCGTGCGCCGGGCGCCCGCGACGCAATCGAGGGCGTGGCGGAATCGGGCAGGTTCCTGTTGCACAGCATCGATTCAACCCGCCTCCAGCCGGAGGAGCGCCGGGCCCTGGCGGACCACGCGACGAAGCTCAACACCGCAATCGGACAATTTCAACGGGCTGATACCTTTAATCGCTACTACTACGCCGGCCTCGGGCTTCTCATCCTGCTGGTCGGCGGGGCGTTTCTGTACGCCTCCGTCCGCTTCGGCGGTCATCTCTCCCGTCAGCTCAGCCGGCCGATCGAGGAACTGATCGGATGGACCGGAAACATTCGGCGAACGGAGCCTTTGCCGCCCGACCGCCCGCGTAGAGGCGCGCCGGAGTTTGCGGCACTTCGCACCGCCCTCCGAGAGATGGCCGGTGGTCTCGAGCGAGCCCGGGCGCAGGAGATAGAAGCGGAGCGGTTGCGAGCCTTCCGGGAAACCGCCAGGCGAGTAGCCCACGAGATGCGAAATCCCCTGACCCCAATTCGGCTGGCCATCGCTCAGCTGGCGCGCTCGGCCAGTCCAGACCAGCGTGAAGCTATCGACGTGCTGGCGGCGGAATCGGACCGGCTGGAGCAGCTCGCCCGTGAATTCACCGAGTTCGGCCGGCTGCCGGAGGGGCCGGCGGCCCCGGTCGACTTCAACGAACTCTTGGCGGAGCTGGCCCGCAGCTCGCTTCCCGCAACCATGAGGGCCCATCTGCAGCTCGATCCGGGAACTCCCGCGCTCGCCGGTCACTATGACCCATTGCGCCGGGCCTTCAGCAACATTCTTCGCAATGCCGTGGAAGCCTGTGATGGCCGGGGAGAGCTGGAGATCATTGCGGGACCTTTCGATGGAGGCGGCGTTCGGGTCGAGATACGCGATCATGGCCCCGGGGTGCCGCCTGAAATGGCAAGCCGGATCTTCGATCCCTACTGCACCGGTAAGCCTGGAGGGACCGGTCTGGGGCTGGCGCTGGTCAAACAAACCATCGAGATGCACGGGGGATCGATCGAGCTCACCGACACTCCGGGAGGTGGAGCCACGTTCGTGGTGCGGATGGGGCCGAGATGAGCGACGGGGCGCAGATTCTACTGGTGGATGACGAGGCAAACATCCGCCGCATGCTCGGAGCACTGCTGCGCACCGAGGGGTTTGCGGTGACGGAAGCTGCCAACGGAAATGCCGCGTTGCTGATGTTGGACGAGCTGGACCCCGATGTCGTATTGCTCGATCTGCTGATGCCTCCGGGCCCCGACGGATTGGAAACGCTCAGCCAGATGAGGGACCGCGGGGCGGGCGCGCCGGTCATCATGATGAGCGGAAAAGCCCAGCTCACGGATGCGGTGCGGGCGGTGAAACTGGGCGCCTTTCAGTTTTTGGAGAAGCCGCTCAGTCCGGAGGCGGTTCTGGTGACCGTCCGAGCCGCCCTCGAGCTGAACCGTACGCGGGCGGAGAACCGCGCACTGCAGGCGGAGCTGGGCCGGCGCGCCACGCTGATCGGCGAGGGACCCGCCATGCAGCAGGTGCGCGCGCTGATTGCCCGGGTAGCCCCCACGGATGCCCGCGTTCTCATCACGGGCGAGTCCGGGACCGGAAAGGAACTGGTGGCGGCGGCGATCCATTCCGCCAGCCGGCGGCGAACTCGTGCGTTCGTCACCGTCAACTGTGCCGCCATCCCGCGCGACCTGGTGGAATCGGAGATGTTCGGGCATGAACGGGGCGCGTTCACCGGTGCCTCTGAGCGCCGGCTGGGCCGATTCGAGCTGGCCCACGGCGGAACGCTTTTTCTTGACGAAGTCGGCGACCTGAGTCAGGAAGCCCAGGCCAAACTGCTCCGCACCCTGGAGACCGGCGAGTTGCAGCGTATCGGGGCCGAGCGGACGACGCAAATCGATGCCCGTGTCGTTGCGGCCACCAACCGGCAGCTCGGCGATGCGGTCCACGGGGGAAGCTTTCGAGAGGACCTGTTCTTTCGACTGAACGTGTTCCCCATCGAGCTGCCGCCGCTCAGGGAGCGCCTGGAGGACCTGCCAGCCCTGGTGTCCCACCTGGCGGAGCGGATCCGTCCGGGACACGCCGTGAGCTTCACTGACGCAGCGGTGGACGCGCTCTCGGCTTACTCGTGGCCCGGCAACATTCGCGAGCTGGCCAACCTGGTGGAACGACTCAGCATCCTGAGCGGCCCGGTGATCGATGTAACTGCGGTTCGACAGGTGCTGCGCGGGGGAAGCACCTCGGGTTCGACCAATGCGCCGTCGGCCTTGCTCGGCCGTTCTCTCACCGATGCGCTGGACGAGTTCGAGCGGGGCCTCATCACCACTGCCCTCTCCCAGGCGCAGGGCAACATGGCCGAGGCCGCTCGCGTGCTGCAGACTGATCGGGCCAACCTCTATCGGCGCATGCGCCGCCTCGGGGTGGAGAAGAGCGCGGAGGTCGAGCTGTAATCCATTTTTCGGCTGCGAGAACATTCATGCGTCTGACCTTCGCTGGGCTGCTGCTCCTGCTCGCCGGCCCGCTTTGGGGCCAGGACAGCGTCATCGTCATCGATCCCGATGCACGCCCTTCCGACTCCTTCGTGCGGGGAGGCCCGCCGGCAGATCTCGTTGCCGAACTCATCGCTTTCTACAACGATTCCTCCACCACCCGGATGCAGGGAGATGTCACGATCCCGGCTGGAACCAGGTTCGAGGGTAAGCTGGGACTGTACGGCGGCGCGTTGCGGGTGGCGGGACGTGTGGCGGGGCCGATCGCGGTTGCGAACGGCACCCTCTACCTGCTACCCGGGTCGGCCGTGGAAGGCGAGATCCTCGTGGTGGGAGGCCGGCTGCTCCGCTCCGAGCAGGTCGAGCACCCGGCCGGCGAGCGGGTGTATTGGGATGCGGCGCCTGTGGTCCGGGGAAGTGACGGGCTGCTCCAGCTGAGGGAGCGACGCCGTCCGCTGGGTGAAATCGCCACCGCCCGTACCACGTTTCAGGCGGGCCGCATCCGCACCACCCTGTCGCTCTCCACCGGCGGCACCTACAACCGCATCGAGGGACTGCCGGTGATGTTCGGGCCTCTCTTCGAATTCCGTCCCTCGCCCAACATCTATACCCGGCTGGATGTGCGCGGGATCCTTCGAACTGCAGGCGAAAGCACCGATCTGCGGAGCGACTTCGGCTATAGCGCCCGAACCGACGTGCGGTTCGCCGGGCGCACCGAGTTCGGCTTCAGCGGCCGTCTGTACAGCGAGGTCGAGCCGGTCGAAGACCAGCCGCTGTCCGGAGGTGAATCCGGCTGGTCAGCGTTCCTGCTGCAACGCGACTATCGCGACTACTACGAACGGGAAGGTGTGGCCGGCTCGGCCTACGTCAAACCCACCGGCACCCTTCGACTCGAGGTGTCGCTCAGCCGAGACGCGGAGCGCTCGGTCCGAGCCACCGATCCCTGGTCCCTTCTCCGCAACAGCGATCGGTGGCGCCGCAATCCGCTGATTGACGATGGTCATTACTTCACCACGGGAGTCCTCGTGGAGTATGACACCCGCAACGACCAAATTCTGCCCACGACCGGATGGCTGATGCGGGGCCGCTTCGAGCACCTCACCAGCGATGACATCGCGCCGGTCGCGCTCCCGCCTGTGATCCGGCCCACTCCGCCCAGCGGTGGCGGCTACGCCAGCGACCGAGTGTCCTTCGATGTCCGCCGGTACGCTCGCCTGACGCCGGGATTGCGGGTGAACGCGCGGGTGCGCGCCGACGGGTGGGTTGCGGGAGACCGGCTTCCAGTTCAACGCCGTGTCTCGCTCGGCGGACCCGATCTGCTGCCCGGCTTCGATTTTCGCGCCTTCACCTGCGCGCCAGTGGGGTTCGACGACCCTGCTGATCCCGCGCTGTGCGACCGGGTGATCGCCACCCAGGTCGAAGTGCGGACCCGCCTGGGACTCAATCTGGGATACAGAATGCCGGAGCGGGAGGGACATCGTCCTGGCCGGTTCATTGGAATCGAGGAGGCCGATCTCGTGTTCTTCAGTGATGCGGGCAAAGCCTGGCTGGCCGGCGGCGGCCCGGGACAGGTACCGGTCAACCGGCTTCCGGTGCTCCGGGAGTGGGCCCTCGATGTCGGCCTGGGGCTGGATGCGGGCGAAATCGCCGCGTACCTGGCCAAGAGCGTGTCCTCCGGCGAGCCAGTGAAGTTTGTGGTCAGGCTGCAGCGCCGCTTCTAGTGCCGCGTCCGCCGGATGGGCTGCTCCGGTTTGTGCGTTGGGGAGGATACCTGCTGGCAGTGGTGGGGCACCTTTCAGCAAGCGGTCCCCCAGCACTGGTGGCCCAAGATCCGGGAGACGTGCGCCTGCACCTCACGTTGTCTGCGGATTCCACGCCGGCAGGATCTCGGGCGCCGATCGTGCGATCGGAGAACATGCTGGGGGGGAGCAGCCGATGGCTGTCGGCCCTCCGGTCCGGTCTCCCTGTGCGGCTGCATTATCGGGTGGAGGTCTGGCGGTCCCGAGGGGCCTGGTTCGACACCTTCGAACGCCAGGCGGAGTGGGACGTGTTGGTGCGGCATGAGCCGCTACTGGACGAGTATACTCTGGTCACCTTTGTTGGTGCCGCCCGCCAGGAGCGCCGCTACGCGACGCTCGACGCCCTGGGGGCGGCGCTGGCGTTCGCCTATCAGGTCAACGTTCGTCCCGCCGAGCCGGGGCGCTACTACTACGCGGCCAGTCTTCAGGTGACCACCCTGTCCGATTCCGATCTCGATGAGTTGGAGCGCTTCCTGGCGGGCGACATGGGTCGGGCGGCCGAGCGGGATGGCAATCTGGGGAATTCCCTCGGGCGGGAGGCAACCCGGTTCTTGTTGCGGCTGGCAGGGCTTCCCAGCCTGAGACTGGAAGCACGCAGCCCGCCCTTTTCGGTTCGTTGAACGGCTAGACGGTACCTCCCAGCGCCCGCAACGCCTCCTCACCATAAAACAGCTTGATGTACTTGGCCTGGGTCACCGAAAGACGACGAACTGCCCAGGAGAGATGCACGAAGTGAGGTTCGTGAGGCGGCACCGCCGGGTGCATGCCGCACTCTTGCGGAAGATGATTGCCCTTTCGGGTATTGCAGGAACTGCATGCGGTGACCACGTTCTTCCAATCGTTGTCACCGCCCCGGGAGAGCGGGATCAGATGATCCCGCGTGAGACACTCGCGATGCCGCAAGTCAGACTGACCGCGGTGGCAATATTGGCAGCGGTACCCGTCTCGGGCAAAGAGGAACGTGTTGGTGACTTGGCGGCGGAAACGGCGGGGAACATGGACGAACTTGACAAGGCGTATGATAGCTGGTTTAGGGAGCACCAGTCGTTCGCTTCGGATGACGTCCCCGTCGTCCGATTCGACGATCTCGGCTTTCCCCTCGATGACCAGACGGAGAGCACGCCGTACCGGAACCATAGTGAGCGGTTCAAAGGAGGCGTTCAACGCCAGACACCGCACGCGACTTCTCCCGATGTGGTGAACGGAGGCCACACGATGCCGCCTCGGCGGCCCTGATGACACGAACCCAGCAGGCAGCCGCAAGTCCCGGACCAATGTGGGCTAACTCACAGCGATGTCGTATCGTAATGAGCGACATCTGTAGGAGCAAGGGAATATTACACTTCGCCAGGGGGTATAGGTGGACTCGGCGGGAGGACTCTGGGCTCTGCTGCGAGAGACCCGGAATCGAGGCCAAGAGCAATGGTTTGCCCCAAATCGCCTGGCGGAGCTTCAGCGTGCTCGTCTGCAGCGGCTGGTGCACGCTGCAGCAGGCGCGTCGTATTATCGGGAGACTTTTGCCGCTGCCGGACTCACTCTCCGGGATCTGGTTGACGGCGGCGGGCTGAGTCACTTGCCCGTGCTGGAAAAGCCTACGCTCCAGCAGCGGGGCGGTGAGCTGCTCACTCGCCCGCTGTCCAAGGGCTCCGTTACGATCACGACCTCGGGCTCTACCGGTCAGCCGCTCCGGATTCACCGGTCTCCGGCGGACCAGGCCCAGGTTTCCGCCGCCTGGGCTCGCATCTTTCGCGCGTATGGCCGGCGGAACTTTGATCGACAGGTGAACATCGGGTCGGGACGCAGTGTCGCCCGAAAGGGACCGGCCGCAGTTCTCCGCAAGCTCGGGCTTCTGCAGGTGTACCAGCTTTCCAGCTTCGATTCCATGGAGCATCAGCTCGAGGTACTGCGCCGGATAAAGCCTCAGCTTCTGAGCGCGTACGGCATCGGTCTGGAGCTGATCGCGGAGGCCGTCGTCGCTGCGGGCATTCAGGACATCCGCCCCAGAGTGGTCTACACCAGCGGAACGGCCTTGAGTCGCCGGGGCAGGACGCTGGCCGAAGAGGCCTTTGGCCGGCGGCCCCTGGACGTTTACGCCGCCAACGAGGTGGGACCCATCGGCTGGGAGTGTCCAGTGGCGCCCGGGGCATTGCATCTCAACGATGACACGCAGATTACCGAGATCCTCGACGAGCAAGGGCACCCTGCCCCCCCTGGCGAGGTCGGACAAGTGGTGGTGACGCAGCTCCTGTGTTTGACCCAGCCA
>Ga0307410_10000253_pt1 | contig 20310 bp, 19 predicted proteins | sample 322Ometagenome_3_FD_203707 | JGI IMG/M metagenome (GOLD analysis project Ga0307410, IMG submission 203707) | Maize rhizosphere microbial communities from greenhouse at UC Davis, California, United States - 322HYB-O-3 | ecosystem: Host-associated > Plants > Roots > Rhizosphere > Soil | place... | reverse complement strand
GTCGTCAGGGACAAACATCCACGTCAGGGCGGCAGCGGCGACCTCAGCGGTTCCGTCGTGCCGCGCTCCGAAGTTCGCGCAACCGACCACCGTGACGCAGACCGCCACCGGCTGGTGGATCAAAGTGCGGCGGTGACGTTCGAAGGCCGCCGTCACACAGTCGAGGTCGTCAACCTCTCGGCAGGCGGAGCGATGATTCGCTGCGGACTTGTCCCGCACCTTTGGGACATGATGGAGCTCGAGCTCGGAGAAGGATATGCGCTCGAATGTGCCGTCCGCTGGCTTCGCGAAGGGTGCATCGGGCTCGAATTCGCACATGAAACGCAGATCGAATGCACTCCCGACGAGCGCGCCGCGGTCCTTCTCGAGGTCATTCAACAGAGCTTCCCGGAGCAGCAGGTCAATCTGCTGCGTCCTGAGCCGGTTACTGTCGAGGCCGAGCAAGAGGATGAGACGTACGAGGACCCTGGCGATCGGGATGCCCGTCGCCATCCATTGATCTGGACGGGACAGATCCACTCCGCGAGCGGAACGTACCCGACCCGACTGCGCAACCTGTCAGCGGGCGGCGCGCTGGTCGACGTCGAGACTTACTACCCCGTCGGCGCAGAAGTGATGCTCGACCTAGGCGGAGCAGGCAAGTTCATCGCCACCGTTCAATGGAACTGCGGCGGAAAGGCCGGCCTGCGCTTCCGCGAAGAATTCGACCTGAACTGCCTCGCGAACGCCAAGCCCGAGGTCGCCTCCAACCAGTGGCTGAAGCCCAGCTTCCTCGACCTTCCGCTCGAGGAGGACAATACCCCCTGGCACGTTAAATGGGGCCGCGGTTCGATTGCCGAGATCCGTGACGAGCTGGAGGGCTTCCTGAAGCGTTGAACTGCTCACTTGTGCTCGGGCACAAGCTGCGTTCTTCAATCCTCCAGGATCAGGCTCGAAGTCTTCGTTTCCCGCATCCGGACGTAGGCCACAAGCGAACAGGCCGCGAGCGCCGAGATGTAGATGTAGAACCAGCGCTCGTGCCCGATGTCCTTCAGGTAAAGCGCCACATATTCCGCCGTACCGCCGAAGATCACGTTCGCAATCGCGAAGGGCAATGCCACGCCGAGCGCCCGGATGTCGGCCGGAAACATCTCCGCTTTGATGATCGCGTTGATCGACGTGTAGCCGGTGACCATGATCAGCGCAGCCAGGACCAATGCAAAGGCCACGGCGACGCTGTTCGTGCCTTCCAGCATTACGAAGATCGGATAGGTGAACAGGGTCGCTGAAGCTCCGAAGAAGATCATCAGCGGCCGCCTCCCCACACGATCAGAGAGCCGGCCTGCAAACGGCTGGATCAGCAGCATGACGGTCAAAGCGACGGTCATGATCTGCGATGCCGTCGCCCGGTCGAACCCGCTCGTGTTGGCAAGGAACTTCTGCATGTAGATAGTGTAGGCGTAGAAAGACGCCGTCCCGCCCGCTGTCAGGGCCATAACCAGCAGCGCCTCGCGCGGATGATCCCGGAACAGGTTCATGGCCGTAGAGCGGCGCCGTTCCTTCTGCGCCGCGACATTTTCATAGCTGAGCGTCTCGTCGAGGCCCCGCCGGATGAAGAAGACGACGATCGCCAGGAACGCGCCCGCCCAGAAGCCGATGCGCCAACCCCAGGCCTGCATTGCGTCGTCGCCGAGCACGGCCTGCAGAACGACGAGCAGCGCGAGCGCGCTGAGCTGCCCACCGATGATGGTGACGTAGAGGAAGCTGGACCAAAAGCCGCGCCGGTTGCGATCCGCGATCTCCGACATGTAGGTCGCGCTCGATCCATATTCGCCGCCGAGGCTCAGTCCCTGGATCATCCGAGCGGCGAGCAGGATGGCCGGCGCCCATGGCCCTACCGTGTCGTAAGTTGGTGCAACCGCAATCATCAGCGAGCCGACGCACATCAGGGTCACCGAAAGCGTGAGACCCGCCTTGCGGCCGCGATGGTCGGCGTAGATGCCCATGAGCCACGCGCCGATGGGACGCATGACAAAGCCGACCGCGAAGATTGCGGCCGTCTGCAGCAACTGCGCGGTCGGATCGGCCTTCGGGAAGAAGGCCTGCGCGAAATAGAGCGCGAAGGCTGAATAGACGTACCAGTCGAACCATTCGACCAGGTTGCCGGCAGAGCCGCCGAGGATGTTCTTCAGCCGTGACCGCGACTGCGGCGTGCCTGCCGCCGCGTCAGGCACTTGCGCTTGCCCTCGCCTTCTCGGCCCGACCGTGACCGTAGAGCCAGTAGAGGATCAGGCCGCCGGCATTCCAGATCAGGAAATAGGTCTGCGTCTTCACCGGCAGGCTCCAGAACAGATAGGCGCAGCCGAGGATCGCGCCGATGCCGACGACCCAGGGCAGCGGTGTCGTGAAGCGGCGCGGCGCGTTCGGCTCGCGCCGGCGCATGGCGATCATCGCCGCGGAAACCGCAATGAAGGCTGTCAGCGTTCCCGCATTGGCCAGCGCGGCGATCTCGGCGAGGGGGAAGAAGCCCGCGATCGCCGCGACGACGACCGCTGTGAATAGCGTGATGCGAACCGGCGTCCCGCGCGACGAAACTCGAGCGAGATTTGTCGGCAGAAGCCCGTCGCGGGCCATGACGAAGAAGATCCGGCTCTGGCCGAAGAAGAAAGCCAGGATGACGGTCGGCAAGGCGATTACCGCCGATACGCCGAGAATCCTGGCGGCCCAGCCCTGCCCGATCTCCCGAAGGATCAGCGCCAGCGGCTCCGGGCTGTCGGCGAACCGGGTATAGACCAGAGCACCGATCGCGACGGCGGCGACCACCATGTAGATGATAACGCAAAGGATCATCGAGCCGACGATGCCGATGGCGAGATCGCGGTCCGGATTCTTCGTTTCCTCGGCTGCCGTGGCAATCGCGTCGAACCCGTAGAAAGCGAAGAAGATGATGGCCGCTGCCGCCATTACGCCAACTTCCGAACCGGAAGGCCCGCTGCGCGGGAATCCGTAGGGCATGAATGGCTGGAAGTTTTCGGCATTGAAGGCGGGAAGCGCGACGACGATGAATAGTGCGAGGGCCAGCAGCTTCACGACCACCAGCAGGGCGTTGAGGTTCGCGCTCTCGCGAGTGCCGTAGATGAGCAGTCCGGCGACCACGGTGATGATGAAGATGGCGGGCAGGTTGATGATCCCGCCGAGCTCGGGACCCTGGATGAGGGCCGCGGGAAGCGCGGTGTCGATGCTCGCGAGGAACCCCGCGGCGTAGCCGGACCATCCGACCGCGACCGCGCTGACGACCAGACTGTATTCGAGGATCAGCGACCAGCCGACGATCCAGGCGATCAGTTCCCCAAAGACGATGTAGCTGTAGGTGTAGGCGCTGCCCGACGTGGGATACATGGTGGCCATCTCGGCATAAGCGAGGGCAGCGAAGGCGCAGATCACGCCCGCGATGGCGAAGCTCAGGATGACCGCTGGCCCAGCCTTGGCGGCGCCGACGCCGGTCAGCGTCAGGATGCCGGTCCCGACGATGGCACCCACGCCGAGCGCGATGAGGTGAGGCCAGGAAAGGGACTGATGAAGCCGGTGTTCCTCCGGCATGTCCTCGCGAGAGACGACCCGCTTGTGGACGTTCCAATTCTTCATGAAGCCCTCCCCTTGTCCGACACACGTCGCAACCGCGGTGTCAATCGTCAATCAGTCACTGCAGCTTTCATCCGCGAAGTTGACCAATTTGACCGTGCCGCGTCGCTTGGTCACTGCTCACGAGTATGTGTCAGCTTCCCACCCAAAAACGGACATTGGCGCGAGGGGCCGACGAGCCTAAAAGTCTCAATTGGCAGAGCACCAGGGGCATCGAAATGGCGACTTTAGCCGAACGGCCGTCTGCACCTTCGATCGGGGACGAGCGCTTCTTCCTGCGCGGCGCAATCGTCATGACCATTGTCATAGTCGCCGGCTTTTCGTTCCAGCTCGCGATGGGTCGATCTACCTTTGCTTCGCCAGTGCGCGTTCACTTCCACGCCGTGCTGTTCATGGGCTGGGTCGCGATCTACCTGATGCAGAACGTGCTCGTCGCCACGGATCGCCTCTACCTCCACCGGCGGCTTGGCTGGCTGGCCGCTGCGTGGATGGTAGCGATGGTGGTCTCGGCCTTCCTCGTGACCGCCGCGATGGTTCGCGCCGGCACCGTCCCTTTTTTCTTCCAGCCAGTGCATTTTCTGATCTTCGATCCCCTCGCGGTGCTGACCTTCGCCGGACTGACCACCGCGGCGATCCTGCTTCGACGCCGTACCGAGTGGCACCGGCGCCTCCACTTTTGCGGGATGACGATCCTGCTGGCTCCCGCCTTCGGCCGGCTGCTGCCCCTGCCGCTGCTGCAACCGTGGGCGTGGGAGGCGACTTACGCGGTGATTCTGCTGTTCCCGCTCGGGGGTATCTTGGCTGATATCCGGCGCAGCGGGCGAGCGCATCCGGCGTGGAAATGGGGCGTCGGCGCGATCGTCGGTTCGCTGCTGTTGACGCAGGCGGTCGCCTACAGCCCAGTCGGCTTGGCGATCTACGACAGGGTAACCGAAGGCTATCCAGGTGCCACGGTCGCGCCGCTCGAGTTCCCTCCGCCGCCGGAAGGACCGCTGATGACAGGGCGGTCGTAGGGTTTAGCGAAGTCCACTGCTGCAGACACCATGCGGCGCCCCAGCAACTTCGTTGATAACGTCCGCTTTCCACCGAAATCACGAGCCGTTAGCGCCCTGCGCCACTAATAATCCTTCGAGATGCGGACGTTGGCGCTCGTGCGGCCGATGGTCGAAATTGACGACAGGAGCGAGAGCCAGCGCGTCACCTGAAATTCGGCGCGCGTCGCGGAATAGCCTTGCCCGTCCGTGATCACCTCGACGAACAATCTGCGCGTGACGTACTTGCCAGCGGCGACGGCGGTCTTCTGGCCGGTCGCGATGTCGGCCGGAAGGATGCGCAAGCGGTCGAGGCCGACCGCGCGCCGCACGCTGTTGATGGGGTCCAGGTTGCCGGAGCCGGACTGGAGCGCCGCAACCGCGCTCGCGAGCTGCAGGGCTTCGGGTGCGGACAGGTTCGTAATCGAGGTCCCAAACAGGATGCGCGACAGGAGCTCGTCCTGCGGTAGCTGCGGCACGCTCGCAAAGGTGATCTCCGGCCGCAAACCCGTCCCACCGACGATCACGGTGGCGTTCAAGCCCTGGACGTTGGCCTCGGCCCGTATGTCGAGCAGCGGATCGGGCGGGCTCTCGCCGCGAAAACGGATGACTCCCCGGTCGAGCCGGAAGTTGCGGCCGGCGAAATCATAATCGCCGCGGACAAGGTCCGCCCGTCCCGTGAAGCTCGGCGATTCTGCCGTCCCGCCCACGTTGATGTTGGTCGTCCAGATGCTGTCGATGCCGAGACCGCGAACGCGGACGTTGCCGCCCGCGATCTTCAGGTCGAGCTTCCACGGCCGGAGGTCGGCGGACTCGATGACCTCATCCTCTTCCAGGCCACGATGCCGCACCTGAAGCTGTGGTACGGCGGAAGCAGCGCTCGCGCGGCCAAGCTGGAAGCGCCCGCTGTTCATCTGCAGCTCGCCGCTAAGCGTGCCGCCCCGCCCGTCCGAGCGAACCCGGAAAGGACCGGTGACCCGGGCCGCCAGATCGTCGCGATTGAGCATCAATGCCTGACGCGTGTTGAAGGAAAGATCGAGCGCGGCCGCTCCGCCCGAGAAATCGACGGTGCCGCTGCCCTCCACGACGCCGCCCCCGGGTGTCGTCCCGGCAAGACGGTTGAAGATGAGGCGAGAGCCATTGAACCGGCCGTCCGCCTGGAGCTGCTCCAGCAATGTGCCGGTCACCGCGCTTTCGAGCCGGGCGCTGCTCGTTCGCACCGACCCACGAATGATCGGGTCGACCAGCCGGCCACCGATATCGGCTCCGATCGCCACCGGACCCGTGAGGTCGAAGATCTCCGTGCCGGACAGCCGCCACAAGGTGTCCGACGGCCCGGCGTAGCGAAGCTGCGCGAAGAGCGGCGCGTTGAACAGTTCACCGAGAAGTTCGCCATTACCGATCGGGGCGAAGCGGGCCTGGGCCCGACCGATCGTTTGTCCGCCGCTCACCGCCACTGCTCGCATTGCGGCCTGGTTGCCGGACACGACGGCGGCGAGACCGACGTCGATCGGCTTCGACGCGAGCACCAGGCCCGCACGGCTGAGGCCGCGGATCTTGAGGTCGGCGCGCCCCATGCGATTGCCTTTCCACGCATAATCGAAACGACCGCTCGCGACGCCGCTGAAGTCGAGGTTGGGCCAGCCGAGGTCGAGCACCTCGAGCGGCATCGACTGCAATTGGGCATGCACTTCCGGCCGGGACCCGCTTCGCCCCGACAGGACCGCTCGCCCGCCAGAGAAGGAGATGCTCGTCGGCGCCAGCGCCCACCCGTCGCCCGAGCGCGTGAGCACCGCCGCCTGGTTCAGGACCAACGGGCGCCGCTCCACCGATCCCTTGCCAGTGAGCCGGATCTCGTCGGGTGAAACATCAGCCAACGTACTGAATTCGAAGGCAGCGCCTCGCCGGCCAGCCAGCAGTGCGCGGACCTGCCCCGTACCGTTGACCAGCTTCGCATTGGCCGTCAGGCGGGCGAGCGAGATGGCGCTCATCTGCAGCCCTCGCGCATCGACCGACCCGTCGAGCGTGGTCCGGCCATCGGCGAGGATCACGTTGCCGTCGACCCGGCCCGATCGCACCGCAAGCGACGGGAAGCGAACATTGCTTCCCCGCAGGTGAGCCTCGATCTTCTGCGCGTCCCCGACCGGGGCAAAGCCCAAAGTCCCGTCCAGTCCGCCGCCCGCGACGGCGAGCGTTCCCGTGAACCCGCCGGGATCAGCCCGGAGGTCGCCGCTCGCCCGCGTCCCGCTCACATCCAGCGCAGCGATCGAGATGACCGCGCGTCCGCCGCGAGGAAGCAGGATGCGGCCGTTGCTCGTAAAGGGGCCAAGCCGCGACTGCCCGTTGGCGCGGTAATCAAAGCCCGCGGCAGTCGGGTCGAGCAGCAGCGTCATGTCACGCAAGCCCAACGTCTCGTTGGGACTTTCGAGGAAGAGTTGGACGCGCGGGCGTTCGATGCGGCCGTCGAGGATCATCCGCAGCGGACCGTAGATTGCCTGCCGGCCGCGGGCGACGATGTGGAACGTGCCGTCGCGGTTGCGGCGGCCCTCGCCCGTCAGCCTCAGCTTGGGCGAATAGAATTGCAGCCCGGTAAAATGGAGGATGCCGTCTGGTCCACGCTCCAGCCGCGTTTCGATGCGCGGGAGGCCCCCGGTCAGCCCAGCGAAGAAGCTGTTGTCGAGGCGGCGAACCCAGGCCTTGCCGGTGCCGACGACGCGGGAGCCCTTCCCGCCCGGACCCGGCACGATGGTCAGTTCCGACTGGACGTCGACGATCCCCAGGCCGTCGATGAAGTAGCGCGTCAGCCCGCCCGACAGCACAATCTGGAAGCGCCCGGTAACCAGGTCGATCAGCAGACCCATCTTCGCATTGAGCTTGGCGCTTCTGAGCTGGAGTCCCTCGCCGCGAAGGAACTTCGGCGTGACCGTCAGGATGCCGTCGAGGCGAGCATTGGCGAGGATCGCGCCCGCGACGTCCCCCACACCGGTGATCGCACGAGCGGTGAGGCGCAGCGGCACGCGCATCGGCCATGGCGAAAGCCTGCCGCTGCCTTCCGCGCGCACGTCGACGAAGCCGGTGTCGTCGAACTTCAGCGACGGGGACGTGAGCCGGTACGAATACCGTGCGGTCGCGTAGGGCCCGTCGAGCGTCCACAGCATGCGAACGTTCCGTCCGGTCATGTTCGTGAAAAGCGCCGGGGGCCGCAGCAGGTCGACGCCCAGCCGCAGGTTGCGGTAGCGCCCTCCCCCGAGGTCGAACGCGCCGCTTGCCACTGCGCGAAGCGCCGCCGATCCCAGGGTCAGCCGGCCGCTCAGCACCCGATCGGCGAGGGTGGCATCGCCAATGACCTTCACGGTCGGCGACGTCAGCCGCATCATCCGGCCGTTGAGGAACTGAGCGGGCGCAAGCGCCCCCGACAGGCTATAGCGGCCGTCGCGTGCCGCCAGCCGCAGCCGGGCGGTCGGCCGCCCCGACATGTTCAACGCGGCGATGCCCCGCCAGGCGCTCCAGCTTCCGTCGCCCGTCACCAGCAGATCAAGGGAGCGGTTCGTGCCTAGAAGTGCCGGGACCAGCCCATTGGCCGGCGACTGGGAACGGACTTCCAGGTCAAAGCGGTCGCCGTCCGGCTCGGCGTCGAGCGAGACCGAGAGGCGGTCGCCTCCTCGATCCATCGCGACCCGCAGATCGACGATCGCTCTGCCCCTTCGGACGTCCGCATTGCCGCGAACCGTGCCGGACCGGGCCACGCCGGTAACCTGCGGCGCGAGCTCAAGACGGTGGATCGTGAACTCGCCGATGTGAATGTCGAACCTGGGAAGGATCGGCCCCCGCCGACCCGTCGGCTTCAGCGCCGGCAGCCGATGCAGGGTGACCCGCTGCGATTCAATGCGATCGAGGTGCAGCGAATTGCGCAGCCACCGCCCCGGCGTCCAGTCGACCTCGATCTCGGGCGAAGTCAGGAATACTCCGCGCCCGTCGAGAACCGCGACGTTCTTCAGCCGCGTTTCGCCAAAGATCGAGCCCTCGATGCGCCCGATCCGGAAGCGCAGGCCCGACGCTGTCTCGATCTGCGCGATACGGTCGACGATGAAGCGATGGCCCGGCGCAGTGTCGAGGACGAGCAATCCCACGACGGCGAGCGCCAGGAGCGCAACGAAGAGCACGAGGAGCTCGTTGGCAAGGCGACGCGGCCAATCCTGTTTCAGCCGAACACGGCGCCGCTCTACGGCTTCGCCTGTGGCAAGCTCGACCATTTCAGAACGCCTGCCCGAGCGAAACGACGACCGCGACCCGCGCGTCGTTCTTGCGGGGGTTCAAGGGCGTTCCGACGTCGAGGCGGATCGGACCGAAGCTTGAATAATAGCGAACGCCGAAGCCGGCTCCGAACTGCCAGTTTCCAACGTCCGGAGTAACGTCGGTCGTCAGCGTGCCCCCGTCGATGAACGGCACGATCCCGAAATTGCCACCGAACGCCTTGAGGCGAACGCGGGCCTCGAGCGCAAACTCGGCAAGGCCGCGGCCGCCGATCGGATCGTCGAACGCATCGCGCGGACCGAGACGCTGGTAGCCATAGCCACGTACCGATCCGCCACCGCCGGAGTAGAACCGTCGCGACGGAGCAATCTCGGAAGACTTGGCGCCGATGATCGTACCGACACGGATGCGGCCCGCGGCTACCACGCTGTCGGACACCGGATGATAGGCGCTCGCGTCGATTTGCACCCGGCCATACTGAAGGCTGGCGCCCTTCGCCGAGATCTCCGGGCTGATTCGACCGCCGAGACGAAAGCCCGTCGTCGGGTCAAGCAGGTCGTTGCTGCCGTCGTAGCGCAGGCTGAGCGGCAGCGCGGCAATGAAAAAGGTCCGAGTTTCCTTGTTCGCGAGATCGTCGAATACGCCGCGTTCGTCCGTCGCGATCAGGTCGGCGCCGTAGCTCCAGGTCCACTTCTTGCGCCAGATGATGTTGCTCTGCCGCTCGATGAGGCCGCTCAACTGCAGCGTCTTGGCGCGATAGGCGTCGCGCTCGATGTTGCTGGCGAGCGCAAGCACGTCGAGCACTTGGTCACGGCGCATGAAATTGTTCCGACGGAACTCCGCGGAAACGAGCTGCTCCTGCGTGCCGGCCACGCCGCGAAGCGTCAGCGCGCCTTCCGGATTGAAGAGGTTGCGGTGCTGCCAGCTAGCCTCGACACGCACGCCCTCGCCTGTTCCGTAACCGAATTCGCCGGCTACCGTGCGCATCGGCCCGGGCTCGAGATGGACGTCGACATTGACCGTCTGCCGGTCGGCGGAAGGAACGAGGCGCACCTCGGCTGATGCCACCAGCCCGGTCGCGATCAACGCGCGGCGAAGATCGTCGACCTTGGAGCGCTTGAACCGGTCGCCCGTGTCGAAGCGGGCGATGGTCGCGATGTGGCTCGGCGGGAATGGCGGCTGCCCCGAGACGCTGATCTGGCCGAAGCGAGCTACGGGGCCCGGCTGCACCGGAAGGACCAGGCTGGCGGTCTGGCTCTGGTGATTGATTTCGATCTGCTGCTCGCCGATCTCGGCGAGGGCGAAACCTTCCTCGCCGAGCGCGACCTGGAGGTCGGTGCCTGCCTTGATGACGTTTTCGGCGATGACCGGGTCGCCGGATCTGACGGCGAAGACTTTGCGCAGGCCGGCAGCTTCTTCGCCCGCCGCATCGAGCCCGGGCAGCTCTACCGACTGAAACGTGTATTGCCGGCCAGGCTCCGCTGCGAGGATGACGCTGAGCATGTCCGGCGAGGGCTCGATCCGCGGCTGGACTACGGCGTCGAAATAGCCGCGCGAGCGAAGAAGCTCGGCGAGCAATTCAGCATCGGCACGGGACCGGCGATCGATCTGGGCGGCGTTGGCCGCGCCCTTGCGGTCTGCGCGAAGCTCCGACTGCTTGTCGAAGCTCTCCGTCAGCGCCGGCCCATCGCCGAGGCCTTGCAGCCCTTCGATGATGACCGAGTAGCGGCGCTCCTCCGCCGAATCGATTGCGATCGGCGCAGGCGTCTCCTCAGGCGCCTCCTCTACACCCTCGATGGGAGCGGCATCGGGGGCGTTCATGTCGGGCCATTCGACGCCGAGGTCAGGCAATGGATCGAGCGGCGCGGCAGGATCGAGGTCCGCAGTCTGTGCCAGCGAAGGGGCGAGCGGACAGGTCAAGGCCGCAGCCGCGCAAGCGGCTGTCCGCAGACTTCCCCACGCTCTCATGCTTTGAACCTACGCGGCGCTCCTGAACGGCGCCAGTCCGACGCGAGGCTTAATGGACGGTTCCGCGCACTTCTTCGTCGGACAAGGTCGCGATCACGCGCTCAATCTGCCGCCAGTGGCAGAAAAGCAGCACATTGCCGTCGTCGCGGCTGCGTTCAGCGCGTGCCGCCGCCTCCAGCCCGGCATCGTCGCCATAGCTGCTCATGAGTTCCGAAGCCTCGGCGAGGGCAAGGCGGCCGGTGATGTAGGGCGAGTCCATGGGTTCCTGTTAACCCGCAACCCCTTTCCCGATGCCCGACGAAGCTGGTCAACCGCGCATTCACCATGTTCGAATGCAGGGCTGGAGCGGCGCCCCGGCCTCTGCCATGGGCGGCGCATGGCGAAAAGAACACCGATGGCCGGCGGCTTCTTCCTGATGACGGCAATCCTGATTGGCGCAGTGTGGGGCGTTTCGATCGGCAATCCGGTTAAGGGGCTATTGATCGGAACCGGGATCGGGATCGGGATCGCGGTCGCCGTCTGGCTGATCGACCGCGCGAAGGCAGGGCGCTAGCCGATCTTCCGGCCGGCCCAGATCACCCGGCCGATGCAGTGCAGATTGTCGATGTCGCAGTCGGGCCAATCGGGATACGCGGGATTGTCGGACTGCACGGTGACCCGGCGCCCCGCCGGATGCAGCGCGAGCCGCTTCACGACCAGGGCATCGTCGGCGCGAAGCACGTAGATGCCGTCGCGCAGCCGCTCCGCGCAATCGCCAAGGTCCAGCAGGATGTCGTCGCCCGCGCTCAGCGTGGGCGCCATGGAATCGCCTTCGACGCGGATGATCGAAAGACGCGCGGCCGGTGAGGCCGTGAGCCTCTTCAGCCACGCCTCGTCGAAGGCGAAATAGGGCTTTCCGACTTCGTCCTGCGGAATGGCGCCGGGGCCCGCGGAGGCCCGGACGGGACTGCGCTTCACGGGTACGAGCCCGCCCACCTGCTCGTCATCCGCCGGTCCGCCCAGCAGTGATTCCGGAATGGAAAAATAGCGCGCAAGCTTGCGCCGCTCCGCCTCGCCCAGCCGTTTCGGCACTCCACGCCTCACAAATTGCTGAATGTAAGCCGGATTGCGTCCGAGCATCCGCGAAAGGCCGGCAAAGTCCTCCCCGCGCTCGGCACACAGCCGTTCGAGCACCAAGCGCGGGTCGTTCAACATGGTTTCTTCATAGTTATAGGAAAATCCCTAGACAAGTAGGAATTGCATTGGGAGTTGATGGGCAGCCGAGTCGCAACGGGGGACTGAGGAATACCAAGTGAAACTATTGCGTGAAGTTGAGAAGTTCCTGAATCGGAGCCAAACCGCACCAACCCGTTTCGGGAGGGAAGCGGTAGGCGATCCGCGTTTCGTCTTCGATCTGCGCCGAGGGAGAGAACCACGGCCCCGCGACGGAGCGGCGGGTACGCGCCTTCCTGGAGACCGTGCAATGAACCGTCTGCGCATGTCCAGCGCCGGCGCGGCCTAGTGCGCGCCCTCCTCACCCGGGCACTCGTCGATCGTGATAGGATTTTGCTTACGAACTATAGGTCAACCGACTGGCAATCGCTTACTTTCGTCGCGCGAACGGCATGAATTGAGCTTCCGTGTTGCCGGGCCAGACGCGCAGACCATCTACGAGCGGATGACCGCAAAGCTCGACGATACGGAGTTTGCAATTCCGCGGCAGATCGTCGCCGACGTGGTGGTCTACGGGCAGCCGACGCACGAGCCGGACGGCTCGATCAGCTTCGCCATCGAAGCGCTTACGGTTCAGGAGTAACTAGCGAAGCGAACGGCGGAGGGCTGCAAGCGCCTCGTGAAGTTCCTGCGCGGCATTCGCCTGAGCTTGGTGGCGAGCCGAATGAAGGTGTCTCTCGATCCGCGCCTGCATCTCTCCCGCCGTATCGTTGGGCTGGAATAGCCGGACGACGCGGGAATCGGATTCGATGGCTTCGAGTACGTCCTCGAGGACCAGCTCTTCCTCGAACTCGCGCTCCGCCGGCGCAGCGCCGAGCTGCTCGACGAGGGCGACGACGTCGGCCTGCTCGAGAAGCTCGGAAACGGGTGACAGCTCGAGCCGAGGCTGTTCGAATTCGGGAAGCGGAAGCACCCTGCCCCGCGAGCCGAACTTGTTCAGGCCCAGCCAGATGCCGCCGAATGCCGCAGCGCCGGCGGCAATCGGGGTCATTTCAAACTGCGGTACCCTCAGGAAGATCGCCGCCGAAAAAGCCGTCGCCGACCCGAAGATCGCCGCCGGCGCCAATTCGAACGCCAATGCCCAGCCAATGCTCTCGCCCCTCATGACCGAAAGCTTAAGCGAAAATCCTTTCCAGCCGGTTAGGCGTGCCGCCGTTTGTGGCCGGCAAGTCCAATTTGGACGGGCCGACAGAGCGACTGCTATCGACGCAAATCGGTCTCGCCCGGGAAAAAGTTAACAGCAGTCGGGCCTCTCCCCCCAGGGTCGTTATGTTGATACGACCGAGCCTCGCCCAGGCCCCTCGGTCGCTGAGAGATGCGATGCGCTCCCGCCTAGAACGTGGAGCGATCAATGCCGCGATACTTCCTTCACCTTAGAGACAGCACCGACGAGGTCCTTGACCCTGAGGGCATCGAAATGCCTGCCGACGCGATCGCAGGCGTGGCGCTCTTGCAGGCGCGCGACTGCATGGCCGGCGACGTGAAAGGAGGAAGGCTCGACCTTCACTACCGCATCGACGTCCACGCCGAGAGCGGCAAGATTGTTCATACGCTGCCGTTTGCCGATGCGCTGGAAATCGTCGCGCCACGATCACGGGTGTGATCGCGACCGCCGTGGTTAGGCTGTCGCTTCGCTCGTCGCTCGCGCACGCGCCGGGGCCTGCTCCACCAGTCGGATCAACGCTTCGGTGAAGGCGGGCACGTCGTCCGGATTGCGGCTGGTGACGATGTTGCCGTCCGTGACCGCCGGCTGATCGACGACATTCGCGCCGGCATTCCTGAGGTCAGTGCGAATCGAGGGCCAGCTTGTCGCCGTCTTCCCGCGAACCAGGTCGGCCTCCACCAGCAGCCATGGACCATGACAGATCGCGGCGACCGGCTTGCCGGCGTCGGCGAAGGCCCGGATCAGGTCGATGGCGGCCTTGTTCGTCCGCAGCTGATCGGGATTGCGCACGCCGCCCGGCAGGATGAGCGCGTCATAATCCTCGGCCCGTGCCTGATCGACGGTCAAATCGGGCCGGATGGTCTTTCCGGGATCGTCGTGCACGGACGCCTGGATCGGCTTCAGATCGGGCGAGGCCAGCTTCACCTCGGCGCCCCTGTCGCCGAGTATCCGAAGCGGACCGAACAGCTCTGATTCCTCAAAACCGTCGGTCGCGACGATGAGGATCGTGGAATTCGAAATATCCGCCACAGGCATCTCCTTTGGAGAGAGAGGAACCCGCCCGCTCCCCGCTCGCTTAAGCCTGCCAATGACTGATGAGAAGCCAAACGGCGGCAGGCTGAGGCACAGCAGCGACAACGAGCCCGGTTACACGCGCCGCAAGCAGGGCCGCTACTGGGCCTATTTCGACGAGGACGGCAATCGCATCACCGATCGCGACACGATCGACCGGCTGAACGCGATCGCCTTGCCGCCCGCCTATGAAAGCGCTTGGTTCTGCAAGGACGAGAACGGCCACCTGCAGGCGACGGGCGTCGATGCGCGCGGACGGAAGCAATATCGCTATCACGCGGCCTTCCGCGCACGGCGGGACAAGAAGAAATATACCGGCACGCTGGAGTTCGGGGCCGCGCTGCCGAGGCTCAGGAAAAAGGTCGCCGCTGACCTGCGCAAGCGGTCCCTGTGCCGGGAAGCCGTGCTCGCGGCCGTCGTCCGCCTGCTGGACACGCAATATCTTCGGGTCGGCAACGAGCAATATGCGCGCGACAACAAGAGCTTCGGCGCGACGACGCTGCGGTCGCGCCACGTCAAGCGCAAGGGCAGCAAGCTGATGATGCGCTTCGCCGGGAAGCACGGGATCGTCCACGAAGTACCGATCACCGATTCCAACCTCAAACGGATCGTCGCCAAATGCGACGACCTGCCCGGCCAGAATCTGTTCCAATATGTCGACGAGGACGGAGAGACCTGCGCGGTCACCTCTGCCGACGTGAACGAATATATCCGCGAGACGACGGGCGGGGACTTCACCGCGAAGAACTTCCGGACCTGGGGCGCGAGCGTCATCGCCTTCGACCAGATGCTAACGGCACAGCAGAATGAAAAGGCGCGGATCAGCCTCAAGACGGTGCTGGAGCCGGTCGCCGAAGCACTGGGCAACACGCCCGCGATCAGCCGCAAGTCGTACGTCCACCCCAAGCTGATAGAGGTCGCGCGCGACAATCCGCGCAATGCGCTGAACGGAATGGAGCGGCCGCGCGGACGCAAATGGCTGTCGTCGGAGGAAGTCGGTCTCCTGGACTTTCTCGCCGGCAAGAAGCAGCGGCCGAAGAAAGTGGAAGACGTCGAGCGGACAGCTGATTCCGCCATTCGGGCGGCCGAGACCGGCGGCCCCGCGAAAGTCGAGAAGGCGGCGGAGCAGGCGGCGCAAGCCACCGCTTGATAGGAACCCACGGCGCCGCCATGACTGGGTCTATGAGAAGGGGGCTGCAGCAATGGGACCGCTTCGTCGCGTGGCTGCAGGCCAATAGCGAAGGGCTTCTGATCGGCGCCATCATTGCGGCGGTACTGGTCGCTGTCATGCTCGTGCTGCGGTCGATCGGCGCGCGTATCACCTCAGCCGATCCCGAGTGCAGCAGCTGGCGCTCCGTCGTCGGAAGAGTGCTCGCCAAGACGAGCCTCGGGTTCATGATCATCGCCGCCGTCGAGGTGGTGGTCGCCTATGCCGAGCTTCCGCCGCGGGTGGGCCGCATCTGGGACGGCCTGTTCATCATCGCCTTCGCGCTGCAGGGCGCGGTGTGGGCGCGCGAGCTCGTGCTCGGCGTGATCAGCCGGCGCGTCAGCGAGGATGCCAGCGAGTCGACGCTCGGGAACGCCGTCTCGATTATTCGCGTGCTGGTCAGCGTCGCCGTCTTCGCGATCGCGATCATCGTCATCCTCGACAATCTGGGCGTGAACGTCACGGCTTTGGTCGCCGGTCTCGGCATCGGCGGCATTGCCATAGGCCTTGCGGCGCAGGGCATCTTTTCGGATCTGTTCGCCGCGCTCGCGATCCTGTTCGACAAGCCTTTCCGTAAGGGCGACACCATCCGTTACGACCAGAGCACCGGAACGGTCGAGCGCATCGGATTGAAGACCACGCGCCTTCGCGCCCTAACGGGCGAGCAGCTGGTGATGGCGAACACCAAGCTTCTCGAGCGCGAGATCCACAATCTCGCGCAGGCGAAGGCACGGCGGATGACGATCCACTTTGCCGTGAGAGCCGAGCAACCGAAAGAAGCACTGGACACGATCCCGACGGTTGCCGAGGCGGCAGTGGCCTCGGTGAAAGGCTGCAAGCTGATCCGATGCGCACTGACGGGCATGGGCTCGGGGGCAATTACTCATGAGCTTGTCTATGACGACTCATCGCGCGACAACAATCGCATCGCGCTAGACCGTTCAGCGATCCTCCGCGGGCTTATCGAAGGTCTCGAGACGAAAGAGCTGGAGCTGGTGCGCGCGTCGGACTTGCCCGCGCCGCCCGCCCCGTTCTAACTGACACTCGTGCCAGTTACCTCCCTCGATGAAATCCGCGAACGCGTCGGCCAGGAGGTCGGCGTGTCGAGCTGGCTGACGATCGACCAGCAGCGCATCGCCGAATTCGCCGACGCGACCGAGGACCGGCAGTTCATTCATACCGACCCGGAAGCAGCCGCGCAGACACCTTTCGGCGGCACGATTGCGCACGGCTTCCTTTCCCTGTCGATGCTCTCGCGCATGGCGGCGGAAGCGATGCTCGTTCCCGACAACATCAAGATGGCGGTGAATTACGGGCTCGACCGGGTGCGCTTCATCAAGCCGGTGCGAAGCGGAAAGCGCATCCGCGGCCGCTTCCGCCTTGACTCAATTGAAGAGAAGGCGCCCGGACAATTGCTGTTGCGCCACACCGTAACTGTAGAGATCGAGGGCGAGGAAAAGCCCGCACTGACGGCCGAGTGGCTCGGCCTGCTGTTCGTTTAAGGAGAAAAGAATGTCCGTCCGCGACGCCGTGATTGTTTCCACCGCTCGGACCCCGATCGGACGGGCCTATCGCGGCGCGTTCAACGCTACGCCCTCCCCGACCCTCGCCGCGCACCCGATCCGCGCGGCGGTCGAGCGGGCGAAGATCGATCCGGCAGAGGTCGACGACGTGATCATGGGCGCCGCGCTGCAGCAAGGCGTGCAGACGACGATCGGACGGACCGCAGCTCTCCGCGCGGGACTGCCGGTGACGGTCGCCGGCATGTCGCTCGACCGCCAGTGCGCTTCGGGCCTGATGGCTATCGCAACGGCGGCGAAGCAGGTCATCGTCGACCGCATGGACGTGATCATCGCCGGCGGCGTCGAAAGCATCAGCCTTGTGCAGACCCCAGACATGCGGCTCGGCCCCGACATGGAGCTGCTGTCGATGCACAATGCGGTCTACATGCCGATGATCGATACTGCGGAAGTCGTCGGCGCGCGCTATTCGATCAGCCGCGAACGCTGCGACGAATATGCGCTGAAGTCGCAGCAGCGCACTGCGCAGGCGCAGGCCGAAGGCCGCTTCGCCGACGAGATCATCCCGGTGACCGCACGCATGCAGGTGAAGAGCAAGGAGACCGGCGAAGTCTCCACGCACGAGGTCACGCTCGAAAAGGACGAGGGCAATCGTCCGGAGACGACCGCTGAGGGACTTGCCAAGCTTGAGCCCGTGCGCGGACCGGAGAAAATCATCACTGCGGGAAACGCCAGCCAGCTGAGCGACGGTGCATCGGCGTGCGTGGTGATGGACTCGGCGCTTGCGGAAAAGCGCGGGCTGGAGCCGCTCGGCCGCTACATCGGCATGGCGGTCGCAGGAACGGAGCCCGACGAGATGGGCATTGGCCCCGTCTTCGCCGTGCCGAAGCTCCTTCAACGTTTCGGGCTGAAGATGGACGACATCGGCCTATGGGAGCTGAACGAAGCGTTCGCCGTGCAGGTGCTCTACTGCCAGGAGAAGCTCGGGATTCCCGACGAGATCCTGAACGTGGACGGCGGCGCGATATCGATCGGCCATCCGTATGGAATGAGCGGCGCGCGCCTCACCGGCCATGCCTTGCTCGAGGGTAAGCGACGGGGTGCGAAGTATGTCGTCGTGACGATGTGCGTTGGCGGCGGCATGGGCGCAGCAGGGCTCTTCGAGGTCTTCTAAGCACAACCGGTCTCAATCCAAGCACAGGCCGGACCTAGGGTTGGCACCTAGGGAGATGTCCTATCGTTCAGGCCGCAACATTGGCTTGATATGGTTGCTTGCGTGTGAGGTTCTGGTCCGCGTTCGTTGGCGTCCTGCTTCTGCTTTCCGCCCCGGCGAAGGCCGCGGGCGACCTCCATATCGTGGATCTTACGGGTGAGTTCGACCGCTTCGTCATGGCGACTGCGGACATGCCGGACGCGCAGAGGATCAAGGCCTTCGAGAAGCAGATCGGTCCCATTGCCGACGGCTTCTACGCCCGCGACCGCAATCCGAACGGCTACGACTTCCGCGTCCTCCTGCAGCTGAAGACCTATCCCCAGCGGCGAAATGAGACGCTCAGTGTCAGCCGGCGGTTCAATGAGCTGTTCGCGCACGCCCGTCAGAATTTCGAGGCAGTATTCGGGCCGGTCTCTTCCAGGCAGCCCGTCTTCCTGCTCGACAGCATGGGAGAACTGGACGGCGGAACGCGCCCACTGAACGGAGGCTCGACCCTGCTGTTCGGTGCCGACGTGATCGCCGAGGTCCACTCGGGGAAGGACCTGAAGGCCTTCTTCTATCACGAGCTGTTCCACCTCTATCGTGAATCGAGGGAGACCGACTGCGCCGCGATCTGGTGTTCCTTGTGGGAGGAAGGCTTGGCGACATACGTGTCGAGCCGGCTGGATCCGAGTGCGAACGACGACGAGCTCGTTCTCAATCTGCCCGAACCGATCCGGCCAGCGGTCGAGGCGAATCGCGGACGGGCCGTCTGCGAAGTCGTGCGGCGGCTCGAATCCACGGCCGACCGGGATTTCAGCGCGCTGTTCCAGGGCGATGACAGCTTGCCGGGCTTCCCTTCCCGGATGGGCTATTACGTGGGTTATCTTGTCGCTGCCGACGCCGGAAGGAGATACGACCTGCGCCGCCTGGCTGACATGAGCATCGTCGAGGCGCGACCGCTGATTGACGCGGCGCTGTCGCGGATGGCAACCTGCACCACGGATATTGCGGAGGTACGTGAGCGCAGTCGAACTCGTCGCACTGGCAGCTAGCGTCAGCCTGCTCGCAGGTTGGCGGCTCTACCTCGTGGTCTTCGCCACGGGTTTAGCGATGAAATTCGGCTGGATCGCCCTGCCGGATCAGCTTCGCGCGCTGGACATCCTCGCCAACGGATGGATTATCGGCATCGCGGGCGCCGGCGCGCTGGCGGAATTCTTCGCCGACAAGATCGCCTGGGTCGACAGCGCCTGGGACGCCATCCACTCCTTCGTCCGGCCGCTGGGCGGCGCCCTGCTCAGCCTTGCGATCGTCGATGCGGGAGATCCGGCGTGGCAGGTCGGAAGCTTCCTGCTCGGCGGCGGAGCAGCCTTCCTCGCGCATGCCGGCAAGGCGGGCGCGCGGACGCTCGTGAACACCAGTCCAGAGCCCTTCTCCAACATTGTCGTATCCACCGCCGAGGATGTCGCTACGGGCGGCCTGTTCGCCTTGGCGATCGCCAATCCGATCGCGGCGGCCTTGATCGCGATCATCCTCGTGATGCTCTCACTGTGGCTGGTGTTTGCTGCGCGCCGGGCGCTGAAAAGGCTGCTCGATCGCGTCGGCTTGCAACCGAAGGCGCGAGAGACGGGTTAGTTCGGCAACAAGGGAGGAAAGAGCATGCCCGTTTCCGAACAGCCGCTCGTCGAGCGCATTGCCCGCGTGCTCGCCGCGGCAGCCCTCAGCAGCAATGCCCAAGGCAGCGACCCGTCGGCCGGGAAGAAAGTGGACCTGGTGTGGCGCGAGCACTTGAACCAGGCGCTCGCGGTGCTGCACACGATGCGCGAGCCGGATGGTCACATGGCCGCCGCGGGCGACCCAGACATCTGGACGCGCATGGTCGAGGCCGCCATCGAGGAGGCGGAAGCGACCGCGGGGTGAGCGCCCGCGCAAGGGAGCCTGCGAGCTCCAGCAGGGCAAGGCATCCCACCTGGACGCTCGTCATGTCCGTGGCAGCATCTTCGTTGAGCTTCATCGATGGCTCGATCCTCAACGTGGCCCTTCCCGCGATCCGCAATGGCACTGGGGCC
>Ga0307410_10000251_pt1 | contig 20314 bp, 10 predicted proteins | sample 322Ometagenome_3_FD_203707 | JGI IMG/M metagenome (GOLD analysis project Ga0307410, IMG submission 203707) | Maize rhizosphere microbial communities from greenhouse at UC Davis, California, United States - 322HYB-O-3 | ecosystem: Host-associated > Plants > Roots > Rhizosphere > Soil | place... | reverse complement strand
CGTCGCAGCGGGCGGCGCGGCTGGCGCTGCCGGGGCCGCCTCCGCCGCCGGCAGCTTGAACGTCGCGACGAGCGACGTGAGCTGGGCGGCCGCGGTGGAGAGGGCGTTCGCCGTGGCGGCGATCTCCTCGGTGCTCGCGCTCTGCTCCTCGCTCGACGCGGCCACCTGCTCCATCGCCGCGGCGAAGCTCTCGGTGCCGCGCGCCAGCAGCTCGATGCGGGCGTTCATGTCGCGCACGAGGCCGTTGGACGAGGCCGCCGCGCCGACGATCGACTCCGCCCACTCGACCGCCGCGGCGAGCGCGCGCTCGACGTCGGCGAAGCTCTCGCGCCCGTGGCGCGTGGCGGCGAGCACCTCGTCCACCGTGCTGGCCGTGCGCGCGCTCGACGCGCGCGACAGCTCCACCTTGCCGAGCACCTCGTGCACGTGCAGCGCCGTGCGCTCGGCCGCGTCGGCGGAGGTGGCGGCGAGGCGGCGCACCTCGTTGGCGACGACGGCGAAGCCGTGCCCCTGCTCGCCGGCGCGCGCCGCCTCCATGGCGGCGTTGAGCGCCAGCAGCTTGCTCTGGCGCGCCATCTTCTGCACCAGCGCCACGAACGCGGTGATCTCGGCGGCGGCGAGCGCGAGCGCGTCCACCGAGGCGACGCTCGCCTGCGCGTCCGCGGCGAGCGACGCGAGCGCGGCGGCGCTCGCGTCGAGCCGCTCGCCGTTCTCGCGCGCGAGGGCGCGCACCTCGCCGTTGCGCGCGAGCGCCTCGGCGGCGCCGGCGTTCAGCTGGTCGGCGATGCCGACGAGGCGGGCGGCGTCGCCCGAGAGCCCCTGCAGCGTCGTGGCCATCTCCCCCGCCTGGGCGCTGAGCTGGCTCGACGTGGCCGCCATCTCCTGCGCGGAGGTCGCCATGGCGTCGGCGCCGGCGGTGATCTCGGCGGCCATCGACGAGGTCTCGACCGCGGCGCCGCGCAGCGCGGCGGCGAGCGTGCGCAGGCGCGCGACCATCGCCCGCACGCCGTGCGAGAGGCGCGCGACCTCGCCGCGCCCGCTCATGGCGGGCACGTCGATCGAGAGGTCGCCGGCGGCTACCGCCTCCGTGGCGGCCGCGAGGCGCGTGGCGGGGCGGCTGACCTTGCGCGTGATGCTCAGCCCCACGTACGCGGCGCCCAGCAGGCAGCCGAGCGCGAGGGAGAAGGCGAACAGCAGGAGGGCGGCGCGCGGCGCGGCGAAGGCGGGGAGCAGGTCGCGCCCCATCCAGGCGATCGCCGCCATCGCGAGCACCGCCGCGGCGGCGACGCGCGCGGCCAGGCGCTGGTAGTAGAAGCCGGCCGCGGGGGTGGGGGTGGGCGGGAAGGAGTCGTTCACGCGTTGCTGGAGAAGGGCATTAGATTGCCGGACAGCCACCACAACCGCACACCAGGCCACGTGTTGCCCACCGTCCGACCGCCGCGGGCGAGTGGGCGCCGCGTCAATTCGCGCATCGCATGACCGCTACCACACCGCAGCAGCCCGAAGGGGCCAGTGCCGCGTACGAGCCCGCCGCCGTCGAGCAGAAATGGCAGGCGCGCTGGCGCGAGCGCGGCACCAACCACACCGACCTGGTCGGCGGGGAGCGCCCGTTCTACGCCCTGATGATGTTCCCGTACCCGAGCGCGGAGGGGCTGCACGTCGGCAACCTCTTCGCGTTCACGGGGAACGACATCTATGGACGATTCCAGCGGCTGCAAGGGCACACCGTGTTCGAGCCGCTGGGCTACGACGCGTTCGGCATCCACTCGGAGAACTACGCGCTCAAGATCGGCGCGCACCCGATGGAGCTGACGCCCAGGAACATCGCGAACTTCCAGCGGCAGCTCGAGCGCGCGGGGTTCATGGTGGACTGGCGGAAGGCCGTCGACACGAGCTCCCCCGAGTACTACAGGTGGACGCAGTGGGTCTTCCTGCAGCTGCTGGAGCGCGGGCTCGCGTACAAGAAGAAGGCGGCCGTCAACTGGTGCCCGTTCGACAAGACCGTCCTCGCCAACGAGCAGGTGGAGGGGGGCGTGTGCGAGCGGTGCGGCACGCCGGTGGAGCAGCGCTTCCTGGAGCAGTGGTTCTTCCGCATCAGCGACTACGCGGGGCGGCTGCTCGACAACCTCGACCATCTCGACTGGTCGGAGAGCACCAAGACGGCGCAGCGGAACTGGATCGGGCGGAGCGAGGGCGCGGAGATCGAGTTCCTCGTCCCGAAGCAGGGCGCGGTGACGGGGGAGGCCGACGAGAACGCGGCCGTGCTCGACGCGCACCGCATCCCGGTGTTCACGACGCGCGCGGACACGATCTTCGGCGCCACGTACCTCGTGCTGGCGCCGGAGCACCCGCTCGTGGAGACGATCGCCGCGCCGGCCGCGCGCGAGGCGGTGGCCGAGTACCGCGCGCGCACGGCGAAGCAGGACGTGGTGAGCCGGAAGGTGACGAAGGAGAAGACGGGCGTCTTCACCGGCGCCTACGCGCTCAACCCGGCCAACAACCAGCTCATCCCGGTGTGGATCGCCGACTACGTGCTCATGGAGTACGGCACGGGCGCGATCATGGCCGTGCCCGGGCACGACGAGCGCGACTACGAGTTCGCCAAGAAGTTCGGCCTGCCGATCGTGCGCGTGGTCGCGGGCGAAGGCGAGGACGCGAGCACGCCGCTGGAGGGGCAGGCGCACACCCACTCCGCCCAGGGGCGCCTGGTGAACTCGGAGGAGTTCGACGGCCTGTCGGTGGAGGAGGGGAAGCGGGCGATCGTCGCCATGCTGGAGGAGCGCGGCGCCGGGAAGGCGGTGGTCAACTACCGGCTGCACGACTGGTGCATCTCGCGCCAGCGCTACTGGGGCCCGCCCATCCCGATCATCTACTGCGACAGCTGCGGGATGCAGGCGGTGCCGGAGCGCGACCTGCCGGTGCGGCTGCCGTTCATCGAGGACTTCAAGCCCGACGACTCGGGCGTCTCGCCGCTCGCCCGCCACGCCGACTGGTACCACGTGCCGTGCCCGGAGTGCGGCAAGCAGGCGCGGCGCGAGACGGACGTGAGCGACACGTTCCTGGACAGCGCCTGGTACTTCCTGCGCTACCCGAGCGCCGAGCGCGACGACGTGCCGTTCGACCCGGCGCTGACGCGCAAGTGGCTCCCGGTGGACAGCTACATCGGCGGCAACGAGCACGCCGTGCTGCACCTGCTGTACTCGCGCTTCATCACGATGGTGCTCAAGGACGCGGGCCGCCTCGACTTCGAGGAGCCGTTCACGAAGTTCCGCGCCCACGGGCTGATCATCCGCGAGGGGGCGAAGATGAGCAAGTCGAAGGGGAACGTGGTGAACCCCGACGACTACATGGAGCAGTGGGGGGCGGACGCCTTCCGCACCTACCTCATGTTCCTCGGCCCCTACGAGGCGGGGGGCGACTTCCGCGACAGCGGGATCGTGGGCGTGCGCAAGTTCCTCGACCGCCTCTGGCTCTCGGCGCAAGCGGTGCTGGACGAGCCGGCGGACGCGCGGGGCGGCGCGAGCGCGCCGCAGCGCTCCAACCAAGGGCCCTCGGGCGACGAGCCGTCGCCCGAGGTCATCCGGAAGCTGCACCAGACGATCAGGAAGGTGGGGGAGGACATCCCGCGGCTGAGCTACAACACGGCGATCGCCGCGATGATGGAGTACATGAACGTGCTGCGCGCCGGCGAGCGCACGCCGCGGCGGGGGGAGGTGCTGCCGCTCGTGCAGCTCGTCGCCCCCTTCGCGCCGCACATCGCCGAGGAGCTGTGGGAGCAGCTCGGCGGCGAGGGGGCGGGGAGCGTCTTCGACGCGGGGTGGCCGTCGTTCGACCCGGCGCTCGCCGCGGCCGACCGCGCGAAGCTGGCCGTGCAGGTGAACGGCAAGCTGCGCGGCACCGTGGAGCTCGGGCCGGACGCCACGCAGGACGAGGCGCTGGCGGCGGCCCTGGCCGACGCCGGCATCGCCAAGCACGTCACCGGCGCGCCGAAGAAGGTGGTGTTCGTGAAGGGACGGCTGCTGAACGTCGTGGTGTGAGGCGGGCGGCGGGCCGAACGGCGGCTCTCGGCTCTAGCGGCAGCAGGAACGGCTCGGCGCGAGGCACGTCCTCCTGACGCCGAGGTCTTCCTGCCGCCGCACCAGCTGAAAGCCGAGAGCCGAGAGCCGAGAGCTGCAGTTCAGAGCGCCGCTCTACTTCAGCGCCTGCCTGAGCACGACGCCGTCGAGCTTCTCCGTCGGGCGCACGCCGGCGGCCGCGGCGAGGGTCGGCGCCAGGTCCACGGTGCGCACGAACTCGTCGTAGCGCCCGGGGCGGAACGGGGGGCCGTAGAAGATCAGCGGGACGTGGCTGTCGGCGTCGTGCGGTGAGCCGTGCGTCGCCACGCCCCACCCCCACACGCTGAGCGGCTCGAGCGTCACGACGAGGTCGGGCGCCGCGTCGGCGGGGAAGTGGTGCAGCCACCGCCGCGCGATGGCGTCGCGCACGGTGTCCGCCCCGCGGAGGTCGCGGAAGCGGTCCACGCGCAGGACGCCCGGCGTCCGCCGCGCCACGCCGGCGAGCACGGCGAGCGCCGAGTCCACGCTCACGGATCCGCGCTCGAGCGTGGCGCGGTTCACGGTGACGAGCATCGGCCCGCGGATGAGCGCGCGCGGGTCCGCCCCCGCGGCGCGCAGCGCCTCCTGCATGTGGTGCACGACCGAGTCCGCCTCCACGCGCATCGGCGGCGAGGAAGCGCCGTCCGCGGCGAGTTCGGGGATGCGGCTGACGCCGTGGTCGGCGCTGAGCGCGAGGACCACCCGCGAGGAGTCGCGAAGGCGGAAGAGCGAGTCCAGGAACACGCCCAGCGCCCGGTCGAGCCGCAGCATCTGGTCGTGGATCTCGCGCGAGTCCGGTCCGTACGTGTGGCCGATGTGGTCCGTGGCCGAGAGGGAGACGGCGAGCAGGTCCGTCTGCGGGCCCGTGCCGAGCCCGAGGACGCCGAGCCCCTCGAGCGCCAGGTTGAAGGCCATCTCGTCGTACCACGGCGTCGTCCGCACGTACTCCGCGGCGGCCGCGCTGTCGGCGGGGACGCGGTGCGGGAAGACGTAGTCCCGCCCCGCGCCCTCCACGCTCACGCTGTCGCGCTCGCGGTAGGCGCTGTCGGCGAGCATGAGCTCCCAGGCGCGGCCGGCGAGGCGGCGGGCCTCGTCGCGCGCGTTGAAGCGCCGCACCCACTCGGGGAGTGTGTCGCCGTAGTAGCGGCTGGTGGTGAAGCGCCCGCCGGGGCCGTACCAGTACACCTGCTGCTTCGAGCGGCCGATCGGGAGGATGGCGGCGCGGTCCTTCCCGGACACCGAGAGTGCGCGCGACCGGCGGTCGCGAGAGCGGAGCCAGTCGGCGAGCGTGGTGCCGCGGAAGCGGCGGGGCGAGGCGCCGAGCGCGGACTCCGCGCCGATGAGCGGCATGGTGCTGTCGCCGACGCCGGCGCTGTTGGACTCGATGCCGGTGGAGCGCGGGAAGCGCCCCGAGAGCAGCGTGGCGTGTCCGGGCGCCGTCTCGGTCATCGCGTGGTCGTGGTGGGCGTTGGTGAAGCGCGCCCCGCCGCGCACGAGCCGCGCCAGCCCGCCCCGGTACTGCGGCGCGAACCGGTCCAGGTAGTCGGCGCGCAGCTGGTCCACGGTGACCAGCACCACCAGCGTGGGACCGGGCGCGCGCTGGGCGCCCGCGTCGGCGAGGGACGCGGCCGGTTGCGCGCGGCAGGAGGAGACGGCGGCGACCAGGAGGGCCGCGCCCAGGCTGCAAAGCTTCATACGGCGAATGTGCCTGCGCGCTCGCAGCCTCGCAACTATGGCGCGCGGCGGGCGGGGGGCGAATATTGGGCGCGTTCTCCCAAGCCAAAGGCTTCCGATGGCCACGAGCCCGCCCGCCCCCCACGTCGCGCCCACGACGCGCGTGGTGGTGAAGGTGGTCGTCTACTACGTCGCGCTGCTCGGCGCCGCGGCGCTCGTCTGGCGCCACCTGCCGCCGGCGCCCCTCGCCTCGCGCGAGACGCTCGCCGCGCTCTTCGGCGGCGCGTCCGCCGCCGGCGCCGCCCGCCCCGCCGCGCCGGGGCCCCACACGGTCGCCGTGACGGTGGCGGTGGCGATGCTCGCCGCCGTCCTCCTCTCGCTCCCCGTGGCCTGGGTCTACCTGCTCACGCGGGCCAAGCGCGGCTACCAGCAGTCCGTGGTGCAGACGCTCGTCGTGCTGCCGATGGTCGTGTCCGGCGTCGTCGTGCTGGTGCAGGACAGCCTGCCGCTCGCCTTCGCGCTCGCCGGCATCGTCGCCGCGGTGCGCTTCCGCAACACGCTGGAGGACAGCAAGGACGCGGTCTACATCTTCCTCGCCACCGGCATCGGCCTCGCCGCGGCGGTCGACCCACCGGGCGCGGCGGCGATCTCGATCCTCTTCAACGCGACCATCCTCGCGCTCTGGGTCGCCGACTTCGGGCGCAGCCCGGTGGAGCTGGAGGGGCGGGCCGCCGAGCGGCGGCTGCGGCGCGCGCGCGAGCTCGCGCGCACGGGCACGTTCGTGGCCCGCATCGACGACGAGGTGTTCCGCGACATGACCGCCGAGCAGCTCGAGGGGATCGCCGAGCGGGCGCGCCGCCGCGCGCGGCAGCACGACCCGGAGGTGCCTGGCCCGGCGGGGAACGGCGCCGAGGGGGACGCGGAGGTGCAGCTGCTCCTGCGCACGCTCGACGTCGAGGGCGCGCGCGCGGTGGTGGAGCCGCGCCTCGCCGAGCAGGTGAAGCGCTGGCGGTTCGGCGGCGCCGCGCTCGGGTCGGACGGCTCGCAGGTCATGGAGTACGTCGTGACGCTCAGGAAGGGGAAGTCGGCCGACGAGCTGCTCGCGCTGCTGCGCGAGGCCGGCGCGCCGGCGATCATCGCGGCGGAGCTGGGATGAGCGGCGCCGCGTCGGCCCGTCACGCCACGCGCGGGAGAGCGGTCATGTCACGGAGCATCGTCGGGCGCGGCGCCGCCCTCCTCGCGCTCGGTGCCGGCACCGCGGCGCCGGCGCTCGCGCAGGACAGCGCGTCGGGCGGGCGCGGCGACGGCGGCAAGCGGCCCCACGTGCCGGCGGCGATCTACGACGCCGAGTCGCCGCTGGCGATGACCTTCACCGCCAACCTCGGCCGGCTGCGCGGCGACAAGGGGGACAAGGAGCCGTGGCGCGCGGCCACCCTGTCGTACGCGGGGCCGGGCGGCGACACGGTGGTCGTCCCGTTGCGCGCGCGGACGCGCGGCATCTGGCGCCTCAAGAGCTGCACGTTCCCCCCGCTGCGCTTCAACTTCGCGAACAAGGCGACGCGCAACACGCTGCTCGAGAACCTCGACCGGCCCAAGCTCGTCAGCTACTGCCGCGACGACGGCCGGCACGAGCAGTACCTGCTGCAGGAGCTGCAGCTCTACCGCATCTACCGCCTGCTCACGCCGTTCAGCCACCAGGTCCGCCTGCTGCGCCTGACCTACGCGGACAGCGCCAGCCGCAAGGCGCAGACGACGCGCTACGCCGTGCTGCTCGAGGAGGAGCAGGCGCTCGCACGGCGGGTGCGCGGCACGCTGGTCGAGGAGAAGGGCGCGGGGCCGGACGCGCTGGAGCCCCACCACACCGCGCTCGTCGGCGTCTTCCAGTACCTCGTCGGCAACACCGACTGGTCCATCTACGCGCTGCACAACGCGGAGCTGGTGCGCGACAGCATCTTCCAGATCGTGCCCGTGCCGTACGACTTCGACTTCGCCGGGGCGGTGAACGCGTTCTACGCTACGGTCGACCCCAAGCTGCCGATCAAGAAGGTGCGCGAGCGCATCTACCGCGGCTACTGCGTGCCGCCGGAGCATCTCGCGGCGGTGCTCGCGCTCTTCCGGGAGCGCCGGCAGGCGATCTACGCGCTCTACCGCGACGACGTGGGGCGGCTGCTCGATCCGAAGGTGGTCGAGGCGACGCTCGCGTACTTCGACGAGTTCTACCGCACGATCGACCACCCGCGCGAGGCCAAGCGCGCGATCGCCGATGCGTGCGTCACCGGCGGGTGACCGGCCCGGCGACGATCGCTCGGGCCGCGTGACCGCCGCACCCCCCGCCGTGGACGCCTTCCGCTGCGACGTGGTGTCCGCCCACCAGCTCGCGGAGCTGGCGCAGGCGCCGCTGCCGCTGGCGCTCGACGCGAGCCCGCCGGTGCGCGCGGTGTACCGGGACCTCTACCTCGACACGCCCGACGACGCGCTGCGGCGGCGCGGCGCCGTCTGCCGGCTGCGGCTCGGCGGCGACGGCCGGCACGTCCTCTCGCTCGCCCTCGGCCCGCGCACGCTGCGCGCCGCCGTCCGCGCCGCCGAGCCGCGGGCGGCGCTCGCCGAGGCGGGCGCGGTGGAGCGCTGGCTGCGCGCGCTGGCCGACCCGGCGCTGCTGGACGTGCGCGTGGAGCTGGAGGTGGAGCGGTGGGTGCGCACCGCGCTCCCCGACTGGCTCCGGCGGCCGCGGCTCGAGCTGCACTACGACCAGGTGACCGTCCGCCGCAACGGGAGCGCGCGCAGCTTCCACCAGCTCTGCGGCCACCGCCGCCGCGGCCGCGGCGACGAGCTGGCGCGCCTGGCGCACGCCTTCGAGCGCGAGCACGGCCTGCGGCGCGGGGCGGGGCGGCGCGAGCGCGCCGAGCTGCTGCTCAAGTGGATGCCGGCCGACGGCGTGGGGCCCGGCGCGCACGACTCGGCGCAGCTCTACCGCGTGCCCGGCACCGGCCCGGGCGGCCCGAGCGCCGAGTTCCTCGACCCCGAGCTCAGCCTCCTCGCCTTCCAGGAGCGCGTGCTCGCGCTGGCCGAGGACCCGGCGACGCCGCTCGGCGAGCGGCTGCGCTTTCTCGCCATCGTCAGCGCGAACGTGGACGAGTTCTTCATGGTGCGCGTGGCCGGGCTGCGCAGCGCGGCGCGCGAGGAGATGGAGGAGCAGGGGGAGCGCGAGCTGACGGCGCTCGAGCAGCTCGAGGCGATCGGGGAGCGGGTCGCGGCGCTGGTCGCGCGGCAGTCGCGCTGCTACCGGGCGTGCGCGGCCGAGCTGGCGGCGCACGGCACCCGCATCTGCACGTGGGAGGAGCTCGACGCGGGGGAGCGTGCGCGGCTCCGCGAGCACTTCCGCGAGGAGCTGCTCCCGGCGCTCACCCCGTTCGCCATGACGCTGAGCCCGGGCCACCCGCTGCCGCACCTGCGCCACCTCACGCTCTCCATGGCGCTCGTGCTGAGCGGGCGCGACGGCCGCGCGTCGCACTTCGCCGAGCTGGAGCTGCCGCGCGGCGTGCCGCGCTTTCTCCCCGCCGGGCCGGCGGCCGCGGGCGGCGCATCCGCGCGCCCGCCCGCGCGCATCGTCGTGCCGCTGGAGGAGGTGATCCGGGGGAACCTCGACCTGCTCTACCCCGAGGCGCGGGTGGAGCAGGCGTACCTCTTTCGCGTTACGCGCGGCGCCGACCTCGCGCTCGACGAGGACCGCGCCGGCGACCTGCTGGAGGCGATGGCCGCGGTCACGAGCCGCCGCTCGCACGGCGCCGCGGTGCGCGTGGAGGTGGAGCGCGCGATGCCGCGGCTGCTGCGGAGCCTGGTGCTCGAGGACCTGCGGCGCGAGCGCGCGGGCGGGGCGGAGCTGGGGCCCGGCGACGTGCACGAGGTGGACGGGCTGGTCGACCTCCGGTGCCTGGAGGAGCTCGCGCGCCCCGGCGGCGCGCTGCCGGCCTACCCGCCCTTCGCGGGTGCGCACGCGGTGCCGCCGGGGCGTGCGGTGCTCGACGCGGTGCGCGAGCGCGACCTGCTGGTGCACCACCCGTTCGAGGACTTCGCGGGGAGCGTCGTGCGCTTCCTGCGCGAGGCCGCCGCCGACCCCGACGTGGTCGCGATCAAGATCACCCTCTACCGCATCGGCGAGTCGTCGCCGATCGTCGCGGCGCTGCTCGACGCCGCCGCGCGCGGGAAGCAGGTGGTGGCGTTCGTGGAGCTGAAGGCGCGCTTCGAGGAGGAGCGCAACGTGGGGTGGGCGCGGGCGCTCGAGGCGGCGGGCGGTCGCCTGGTGTACGGCCTCGTGGGGCTGAAGAACCACGCGAAGGTCGCGTTGGTCGTGCGCCGCGAGCCCGGGAAGCTGCGCCGCTACGTGCACGTGGGCACCGGCAACTACAACGCGCGCTCGGGGCTCGCCTACACGGACCTGAGCCTCTTCTCCACCGACGAGGCGCTCGCCGGCGACGTGGCGGAGCTGTTCAACGAGCTCACCGGATCGTCCGCGCCGCCGCAGCGGCTCGCGCGCGGGGCGCTCGTCGCACCGCAGCAGCTGCTGCCGGCGTTGCTGGAGCTGATCGAGCGCGAGGCGGCGCACGCCCGCGCCGGCCGGCCGGCGGGGATCCGGATGAAGCTGAACGGCCTCTCCGACGCCGAGGTGGTACGGGCGCTCTACCGGGCCTCGGGCGACGGGGTGCGGGTCGAACTCGTGGTGCGTGGCATCTGCACGCTGCGCCCCGGCGCGCCCGGCCTGTCGGACCGGATCCGCGTGGTGAGCGTGGTGGGGCGCTTCCTGGAGCACTCGCGCGTCTACCGGTTCACGAACGGCGGCGAGCCGGTGCACTACATCGGCTCGCCCGACCTCCGCCCGCGCAACCTGCGGCGTCGCATCGAGCTGCTCGTCCCGGTGCGCGACCCGGCGTGCCGGGCGCGGCTCGACCGGGTGCTCGACCTCTACCTCACCGACCCCACGGCGTGGGAGCTCGACGCGACCGGGCGCTACGAGCGGCGGCGCGGCGGCGGCGCGGGGGCGCAGGAGGTGCTGATGAGTGAGGCGAGCGAGGCGAGGGACGGGGCACGAGGGGAGAGGGACGAGGAGGGAAGAGGAACGAGGAGGGAAGAGGGAGGAGGGAAGAGGGAAGAGGAAAGAGGAGCCACTGACACTCCCGCTGACCACGCCCCAGGCCGTCGCCACTGACACTGGCACCGGCACTCACACCGGCACTGCTTCGGGTGCTCGGGCCGTGCCTCTACGTGGGGGCACGAAGGCAGAGGGGCCGCCCCCTACCGCACCGGCGCACGCAAGGCACACCCGCCCGAAACAGTGTCAGTGCCCGTGCCGGGGTCGGTGCCAGCAACATCCCACGGAGTGTCAGTGGGAGGAGCTGCCAGCTCCGTCCGTGGCCGGGCGGCCCTCCGCGCACCCCCCGGCAACCCTCCCCCCTTCCCGGCGTGTCAGAGGGGTGTAGCCCATCCCCGAACACTCTCCGCACCCCGAGGCCATATGCGCTTCATCACCCTCCTCGCCGGCACCGTCGTCCTCAGCGGTGCGCTCGGCGCGACCGCGTGCGCCCAGCAGCGGCGCCCCGCCCCCACCCCCGCCCCGACGCCGCAGGAGCGGGAGGACGAGGATCGCGAGCGGACCTTCGTGCGCTCGTGGAGCGACGACAGCGACCGCGCCGTCCTGGGCGTCAGCACCGCGTCGTCGAGCAGCGAGCGCGACACCCTCGGCGTCCTCATCTCCTCCGTCACCCCGGGCGGTCCGGCCGAGAAGGCGGGGCTCGAGGAGGGGAACCGCATCGCCGCCGTCAACGGCGTCAACCTCCGCCTCTCGCCCGCCGACGCCGGCGAGGACGACATGCGCGGGATCGCCTCGCGCCGGCTGACGCGCGAGATGCGCAAGGTGAAGGCGGGGGACGAGGTGTCGCTGCGGGTGTACGCCGCCGGCGCCTTCCGCGACGTGCGCGTGAGGACCGTGGCCGCCGACTCGCTGAGTCCGCGTCGCGTGCGGGTGTCGCGCGCCGAGCGGCGCGAGCAGATGGAGAACCGCGCGGTGCTCGGGCTCAACCTCAGCGCCACCGGCAGCCGGCGCGACACCCTCGGGCCCATGGTCGTGCGCGTCGAGAGCGACGGGCCGGCGGAGAAGGCCGGCGTCGTGGAGGGGGACCGCGTGCAGAGCGTGAACGGCGTGGACCTGCGCGTCTCGCGCGAGGACGCCGGTGACGACTTCGTGGCGAACGCGCGGCTCAACCGCTTCCGCCGCACGCTGCGCGAGATCAAGCCCGGCGACCGGGTGGAGCTGCGCGTCATCTCCGGCGGGCAGGCGCGCACGGTGCAGGTCACCGCCGTGCGCGCGCGCGACCTGTACAAGGACGGCGAGCGCCGGGCGTTCTTCTTCGAGGGCGGCGAGGGGATGTTCTTCCCCGGCCCGATGGGCGCGGCGCTCGCCCCGGTGCCTCCCACGCCGCCGATGGCCCCCATGCCCCCCATGGCGCCGCGCGTGCGCGTCGCGCCGCGGGTGCGCACCTTCGAGCTCGACCACCTGGACGGGATCGACCACTTCGAGTTCGACATGGGCGACCACTTCGAGGGCGGCCACCACTTCGAGCTGGACGTCGACGCGGACGCGCTGCGCGACGCGAGCGAGGAGATGCGGCGCGCGCTGGAGAAGAGCCGGGTGGAGCTGCGCCGCGCGCTCGACGGCGTGCGCGTGGACGTGAAGCGGGCGCGCGAGGAGGCGCGTGACGAGGCGGAGCGGGCGCGCGAGGAGGCGGAGCGCACGGGGCTGATGCGCCGCGGGCTGCGGTCGGCGAGCGCCGACGCGCTCGTGAACGTCGCCCCGCTGGTGAGCGATGCCGTGCTCGCCGGTGCGGACGCCGCCGCCTTCGCCGTCGAGCCGGCGATGACGGCCGTGCTCGACGGCTGGGGGGAAGGCTGGGGCGAGGGTTGGAGCGAGGGCGCGGGCTGGGGTGATGGCTGGGACGAGGGCTCCGGCGACGGCGCTGGGATCGACGGCGACGTGATGAGCGCCTCGGGCACCGGCGACCGGTACACGCTGCGCCTCCCCGGCCTGCAGCTGGCGAAGGTCACGCCGGACCTGGCCGCCACGCTCGGCGCGGGGAGCGAGCGCGGGCTGCTCGTGCTCGAGGCGAGCGGCCGGTGGGGGGCGCTGCGCGCCGGCGACGTGCTGCTCGCCGTGAACGGCACCCCCGTGCGCGACGACGATCGTGCGTCGGTGCGCTTCGACCTGAGCCGCGACACCCGCGTGACCGTGGTGCGCAAGGGCGCGCGGGTGGAGCTCGAGCTGCCCGCGCGCTGACGGCCGCGCCCGCCGGCTCCGCCGCTACCGCGCCTTCATCGCCTCGGCGCGGGCGGGCGGCTGGAGGGACGGGATGTCGCTCCCCACGACGGTGAACAGCTCGCGCCGCCCGGAGTCCACGAGCGGCGTGAAGCGCGCGTACCACGCCCGCCACTCGTCGTCGCTCGGCGTCTCGCGCAGCTCGCGGTCGAACTCCGCGAGGCTCTCATAGGTGGTCTCGAGCACGAGCGTGTAGTACGGCCCGGTCAGGTCGGTCAGGAGCCGGGCGTCCTTCATGGCGTTCGAGCGCCGCAGGAAGCCGAGTCCCTCCTTCCAGAGCGCGACGGCCTCCCGGGCCTTGCCGAACTTGAGCTGGAAGATGTCGCGGACGACGATCATGGTGACCTCCTCTGGCGCGCGGGGCGGCGGTGCCGGGTGCTCGCGTCGCGCTGCTCCCGTCCGCGCCGGCTGTGATGGTCGGCCGCGCCCGGCGCGCGGCGGCCCGGCCGGCCGACGCGACCAGATGCGACGACCGGCCGAGCGCGGGGTGCACTCAGCCGGTTTCGCGATTCGCTCCGCCAGGCGCATGGGCGACCAGTACTGCGCGCCGGGCATCACAGCATCTGAGAGTGCCACATCATTAGCGGGAACAGATGTGGGAGCAATGGGGCGGACGGGGGAGGGCTCGCGGTACGCTGAGCTACGGCGCTCGGCTCTCTGAAGGACAGCTCTCGGCTCCGGCGGGAATGGGAACGGCTCGGCTCTAGGCACGTCCCCCTCACGCCGAGGGGTTCCTGACGCCGCCCTAGCTGAACGCCGAGAGCCGAGAGCCGAGAGCCGTAGTTCAGAGCGCCACCCTTCACATCCCCGGCCCGAGCACGATCCCGTTCATCACCAGCCGGTCGAGCGCGCGCCACCAGCCGCGGAACATCGGCTCGTTGTTGAAGAGGATCACGTGGCCGTCGCCCACCGGCTCCTCGACGAGGAAGGCGGTGTTGCGCAGCAGCCGCTCGGTGTTCTCGGGAAAGATCCAGCCGGCGCGGCGCAGCTTCCCGGCCGTGGGGAAGACGGCGACGTTGCTCCCCTCGCGCGAGAGCTTGAGGAAGGTGCTGCCGTCGAACATCACCGTCAGGCGCGGCTGCTCGTAGCCGTGCGTGAGCCAGTGCGTGCGGTCGAGCACCACGTCGAAGTGGGCGCCGGGGAAGCCCGCCGGCTCGTCGGTGACGGCGCCCGGGCTGGTGACCGCCAGCAGGTCGTCCTGCACGCGGTCGCTCGTGCGCTCGCGCCGGCGGCCGGCGGCCGTGGCGGAGTCGGCGCCGGTGCCCGCGGCCGCGGCGGCCGGCGCGGCCTTCCCCGTCGTGTCGGGCGGCGTGCCGGTGACGGCGCGCGCGGAGGTGAGGTTCACGTTCTCGCGCGCCGCCCAGGCGGTGGCGCCGCCCATGGTGATGAGCGTGCCGCCCGCGCGCGCCCAGTCGCGCAGCCGGTCCGCACCCTCCTTGCCCAGCCGCTGCCCCAGCGCGCCCGGCGAGGCGTCGGGGATGATGATGACGTTGAACTTCGCGAGGTCGCCGCCGGTGACGTAGCCGAGCGCGATGGGGGTGAAGCGCAGGCCGTAGCGCCGCTCGAAGCTCCACCAGAGCGCGCCGTAGCCGGTCTGGCTGATCCCCTCGTCGCCGACCATGGCGACGCGCGGCGCCACCAGGCTCACCGTGGCCTCGGAGCCGACGCCGTGCTGCAGCGAGTCGGTGAAGGCGGTGTTGATCGCGCGCACGTCCACGGCGCTCTCGCGCGCGAGCCGGTCCACCAGGGCGTGCACGGTGGTGTCGTTGCGCGAGACGCGGACGATGTAGGCGCCGCGCGGCCAGCGCGTGCCGCCCGCGTCGATGGGCTGCGTGCTCACGGCCACGCGCACGCCGCGCGCGAGCAGGTGGTAGGCGAGGCGCGCCGCGCCGTTGCGCTCGGCGGAGAAGACGTAGGTGGAGCGCGCGCGCTCGCCGCCGCGCACCCCCACGGGGAAGTCGGGGGCGAGGTCGCCCTGCTGCTGCGCGGTGGCGGGGGCCGAGTCGCGGGCGGCGAGCGTGGGAAGCGTGATCAGCTCGCCGCTCACCGGCGGCGCGTCCTCCGTCCAGTACGCCTCGACGCCGAAGGTGACCGGCAGCGACCAGGCGGTGACGTCGTAGAACTCGTAGTGCTCGCGGCTGACGTTCGCGCCGCGGCGCTGGTTGCGGCGGAACTTCTCCACCTGCCGCCGCGCGAACGCGGTGTCGAGCGCGGCGTCGGGCTCGAGGATCGCCTTGGCGACCTTCCCCTGCGGCTGCGCGAGGTCGATCACGTACGCGCCGGCGTCGAAGCGGCGCGCGCCGACGGCGTCGGTCGCGTAGCTGTGGGCGCGCGCCGCGGAGAAGGCGCCGCTCGCGCGGCGCACCTCGATGCCGCCGCGCACGAGCGTGGCGGCGAGGTCGGCCGCGCGCCCCGGGTCGGCGCCGGGCAGGAACACCACGCGCTTCATCGCGCCGCTCCGCCCCTCGGCCACGGCGCGCTGGCGGAAGGCCAGGTAGTCGCGCACGCGCTCCGCGGAGCGCTCGGCGGTGGCCTGCACCGTGGCCATCGCCGTCGTCCAGTGCTTCGCGACGCCGTCGCGGTGGGCGAGCAGCGAGCCGTCCTCGCGGCGCCAGAGGTGCCCCTTCCACCCCCCCCCGTCGGTCTCGTACGTCATGCCGATGGCGCCGGTGAGCGACGGCCAGCTGTCCCAGTAGAAGGGGCCGAAGAAGTCGAAGTAGTCGCGCGAGTAGTACATCCAGCCGCGGCGGTCGAAGGCGGCGGCGTTCGCGCGGCCGTACACCTCCATCCAGCGCGCGAACTCGGGGCCGAGATTCTGGTTGGCCGGGGCCGCGGTGGGCGGGAAGAAGTAGTTGGTGGTCTGCCCGTGCTGGTCGATGGCGACCATCGGCGGCCAGCGCAGCATGGAGCGCACGAGGTTGCGCGCCTCCTGCTGCGTGGTGGTCATCACGTCCCGGTTCATGTCGAACCGGTAGTGGTTGAAGCGCCCCTGGATCGCCCACGGCTCGTCGTGCTCGTTCGAGCCCGGGTCGGGGTCGTTCACGTTGATCGAGTTGTACCAGACGGTGAAGCGCTCGTGGCCGTCGGGGTTGGTGCTCGGGTTGAGCACGACGAGCACCTTCTGCAGCGCCGCGACCGTGGCCGGCTCGTCGCTCGCGGCGAGCTGGTAGAGCGTCTGCATCGCGGCCTCGAAGCCCGGCGACTCGTTGCCGTGCACGCTCTCGTTGATCCAGACGACGGCGGGGGTGCGCGCGGCGATCGCCGACAGCTCCGCCGGGGCGGCGCCGCGCGGGTCGGCGAGGCGGCGCAGGTCGGCCTGGATGGCGTCCAGGCGCGCGATGTTCTCCGGCGAGGAGACGAGGTAGAGGCGCATGGTGCGCCGCTCGCTGGTGGCGCCGATGACCTCGACGCGCACGCGATCCTTGGCGGCGTCGGCGATGGCGAGCAGCGTCCGCTCCTGGAGGGCGAACTGGGTGTTCATGTCGCCGACGCCGTAGCCGAGGATCTGCTCGGGGCGCGGGACGGCGGCGCGGTAGGGGCCGCGGTCGTAGAAGGAAAAGCCGCGCGTGTCGGGCGCCGAGTCGGCCACCGTCGGTCCGGGCATGGACGGGGCGGGCGGGGCGGCCAGCGGGCCGTTCTGGGCGGCGAGCGGCGCGGCCGCGGCGAGCAGCGCGGCGAGTGCGATCGAGGGGCGCATGCGGTGGAGAGCGGTGGGAGGCGCGGTGCGGGTGCGCGGTAAGGTGCGCGGCGGTCGGGCGCCGGGCAACCGGCGCCCGCCGCACCGCCCCGCGCGGTGGAGCACCGGCAACCGCCGTTGCGATTCCCGGCCTCGGGCGTTATTTAGTTAACACTAAATACGTCGTGAGGACTGACTAAATGACTGTTTGCCGCCGGTTCGCCCTCGGCGCGGGCGCGCTGCTCCTCGGCGCGCTCGCCGCCGCCCCCGCCGCCGCCCAGCGCGGCGCGCACGCTCTCCGTGGCCAGGTCCGCGACACCGCCGGCGCCCCGCTCGCCGGCGTGCGCGTCGTGGTCGTCGAGCTGGGGCGCCGCAACGTCACCGCCGACGACGGACGCTTCCGCTTCGGCGCCGTGCCCGCCGGGAGCTACACGGTGAGCCTCTCGCGCATCGGGCTCGTGCCCGAGACGCGCCGCGTGAGCGTGGCGGCGGGCGACGCGGAGCTGACGCTGCGCATGCGTCCGGCGCGCGTACAGCTCGCCGCCGTGCAGGTGACCGCGACCCCCGCCGCCACGAGCGCGCAGAGCTCGCCGCAGCCCACGAGCGTCGTCGAGGGCGCGGAGCTGCGCGCCGCGCAGGGCGCGGCGCTCGGCGAGACGCTCGAGCAGGTGCCGGGCGTGCGCAGCCTGAGCATGACCACGGGCATCGGAAAGCCGGTGATCCGCGGGATGACGCACTACCGCGTGGTGACGCTCGACAACGGCCAGCGCACGGAGACGCAGGCGTGGGGGCACGACCACTCCCCGAACGTGGAGACCGCCGCCGCCGAGCGGGTGGAGGTCATCAAGGGGCCGTCGAGCGTGCTCTACGGCTCGGACGCGCTCGGCGGGGTGATCAACGTGATCGCGCCGCCGGTGCCCGACGCCATCGACGTGCCGCGCTTCGTGCGCGGGCGCCTCGCCACCGCCTACAACCACAACGTGCGCGGCGCGGACGGGACGCTGACGGCGGAGGCGGCGTCGGGCGGCCTCGGCGCGCGCGGCGCCGTCACGCTGCGCCGCAGCGGCAGCATGCGCACCCCCGCGGGCGTGCTCGCGAACACCGACAACCGCGCCCTCGCCACCGAGGGGGCCCTCGGCTACCGCGGCGCGTGGGGCGCGGCGTCCGTGCGCTACACCGGGCGCGACGAGCGGATCGAGATCTTCGACGACCCGGTGCGGAACCCCGGCTACACCGGCTTCCAGCTCATCGACACCCACCGCGGCACCGCGGAGCTCACGCGGCCGCTCGCCGGGGGGCGCGCCCGGCTGCAGCTCAACGCCGGGTACGAGCAGAACTTCCGGCGCGAGTTCGCCCGCGCCGACGCCACCGTGCCCGACCTCGGCCTCTTCGTGCGCAACTGGACCGGGTTCGCGCACCTGCACCACCCGCGCGTGGGCCCCGTCGGCGGCACGCTCGGCGTCTCGGGCATGACGAGCGACTTCGAGAACCGCGGCACCCAGACGCTGATCCCCAGCAGCGGCACGCGCTCCGCCGCCGTCTACCTGTTCGAGCAGGCGGAGCTCGGGCGGTGGACGGCGACGGCCGGAGCCCGCTACGACTACCGCACGCTCTCGACCGACGGCAACGCGAGCATCGGGGTGCCCGCGCAGCGGCGCGCCTTCTCCGCGGTCACCGGCAGCGCCGGCGTCCTCTACCGCGTCGCCGAGCCGGTGGCGCTGGTGCTCAACGTGGCGCGCGGCTTCCGCGCCCCGGCGGCGCCCGACCTGTTCGCCAACGGCTTCCACGAGGGGACGCGCGCCTTCGAGCGCGGGAACCCGGACCTCGGCGTGGAGACGTCGCTCAACACCGAGCTCGGCGTGCGCGTCACGCGGCCGGAGCTGACCGCGGAGGCCACGGGCTTCGTCAACGTCGTGAGCGACTACATCTACCTGCGCCCGTTCGGCAGCGGCGGCGGCGTGTTCGACTCGCTCCAGGTGGTGCAGGGGAACGCGCGGCTGGCCGGCGCCGAGGCGCGCGTGGCCTACCGGCCCTGGGGCTTCCTCACCGTGCAGGCCTCGGGCGACTACGTGCGCGGCCAGAACACCACGGCGCGCGTCCCCCTCACCTTCATCCCGCCGCTGCGCCTGCTCTACGGCGTGCGCCTCGAGGCCGACGGCGGCGGCGCGCTGCGGAACCCGTACGTCGCCGCCACCGCGGAAACGAACGCGCGGCAGGCACGGCTCGACCCGCGCGACGTCGCGCCGCCGGGGTACACGGTCACGTCGTTCGCCGCCGGCTTCACCCGCTTCGTGCCGCGCGGCGCGCTCACGGTGGACCTCTCGCTCCGCAATGCCTTCGACGTCCGCCACCGCAGCTTCATGAGCCGGTACAAGCAGTTCGCGCTGAGCCCGGGGCGGGCGCTCGTGCTGCGGGTGTCGACGGCACTGTGAAGCGAGGGACGGGGCACGAGGGGAGCGGCACGAGGGAACTGCCCCGCTCTGGCCGGCACCTCGCTCCTCCTATCTCGTGCCTCGTCCCTCGCCGTTCAGCACCTTGAACCGGCAGCGCGGCCGGTCGCCCTTGTCACACTGCTCGAGCACCGGGACGCCCATGAGCTCGGCCACGAGCGTCTCCGTTGCGTGGCAGGTGGCGGGGTGGGCGCGGACGGCGTCGGCGAGCGGGCAGCTGTAGCCGCGTAGGGTGAGCTCGCCGTTCTCCTCCTCCACGTCGACGATGCCGCCCAGCTCGGTGAGCACCGTGGCGGCGGCTTCGGCGCGGGCGCGCGCGCCGTCGGTGGAGGGGCGCTGTGCCCGCGCCAGCCGACGCCCGACCTCGCCGAGCAGCCCCTCGAGCTCGCCGGGCGACATCCGCTCCGCCAGCACTCCCACCAGGTGCGTGAGCACCGGGATGTAGGCGGAGGTGAACAGGCGCTCGGCTTCCGGGGCGATCTCGTACGCGTAGGCGGGCTTGCCGCCCGTCGGGCGGGCACCCTGGAGCCGGATCACCCCGTCACGCTCGAGGGCGGAGAGGTGGCCGCGGACCGCGTTGTCGGTCACGCCGAGCGCCCGCGCGAGCTCGTCGACCGTGCGCGGCCCGCGCCGCAGGAGCGCCACCACGCGCCCCCGCGTGCTCTCGAAGAATCCGCGCTCCCAACGGCTTACCGGCATAGCCTCCTCGACGGTGGACGCACCCCGAGTATAGCAGCCCGAAGCTCAGCCGGCAATATACACAGAAAATACTTGACAAAGTGTGACATATGGCGCTACGCTGTCCCACGTCGCCAGTACGCTGCACCGCCGCCGTGCGGAATGGCCCGGGGCGACAGGGGCGCGGTGTCCGCTGCGCCACACACCCTCAACATCGGAGCTACCGATGCGCGCATCAGCCTTCACCAGCACCGCGCTCGCGACCCTCGTCCTCCTGGCCTGCCAGGCGCAATCCGACCGCGCCCACGACGAGGGGGACGGCGACGCCGCCCCCGCGACCTCGGCCGCGACGCCGGCGCCCGAGACGGCCCCGGCGGGC
>Ga0307410_10000250_pt1 | contig 20344 bp, 11 predicted proteins | sample 322Ometagenome_3_FD_203707 | JGI IMG/M metagenome (GOLD analysis project Ga0307410, IMG submission 203707) | Maize rhizosphere microbial communities from greenhouse at UC Davis, California, United States - 322HYB-O-3 | ecosystem: Host-associated > Plants > Roots > Rhizosphere > Soil | place... | reverse complement strand
GCCGACGATGAACTTCGGCTGGTTGGACCAGGGCGTCATTCTCCACGAGTTCGGACACGCGCTCGGGCTGATCCACGAGCACCAGAACCCGGAGGGCGCCATTCAGTGGAACCGCGCGAATGTGATTCGGGACCTGTCCGGACCGCCCAACTTCTGGGATCTCGCGACGATCGAGCACAACATGTTCGAGAGGTACAGCCGCGAGCTGATCAACGGGACGGCGCTCGATCGGGAGTCGATCATGCTCTATGCCATCCCGAAGACGTGGACAACGGACGGCTTCCAGTCCGAACCGAACGAGGTGCTGTCTCCGGTGGACAAGAGCTTCATCACCACCTCGTACCCCGGGCGCGTGACACTCGAGGATGCGGTCGAGCTGCCCGTCGCCGAGCGGACGTCGACGGAGGCGGCGATCGACCAGGCGAGCGAGGAGGACCTGTTCAAGTTCACGGCGCGGCGCGACGGCCGGTACACGGTCGAAACGGAGGGCTCGACCGACGTGGTGATGTCGCTCTTCGGCCCGGACAGCCCGACGAGGCTCGTCGCCCACGATGACGACAGCGGCGCAGACCACAACGCCCGGATCGTTGCCGACCTCACGCCCGGCACGTACTACGTACAGGTCCGGCACTTCGACACGACGAGCGGCGTGGGAGCGTACACGATCGCCGTCAGCCGGTAGCGAGTGCCCGGTCGGACTAGACCCGCGCATACGCGGGTCGAGTCCGGCCAGTCGCGCCGATCGCGCGCAGCGCGTGCGCGGCGCATGGCGGTGCGTGTGCTCGCGGCGCGGGAGCGCTTCGCCTCCACGCACGGCTCCCTCGGCGCGAGTGGCCGGCCCGCCACTGCGGCCACACCCCAGCGCACGCATCTGCTCGCTCTGGCGCGGACCACGCGGGAATCATATGTTGTCGCAACCGGGCTCGACGCGACAGTCGCCCTCACGGGAGTTCCGAATGCACGCCACCCCCTCGACGGAGCGCGGCGCCTGACTCGAAGCTCCTCCCTGCCCAGGCCTGACGACCACCACACCTTCGCCCCGGTCGTCGCATTCGTCACCTGCGCCGCCGCAGCGGGGTGCGCCCTCCTTTTGGACGCCGCCTGGATCGAGCGAAGTGGCGCGTACGTCCAAGCGGCCGTGAGTCTCGCGGCCGCCGCGGCCGTCAGTGGCTGGCTGGCGGGCCTGACGCTTCGCGTCGCTGCACCGCACCACGAGCGGGAGCCGGCCGAGGCGTTCCCCCGCTGGCTCGTCACCGCGTCTGTGGGCGGGGCCGCGGCCCTGCTCCTCGCTCGCCAGGCGATCTCGGTCCTGCCCGCCGGGGTCGACCGGGAGACCGCTCGCGCCTTGCTGTCTGGCCCGGTGCCTTGGCTCGTGGGGGGTGTCGCCGTCGTGCTGTTCAGCATCCTCATGGCAGCCGTCGCCGACGCCGAGGACCCCGGGACGCATCTCGGACACGAGCGAGCTGCGTCAGGGAGTACGCTCTTCGGGGTGCTCTCGGCCGCAGGCATCGTCGCGGCGGGTGCGATGCTTCTCTCCCGCGACGCGCCGCAGCCGTACACGCCCGAGGGGGCCCGCCGCGCGCTCCCCGCGCTTCGGGCCGAGGCGACCCGCCGCCCTGAAAATGCCGAGGCGCAGCTCCATCTCGCTTGGGCGCTGATGGACTCCGGGTCGGACGACCTGGAAGAGATGCGAGGCCTGCTCGTGCGGGCGGTCCGCCTCGACCCCGAGAACGCCGCCGCGCGCAACTCGCTCGGATGGGTGCTGCACCGTCTCCACCGCTACGACGAGGCGGTGTCGATGCTCCGCGAGGCCGTGCGGCTCGACCCCGAGCTCCAGCCGGCTCACCACAACCTGGGCTGGGCACTCTCCAACCTCGGACACCGGCAGTACGCCGCGGCGGAGACTGCGTACCGGGCGGCGGTGCGCCTCGAGCCCCGAAATGCGGGCGCCGTCTCCGAGCTCGCGTGGGTGGTGTTCCAGCTCGGAAAGCGCGAGGAGGGGCTCAACCTCGCCCGACAGGCGGTGTCGCTCGCGCCCGACAGCGCGCGCCATCACAACATTCTCGTGGATCTCCTCAAGCAGGCCGGCCGCGTCGAGGACGCGAGAGCCGCGGCACGACAGGCGGTGCGGCGGACCCCGCGGAACGGCTACGCGTGGGCCGAACTCGGCACGCTAGCGTACGTCCAAAGGGACTACGACGAGGCGGTGAGGGCCTTCACGCGCGCCTCCGAGATCGATTCCGCCGCCTTCAACCGCTGGCTCGGCTATCGCACGATGTTCGAGGGCGCGCGCCTGCGCGGCGACCCCGCGATCCCCGTATACCCCGCGGTGCCGCGGTGAGCGCCGCCGGCGCCCGTGTCGTGTCGCCCACCCGACCGGCCTGAATGTTCGCGACCTGTCTGTTCTGCCATTCGTCGCTCGGGCGGAACGACGTCGTGGAGCCCTTCCCGGTGGGGCGTCGCCTCGCCTTCGACGCGGCGAAGGGGCGGTTGTGGGTGGTGTGCCTGCACTGCGGCCAATGGAATCTCACGCCCATCGAAGAGCGGTGGGAGGCCATCGAGGAGTGCGAGCGGCGCTTCCGCCCGACGAAGCTGCGCGTGTCCACCGAGCACGTGGGCCTGGCGCGGCTCAAGGAGGGGCTCGAGCTTGTGCGGATCGGCGAGCCGCTGCGCCCCGAGTTCGCGGCGTGGCGCTACGGCGATCAGCTCGGCCGGCGTCGCCGCCGCGCGCTCCTGGCCGCCGGTGTTGTCGGCATCGCCGCCGCGGGGGCGATCGTGGGGGGCGTCGCGACCGGCGTGTTCGCGGGCATCCCGGCCGCGCTCTGGGTTCAGCTCCACGGCATCCCGAAGTGGGCCTACGCCCAGCGCGTGGTCGCGCGGATCCCGGCGGGCAGGCGGCACGCGTTCACCGTCCGCGGGAAGCACCTCGCCGGCGCGCGGCTGGTGCCTGACGCCGCCAGCGACGCGTGGGTGCTCCGATTGGCCCACGACGGCGGCGAGCGCACATTCACCGGCCGCATGGGCGTGCGTGCGGCGAGCCACCTGCTGGCCGGGATGAATGGGTTCGGGGCGACGCGGTTGCAGGTGGGAGAGGCGGTCGAGATGATGGAGGCGGTGGGCGATCCGCTGCGCTACTTCACACACGTCGCGCGCCGCGCGCGCGAGCTCGGCAACCTGTCGCTCGCCAGGCTGCCGCACGAGGTGCGACTGGCGCTGGAGATGTCCGCTCACGAGGAAGCCGAGAGCCGGGCGATGCAGGGCGAGCTCGCCGAGCTCGAGGCGGCGTGGCGCGACGCCGAGGAGGTCGCGGCGATCGCCGACGACATGTTCCTGCCGAAGTCCGTCGACGACTTCCTCCGGCGGCATCGGCCGCGCGCGGGGTAGGGAGTGGCCGCACCGTTGACGAGCGTGCTGCGCCGTCTCGACCCGACGCGGCCCGAGCAGTGGGACGACGTTCGCGCCGGCGGGCGCCTGCGCTTCCTGCTGCTGTACGGCGTTCTGGGATGCGGCGTCGTGGCGGCGCTCGCCCTCGACCTGTTCGTGCTCACGCGGCAGCACGACTGGGACATCTTCTTCTCGGCGCGCCACGTGGCGCGCCTCGAGCTGGCGATGCTGGTCGTCGCGCCGACCATTGGAGCGCTGTGCGGCCACGCGTTGCTGCGCATCGGCGATCGGCGCTACCGCCGCGAGTGCCTGAAGCGCGCCTTCCGCCCCGCTGGGGAAGGCGCGACGTCACCACACGGGACGGGATTGGACGCGGAGCCGTCCACCTGACGTAAGCGCATCCGAGCCCACCGGACGTCGCACTATGTCGCCCGATTCTTCGCGCAGCCCTCGCTAGCGCCCCTCCGCGGACACCGGCTTCGCTCCCGTCCGCTCGATCGTCCGGTTGAACGCCGCCACGTCGGTGGCGATCACCTGATCCAGTCGCCGCAGCTCGCGGTCGAGCTCCGCCGACAGCTCCTTGAACACGACGTACGCTCCCGCCGTGGGCCGGGCGTCGCCGGTCTGGACGCTGCGCCCGAGCGCCGCCAGCCGATTGTTGAGTCGGATCGGGAAATTGAGCGGGTCCTGCCCGCTCCGATTTCGCACCTGGTACAGCGTCTCCTCGATCGCGCCGAGCTTCGCCGCCACCGCGCGGCCCTCGCGGGCGACGTCGGGGGCACCGGCCTTCGCCAGTCGGTCGGCGATCCCGCTCCGCAGGCGCCGAATCCGGATCACCGCCTGGTTCGCCGCCGACACGGTGTCGCGGATCCTCGCTGCCAGCTCGAACTGCGCCTGCAGGTCGGCGGCGGTTACGCCCTTGAGGCGCGGGTCCATGCGCACGGTGAGCGGCCGCGTCTCACCCGCGCCTCCCACGGTCACGCGCACCTGGTACTCGCCTGGTAAGGCGAGCGGGCCCAGCTCGGGCGCCGCACTCCAGATGATCATGCACTCGAACGTCACCGCCCCGGGGTGGCGGAGGTCCCAGGTGAAGCGGTTGAGCGCCGCCCGGCCGGTCGGCTTCGCCGGCGCTTGGCGCCGGCGTGGCGTCTCGCACCCGGTGGGATTCAGGATCGTGTCGCGCGGCGTGGTGTCGCGTGCCGCCGTGCGCCCGGCGGCCGGCTCGCGTGCCCCGGCGACGCTGTCGGGCACCAGGCCGACGGTGTCGGGCTGCGTGCGCCGCGCGCCGGCCGAATCCGGGCGCGCCTTCGCCGAGTCGGCCTTCGGGTCGCCGCCCCCCGCGTAGCTGCGGATCACCTTCCCCGACTTGTCGAGGATCTCGACGCGCACGCTGTCGGTGAGGCGGGCGAGCGTGTACTGGATCGTCGCGTCCTGCACGCCGCGCGTGGCGACACCCGGTCGAAAGAGCCGGAGCGCCCGGTCGGTCGTGGCCACGGGCGCCTCGCGAATCGGCGCCACGTCATCGAGCACGTACATGGACCGGCCGTGCGTGCCGATCACCAGGTCGTTCGCCTCGACCACGAGGTCCGACACCTGGGTGTCGGGAAGGTTGAGCGACAGCGACCGCCAGTGCGCGCCGTCGTCCCACGAGACGTAGACGCCGTGCTCGGTGCCCGCGTACAGCAGGCCGGCGCGCGTCGGGTCCTCGCGGATGACGTGCGCGTAGTCGTCGGCCCGCACGCCGGCGACGATCTTCGTCCACGTCTTCCCCCAGTCGTGCGTCCTGTACAGGTACGGCGCCCGGTCGTCCTGCAGGTAGTTCTTCGCCGCCAGGTACGCCGCGCCCGGCTCGTGGTGCGACGCCTCGATCATGCTGATGCGCGCGAACCGCGGCAGCCCCTGGGGCGTGACATTCGTCCACGTCCTGCCGCCGTCGCGGGTGAGGTGCGCGAGGCCGTCGTCGGAGCCCGTCCAGATCACCCGCGTGTCGTGGAACGACGGCGCCACGGTGAAGATCGTCGCGTAGATCTCGGGGCCGTTCATGTCCTTCGTGATGGGCCCGCCGGTCTCGCCGAGGGTCTTCGGGTCGGCGCGCGTGAGATCGGGGGAGATGCGCTGCCAGCTCTGCCCCTGGTCGGTCGTCTTCCACAGGTGCTGCGACGACGTGTAGAGGACCGCCGGGTCCTTGGGGGAGAAGACGATCGGGTACGTCCACTGCCAGCGCTCGGGGAGCGCGCTCGCCGGCTCGCCGGAGAAGAAGCGCGGGTACACCTGCACGTCACGCACCTGCCCGTTGGAGCGGTCGTAGCGCGTGAGCAGTGCGCCCTGGCTCCCGGCGTAGAAGACGTTCGGGTCCCTGGGGTCCGGGGCGATGTAGCCGCTCTCGCCGCCGCCCACGTCGTACATCCAGTCCCCGAGCTCGGAGTCGGGGTTGCGCAGGTTCTCCCAGCCTTCCGACGGGAGGCAGGCGGTGCTGTTGTCCTGCTGCGCGCCGCACACGTGGTACGGGAAGTCGCGCGTCGTCGACACGTGGTAGAGCTGCGCGGTCGGGTACTCCTCGCCGGTCCACGTCTTCCCGCCGTTCACACTCACGGTACCGCCGCCGTCGTTCGCCTCCGCGAGGCGCTGGTTGTCGTTGGGCGCGATCCACAGGTCGTGGTTGTCGCCGTGGGGCACGGTGAGCGTGCTGTCGAACTTCACGCCGCCGTCGTCGGATCGGAAGAAGTTCACGTTCAACACGTACACGCGGTCCTTCACCTGCGGGTCGGCGGTGATGTGCGTGTAGTAGAAGGCACGCTGGCGGAGCTTCCGCTCGTCGTTCGTCTTCGTCCACGTCGCGCCGGCGTCGTCCGACCGGAACACGCCGCCCGCCGGGTGCTCGACGATGGCGTAGACGCGCCGACCGTCGGCCGGCGACACCGAGACGCCGATCCGCCCGACCGCGCCCTCCTTCGGCAACCCGGGGTTGCGCGTGATCTCCGTCCAGTGCTCGCCGCCGTCGGTGCTCTTGAACAGCCCGCTCCCCGGGCCGCCGCTCGACATCTGCCAGGTGATGCGGTACGCCTCCCAGAGCGCGGCGTACAGCACGCTCGGATTCTTGGGGTCGAGCGAGAGGTCGATCGCCCCGCTCTTGTCGTCGCGGTACAACACCTTGCGCCACGTCTTTCCGCCGTCGGCGGTCTTGAAGACGCCGCGCTCCGCGTTCCGACCGGCGGGGTGTCCGAAGGCGGCCACGTAGGCGACGTCGGGGTTCCGCGGGTCGACGCGGATCTTCGAGATTGCCTGCGTCTCGGCCAGTCCGAGGTGCGTCCACGTCTTCCCGCCGTCGGTCGATCTGTAGACGCCGTCGCCCTGCATGATGTTGCCGCGGATGCACGTCTCGCCCATCCCGACGTACACCACGTCGGGGTTCGACTCGGCCACGGCCACGGCGCCCACGGAGCTCGACCGCAGGTGGCCGTCGGTCACGGGCTTCCACGTCTGTCCGCCGTCGGTGGTCTTCCACAGCCCGCCGCCCGTGGCGCCGAAGTAGTACTCGAGCGGCCGCCGCGCGCTGCCGGCGACGGCGATCGACCGGCCGCCGCGGTTGGGCCCGATCGACCGCCACTCCATCCCGCGGAACTGGAGCGAGTCGACGCGCTCGGGCGGCGCCGCCCGGGCGGCGCCGGCGGGGGGCGGGTTCTGCGCGCCGGCGCCGGCGCCAAGGAGGGCGAGAGCGGATCCGGCGAGCCGGAGTGGTCGGGCGAGCGGCAAGGCGACGGAGTGGCTGGGCACGCGATCCTCGCGCGGCAGGAGGAGGTTGGTGGGCGGAGGGATTCTACCCGACCCGGCGCGCCGTCCGCAAATGCCGCGCACGAGTGCAGCGGCCGCGGCGGACGGAGCCGCCGCTGGACGCCGCGACTGGACGCGACTGGACGCGTGCATGGACAGCGGCCGGCGCCGCTGCGTACACTTGGAGCCGAGGCGCGCGACCGCACGCCGCCACGGTCCGCGCTCCACTCTCCGTCTCCCGAGAAGCCATGCAGAGCATGCAGAGCATGCACAGCTTGCAGTGTCCCTCCCGCGCCGTCCGGGGCCTTGCCGCAGGCGGGCTGGCCGTCGCGCTGACCGTCCCTGCGGGCGCCCAAAGCCCACCGCCCGCACCCCGGCCTCCTTCCGCTCCGGCGTCGGCGGGCGGGGCCCGCGTCGCCCGCCACCCGCTTCGCGTCGCCGACATCTACCGGCTGCGCGACGTCAAGGACCCGCAGCGCTCGCCGGATGGCCGCTGGGTCGCGTACACCGTCACCACGCCGGACTCGGCGAAGGACAAGAACAACACCGATCTGTGGATGACGAGCTGGGACGGGACGCAGACCGTGCAGCTCACGTCGAGCCCGGACGGGGAGAGCACCCCGCGCTGGAGCCCCGACGGGCGGTACCTCGCGTTCCTCTCCTCGCGCGAGGACTCGAGCGAGACGACGCAGCTCTGGCTCATGAACCGTCAGGGCGGCGAGGGTGTGCGCGTTACGCGCCTCAAGGGCGACGTCGAGGAGTACGCCTGGTCGCCCGACGGCAAGCGCATCGCCATCGTCGCCCAGGACGCGCCTGACGAGCTGACGACCGACTCCACCCAGAAGGACACGACGGCGGCCAAGCACGGCGGGAAGAGCACGCAGCCCAAGCCGATCGTCGTCGACCGGTACCACTTCAAGACAGACGTAGTCGGCTACCTCGGGAAGCGGCGGAGCCACCTCTACCTGCTCGACGTCGGCACGCGCGCGGTGCAGACGCTCACGAGCGGTCGGTACGACGAGAAGTCGCCGGCGTGGTTGCCCGACGGGACCCGCCTCGCGTTCGTGAGCAAGCGCGCCCCGGAGGACGTCGACCGCGCCAACAATTGGGACGTCTACGTGATGGACGCGCGCGCGGGCGCCCCGGCCACACAGCTCACGACGTCGCCCGGCCGCGACAACCCGCCGAACGCCGGCGACCTCGCGTGGAGCCCGGACGGGCGACGCATCGCCTACGTGCGCGGGGCTCCCGATCCGAAGCTCTACGCGTACGACCAGTTCGAGCTCGCGATCGTCCCTGCCTCCGGAGGCGAGCCGCGCGCGCTCACCACCGCGCTCGACCGCCCCGTCTCGGAGCCGCAGTGGTCGGGGGACGGGAAGTCGATCACCGTCATCGTCGAGGACGACCGCTCCGCGTACCCGGCGCGCGTCGACCTGGCCGGCGGCAAGGTGACGCGCCTGCTACCGGGGAAGCTCGTCGTGTCGGACTTCCACCGCGGGCGCGACGGCGCACTCGCCGCGCTGGTGGCGACCGACAGTACGCCCTACGAAGTGTACGCGATCGAGCGCGGCACGCTGCGCCGCCTCTCGCACCAGAATGATTCGCTCTTCGCCGAGCTGCAGCTCGGCGCGGTCGAGGAGTTCGCGTCGCGCAGCAAGGACGGCACCGAGGTGCACGGACTCCTTGTGAAGCCCGCGGGCTTTACCACCGGCCGCCGCTACCCGACGCTGCTCAGGATCCACGGCGGGCCGAACGCCCAGGAGCAGCACGCCTTCCAGTTCGAGCACCAACTGTTCGCCGCCAACGGCTACGTCGTGGTCGCCGTGAACTATCGCGGGAGCTCGGGGCGCGGCGCTGCCTTCCAGCGGGCGATCTTCGGCGACTGGGGGAACAAGGAGGTCGTGGACCTCCTAGGCGCCGTCGACCACGTCGTGGCCGCGGGGCTCGCCGACTCCACGAAGCTCGGAATCGGCGGGTGGAGCTACGGCGGCATTCTCACCGACTACACGATCGCCAGCGACCGCCGCTTCAAGGGTGCGACGAGCGGCGCCGGCAGCGCACTGCAGCTCGCGATGTACGGCGTCGACCAGTACATCACCCAGTACGTCGCCGAGCTCGGGCAGCCGTGGGAGAGTCCCGACAAGTGGATCCAGGTCTCGTACCCCTTCTTCCACGCCGACCGCATCAAGACACCCACGCTGTTTCTGGCCGGTGAGAAGGACTTCAACGTGCCGCTCGTGGGGAGCGAGCAGATGTACCAGGCGCTTCGCGCGCTCGAGGTGCCGACGCAGCTCGTCATCTACCCGGGCCAATTCCACGGCATCACGCGCCCCAGCTTCCGGGCGGACCGGCTGGCGCGGTATCTCGCCTGGTACGCCAAGTACGTGATGCCGCAAACGACGGCGTCAGTGTCAACGGGACACTGAGGTGGCCCTACTAGCCGCTCTCGGCGCTCGGCCCTCGGCCCTCGGCTGGGGCGGTGAGAGGAAGCGCCTCGGCCTCAGGCACGTCCTCCTGCCCTTTCCGCCGTAGCCGAGCGCCGAGAGCCGAGAACCGCTCTGTGGAACAGGTCCTCACCCGCCAGCAGTCCGAGCTCGTCGCCCTCGAGCGGCGCCTCGTCCTCGCCGTGCGCGACGCCATCGCCCGCGCCGACGGTCCGCGCGCGGACCTCGATCGGCTCGCCGCACTCGTGCACGAGATGGACGAGCTCTTTCTGCTCGTCATCGTCGGCGAGTACAACAGTGGGAAGTCCACCTTCATTAACGCGCTGCTCGGCGACGAGGTCTTTGCCATGGGCGACCTGCCGACGACGCGCGCGATCGCGATCCTCCGTTACGGTCAGGCCGGCCCGCCCGAAGCGGCCGGCGAGCACCTGCAGGTCTACCACTACCCGCTCGACGTCCTCCGGGACCTCGAGATCGTCGACACGCCCGGCACGAACTCGATCGAGCGGATGGAGGAGGAGATCACGCGCGAGTTCGTGCCGCGCGCCGACCTGGTGCTCTTCGTCACGAGCCTGCTCCAGCCCCTGACGGCGAGCGAGCTCGATTTCCTGGGCCACATCCGCGAGTGGGGGAAGAAGACCGTCTTCGTCGTCAACGGGGTGGACCGCCGCAACTCGGACGACCAGATCGGCCGCGTGCGGCAGTACCTCGAGCGCGAGATCACGGCCCGCCTCGGCGGGCCGGTGCCGGTCGCGTACTTCATCAGCGCCCTCCAGGCGCTCCGGGCCAAGCTCGCCGCCCGCCGGGACGGGGCCGACCGCGGCGCGCCCTCGCCCGTGCCAGCCGACCCGCGCAACGAGTACCCCGAGCTCGAGCGCTACCTGCTCGAGACGCTGCGCGAGTCGGAGCGCGTCCGCCTCAAGCTCCTCTCGCCGCTCGGCGTCGTCCGCCACCTGCTCGCGCGCAACCTGGGCGCGGCCGACGTGCGGCTCACCGCGGTGCGCGAGGACGAGCGCATCCTGCGCTCGATCCACGAGCAGCTCGCCGCGTACCTCGCCGAGATGGAGACCGACTCCCAGCGCTACATGGCCGAGGTGCGCAACGTCCTCTACGAGCTGGAGCGGCGCGGGAAGCGCTGGCTCGACGAGACGATCCGGATCGGAAACTTCAACCTGCTCCGGAACAAGGACGCCGTCGAGAACCGGTTCCGGAACGAGGTGGTAGCCGACGCGCCGCGCGAGATCGAGGACGTGGTGCAGCGAATGGTGGACTGGATGGTGCGCAACAATCTGAAGCTCTGGACCACCGTGTCGGCGGACCTCCGCGCCCACGGCGACCGCCTCCGCGAGCAGGGGGCGCTCGCCCCGGAGTCGGCCGCCGAGTTCCAGTACAACCGCGAGGAGCTGTTCGCGCGCCTGCGCCACCCGGTGGAGAACCGGCTCGGCCAGTTCGACGTCGAGCTCGAGGCCCAGCAGATCGTCGCCGCGGTGAAGGAGTCGGTGGCCCAAACCTTCGGCGTCAACCTGCTGGCCGTGGGACTCGGCACGGTCCTCGTTGCCGTCTTCACGACCGCGGCGCTCGACGTCTCCGGCGTGCTCACCGCCACGCTGTTCGCGCTCGCGGGCTGGCTCATCCTGCCGGCCCGGAAGCGCAAGCTGATGCAGGAGCTCGAGGAGAAGATCGCGAAGCTGAACGAGGACCTGAGCGCACTCCTCGCTACCAGCTTCCGCGAACAGCTGGGCCGCTACGCCGAACAGTTGCGCGAGGTGCTCGCGCCCTACGAGCGCTTCCTCGGCACCGAGGGGGCGAAGCTCGAGCGGGCCGTCACGGAGCTTCGCGGGGCCGAGGGGGAGGTGCAGGCGTTGGAGCAGCGCGTCACCCAAGCCTTCCCCGAGCGCCCGTAAACCGCGCCGTCCTACCCCGCGCGGCCCGCCGCGGCCATATTTCTCCCGGCGCTCCGGGCCCGGACCGCCGCGGGCGAACGCGCGCCCGCCGACCCGCGCCACTCACCTTCGGGAGCCATGCCCCCCACCACCACGTCCGCTACCGGAGCGCCACGCGCCGCGGCGCAGAGCGCTGCTCCTCCGCACGCCCGCCGCGTCTCGGCCCGCGCCCAGGCCCTCGTCGGCTCCGAGATTCTAAAGATTGCCGCCGAGATCCGCGCGCTGGTCGCGGCTGGCCGGCCCGTGTGCAATCTCACCGTCGGCGACTTCAGTCCCGCCGAGTTCCGGATCCCCGAGTCCCTTGAAGCGGGGATCGAGCGGGCGCTGCGCGGCGGCGAGACGAACTACCCGCCCTCCGCGGGCATGCCCGCGCTCCGGGCCGCGGTCAGCGCCGCCTACCGGAACTGGCTCGGTCTCGAATATCCACCCGAGTCGATCCTCATCACCGGCGGGTCGCGGCCCGCGATCTACGGCGCCTACAGTGCCCTCGTCGACCCCGGCGACCGCGTGGTGTACCCGGTGCCGTCGTGGAACAACAATCACTACTGCCACCTGGCGGGCGCGGTCGGCATCCCGGTGGTGTGCGGGAGCGACCAGGCCTTCCTCCCCACGCGCGCGGGGCTCGAGGACGCGGTGCGGGGGGCCCGCCTGCTCGCCCTCTGCTCCCCGCTCAACCCGGCGGGCACGGTGTTCACCGCCGATGCGCTGGCGGCGATCTGCGACCTCGTGCTCGAGGAGAACGCGCGTCGCGAGCGCGCGGGAACGGGGGAGCGGCCGCTCTTCGTGCTCTACGACCAGGTGTACTGGATGCTCACGTTCGGGGCGACCGAGCACGTGACCCCGGTGGCGCTCCGACCCGAGATCGCTCGGTACACGGTGTTCGTCGACGGCATCTCGAAGGCGTTCGCGGCCACCGGGCTCCGCGTGGGCTGGGCGGCGGGGCCGGCCGACGTGATCGGGCGCATGAGCGACCTGCTCGGCCACGTGGGCGCCTGGGCGCCGCGCGCCGAGCAGGTGGCCACGGCCCAGATGCTCGGGTCGGCCGAGAACGTCCGCGACTTTCGCCTGACGATCACCCGCGGCCTCCAGCAGCGGCTCGACCTGCTCTACGACGGCGTGCGCGCGCTGCGCGAGGCGGGGCTGCCGGTGGAGGCCATTCCGCCGATGGGCGCGATCTACCTGAGCGTTCGCTTCCCGCTCAACGGTCGGCGCGCGCCGTCGGGCGCTCTCCTGCACACGAACGACGACATCCGCCGCTACCTGTTGGAGCGCGCGGCGCTGGCAGTGGTGCCGTTCCAGGCGTTCGGCCTTGCCGAGGAGACCGGTTGGTTCCGCTTGTCGGTGGGGGCCGTCTCCCCGGAGGAGATCGCCGCCATGTTGCCGCGGCTGCGCGAGGCGTTGGAGGCCGTCACGGACTGACCACCGCGGATGGTTTCCCGGCGCAGAACAAAGCTCCTCTTCTCGGCTCGAGAAGAGGAGCTTTGTTCGTGCGAGGGAGCGATCCGCGCGCATCCGCGTGCATCCGCGGCCGATCAGCCGCCGCCCTCTTCGCGGGCATGGCGTGCGTGGCGGGCATGCGCGGACGCGGGCCGCGTGTAGCCGCCGGGCAACGCCCGCTGCACCGGCGCGATAGCGTTGGCGCAACGCTGTTTCCCCGCGCACCGGATGTTTGACTTTCGCACCCCGCGTCGTACTATAGGCGCTCCACGCACAGGCCTGCGTCGTGCCCGCGAGCGACACCGGCCGAGCGCGCCGAGGGTGCATCTACCGTACGGGTGGCCTGGCCTGCCCACCTGGCCTGGGTCCGGAGGGTCGCATGCGGAGCCGTGCAGCGAGCGCGCGGATCGAGCGCGTGTTGGTTCCTCGGAGCGCGGACGCTCCGCGCCGCCCGTTCGCTCGGCTCCGCCGCGCCGTGGCGCTCGCCGGCCTGTTGGCCGTGGGCGCCGTCGCCGCCTGCATCGACGACAGGGGGCTCGGCCCCGGCGAGGGCGCTGCGCGCGTAACGCTCAGCGTCACACTACTGCAAGCCGGCGAGCTCACCGATCCGAACGTACTGGCGGAGGTGTTCTATCTTCGGGCGCCCGACGCCGGACCGCCCGAGCGCCAGAGCCTGGGCACCATCGAGCGGAAGATCGCGCCGAACACGCCGCAGGTCACGCTCTCGATCGACATTACGCGCTGTCTGAGCGATCCCGGGCGGCTCACGGCGCCGACGGGTGGTTACGAGGGAGCCGAGGTAGACGATCCGACGTGTGACTTGGAGATCGCGCTGACATTGCGCGACGGGACCACGGCGCTCGACCAGGCGACAATCGCCGTACCGGGCGTCAAGCCCGGCGTACCGTCCACCGCGCCCGAGGGCGTTCGGCTCGTCGCCCCGGGCACCGTCGAGGTGTCGCCGGCCGTCGTGACGCTCGGCATCGACCAGACCGCCGACGTGACGGCGACTGTCCGGGACCGCGACGGGAACGCGCTGTCGGGCCGGACGGTCGCGTGGTCGGGCGCCACCGCGGCGGTGACGGTGGAGCCCGCGACCTCGGTTACGAATTCCGACGGCATTACCGCCGCGACGGTGCGGGGCGTGAGCGAGGCCGGCCCGGTGCGCATCATCGCGACCGCCGGGGTGCGCGCCGACACCTCCGAGGTGACGGTGTCGCTGAGCCCCGGCACGCTCGTTCTCGGCCCGGAGAGCCCCCTGCCGGAAGTGCTCGTCGGTGCGACAGTGGAAGTGACGGCGACGGTCACGGCGCCGGGCGGGCAGCCGGCTGCCGGCCGGACAGTCACCTGGACGACGAGCGATCCGTCGATCGGGACCCTCACCGCGTCGACCAGCGTCACCGACGCGAACGGGGTCGCCACCGTCGGCGTGAGTGGGCTGTTCGTGGGAAGCGTGCAGGTCGGCGCCCAGAGCGACGAGCTCTCCGACCAGACGACCGTCAAGGTCCAGCCGATCATGACGTTCCTCGACGCCGTGAACCAATGGGCCGCCATCGGGATCAACGACGCGGGCACCGTCGTCGGCAGCCAGGGCTTCGAGTTCTTCGGAACTATCGCCAGCTTCGGCGGAGCGTACCTGGTCCAGCCCGGGGGAGCCGTAGAGCGTCTCGATCCGAACAACGACGGTTCGGCCCACGACGTTAACACCGTGGGGCTGGTCGCTGGCTCGTTCGCACGGGGGGCATCGCTGTTCGAGGACACCAGACCGATAGCACTGCCGGACTTCGAGCAGAACACGAGCTTCCCGAACAGCGAGGCCTTGGCGCTGAACGACGCCGGCGATGGCGTGGGCTACGACGGGTTGAACGACGGAGGCAGCGTGCCGGTGCTCTGGCCCTCCGAGGGCGGGGTGACGGCAGTGAGTCCGGCGAGCGACGACGCCTTCGCGCTGGGGGTCAACGCCAGCCGTCAGGTGGTCGGTTACTCCGTGACCTTCGATGAAACGAGCGGGGACGAGATCTGGGAGGCGTTCATGTGGACGCCCGCGAGTGGTCCGCTCTCGCTCGGCTCCCTCGGCGGACTCAGGACCTCGGCGAACGACGTGAACGACGCAGGCCTCGTCGTAGGGGGCACCGACATTCAGGTGGCGAACATCGCTGAGGGGGTGCTCACGCCTTACATCTGGCGGCCGTCCACCCCCAACGGGACGACCGGGACGATGACGAGCTTGGGCGGCCTGAACCCCATCGCGCCGTTGGGCGAGGCGATGGCGATCAACGAAGCTGGCATGGTCGCCGGCTACGGGATAAACGAGCCCGGAGAGATCCACGCTTTCCTCTGGGTGCCGCCTGCCGGCACTGCGACGTCGGGGAGGGTGGTCGACCTCGGCGGCGGTTCGTTCTCGGCTGCGCTCGACCTCAACAACCGGTTCCAGGCGGTGGGCATCGCCATCCGGGCTGACGACCAGACGTACGGTCCTGTGCTGTGGACGCTGAGCGCGGAGATCGTCGATCGTCGGGTGCTGACTGCACAGGAAGCGGCACGGCAGGTGGCGGCGCAACGACGGCGCTTCGGGACGTCGGGCGCGGCGCTGGGTCTCCCCGCTGTCGGTGCCCGCGGCCAATCGGTGGACCCGTCGGCGCTCGCCAAGGTGGCCGCACGCATCCGCGCTCTCCGCTCCGGGCGCCCCGCCCGTGACGGGCGGGCGCTCGACGCGGCGGCGCTCCGCCGAATCCGCTAGCCCAGTCCGAACGACGCACGACTCGATTTTATGCGAGTTCGGCGACGCCCCGACGGCGGCGCCCGCTCCCGTACGACGTCACCCTCACCGCGCCTCAGCGCGTGCCACAGTCAGGGGAGAACATGCCGATCGTACCGCGCCGCACCTGGGCGGCCGCACTGGCCCTGCCGGTCCTCGTCGTCGCCGCGGGCTGCCGGCCGTCGGGGCGTACCGCGCCCGAGCCCGTCGAGCAAGCCCGGATCGAGGCTCGCCGGCAGATCGCCGCGGAGACGACGATCAACGCCGCGACGCTCCCGGAGCGGAGCGTGGGCGTCGCACCGCTCGCCATCCGCGCGAGCGACAGCACGCTGGCGCCGCTCGCCTACGGGCTCGCCGACCTGCTCATGACCGACCTCGCGCGGAGCAGCCAGCTCGTCGTCGTCGACCGACTGCGCATCGACGCGCTCCTCCGCGAGCTGAGCTTGGTCCAGTCGGGACGCGTGGACACCGCCAGCGCGCCGCGCGTGGGCAAGCTCATAGGCGCGCGGCGGCTGGTCGTCGGGTCGCTCACGCAGACGCCGGGGAGCCGCGTGCGGGTGGACGCGCGCATCGCCGACGTCCCCACGCAGCAGGTCCGCGCCGCCGTCTCCGCCACGACCCCGGTGAACGACATCCTCGACGCCGAGAAGGAGCTCGCGTTCCGGCTGTTCCAGCAGCTCGGCGTGAACCTCAGCCCGAGCGAGCGCCGTGCGGTCGAGGAACGTCCGACGAAGAACCTCGCGGCGCTCCTCGCCTACAGTCGCGGCGTGCGCTACGAGGCGGAGGGGCAGTACGCCTCCGCCGCGCGCGAGTACGGCGTGGCGCTCCGGCTCGACCCGGGGTTCACCGCGTCACAACGCCGCCTCAACGAGGTGAAGGCCGCCGCGCCGAGTACCGCGGGCCGAGTGGTCGTCGCGGGAGGAGACGTCGCGCGGGCGGTGAGCACCACGACTGACAACCTGAACCGCCCGATCACCAGCACCTCCACGCAGAACAATCAGGGGGTAGCCGATGCATCCACGCCCTTCGGGCAGTTCGTCGACGTCATCATCACGATCGAGGTGACGCCGCCATGACTCGGCCCCTACTGAGTCCCGGGGTCCGCGTCGCGGCGGCTGCGCTCGTTGTGGCCTGCACGCTCGCCGCGGCGGCGCGTCCGGTCGCCGGCCAGGGGCGGCTGGTGGGTACGCGCACCGTTAGTGGCGGGCCCGTGTACGAGACGTGGAGCTTCGGCGACGGCGTGCCACAGCCGACAATCGACAACACCACGACCGCGCGCGTCACCGGCGCGTCCCAGTGGTCGGTGCCGGTCGCCGTCGTGGTGCCCTTCGGGGCGCGTTGGAAGTTCGACCTGAGCGGGGCGTACGCCTCGGGACAGGTGACACTCGACGGCAACGACCCGGCGCTCGACACCGACGGCTACGCGCTGAGCGGTCCGACCGACATGAAGCTGCGGGTCACCGGACCGCTCGCCGGCGAGAACCTCCTCGTCACGCTGGGCGTCAATGCCCCCACCGGAAAGACGGGGCTCGACGACGAGGAGCTGAGCGCGCTCCGGGTGCTCGCCGCGCCCGCCCTCGCCTTCCCGACGCCGGCACTCGGCACTGGGTTCGGCGGCACCACGGGGCTCGTGTTCGCACGTCAGATGGGTGGGTGGGCCTGGGCGCTGGGCGCGTCGTACGAGTTTCGCGGCAAGTACAACCCGATCGCCGCGCTCCAGGCCGGGGCAGGGAACACGGACTTGAATCCTGGTGACGGCGTTCACCTCTCGCTCGGCGGCGACGGCCTCCTCGGGTCGAACGGGATGACGCTCGCCCTCGGCGCCGACTTTTTCACGGCCGACGAGTTCACCTTCGGGGGCCAAGCGCAATCGAGGCGAACCGTGCGGCTCGGTCCCGTGTACTCGGCCGAGTGGCAGCTCCGCCTCGCGGCGGCGCGTGCCCGCGAGCTGACGGTGTATGCCGTGGACCGCTACCGCTCGAAGTTCACGCAGGACGGCGCGGCGGTGGCCGGAAGCAGCGGCAACTATCTCGACGCGGGCCTGCGCGCCGTGTGGGCGGCGTCGCCCTCGCTCGGCATCCTGACGGCGGTCAACGCGCGCCACCACACCGGCCTCTCCGTCGACAACTCGCTGGTGACGGCCGCCGTCGCGAGCGGCGGGGCGACGCTCGGCCTCGTCGTCGGCACCGGCGGTGCGACGGTGCAGCCGTTCGTCCGTGTCCAGGCCGGGCAGCTCGACACCGGCGGCGACAAGACGTCCATCACCGGGTTCGGCGGCGGCGTGAGCCTCGGCGCGAGCTTCTGACGGGCTGCGTGCGTCAGAAGCTGCTCATGTGAAGCGGCGCGGCCTGTTCGGCCGCGCCGCTTCCTCCATGCACTCGGCGAAGTGGGGCTCTCGGGACCGCGCGAGAGCCGAGGGCCGCTCTTCCGGCTTACTGCTGCGTGCCGCTCGGCTGCTTCTCCAGCGCCGCCAGCAGCACGCGCGCCCGCTCGAACTTGGGCTCGGCCTCGAGCGAGGCTTTATACAGCGCAATGGCGCCGTCGACGTTCCCGCGGTCGCGCTCCATCAGCGCGCGGCTGAAGAGCTGTGCGGCGCGCCACGAGGCCTGGCCGGTGGCCGGGCGAGTCGCGCGGGTGGGCATCGCCGGGAGCTTCAGTCCCTTGTTCGTCTTGGCCCCGAGATCGGCGATCAGCTTCAGCACTTCTTCCGCCTTCCCGGTAACCGACTCGACGTGCTCGACCTGCGACGTCTCGACGTTCACTGAGCGCAGGTCGATGCGCATCGTTTCCCGCGGGTCGATGACGAAGCCGCCCATCAACATGTGGTGAACGCCCAACACCTTCCCGAGCTTGACCGCCGTTTCCTTGTCAACGCGGTCGCTCGCACCCAGATTCTGCTCCTTGAGCAGGTGCTCGATCTGGTCGCGCTCGATCACACGGATGGCGGGATTGGCGGCCAGCTCCGTGATGAGCATCTCGGAGATGCCCTTCGTCAGCGGCTCGTACTCATCGTGCCGGACGAGCGCCGAGTTGGTAAAGTAGAGCACCGCGACCGTCGGTCGCGGGTCGGGCGCGGAGGACTGGGCCGGAGCCGTGGTTGCGAGAGTGACGGCCGCCAGGGCGGCGCCGAGCCAATGCCGAGCCTGGGTTCGTGGAAGGCGGGTCATCTGCCCCTCAGGGGTGAGTCGTACGCCAGCGTGGTGGGAGACCAACGTGCTGCGAGGTGAGGCCAAGGTGCGAACTCGCGGCGATTGCTGTCAAGGCAAATCGTCGCGACCCGAGCTCCGCCGACCGCCGTCTGCGGGACGGTCGCTACACTCGCTGCTCCCGCGCCCCACACGGTTGCACGTCGCTCCCCGTTGCTCCACGTCTCGCTCCACGTCTCGCTCCACGTCTCGCTCCACGTCGCCCACCCGAGCACGTCGCCCGCCCAACCGCCGGCATTCCACGCCTCCTCCCCGCTCATGAGCGCGACCAAGATCTGCCCGCAGTGCGGCACGACCTACGAAGGAAAGGTGCTCTTCTGCCCGACCGACGCGTCGACGCTCCGACCCACCGAGGAATCCGGCGAGCTGGTGGGCACCGTGATCGCCGACCGGTATTTGGTCACGGAGCGCATCGGCGAGGGCGGCATGGGCCGCGTGTACGCCGCGCAGCACGTCCGGCTGCCGCAGCGCGCGGCGATCAAGGTCCTCCACCCGGCGCTCCTCCACGACGCCGACGCGCTCGCCCGCTTCAACCGCGAGGCGTCGAACCTCTGTCGGATCCGGAACGCTCACGTGGCGACGGTCTACGACTTCGGGGAGACGGGCGAGGGGATGGTGTACCTCGCGATGGAGTTCGTGCAGGGCGTGACGCTGAACCAGATGCTCGCCCGCGAGGGGCCGCTCACGCCCGCGCGCACCGCCCTGCTGGTGCGCCACGTCGCGGACGGACTCGACGCAGCGCACAAGCTCGGCATCGTCCACCGCGACCTGAAGCCGGACAACATCATCGTCACGCGCGAGGACGGCGCGGACTTCGCGAAGGTCGTCGACTTCGGGATCGCCAAGGCGGTGCGCGGGGAGGGGCAGGCGGTCACCCAGACGGGCCTCGTCTCCGGCACGCGCGAGTTCATGAGCCCCGAGCAGATCCTCGGCGGCCCGCTCGATCACCGCACCGACGTGTACGCCCTCGGCCTCGTGGCGTTCTTGATGCTCACCGGGAAGTCGGCCTTCCAGGGCACCACGCCGGAACAGTCGATGTTCATGCGGCTGCGGGAGCCCCCCGCGACGCTCGCCGCGACGCGCCCGGACATCGTGTGGCCGCCGGGTCTCCAGTACGCGCTCGATGGTGCACTGGCGAGGGACGTCGACCAGCGGACGCCCACGGCCGCGGCATTCGCCAAGGCGTTCGGCGATGCCGTCGCGGTGTGGCAGCAGGAGGCCGAGGCGACTCCAACGGCCCGGCCGATCCGGCTCCCCGTGCCGCCGGCCGGCTCGTCGCCGCGGCGGCCGGCGCTCTGGGCGGGCGCGGCGGCGGTGCTGCTCGCCGCCGGGGGGTTCGGCGCCTGGACCCTGACGCGGTCGGACGAGTCTGGATCTCGGAACAAGGATTCGGTGGTGGTC
>Ga0307410_10000249_pt1 | contig 20368 bp, 20 predicted proteins | sample 322Ometagenome_3_FD_203707 | JGI IMG/M metagenome (GOLD analysis project Ga0307410, IMG submission 203707) | Maize rhizosphere microbial communities from greenhouse at UC Davis, California, United States - 322HYB-O-3 | ecosystem: Host-associated > Plants > Roots > Rhizosphere > Soil | place... | reverse complement strand
TCCGGTTCCGTCCGCGTGCTCCTTCAGCCAGGTCTGGGCGTGGTCCTTGCCGGCATGGTCGGCAAGGGCCTTGGGGCTGATGGCTTTCGGGCCCCAACTGGAGGCCATGTAGTGCAGGAACGGTGCCACTGGGTGCTTGAGGCGCACTACGAAGGTGGTCGCGTCGGGGGTTTGCATCGAGGCGATCGGCTGGACCATGTAGGCGGGAGCGGCACCCACATCCAGCCGTCGCTGGAACGACGTCTTCATCGCCTGGGCGTCGAAGGGCGTGCCGTCGTGGAACTTGACGCCGCTCCGGAGGTGGAAGGTGTAGGTCAGCCCGTCCGGACTCACCTCCCACTTCTCCGCCAAGGACGGGATGACCTCGGTCGAATCCGGCTTGTACTTCAGCAGGCCTTCGTACACCGACAGAATCACGGTGTTGCCCTCGATGTCATAGAAGACATCCGGGTCGGCCTGCGCCATGTCGGCCAGATAGGCGAGCTGCAAGGTCCCGCCTTGTCCCCCTTGGGGAGGCGGCGGGGACGACGTGCAGGCCGAGCCCAGCAGGACGGCGACGGCAAGCAAGGTCACCGGTAGCAGCAAGCGACGTGGCACAGCTCCTCCCTCAGTGGTCTTCGAGGAGATCACGCAGGCCGTCGCCGGCCAGGTTGGCGGCGACGGCGAGCAGGAACACGGCAATGGCCGGGGCCAGCGGAATCCAGGGGTGTCCGAGCAGGTAGGGCATGCCGCGGGCGGCCATCGCGCCAAGCTCAGGCGCCGGCGGTGGCGAGCCAAGGCCGATGAACGACAGCCCGGCCAGGATCAACACGAGGCTCCCGACATCGAGGCTGGCCGTGACCAGCACCGCCGGAAACGCTCCGGGGAGCAGATGCCGCAAGGCCAGGCGCGTCCGGCCCACGCCGGCCAGCCGGGCGGCGTCGACGTGCGACCGCACCGCCTGGGCGCGGACCTCGCCGCGGACAATCCGCGCGTACCAGGGCCACCAGACGATGCCGACGGCCACCAGGGTATGGGGCAGGCTGGGCCCGAGGGCGGCGACGACCGCGATGACCAGCACCGCCGCCGGCAGCGCGAGAAACAGGTCGGTGAACCGCATGAGGGCGGTGTCGATCCACCCCCCGGCGATGCCAGCAATGGTTCCGATGAGCCCGCCGATGAGCACCCCGCTGGCGATGACCGCAAGCGCCGACAGCCATGAGGCCCGGATGCCGTAGAGCACCCGCGAGAACAGGTCCCGTGCCAGGTCGTCGGAGCCAAAAAGTAGCCCATGGGTTCCCGGCGCAGCGAAGGACCCGGCGGGCACGGCCGTGGTGGGAGGGTTGGGGGCGAGGAGCGGCGCCAACAGCGCCACGGCCGTGGTCAGGGCCAGCACCACCAGCCCGCCCCGCTCCAGCCGCCCCAGGCGCACCCACCCGGCCCACGCCCGGCGACGGCGGGTGAGCTCAACCGGAGACAGGACGGGCTCTGAGGCAGCCATCACGCGCTCCTCAGACGGGGGATCGATGCCACCAGGTCCCGGGTCTGCGGGTGCTGCGGGCTGTCGAGCACCGTCTCGGGCGGGCCTTCCTCAACGATGCGGCCGGCGTGCATCACGGCCACGCGGTCTCCTACCAACCGGGCAACCGACAGGTCGTGGGTCACGAACAGCATCGCCATGCCGAGTTCGGCCCGCAACCGGCAGAGCAGATTCAGCACCGCCCCCGCCAGCGAGACATCCAGGGACGAAATCGGTTCGTCGCAAGCAAGCAGCGCCGGCGGCACCGCGATGGCCCGGGCGATCGCGACCCGCTGGCGCTGCCCTCCCGATAGCTGGCGGGCCCGCAGGCCGAGTACCGAGATGGGCAGGCCCACGAGGGCAAGGACCTCCCGGGCGCGCTCGTCACGTTGGGGAGCGGTGAAGCCCTCGGACCGAAGCCGCTCCTCCAGGTGCTCGCCCACAGAAAGCCAGGGCGTCAGCGAGGCGCCGGCGTCCTGGAACACGAGCTGCGGACGGCCACCCTCGCCGATCGCGACCGTTCCGCTGTCGGGCCGCTGGAGGCCGACGGCCATGCGGAGGGTGGTGGTCTTGCCGCAGCCGCTCTCTCCGACCAGCGCCACCGCGCCGCCCGCCGGCACCTCAAGCGTCAGGCCATCGACGGCCACGTGCTGGAACTGGCGGGAGCCGAATGCTTTGGACAGATCGTCAAGCCGCAGCGCCGGCGGGCGGCCGTTCGTCGGCGCCCGATCGGGAAAGCGGTCGTGTACCCGGATAAGCGACGGTTGCGGTTCGCCGGCCCGCACGCAGGCAACCAGCCCGGCGTGGCTGGGCGCTGCCGTCGCCTGGGGCAACCGCTCCTCACAGGCCGGGATGACCAGCGGGCATCGCGGTGCGAACGGACAGGCGTCGACATGGGCACGTGGGTCTGGCGGCTCGCCAGGAAGAACCGGGAGGGGCCGGCCCCGAGGGGAGTCCGGTGACGGACGCACGGCCACCAGCCCGCCGGTGTAGGGGTGGTCCGGCCGCTGCAGGAGCTCGGTTGTCGGCCCCACCTCGGCCAGCCGGCCACCGTAGAGGACCGCCACGCGATCGGCGAGGCCGGCGGCGACCGCGAGGTCGTGGGTGACGAACAGGATCGAGGAGCCGGTCTCATCCCGCAGCTCCGACAGCAACCGCAGGATCTCGGCCTGAACAGTGACGTCCAGGGCCGTGGTCGGCTCGTCGGCGACGATCAATGCCGGGGCACCAGCCACGGCCATCGCGATCATCACCCGCTGGCGTAGGCCGCCGGACAGCTCGTGCGGGTACTGGCCCGCCCGCCGAGAGGCGTCGGGCACATGGGCGCGCTCCAGCGCTTCGATCGCCGCGGCCAAGGAGCCCGTCACCTCGGCGACCTGACGGCCGACCGTCATCGTCGGGTTCAGCGAGGTCATGGGGTCTTGGAACACCGCGCCCGCGAAGCGCTTGCGGGCAATTCGGCGCTGCTCGTCGGTCGCTGTCGCCATGTCGGTGTCACCCAGGAACACATGACCATCGAGCTCAGCCGATGGCGGGAGCAGCCCGAGCGCGGCCAGGCCGAGCACGGTCTTGCCCGCTCCGGACTCGCCCACCAGCCCGACGATCTCGCCCGGGGCAACCTCCAGTGACACCCCTCGCAGGGCCTGCACGCCACCTGGATACGAGACCGCCAGATTGCGAAGCGACAGGACTGCGGTCGTGGTGCGCGCGACCCGCGGTCGAGCGGTGACCCTCCCCCCGGCCCTTCGCCGGATCCTCACGTGCTCTGGGCCAGGGTCGGCTGTGCCAGCTTGTCAAGTGCTGCCAGCACTTCCTGGCTGGTCCGGCGGGCTCCATGCTGCAGGTACTCCATGGCCGAAAGCGACGCGTTGTGGCGCTCGACGGTCGAGCCAAGGACACAGTCTTCCAGGACCCTGACGTGGTAGTTCCACTGGTGAGCGTCGGCGAATGTGTAGTGCACACAGACGTCGGTCAACCCGCCGACCAGCAGCAGGGTCTGCACGTTGAGGCCTCGCAGGAGGATCTCGAGGTCGGTGCCGAAGAAGCACGAGTAGCGCCGCTTGGCGATGAAGTAGTCGCCCTCGCGTGAGCGCAGCTCCTCGACGAGTTCGGTGCCCGGGTCGCCCTCAAGACAATGGATGCTCTCGTCGCCGTCCAGTTCTCGACCGAAGTCCACCAGGTCTCGACGGTGGACCTCCTGGGTGAAGACGACCGGCACGCCAGCCGCCCGGCAGGCGTCAACGACTCCGACGACCCGGTTCACCTGCGCTGGGAAGCCCGGCATGAGGGGAATCCCCGCCTGCTCGAATGGCTGGTCATAGTCTTGCTGCATGTCGATCACGATCAGGGCTGCTCTGCCCTGGATCAGCGCCGCCATGGTGTCTCCCTCGGACCAGAGCCCGTCCGCCGGCCTTTGTCCTGTTAGTGATGTTATGGTGGCCATTACGGCGCAGTTTGCTTCGCTGTGTCAAGGTCGTGGCGGTCAGGGGTTGGCCCCCAGCGCCCAGCGTGCGGCTCCCCGCGCCGTCCGGATTGCTGTGGACTGCCGTCCACCTGGGCAGACGACCGGACAGGTTGTGCCGGGTTGCCGGCGGGCTGCTCCTTCTGGTAGGCCGCTGAGGCTATAGTCCTGGCCCCCACGGCGCAGTTTGAAACCCTCCAGGAGGCGACATCGTGCTCGCCGCGATCGAGGGGTCCGTCTCGAACTGCCGGGCGTGACGGCGAGTTCCTGGACACTGATCGGCGCGACCAGCATCCATGCCACGGCGACGGCCCGGGTCGCAGCCTGTCCCGCCCTCGATGAGCAGCCTGCAGGGAACCCGGCTGTTGCCACCTGCCCAGGTCCTAGCCGCCTTGCCCTGGTAGCCAGGGGCCGGCCGGCCGCTGTGCGGTCTCCCATACGGGGTGCCGGCGGTTGGAGAGCAAGGGCGCGTGTCGAGCCCGTTGGGATACCGGAGCAAGCCGGGCAGGCCGACCCTCGGGGTGGGCCGGATTTGTCTCGATCTATCGCTGATGGTAGAACGCTTCGGTTGGTAGGCTCCGTCCTGGCGGTCCCTCACCAGGTCGAGTCTGGTAGCGGCACTTCTCCCCAATCCTGGGCATTTCTCCGAGGAGGGCGTCATGAGCAGCGTTCCGCCCCCCGACCCCGACGGCCAGCTCCTCAGGCGGTTCGGCTACCGCCAGGTGTTCCAGCGGACGCTGAAACCCTTCGAGTCGTTCGGGCTGGGGTTCTCGTTCATCTCGATCACCATGGCGCTATTCGTGAGCTTCGGATTCCTGCTCAGCGTTGCCGGGCCCCGGGGCATCTGGATCTGGCCGATCGCCTTTGCCGGCCAGATCTTCGTCTGCCTGGTCTGCGCCGCCCTGGCCGCCAAGATCCCGCTGACGGGCATCTCCTATCAATGGGGTTCGCGGCTGGCCAACCCATCAGTAGGCTGGTGGCTCGGCTGGCTGTCGTTCACCACCCTGACCATCTTGACCGTGGCGGTCAACTACGCCTTCGTGCAGCTCGCCTTCCAGCCGATGTTCGGCATCGCCTACACGCCGCTGGGCGCCGCGCTGCAGACCTTCGTCCTCCTCGCCATCGAGGCCGCGCTCATCATCGGATCGACGATCATCACCACGAGACTCAACAACCTGGCGGTGATCTTTGAGCTGGTCGGCATGATCGAGCTGTCGATCGTGCTGTTCGCGGCGGCGCTACTGGCCGGCCAGGGCAACTGGGACAACCTCTGGTCCACCGGCATCGTGCCGAAGGCGGGCTGGTTCTCCTGGCTCGGCCCGGTCATGCTGGCCACGGTGCTCGGCTCCTTCACCCTGATCGGCTTCGAGACGGCCGCCAACTTCGCCGAGGAGACCCAAGACCCGCGTCGAGTGGTGCCCAAGTCGATGATCCGGGCGCTGTTGGCAGCCGGCATCCTCGGCATGATCTTCCTCATTGCGGCCGCCGTGGCCACCGGGGATGTGGCCGCCACCACGGAGGACCCGGCGCCGGTGGCGTTCATCCTTGAGGACGTCCTCGGACCGAGCATCGAAAAGGTCTTCCTATTCTTCATCTGCGTTTCGATGTTCTGCTGCGGGCTGATCACCATGGCCACCAACGCCCGGGTGGTCTGGGCGATGGCCCGGGACCGGCGCCTGCCTGGCCACCAACTCCTGTCACGAGTGCCCAAGGCAACCGGCGGACCGAGCTGGGCAACGGTGCTGGCGGCAGTGGCGCCCACGGTCCCCCTGATCGCCGTCCGCAGCAACACCGACGCCCTGATCGACATGTTCACCGCCGGGACCTTGATGCCGGCCATCACCTATACCGGGGTGGTGCTGCTCTACGCCGCCGTCGCATCCCGTCTCCGGCCCGAGCCGGGCTACTTCCACCTCGGCCGCTGGCAGCCGCTGGTCATCACCGGCGCCCTGGTGTGGCTCGGCTACGAGCTCATCGTCCTGCTCGGCCCGGACCTATTCCGCGCCGCCCAGGGCTACGCGCTCATCGTGGTCCTGCTCGGGGTGATCGTGTTCGGCCTGATGTGGCTGTTGGAGCCGAGGGCCATGCGGCGCCAAGCGGACCCCCTCGGCGACCGGGCGCGCGAAGCGATGGACGAGCCGCCAACCGAACCAGAGCGCAGCCACGCCTACACGGCGTCAGGACAACGGTAGGGGTCGCCCTCCTGTAGCCATCGTCGGCAACGGCGGATCGGGTTACGTCTAGGTCGATGCGGACCTCAAGCACCGATGAGGGGGCCACTGGACGGCGGTCTCGAGGCCGACTACTCTAAGCTGCTTCCGCTCCGTTGACCCTGACCGTGGGGCAGGCCAGCGCGGCGCCAACCGCGGTAAGCCGGGTTGGCCAGCGGCGGCCCGGACCGTTCTGCTACCGACTGCAGCCGACGCGGCATCGCCCAAGCCCACCGGTGGTCAGGAGGGCCGACGCCTCATGGGAGCTCTCGGACCCGACGAGGCCAGGGTCACTGCCGGGTCGGCCGGTACGCGTCCGTGGCAGGCGACGGTGGAGCGGATCTGCGCGCGTCGCCGTTGGTTGATCCCATGGCGGCCGCGCGGACCAGGGCCTGCTGGACCAGCTCGATCAGGACAGTCTTGGCCGACCTGCGCTTGCGGGCGTCACACACCAGCACCGGGATATGCGCCGGGATCATCAGCGCGTCGCGGACGTCCTCGATGGCGTGGACTTGGACCCCGTCGAAGCAGTTGATGGCGACTACGAACGGCAGCTCGCGCTGCTCGAAGTAGTCGACGGCGGCGAAGCAGTCTCCCAGTCTCCTGGTGTCGACCAGCACCACGGCACCGATGGCGCCCCGGCACAGGTCGTCCCACATGAACCAGAACCGGTCCTGGCCGGGGGTGCCGAACAGGTACAGGATCAGGTCGCTGTCCAGGGTGATGCGGCCGAAGTCCATCGCCACCGTGGTGGTGGTCTTGTTGGGCAGCGCCGACAGATCATCCAGGCCAGCAGACGCCGAAGTCATGGCCGCCTCGGTGGTCAGCGGGTCGATCTCAGAGACCGCCCCCACCAAGGTCGTCTTGCCGACCCCAAAGCCGCCGGCGATGACCATCTTGACCGGGGTCGGCGGCTGCTGGGGAGACGGGCCAGCACGGTCAGAGCTGGTGAAGTCCATAGAGCACCCTTTGGAGAAGCGCAAGGTCTGGGCGGTCGCCGACAGTGGTGGGCCGATGCAGGATGACGAACCCTTCATCTGCCATGTCCCCAATCAGGACGCGGGCGACACCCAGTGGCAGGTCCAGGCGCGCCGACACCTCTGCGATCGACAGTAGATCCCGGCACAGCGAGACGATCGCACGACGCTCCACGCCGCCTACCTTGGGGGAGGTCGCCCCGAGCGCGGTGGTCGAGACCAGCGTCTCCATCTCCAGGTCGTGGTGGGCCGGTCGGGTCCGTCCACCGGTCATGTAATAGGGTCGGACCAGCCGGCCCGGCTCCTGCGGCCGGTTGTCTCGCTGGTCCTCGCTGCTCATCGGTTGGTCCCCCAGCCGTCACTATCGAGGCAGCGCGGCTTGCAACTCGGCCCGTAACTCGGGCGTGAGAACCTCTCCGGTCCTGGCCACAAGCAATGCCATTTCGTAGCCGATCAATCCGATGTCGCAGGATGGTGCGGCGAGCACGGCCAGACAGGAGCCGTCGCTGACCGACATCACGAACAGGAAGCCGTTCTTCATCTCCACGACGGTCTGGGTGACCTTTCCGCCGCCGAAGATTCGGGCCGCGCCCTGGGTCAGGCTGGCCAGGCCCGACGCGACGGCGGCGAGCTGATCGGCCCTGGCCCGGTCCAGCCGCTCGGAGACGGCCATCAGCAGCCCATCGGCCGACAGCACGATCGCATGCGCCGCGCCCGGGACGCTCTTGGCGAAGTTGGAGACGAGCCAGTTAAGGTTCTGGGCTTCTCTACTAAGTTGGGTCATCGTCGCTCCTCGACGACCTCGGGGCGTCGGGATCCGGGCCTCCGGCCCGTGTCCGGCCGCGCTCCACACCGGATCGGTAGCTCGACAGCATGCTTCTGACTTCCTCAGGGGACCGAGCTGGAGCGGCCGTCGGGATGTCGGGAGCCGTCAGTGGGTCGGGACTGACAGGCGGTGGCTCCGGCTCCGCCTGCACGTCCAGCATACCCGGGGCCAGGTTGGCCCTCGGCACCCGGCGCGGCAACCCAGCTGACGTCAACGGCGTCGCCGGCATCGGCGGTGGACTGCTCGCCAACGTGGAAGGCTGCTCCGCCCGCAGATGCCGGGCCCCCGCTGGTGGCGGGGCCGGCGCGGTGGGCGGTGGATGCCGTAGGGGATCGGGCGCGTTGGCCGGCGGCGGCTGCTGGAGGGTATCGGCCGCGCTAGCCGGCGGCGGCGCCGGTCGGGTACCACCGTCCGACCATTCCTCCTCCGGCACCGTGCCTGGCTGCTCGGCCCCGTGGCGCCGCAGCGGCAGATGGTCTCGGTGAATGTCCTCCTCATCGAACCAGTCGGAGCGGGCCGCCTCGAAGATCGGCAGGTGGTCGCCGGACTGGCCGTCCGCGGTGTCCTCAGACAGGGAAGGTGGCGCAGCCGGCGGCGGGCCTGCCTGACTTGGAGCGCCGTCTGGGCTGGGCCGGACCGGCGAGGTCAGCTGTGGCCGCTGGTGGCCGTTCTGGGCCGCCTCCAACGACTCGGGCACCGGGGCCTGCACTGTTAGGTTCGACGGTAGGAGCACCAGGGCGGTGATGCCGCCGTACCAGGAGTGGCGCAGCTGCACCTTGACGTTGTAGCGCTGGGCCAGCCGGGCGACCACGTACAGCCCCAGCATGCGCGAGAGGGCGAAGTCCACGATCGGCGGGTTAGCGAGGCGCTCGTTGGCCTCGACCAGCTCCTGGTCAGTCATGCCCAGGCCGCGGTCCTCGATCTCCAGCACATAGCCGCTGGAGATGGCCTGGCCGGCGATCTGGACCTTGGTGCCAGGGGGCGAGAACGAGGTGGCGTTCTCGATCAGCTCGGCCAGCAGGTGGACCACGTCGCTGACCGCCTGGCCGGCCAGGCCCATGGTCTCGTCGATCGGCAGCAGCTCGACCCGGTTGTAGTCCTCGACCTCGGCCACGGCGGCCCTGACCACCTCGACCAGCGGCATCGGCTGGCTCCAGCGTCGGGGCGGTGCCTCTCCCGATAGCACGATCAGGTCCTCGGAGTTGCGGCGCATGCGGGTGGCCAGGTGGTCGAGCTTGAACAGGTTCTCCAGGGTGTCCGGGTCGGTCTCGTTGCGTTCCAGGTCGTCCATGAGCTCCAGCTGGCGGTCGATCAGGCTCTGGCTGCGGCGGGCCAGGTTGAGGAACATGTCGCCGACGCTGCGGCGCAGGGCGGCCTGCTCGGTGGCGACCTGGATGGCGGTGCTGTGGACCGAGTTGAAGGCGGCCGACACCTGGCCGATTTCGTCGGTTGAGGTCACCGGGACCGGTTCGGGGACGACGTCGAGGTCGCGCGGGTCCTTGGCGTGCTGCAACTGGTCCACCACGCCCGGCAGCCGGTGGTCGGCGACGTCGTTGGCAGTGTCGGTCAGGGTCCGTAACGGCTGGACCATGGAGCGGGCCATCAGCAGCACCAGGCCAACCGTCAACCACAAGAGGGCCGTCAAGATGACCGTATAGGTGAGGGCCCGGCGGCTGCCGCCGGCCTGGACCGCGGCGGCGGCCGCGTCAACGTCGCCGGCAAGGTTCTCCTCGACTCCGCGGAGCAGCTCGACCCTGGCGGTCGAGGCCCGATACCAGTCTGTTGGCGGGACGGCGGCCGGTTGGCTCGGGGCGGTGGCCGGTTGGCTAGGGGCGGTGCCGACCAGGTCGTCGCGGAGCTGGGTTGCCTGCTCGCTGTCGGCGCGTTGCAAGGTCTGGTCAAGGGCTTGGTGCTGCTCGGGGGTGGCCGCGGCGTTGAACTGGGAGCGCCAGCTGCTCTGTGCGCCCACCAGCTCCGACAGGTGCTGGAACTCACCGGGGGCGAACTTCCCGGCCGCGGTGACCGCATGCAGGAAACCACGTTCCTGGCTGGCCGCCTCCCCGAGGCGGGCCATGGCGACGAACGCGGCGACGTTGCCAGTCATGGTGTGGTTGTCGGCGTCCCTAGCGATCTCGAAGTCGACCGCCAGCAGCTTGCCGATGAGCTCCGAGTAGGAGTCCAGCACCTGCTGGGCAGTGGTTGCTGCGGCGCTGTCCTCGGCTCGGCCGCGCACCTCGGCCAGCCTCCCCAATCCGGCCAGGGCCGTCTGGACCTTGCCGTAGAAGGGGGAGCCGTCATCCTCGAGCGCTTGGGCGTCTTTCCGAACGGCCTCCAGAGCCCGATTAACGCGCGCCTGCTGGTCGTCCAAGTCGCGGCGGCCGTCGTTGACCCGGCCGCCGCTGACCCAGCCAGCGGTCAAGTCTCGTTCGTCTTGCAGTTCATGGACCAGCCGGGACAAGGTGATGGCGAAGGCGGCCTGCTGGCGCAGGTGTTCCGCTTGAACCTTGGTAGCCAGGTTGGCGCCGATGCCCAGCGAGGTGAGGAGGGTCAGCGCCAGCAGCGGCGTGATCAGGATGGCGATCAGTTTGGATCGGATTGGCAGGTTTCGGATCATCTCGAGACCTCTGGCTCGGGGTTTGGCAGCGGAGGAGTTGGCGGCTGGGTGGTGGCGGACGGCCGGAGGTCCGCGACCGCCGCGTCCGGTTTCGGGATGGGAGAGCTTCCTGTGGAACAGGCCGGGCATAGCCTCTGGGCGGAACGTATACCAGCAGGGCCGGAGGTTGTGGTGAGGGCCTCGAGGCAGGGCATGGCGCGGACGATCGCCTCCTCCAGCGACAGGTCGACCTCCCGGGCCAGCAACTCGGCGATCACGTCAGTATCGCTGGTGGCCCGGGGCTGAACGGGCCAGCCAGGAGGTGATTCCTGCGGAATCAGGTTCCCGGCCGGCGCGGCGGTGGTGGAGAGGTTGCCGTTGCGGGCGATTGTGATCCTGCCGCCGGCGGCGTTGGCCGGGAATGGCGGCTGGGCGTTTCTCCAGCGCGAGCTGCCCGTCGCGGAGTGACGAGTGTGGCCGATGGCCAGATGCCCTTGGTGGGCGGCCAGCGTCGCCTCATTGAGCACCTACCTCACCAGCCCCATCTCCCGGTAGACGAGCATGCCGCGGCCGTCGGCGACGGCCATACTGGCCGACTCCTGGCCGCAGTGCTGGAGCGCGTAGAGCCCGTTGTACCCGAGGTTGGCGACCGGTTCCCCCGGCGCCCACACCGAGCATGCCTCGCGCGGATGGTCGACACCTAAGTTGATCCTCCCGAAACGGGGAGTTTGGGAGAGGCACGCGGATGCTATCCGGTTCTGCGTCGCGGATACCAATTCCGGGCCTTTCCTACTGTGACGGGGCCCAGTAACAGGCCTAGCGGTGATGTGGAGCAGTTGACTGACGCCTGACGGTCGCCCTCCCCTACTGCCGAACCGTCGTCCCGGCCCGGATCGCATCGTCGCCCTCCGCGGGGCGCGGAGTCCCAGGCAGCGTCGACGACCTCCCGTATCAACGCGCCGGCGGCGTTGGTCGGTCCAGGTCAAGCGCCGCTGCCAGGGCGGCCGCAGCGGGGGGCCGTTGGAAGTACGCCTGCGCGCTGCGGCGGTCTCGCCAGCCGCCGCGAGCCTGCAGCTCGGCCGGCGTGATCCCACGGGCGACCTGTTGGGTCGCCCAGTAGTGACGTAGTACATCATAGGGATAGCGCAGATGCGTCGGGATTCCGGCCTGCTGCGCGTGCCGCAGGACCTGGCGAAGCAGCCGGTCCTCGGTGATGGCCTGCCAGGCGGTCTTTGGCTGCCCGAGGGCGACAAACAGCGGCATCTCCACTGGCGACTCCCAGGGCCTTCCCTCAGGTTGCCTGCCTGGATGGCGGGCCAGCCAGTCGACCAGGGCGGCGGTCGCCTGCTGGGTGAGCCGCACGACCCGACCATCGCCCCAGGCCACGCGGAGTTGGTCGGGCGCCCGGCCGTCGCCGCTCCAGAGGATATCGCCGAGTTGCAGGGCGCACACTTCGCTGGGACGCAGGCCGACGTCACCCAGCAGTCGCACAATGACCTGGTCGCGTACCCCGGCCGGGGTCTCAGGGTCGGGTACGCCCAGCAGCCGCTCATACTGTTTGGGAGAGATGGTCTCCGGCGGGGGTGCCTGCCGCCGGGAGGCGTGCAGGTTGGCGGCCAGCTCGGGGCGGCCGGCGTGGCGGACAAGTTGACGCAGGGCGCTGCATTCGAGCCGCAGCGACGCCGACGATAATCCCCCGCCGCCGTGGCCACCGACCCTGGCCCGCTGGGCGATCCAGCGGGCCAGGACGTCGCCCCTGAGATCTTGCGGGTGGGCGGCCGGCCGAGCTCGTCGGCCAGCCAGGCCAGAAATCGCCGGTAGATGGCGGCGTACTGCGCCCTGGTCCGTTGGCTTCGGCGCCGGCGGTCCGCCGCCCGGCGCTGGATGCCCCGCTCCTGGAGAGCCTGGATGTCGCGTTGGATGGTTCGGCCGCTGACCCCGAACCGCTCGGCCAAGGCGGTGTCGGTGATTCCGGGCTCGTCCCGCCAGGCTTGGGCGATGGCGTCCCGGCGTTCAGTGGGACTGGCCGGACGGTTGGATCGGGCCAGGCCGGACATGCCAGCAGGCAGGTCCTCCAGGTTGGCCAGCGCGGCCTCGGCAACCGCGGCGAGAGAATGGGTCGCGGACGCCGGGCTCGGTTGGGGTTGCGCGGCGGCGGTCACGACGGTGGCCTCGGATGTTGCTGGTTGGGGCGCCAGCCCAGCCGTTTACGGAGCAGCCGGTGCACCGCCTTGCGGCCAAGTTGCACACCAGTAATCTGCTGGATGACCACCGCGGCCCGGGCCGATGTCCACATGTCGCTGTCAAAGCCGTGAGCCTTGGCCCCCTTGAGGAGCCCCCGTTCGATCGCCGCTAGCTTCCTGTCGGGAATCGCGGGATTGCGGCTGGGGCCACGGCTGCGCAACGCTGCGGTCCCACGGCTTCGCCAGTGGGCGTGCCAGCTGACCGCGGACTGCCCTGGCGACATCGAGTTGGCCAGCGACCGAGGACGGCCGTACCCCTTGGGCGAACAGGTCGGCGGCGCGTTCCTGGATTGCCTGCAGTTCGGCCCGCTGTCTGGCTCCCTCCCCTTGCTGGCGTGGTCGGCGGCGGAATGGGGCAGGCCGCCGCCACGTCGACGCGGCCCCGGGCGTAATCGTGAGCCGATCTGAGGTGCCCGCCGGTCGGCCGGGCCGCCTCGAATGGGGTTGTGACCGAGCTTGGTACAGCTCGACATAGCGGGAGTGGTGCTGCCGCTCTAGTGCCCTGAGGGCGCGGCTGACCGTCTGCTTGCGGGCCCGGGCGGGTGGAACCATTTCTGATACCGCCCGCCGTTCGGCCTGGTACAGCGTCCGGTAGGCGTCCAGGTTTTCCAGCCCCAGACGCCGCAGCGCCTGGTCTTGCGCTCGGGCCCGGACGGCGGCGTGGGGGTCGTGCGGTCTTCCAGGGCAGTCGGCGCGGCTGGGTTGCGTCTGCTGGCAAGCCACGCACTTGCGTCGACCAGGCGCAAACTGATCGGCCGACTCCAGCTGCACGCAGGTGACGCACAGCCGGACCGCAGGGTCGCGCTTCACACCCATCGCAACGCAGCCCACCGCAGTGGCGTTACAAACTACTGGAAATGGACGCTGCGTCGCCGGCGGCCGATTGCTGCAGAATCGGACGAGACACGGTGGCCACGTCGGCAGTATCCACGGGCCGCTGGACCGCCAAGTTGCCGCGGTCGCCACGATGATGCCCTGGCTTAGCAACCACGCCGGCCGCGCATGTCGGATCGTGATGGCCGACCCGGCCATCCTGAGCATGCTGACCGTGCGGCGGCCGGCACGGCAACCCCCGGCCGAGCAACGCTCACCTGGCTCGACCCCCGGCCGCTGGCCCCTCCGAGCTCCAGGTCCACACGGCGGGCCTGGCCGACGATGGCGACGGTGCGGGCCACGGCGGACATGGCCGACAACCCCAAGCTTCGCCCCGCGGGCCGGCGACGCCGTCCACCAGCCGATCCCGGCGACCCGCCTCGACGCCAGGATCCCAGGCCCGCCCAACTGGTCCTGCGCCGCTGACCGGCCGCCAGGCGGTCCGCTGGCAGCCGACCAGGCCCCGGGACCGGCCCCTGGCCAGGGGTCCAGGTGGAACGTGGCCGACGTGCGCCTGCCGGCGTTGCGGACTGGCGGCCGGTCAGGGGTGACGACGCGGCGCTGGCCGTCCTTGGGGCCGGTGACGGTGCTGGTGGCGACCCGCCAGCCCCAGGAGCGGGCCTTGACCTGGCGGGACCGAGACGGCCCGGCCCACCCCCGGGCGGGCGCCCAGGGCGGCCACCGAGACCGGCAGCTTCCCGGTAAGATTCGGGTTGGGGTGGGTGGGCCCGCCGCCCCGGTCACCAGGGTCGCGGCGGCTCGGGAACCAGGGCCGGGGGCGCTCCCCCCTGGGCGTTGCTGGAGGTCCAGCCGCCCGAGCAGGATGAGGAGCAGGCCGGCACGGTCCGGCCCGCCAGGGCACCCCCCAGGACCCGGTACCGCGCACGCCCCTGACCCACCACCGCCCGCCGGCGCCGGCCTCGTTGACGTCTGGGTCCATCAAGACGAGATCGCCGCCCTATCCAGGGCCGGGTGATCGTGGCCACCATGATCTGGCCTCCGACACCGCAGGTGCCGGCCCCGCGCCAGGTCGGTATTCCGGTCGACGTCGGCACCGACGAGGCCGCCTCCAACGACAGCCAGAACATGCTGGAGGCGGCTAAGGCAGCCGCGATGCTCCAGAAGCTGACCGGGCTGGACGCGTGGCCCTGACCGCCGGCGACATCCTGGCCAAAGCCACCGTCGAGGGGCGTAGGCGCTGAGGCTGGACAGGCTGGTTGGGTCGCGGGGCCGGGCAAGCGGGCCGACCTGGTTCGGCTACGCGGCGACCGGCCCGGCCTGGCCAACGTCCACGACCTCCGCCAGCAGGTCGTGTACTGCTGCTCCCCCGCCGACGTGGCCGACGTCTGAGTCGACGGCGTCCGCCGGGCGGTTCTCCCGCCTGGCGGTGCATCGGGGCTGAGTCGCTGGCATGATCCGGCGGTTGCCTGAGCGCCAGGGAGGACGGATGGGGATCTACGCGGTCAAGCCGCGGTTTCGGCGGGTGTTGCGGGGCACGGCCAGGTCCTTGGCGGGCCGCGGGGTCACGCCCGACCAGGTCACCTCGGCCGGGGTCGTGGCCAGCGGGCTCGGGGCCCTGGCCCTGGGGGCGGGGCGGCGGTGGCGGGGCGCCTTTGTGGCCGTGCCGGTGCTGGCCTTCGCCCGCACCGCCGCCAACGCCCTGGACGGGCTGGTCGCCGAGGAGTCCGGCCTCGGCCGGCCGGCCGGTGAGCTGTACAACGAGACCGCCGACCGGCTCGGCGACATCGCCTTCCTGGCCGGGACGGCGGCAGTGCCCGGGGTCCGGCCGGTGCTGGCCCTGGGGGCGCTGGCCGCGGCCGAGCTGCGTCGTTCGTGGGGGTCAGCGCCTGGGCGGCCGGGGGCCGGCGCCGCTACGAGGGCCCCATGGGCAAGCCCGACCGGATGCTGGTGGTCGGCGCGGCCGGGCTGGCGGCGGCCGTGACCCGCCGGCCGGCCAGGGTCCTCAACGCCAGCCTGGCCCTGATCGCCGCCGGCGCCCTGGTCACGGCGGCCAACCGCTACCGGCACGCCCACGGCGAGCTCGATGCCGCCAGGGCCTGAGCGTGCCGCACAACCCGCTGGCCCACCCGCTGTTCTGGCCAGTCACCTGGCGGCTGGCCCTGACCCTGCTGGCCGGGCTGGGCGGGGTGGTGCTGGCCGAGCGCCACCGGCTCCGCCAGCTCGGTACCTCCACGCTGTTCCTGCGGGTCCGCACCTGGGCCTGGATCGCCCCGGTGTTCGTGCTGGCCGTCTTCACCGGCGGCTTCGTGGTCTTCCTGCTCGCGGCCGCGATCGCCCTCCAGGGCGTGGCCGAGTACGCCCGCCTGGTCCGGCTGGAGCGTCCCTACCTGGCGCTGCTGGCCGGCTGGTCGATCGTGGGGCTGCTGGTGGCGGCCCTGGCCCGCCGCTACCTTCTGTTCCTTCCCCTGGGGCTGTTCCTGCTGACCTGCCTGACCCCGATCCTGACCGGCCAGACCAGGGGCGCCCACCGCCAGGTCAGCGGGGCCATCTTCGGCTACCTGTACATCGGGCTGCCCATGGCCTACCTGGTGTTCATCAAGGCGGCCGAGCGGTGGGGGCTGGAGTTCCTGCTGGTCGTCGGCCTGGCCGTGGCCCTTTCGGACGTGGCCGCGTTCACCGTCGGCTCCCTGCTCAAGGGCCCCAAGCTGGCCCCGGCGGTCAGCCCAGGCAAGACCTGGAGCGGCGCCGCCGGGAACCTGCTCGGCGCCGCGCTCGGCGTGGCCGTCCTCCGGGTCGCGGTTCCCGAGGAGTGGACCGGCCCCGGCATCGCCGCGCTCATCGTGGTCGTGGCCGTGGGCGCGGTCCTCGGCGACCTCATCGAGAGCTTCGTCAAGCGCGACTTCGCGGTGAAGGATGCGGGCACGGTCCTGGCCGGCTTCGGCGGCGTGCTCGACCGGGTCGACTCCCTGCTTGTCGCCCTGCCCCTCGGCTACTACGCCCTGCTCGTGGCCGACAACCTGGCCGGCGGGCCCTCCTAATTAATATTAATTAGGGGCCACCCGGCGGCGGGGCCGGCGGCGCCGCTGCCGCCGGCCGCGCCGGGGGGAACGGTCAGTCGCGGGCCCCCGCCTCGCCGGTGAGCGCCCGGCGGCCGGCCTTGGTCAGCAGCACGTAGTCGGAGGCGATGACGACGAGCTGGCGACTGGCCAGCGACCGGGCGACCTCACGCCGGACCGGCCAGCGGGTGGCGTACCCGTCGGCCTCCCCCAGCTGCTCCAGGGCCGCCTGCTCGGCGGCGTCGAGGCCGTCGGCCGACGGTCCGGCCGGGGCTGGAGCCTGCTGGGGGGCGGGACGCTGGCGCGGCCGGGGCCGGAGGGTGGCGGCACCGCGTAGCCCCTGGACGACACGCCCGAGGTATCCCGGGCGATCGATCCTGGCATCTGCCATGGGGCCTCCCGACAGCGTCCCGCGGGTCCGGACCCGATTCGGAGTTCCGGACTGACTGGGCTATGATCGGCCAATGCCAAGTGCAGATGCAACTGCCGGAGTCAAGTGCAATCGGCCAATGTGGTCGAGTGGAGCTTACTGGAGGAACTGGTCATGACGCGTGACGGTCAGGGTTCGAGGTCCTACAACGGGGTGCCGGCCGGGGAGCTGTCTGGTGCGCAGTGGCAGAAGAGCGCCCGTAGCAGCGCCCAGGGGAACTGTGTCGAGCTGGCCCGGCTGTCCGGGGCCGAGGTGGCGATCCGCAACTCCCGCCACCCTGAGGGCCCGGCGCTGGTCTTCACCGACGCCGAGCTGGACGCGTTCCTGGGCGGTGTCAAGGACGGCGACTTCGACGACCTCCTGCGCTGAGGAGACTGGCCCAGGGCTTGGCGGCTACAGCTCCTCCATGATCTGGTGGAGCAGGGCCACGGTCTGGTCGGGCGGCGCCGCTCGGACGCAGATGCTCTCCATGATGTGCAGGTACTGGTCGACTTCCTCGGGCTTGTTGAGGTACAGCGCGCTGGTCAGGTGCTCGAGGTAGACGACGTCGGGCAGCTCCTCCTCGGGGAACCGCAGCACGCTGAACGACCCGACCATGGCTGGGTGGGCGCCGGCGTCGAAGGCCAGTACCTGAAGGGTGACGTTCGGGAGCTTGGCCGCCTCGATCAGCCGCTCCAGCTGGCCGCGCATCACCTCCCGGCCTCCGACCGGCCGGCGCATCGCCGCCTCGTCGACCACCGCCCACAGCCGCGGCGGCTGCTCGCGAGTCAGCAGGGTCTGGCGGGCCATGCGCAGCCGCACCCGCCGGCCGGCCTCCTCGGACGACTCGTCCAGGTGCGCCCCCTGGACGACGGCGCGCATGTAGTCGTCGGTCTGGAGCAGCCCGGGGATGAACTGGCCCTCATAGGTCCGGATCAGGGTGGCCACCGACTCCAGGTCCACATAGGTGCGGAACCAGGGCGGCAGGACGTCGCCGTAGTGCTGCCACCAGCCGGGGCTGTTGGCCTCGCGGGCCAGGGCGACGAGCTCGGCGACCTCGGTCGGGTCGGTGACGCCGTAGAGCCGGAGCAGGTCGATGATGTCGCGTTCCTTGAAGCCGACCTGGCCGTTCTCGAGCCGGTGGATCTTCCATTCCGAGGCCCGGATGGCCTCGCCGGCCTGCTCCCGGGACAGCCCGGCGTCGATCCGGAGCCGGCGCAGCTGCGTCCCGACCAGCATCCGCTGGACGGTCGGGCCCCCCGGCGCGGTTCTGCCCTCGGTCATTGGTACTGTGTTCCCCGAGACGGAATTGCCACACCGTCTCCTACCCCGCCGGAGTTGTCCAGGCTCTCGTTCCGGATCCGTAGACTGGACGCCATGGCGAGCTGGAAGGAGATCGAGGCGGCCGCGCCCGAGCTGGCCGGCCGGGCCAGGGCGGCCTTCGACGCCCACAAGCACAAGCTGCTGGCCACCCTGCGCCGGGACGGGTCGCCCCGGATCAGCGGGATCGAGGCCACCTTCGCCGACGGCGAGCTGTGGCTGGGCATGATGCCCGGGTCGCGCAAGGCCCTGGACCTGCGCCGCGACCCCCGCCTGGCGCTGCACAGCGCCTCCCTGGACCCGCCCGAGGACCCCACCACCTGGCCGGGCGACGCCAAGCTGGCCGGCCGGGCGGTCGAGGTCGACGACCCGGCGCTGAAGGAGCGGTTCGCCGGCGGCGGCGGCCAGCCCGACGAGCCGCACCTGTTCCGCGTCGACATCACCGAGGTGGTGCACACCCGGGTCGGCGACCCCGCCGACCACCTGGTCATCGAGCTCTGGCAGCCGGACCAGGACGTGCGCCGCATGCAGCGCCGCTAAAGCCTGTCGAACGCCCTCGTGGTGAAGGCAGGCCGGCAGCACCCTGCTCGGGTGTCCTCAGCGCACGCCACGACGGCGTGGGCGTCGGTTCCCCCTTCACTGGGGTCGGTTCCACCATCGCCACGGCGATGGCCAGCGCCTTCCCCTCCAGGGGCGTTGATGACCCGGCCGCCCGCTTGACGGTCCGGGGCCTGGGCGTGGTGGTGCTCGGCCCAGACGGCGAGGTTGGCGGCGGCGTTGCGGTCCCGGTCGATACCCAGCCCACAGCCGCCGCAGCCGAACACCCGCTCGGCCAACCCCATCTGCTGCTTGACCAGCCCGCAGCGCGAGCAGGTCTTGGTCGACGGGAACCAGCGGTCACCGACCACCAGCTCGGTCCCGAACCAGGCCGCCTTGTAGCCAAGCTGGCGGGTGAGTTCCGCCCAGGCGGCGTCACCGATGGCCCGGGCCAGGTGCCGGTTGGTCATGAGGTTGGCGACGGCGAGGTCTTCCAGGCAGAGCCGGTCGTGGGTCTGGACGAGCTGGCTGGAAACCTCGTGGAGGAAGCTTCGACGGATATCGGCGATGCGGGCGTGCTGCCGCGAAAGCCGCCGGGTCACCTTGGCCCGATTGTACGAGCCGGGCTGGGCGCGGGAGGCCGCACGAGACAGCCGCCGCAGGCGCACTATCCCCCGCGGCAGCGGCTTGGGCGCCTCGAATCGTCGGACCTCGGTCCCGTCCGCGGTGGCCGCCACCGCGAACACAGCGAGGCCGCGGTCCACCCCGACAAACCCGCCGCTGTCGTCGGCGGAATGGGGCGGGTGGCGGCGCTGGATGTGAACGTCTGGAGCTTGGATGTTGAGGCTGACATACCAACGGGAGCCGTGTCGGCTGACCGTGGCGAACAGCACCTTGGCGCGAGGCGCCACCACCGGCTGCCCGGTGTCGGGGTCGAGGTGCCCGACCGGGCGGAGCAACCGCCGCAGCATGCGGGTGTCGTCGTGCACCCGGACCACGCCGATGGTCGGCAGGCTCAGTGAGCGGGGGTGGCCCTCACCGATCCGAATGTAATAGCGGCCGCCCTTGCCCTGCTTGTTGCGCAGTCGGAAGCTGTCCCGACACCGTCCCTTGCGTTTGCGCCTCGGGAGGCCGACCCGGTCCTTCCGACTTCCGGCTTTGGCCTCGGCGTAGGCAGAGAGTGCCCGACCGAGGTCGACCGCGGCCTCCTCGAACACCTGCGCGGAGACCTCATGCCGCCACGCCAGGCCCGTGACCTGCTTGGTGATGGTGCCGTCCGGGGCGGCGACGAACATGCGCCCGGCGGCCTCGCTACGCTTCCAGCCGTTGTAGGCATTGATCAGGTCGAATCCCGACCACGGTACCCTGACCTGTGGGTTTGTGCGCTTGGCGAGGGCGTCGGTG
>Ga0307410_10000248_pt1 | contig 20383 bp, 17 predicted proteins | sample 322Ometagenome_3_FD_203707 | JGI IMG/M metagenome (GOLD analysis project Ga0307410, IMG submission 203707) | Maize rhizosphere microbial communities from greenhouse at UC Davis, California, United States - 322HYB-O-3 | ecosystem: Host-associated > Plants > Roots > Rhizosphere > Soil | place... | reverse complement strand
CGGAACGGTAGCCGTCAGCTTGGGGTCGATTTTCGAAAGATCGGCCACTGGAAGCCGGAACCGGGCGGCGACAGCAGCGAGAATCTGCTCGTCGGTCGCCAGCCTGCGCTGGACCAGAATGTCCCAGAGCTGCGCATCAGGGCCTTGCTCCTGCCGCAGAGCCTTGACGGCTTCATCGGACAGCAGGCCCTCAATGGAAGGCACTAACCATTCATCGGAGAACTGCATGACGGCTCTACTGATCGGCGGGTAAGGGTGGCCCCGAGGGGGGAGGCACCGCCGCAAAATAAGGAGGTTACAGCAGGCCCCACCAGTCCCGGTTGATATCCACCGTCACACCCACTCGGCCGTCCTTCAATCCGACCCCTGCCTCCACCCGAATAATTCGCATGAGCCACTCGAAAGCCAGGCCGGCGACGGGCCTGATCGCACCAGTCGGGGCCCAGGGCAGCGTCTGATATGGCCGTCCGGCGTACCCAGCACTGACGAATGGGGCAACGATCATTCTTCGTCCCGTCGAGGCAAACGAACCGAGCGAGAGCGCTGGGACCGGAACGTCGAATCGCCATTCCAGATGGGCAAGTACCATTTCCCGGCCGCCATACGCTCTGAAAGGCTCCCCTACCAGCGTCCCCCTCCCTCCCAGGACAAAGCTGCGATACGCCGGGAGCCGTTCCGTGCCGGCTCCGGCATAGACTCGAGATCGGAGCTCGGATTCACCTACTCGTGCCCTCCACTCCGCCCGGGCTCGCAAGCGGAGATACTCGCCCGAGCCCTGACCTGCCTCCAGCGACAAGTCTCCCTGGAGGTCACGACGGAGCGCGATTCCGCCGCTGCCCCGCTCGATCGCGAGCCGCGCGATGCGATGAGACCCGCCCCCCAGCGGCGGGTTCGACCGGTAGGCCCCGTTGGCCGGAGAGGTCCGGCGGCTGATTGTATGGCTCTCTTCCACTCCGATGCTGCCCCGGACCCAGGTGCGGGCGCCCAGCCGGCGGCCGACTGCAAACTCGACGGAGTGCAACAGGACATAATCGCCGTAGTCGTCGCCGGCTTCCTGTGCCGCCAAGGAGTTCAGCAGCGGAGCGATCACCGGCATGTCGCTGAAATCCGCGATCCGACGCGATGCGGCAACCTCGAGCCGATTGGCCCCCGCACTCCAGCCGGCCGCGAGCGCGCCGAGCACTCGGTGATCCGCAGTGCCATACGAGACCGCCGGTCGGACTTGGAGTCGAGCGTGGCTGAGTCCGAACACTCCGCCGAAGCCCAGCGCCAGCCCCTGAACCCGGTTTACCCGGGCTATATCGCTGAGAGATCCCGTGGCAAGCCGCTGGGACGGCAATCCGACCAGCAGACGAGAACCGGCAATCCGTTCGACCTCGGCACGGAGCGACGCCATGTCCTGGCGATTCACCGGCTGCGCCACCCCGGCAATGGCCTGCTCCAGTGGCTCGCGCCAGAGCGAATCACCTCCGGGGTGAACCAGGCCACCGATCGCCGGAGCGGCGTCGAGCGTGGCAGGCAGCTTCACGTTCAAGTCGTACCCGTCAATTTCCCAGCGGCCCCTGATGATTCCTCGGGCTGGAAAGTCGAGCCAGGTAGCCCGGCGGCGGATCTCCACCTCCTGCCGGTGAGGAAGCCAGAACCGACCCTGGTAAATCGCGTTCTCCAGGACGACGCTGATGTCCTCCAACTGCCGGTCGAGATAGGATGGCGCCGTGAAGCTGAACCGGAATCGGACCAACTCAGCTGACGCGACATCCAGGTACAGGGTCCCAACCACCAGCGGCTCCCGGAACGAGCGTGGACGCACCTGGATTTGCTGTACCATGATCTCGCCCTGGGCGGTCCGAATCGCCGCGGAATCCGTCAGTGCGAAGTCGTACGAACTGAGCCCCGCGGGCGAGAGGGGATGAACCACGTCCCGGACTTCGTCCCCTTCTCCAATTCGAATCACATTTCCGAAATTGTTGGTGACGATTCCCAGATGATCGCGATGATAGCTGATGTCGGTCGGCAAGAACGTGCCGTTCCGCCAGCCCAGAATTACCTGCTTGCTGCGGTTGGGTGCCTGCCAATACACTTCCACCTCGAGCTGGTCCGCTTTCACCAGCCGCGGAGGCTCGGCTAGACCTTCTCCCACTTGGGCCAAAAAGAAGAGGAATCCATGCGCCCGCGCGCGATAGCTGGTCAGGGAGCTATCCGCCTGTGTGGCCAGCCGACGGTCGACCGCGCGTCGAACCAGGGACAGCGTTTTGGATGTATTCCAGGACTGGGCGGAGAGAGGTGAAAGGTGAGCGGTAAGAAGCAGGAGCGTGAGACCTCCTGTGCCTCGGCCCAGCCAGAGGCCTGTTCGCTTCACCTTACCCCTCGCCTCTGACCTTTGATGTCGCACTCTTACCTCTCACCTCTCAACTTCTGAATGTCGATCTGCCATGGCTTGGTCCTGGACCTGCGGGCAATATCCCGAAGCCTGAGGAGACCGGCAACCTGGCTCGTTGCCGTGATAGTCGGCTCCGGCTGTGGCTCCAGGAGGCCGATTCCGGTCGCGGCACCAGAGGAACCGACTGCCGCCAGGGTGCTGCCGATCAACCGGACCATTGTCCTGGAAACCTCGGGTCCGCCGCCTTCCGATACCTCGGTAAGCTTTCCCGCTGGTACGCATCGAACCATCGTGCTTCGGCAAGGCCCGCCGGAGAACGTCGTGTTCGCCCGGCTTACCTTCCCGGGCGGGGCATTTCCCGACAGCGGGCAGATCGTCACCGTGGACGTCAAGCCGAGGCCGGGTGTGTATGGGCTGGATATCGCGATGAGCAGGCCCATGCGGACGGCTGCCAACCTCAGGTTCGAGTACGCCCGATTCTTCTCTGCCCCGGAACGCGCCCGCCAGGTGTACCGGACCGATGGTGCGTTCGAAGCTGCGCTGGCGATCGGACACCTGCTGCCGGAGAACCAGATCGAGCTGCTGCCGTCGGTCCGGCCCGAGCTGGACCACGTCAGCGCACCCATCGCAACCTCCGGCAGCTACCTGGTGGCGGCGCCCCAATGAGCCCGAGCTACGACGCGTTTGTCGAACGGGCTCGGCAGGGAGGGATGGTGCCGGTTACACACGAGGTCTTGCTCGACGGCGACACGCCCGTTTCAGCCTTCGCAAAACTTCATCGCGGGCCTTACGGATTTCTGCTCGAGTCTCTGGAGGGCGGAGAGCGTTGGGCGCGCTACACCTTCCTGGCGACTGATCCCACTGAGGTCTACCGGTATCGGGACCGGGAATGCTCGCGCTGGACCGCCGCGACCGGCTGGAAAGTGGTGGAGAGAGACATCGCGCCGTTGGAGCACCTGGGGCGGACCATGCGGCGGCACCCGCCGGTAGAGGTTCCCGGACTGCCGCGATTTACTGGCGGGGCGGTGGGCTACCTGGGCTACGACATCGTCCGCAGTATCGAGTCACTCCCGACCCCCCCACCGGACGATCGGGATCTGCCGGACGCGCTTCTCATGGTGGTGAACACCTTGCTGGTACTGGACAACCTGTTCAATCGAGCGACCGTTGTCGCCACTGTCGAGGTGCGGCCCGGGGCAGCGCCCCAGGAACTCCGGCGGCTCTTTGAGGAAGCGGTGGCTCGGATTGACTGCTGGCTCGAGCGGCTCCGGAGCCCGGGGGAGAATTCCGTGCTACCGATTGACCACGCCACCACGCTTCCGGCGATGGTGGGTCCGTATTCCCGGGGTCGATTTGAGGACGACGTCCGTTCCATCAAGGAATACATCGGAGCCGGCGATACGTTCCAGACTGTACTCTCCCGCCGGCTGGATTTGCCGGCACCGAACCCGTTTCTCACCTACCGTTATCTCCGGGCGCTCAACCCTGCTCCTTACCTGTACTATCTCCACTGTGACGACATATACCTCATTGGCAGCTCGCCCGAGATCCTGATCCGAGTCGAGGACAACGAGATCACGCTCCGTCCCATCGCGGGAACCCGCCCGCGTGGGCTCTCGCCGGACCAGGATGGACGACTTGCCGAAGAGCTGCTGGCTGATCCGAAGGAACGGGCCGAGCATCTCATGCTGGTTGACCTCGGTCGAAATGATGTGGGGCGAGTGGCCGAGTACGGAACCGTGCGCCTTACCGCGTTCATGGCGATCGAGCGCTACTCCCATGTCATGCACCTCGTCAGCGAGGTGCGGGGCCGCCTGCGCCCGGAGCTCGATGCGGTTGCCGCGCTGGCCGCCTGTTTTCCGGCCGGTACCGTTTCGGGTGCACCCAAGGTTCGCGCCATGCAGATCATCGACGAACTGGAGCCGGTCCGGCGGGGACCCTATGCTGGGGCAGTCGGATACGTCGGGTGGGGTGCGCGAACCCTCGATACCGCCATTGCCATCCGGACCTGCGTGATCCGGGGCGGAACCGCATGGATCCAGGCGGGAGCCGGGATCGTGGCCGACTCCGAGCCGACGGCGGAATGGGAGGAGACGGAGGCGAAGGCCCGCGCCGTGCTGCTGGCCCTGGCGCTGGCGGACCGGGCGGGACAAGGTATGGAGAAGAAAACGTAGCCATATTCCGTCCATGCCCTACCGCCTCGTCAGCTTCTCCGGAGATCAGAGCTTCGAGCTGCCACCCGGTCGCACTCTCGTGGTGGGCCGCGGCGTCAGCAGCGATATCGCGATCTATGATCCAACGATCTCCCGGCGCCACGCCGAGCTGACGGTGGGCCCCGACGGGGTGCAGGTCAGGGACCTGGGAAGTTCCAATGGCACTTGCATCAACGGCAGTCGGATCACGGCGGGGCGCCTCAACCCGAACGATTCTATCACCTTCGGCAAGGTTCTCTTTCAGCTGAAGGAGCAGAGGGTCTCCGGGCAATCGCCGGCCGGTCTGGCCGCCATGCAGCCGGCGCCGCTGGTGGGAGACACAATCGTCCGCCAGCTCATGGTCAGCGGCGGAGCAACCGGCATTACCAGCCGGAACCGAAGCTCCGGCTTCGGCCAGCTGCGGGTTGCCGCCGACACCGCCGAGGAGCGGCAGGCCAAGAAGCTGTCTCTCCTGCTCGATATCTCCCAGAAGCTTTCGGGGGAGTTCGACCTCGATAAACTGCTCGCGAACGTGGTTGACATGATGTTCGAGGTCATGGATGTCGACCGGGTTTCCATCCTCCTTCGGAACGAAAGCACCGGCGAGCTGGTACCCTCGATCTCGCGAAGTCGGGTGGGCGATGCCGGTTTTCAGCAGGTGCCCCGCTCTATCGTAGACAAGGTGATTCAGGAGCGGGTCGCGGTGGTCTCGGACAACACCCGATCCGACAGCCGCTTCAAAGGGCATTCCATTGTCACCCAGAGTGTCCGGAGCGCGATGTGCTCGCCGCTGATGGCATCCGGGGACCGCGTCCTCGGACTGTTGTACGTCGACAGTGTCACGGCGGCGAACTCGTTCAGCGACGAGGACCTGCAGTTCCTGGTGGCGTTCAGCGGGTTAGTGGCCATTGGCATCCGGAACAGCCGCTATGCCGAGCAGGTTCGCCGTGAGGCACTGGTTCGCTCCAATTTCGAGCGGTATTTCGCACCCAACATCGCAGCCGAAATTGCCCAGCAAGACACCGTCGTTCCCCTGGGTGGGGAGCGTCGGCCGATCACAATCCTGTTCAGCGATATCCGGGGCTTCACGGCAATGGCGGAGTCGATGGGACCGGACGCCATCGCCCGGCTGTTGACCGAGTATTTCAGCGAGATGGTGGAGATCATCTTCGAGTACGGTGGAACGCTGGACAAGTTCGTGGGTGACGCCATTATGGCCCTGTGGGGAACGCCGATCGCGCACGCCGACGATCCCGACCGGGCACTCCGGGCCGCGGTGGCGATGCAGCAGGGCGTGGCCCGGCTCAACGAGCAATGGGCTCTTGCCGGCCGCCCTGAAATCGGAGTGGGCATCGGGATCAACTACGGCGAGGTCTTTGCCGGAAATATCGGGAGTCACCGCCGTCTGGAATACACGGTTATCGGCGACGCGGTGAACGTGGCGAACCGGCTCTGCTCCGAGGCGGGCCCCGGCGAGATCCTGGTCAGCGAGGCGCTATGTCAGATGGTCAAGGATCAGGCCGAGTACGAATATCTGCCGGCCATGGCGCTCCGGGGCCGCACCCGCTCGGTGCAGGTGTATCGAGTGAAGGGAGTCACCAGCCGCGAGACCCGAGTCGCGAGTCGCATCTCGGATCCGACGCTTACCTTGCGCGATCGCAAGCCGGATCTGAGCTAATCTTCGGCTCGCGGATCATGCCTGGTGACTCGTGACTACCTGCCAAAGCGGTATTCCCGCCCTGCCTCTCGGAGCAAGTTCAGCACTAAGCGGACCGGCAGGCCCATCACGCTGAAGAAGTCGCCCTCGATTCGTTCCACCAACGCCGCCCCGTACCCCTGAATGCCGTAGGCGCCAGCCTTGTCCATCGGCTCGCCGGTCGCGACGTAGGCCTCGAGAAACTCGTCATCCACTCGGCGGAATGTGACGTTCGTGACGTCGGTGGCCTGGTGAACCGTCTCGTCCGCGACCAGGGCAACCGACGTGACGACCTGATGGGTGCGGCCCTGCAGCTGCTGCAGCATGTGCAGGGCCTCTGCCCGGTCCGCCGGCTTCTCCAACACCATATCCCGGACGACCACAGTGGTGTCTGCGCCCAGCACCAGATTGCCGGGAACGCTCAGCGCCTTTTCCCGGGCCAGCCGCTCCACGTAATCAACTGGGGTCTCCAGCGATCGGCGTACCTCGGGGATGTTGGATGGGACCACCGTAATCGGAATGCCCAGCATTTCCAGCAGCTGTCGTCGCCGGGGCGAGGACGAGGCCAGCGTCAGTTGGGCGACCGTCATGACGTGCGGTCCAAAATGAGGGTGACGGGACCCGCATTGTGAATCTCCACCTGCATGTCGGCTCCGAACTCTCCGGTTGCTACCGTGAGGCCGCGCTCCCGGAGCGCTTCGACAAAGCGTTGGTAGAGGGGCACCGCGAGCTCGGGCCGGGCGGCATCGACAAATGAAGGTCGCCGGCCCTTCACCACATCACCGTAGAGGGTGAATTGGGAAACCACCAGCACCGAGCCGCCGACCTCTTCCAGATCCAGATTCATCTTTCCCTGGTTGTCGCTGAATAGCCGGAGACCAGCGATCTTTTCGGCCATCCAATCTACCTGCGCCGATGTGTCCCTGTGGCTAAAGCCGACCAGCACGCAAAATCCCCGGCCGATGGAGCCAGCCACCCGGCCGTCGATCCTGACGGCTGCCTGTGAGACCCGTTGCAGCACCACTCGCATAGATCGGGATCATACCCGGAGAGTGTCACGAGTCCAGAGTGGCGAGTCGCCTCCGGAGTTGGATAAGGTGTAGACTGCAGTCCATGACCTCGACGGAAATCGCACCGGCCCCCCAACGCCCTCAGCCTCGCACCTGGCCCGACGATCGGCTGACGATAGCCTGGCTGGGTCACGCCACCGTGCTCCTGAACCTGATGGGCTCCTGGCTACTCACGGATCCGGCACTCGAGCGACGGATAGGCATCGGCCGCGGGTTGGCAAAGTTGGGGCCTCGCCGGTTGGTCGAGCCGGCCTTACGTCCGCGAGAATTGCCCCGGCTCGACGCGCTGCTTCTCTCGCATGCGCACATGGACCACACCGATATCGGAACCCTGCGCCACCTGGCCCGCGACATCGCTGTCGTGGTCCAGCAAGGAAACTCCGATCTGGTCCGACGGTTCCGGCAGGTGCAGGAGCTTGCATGGGGGGAGTCGGTCAAGATCGGCGGCGTCCGGGTGGAATCCACCGAGGCACGGCACTGGGGTGCCCGCATGATCACGGACAAGCACCGCGGCTATGGAGGGTACCTGATTCAGAAGGCCGGTTGCACCGTCCTCTTTGCAGGTGATACCGCCTACACCGATGTACTCACGCCACTGGGTGAGCGGAGCCGAATTGACCTGGCCATTCTGCCGATCGGCGCCTACGACCCCTGGATCGCCAACCATGCCTCTCCCGAGCAGGCCTGGACCATGTTCCGGCGCTTGGGCGCCGAGTACGTGCTGCCGGTACACCATTCCACCTTTCGGCTGAGTCGGGAGCCCCTCAGCGAACCGATCGAGAGATTTCTGACGGCGGCTGGAGCAGAGAGTTGGCGAATAGTCGGCACTGAGGTGGGAGCGACCTGGGGCATGACACCCTGAGCCTTTCGTGATCTGTTGCTCCGGTGCGGTGCGATGACACTACAAGGGAGGGAATCACTCAACAGAAACACCATCGGTTATCCGTAGCTGCGGGGTCAGCCACTGGCCCTCCTCTTGCACCTCCCGCTCAAGCTCCGCCCACCCCCAGAGGCTCTGCATGTACCCGCGTCGGCTGCTCCTCGTCTGCACCTTGTGGCTGGCGGCGATGCCGGCCGAGGGTCAGGCTCCCGTTCGGAATGACTCGATCTATCGGCTCGCCGTGAATCCCCGGGAACATCCCGATGAGGTGGTCGTGCTGCTGCTCGACGACGGCGTCCTGCGCTATGAGGCAGACGGGACCGGGATCGAGACCTACCGGCAGGTCACCCAGATTCTCTCGGCCGACGCGGTCGACGAGTACGCCGAGCACGAGTTCTCCTATGCACCGGGCCGCCAGCGGCTCACGATCAACTGGATGCGGGTGGTCCGTCCTGACGGGACGGTGGTGAGCGAGGCACCCAGCCAGGTCCAGGATGCCGATATCCCGGCAAGCCTCACCGATCCGGTGTATACCCACACCAAGGTCCGACGATACTCCCTGAGCGGGGTTGCGCCGGGCACCATCGTGGATTGGAGCTACAGTCTCGAGGAGATCAAGCCCTTCCTTCCGGGGGACTTCTTTGCCAAGTGGAGCATCCACACCGGCGCATTTACTCGCCGCTCCCGATTCATGGTGGATCTGCCCGCCTCGGTACGCCCTCACCTGGTGCAGCGAAACGTCCCCTTTCGGCCGCGCGAAACGATGGCTCGGGGACGCCGCTCGTATCTCTGGACGGCCCACGACATCCCACGGGTCGGCACTGAAGAGTTCATGGCGGATTCGAACGGTGTGTTCATGACCATCGAGCTCGCCGGCCCAATCGAGTGGGAAACCATCGGAGGCTGGTACGCGGGGCTTTCCCGTGACCGCTACGGAGTGGACCACGGGATACGGCAAACACTACGTGGCATTCTCAAGGGAAGCAGGACGACGGACGACACGCTCCGAGCAGTGCAGCGTTGGGTAGCTCAGGACATCCGGTACGTCTCGATCGCCTTGGGTCTGGGTGGCTATCAGCCGCGGATGCCCAGTGAGGTGGTCGCCTCCGGCTACGGCGATTGTAAGGACAAGGCAACCCTCTTCATCGCAGCGGTTCGAACGCTCGGATACCGGGCCTATCCGGTTCTGCTGAACAGTGGCGGCCGGGTGGACCCCGCCCTGCCTTCCCTGTCACAGTTCAATCATGCCATAGCCGTGGTAGAGCGCCCGGAAGGGCGCGTGTACGTTGATCTCACGGCCGATCTCGTGCCCTACGGCGAGCTCCCGGCTTCGGATCAGGGGCAATTCGGACTCGTCGTCTATCCCGATGGAACGGCGGAGCAGGTTACCCTGCCCCAGTCTGTGGCCGCAGACAACCTCAGTGAGATGCGAATCGATGGGATCCTGTCGGCCGATGGATACGTCAGCGCGTCCTACCAGGAGCTGGGCCGAGGTACCACCCAGTACGGGTTGCGCAGCCTGTTCGCCGCTCAGCTGGACCGGGATCGGAGAAACGAGTTTGCCCGTTCGATCGCTGCAAAGCTCTTTCCCGGTGCCACCGCCGACAGCCTCGAGATCTTCGACGGACGCGATCTCACGGCGGAGCCGCGGGTGGCACTACGGATCGAGCACGGGTTTGCCGGCCGGCCCACCGCCAACGGCGGGACCGTCATCCTGAGCCTTCCGTTCCCGAGCATGCGGGGCATGGCTGACGCTGCCGCTGCGCTCGAGTCAAAGGGGCAACGTCGGTTCCCGATCGATGCGGCAAAGGTGATCGGGCCCGTGACCACCGTCTCCGAGCTCACGCTGATGATCCCACCAGGTTGGCAGGCGCAGCTGCCGCCTGGAGTGAGCACGCTCAGCAAATGGGGAACCTACCTGGCAGACTATCGGCAGGACGGTCGGACGCTTCGGGTATCTCGAAGGATGGTGGGCGCCCGCGGGGTCCATCCTCCGTCGGATCTCTCCGACCTCACTGCGTGGCTGCGCGCTGTGGCCCAGGACGATGTCGCGTACATCGTGCTCGAGTCCGGCTCCAGCGACGAGCAGGCAAGCTCAGGAGCCCACTAGCCGTTACTACTCCACCGTCACCGACTTTGCCAGGTTGCGCGGCTGATCGACATTGCAGCCCCGGCTCACCGCCACGTAGTACGAGAGCAGCTGAAGCGGAATGCTGGTGAGGATGGGGGTCAGGAGATCCAGAGTCTCTGGAATGGTGAAGGTGGCATCGGCCAGTCGCTCGATCTCGTGATCACCCCCATTGATGAGCGCAATCACCTTTCCGCCCCGCGCCTTCACCTCTTCGATGTTGGACACAATCTTCGAGTGCACCGCATCTCGGGGGGCGATGAACACGACTGGCATGTTTTCATCGATCAGGGCAATCGGCCCGTGCTTCATCTCCGCCGCAGGATACCCCTCGGCGTGTATGTAGGAGATTTCCTTGAGCTTGAGCGCTCCTTCCAAGGCCACAGGAAAGTTGACGCCTCGGCCGAGGTACAGCGCATTCCTGCTGGTCTTGAGGAACCGGTCTGCCAGCGCCTCGATCTCACTGCTGCGTTCCAGGATCTCGCCGACCTGTTCCGGCAACTGCCGCAGAGCCTGGATGAACTGACGGCCCTGGAGGATGCTGAGATTCCGAAGCCGGGCGATTCGCAGTGTGATGAGCGCCAGTGCGGCCACCTGGCTGGTAAATGCCTTGGTGCTGGCCACGCCGATTTCGGGGCCGGCGTGGAGATAGATACCGCCATCGACCTCCCGGGCGATGGTGGAGCCCACCACGTTGACCAGACCGACCGTCCGGCCGCCACGCCGTTTGGCTTCCCGGATTGCCGCCAGCGTATCGGCCGTTTCGCCGGACTGTGAGATCCCGATGACCAGCGTCTTGGGATCTACCACTGGATTCCGGTAGCGGAACTCGGAGGCGTACTCGACCTCGACCGGAAGCCGGGCCATCTCCTCCATCATGTATTCCCCGATGATCCCGGAGTGCCAGGAAGTGCCGCAGGCCGTGATGATCACCCGCTCAAACTGCTTGAGTTCTTCATCCGTCAGATTGAGGCCGCTGACACGGGCGGTGCCTTCGTCTTCGAGCAGGTGGCCCCGTAGTGTATTGCAGATACTTTCGGGCTGCTCGCAGATCTCCTTCAGCATGAAGTGGGGATAACCGCCCCGCTCCACCGTTGCGAGATCCCAATCGATCTGGTTGACCGGCTTGCTGATTCGCGCGGTCTCCAGATTCCTTACCCGGTATCCTTCCCGGGTGAGCACCACCATTTCTCCGTCGTCCAGATACACCACTGCGCGGGTATGCTGGAGCAGGGGGGACGCGTCTGAGGCGACGAACCACTCGTTCTCGCCGACGCCCACGAGCAACGGGGAGCCGTTCCGGGCGGCCACAATCACCCCCGGCTCATCCGAGGAGATGAACGCCAGACCGTAGGCGCCTTCCACATCCCGGAGAGCACTGGCTACCGCGTCTTCGAGGTTTCCTTGGTAAAACTCACCCACGAGGTGGGCAAGAACTTCGGTGTCGGTGTCCGACTTGAAGGTATGGCCCCGCTGCTCCAGTGCCTTTCGAATGGCACCGGAGTTCTCGATGATCCCGTTGTGGATGACGGCGATCCGGCCGGATTGATCGGTATGGGGGTGGGCGTTGGTGGTTGTGGGAGCTCCATGGGTGGCCCAGCGGGTATGCCCGATGCCGATGGTTCCTTGTGGCATGTTTTGGTTGAGCTCGCCTTCCAGCACCGACAGCTTACCGGCAGCCTTCATGACCTTTAATCCACGCCCATTGACCACCGCTATGCCGGCGGAATCGTAGCCGCGATACTCGAGCCGCCGCAGGCCTTCCAACAGCAACCCGGCCGCCTGACGCGGTCCGATATAGCCCACAATACCGCACATGCTCGTGAACCTCAGTCCAGGAGTTCTCGGCTCGCCGCCACGAGGGCCTCAGCTTCGGCCTGGGTCGGTGCCTCGGCAATCAAACGTACGATCGGCTCCGTTCCGGATGGTCTGACGTGGAGCCAGCGATCGGACCAGGCCAAACGAAGTCCATCGCGTTGGTCCGCGGCTGCATCGGCGAAGCGCTGCCGGAGCCGCTGATACAGCTGCTGCAGATCCGGCCCCCGAGGTGCCTTGGCCTTCACGATGGTGTACCGGGGAGACTCGGCCACGAGTCGGGAGAGCGTTACCCCAGTCTGGGCAAGAAGATGCAAGATCAAGGCCACCCCCAGGGGCGCATCACGACCAATATGAAGCTGAGGCAGCATCACCCCGCCGTTTCCCTCGCCGCCTATGAGCGCGTGCTCATCCCGTATGGTGCGCGCCACGTTCGCTTCACCGACCGGTGCTCTGATGAAGCGAGCACCGGCCGCTCGAGCCACATCCTCTACCACGAGGCTGGTCGAGAGGTTCACCACCACCGTAGGGGCCGGCCCTCCACTGCCGCGTCGATCCAACACGGCTCGGGCAGCAAAGGCAAGAGTGTAGTCTTCTCCAATCGGGGTTCCGGTCTCGTCCACCAGCGCCAGCCGGTCGACATCCGGGTCCACCGCCAAGCCCAGATCCGCGTGGCTGTTTCGGACCAATGCGCCGAGCTCGCCCAGGTTCTCCGGGACCGGCTCCGGCGCACGGGGAAACCGGCCATCCATCTCCAAATTGATTCCGTGCACCCGGCAGGAAAGCCGTTCCAGCAGAGGCGGAATGGCACTGGCGCCGGCCCCGCGGACACAATCGAGGCCCACCGTGAACCGGCGGGCCCGGATGGCTGCCAGATCGAGCATTGGCAGCGCCAGGATTGCATCCAGATGCCTGGCAACCGCCTGATGATCCTCCTGAATCGTCCCCAGGTCAGCCCACCCCGCGCGAGGCGGCCCCCGGTCGGCCAGGGCGCGCACCAGACTTCCGGCCTCGGCATCCAGAAAAATCCCGTCCGGCCCTACGAATTTCAATGCATTCCACTCAATAGGGTTGTGGCTCGCGGTCAGGATCAATCCTGCCGCTGCCCCATGGTGCTCGACTGCCAGCTGCACCGTGGGGGTGGGCACGATGCCGAGGTCGATGACATCCACCCCCACCGACATGAGACCGGCTGCGGCGGAACGGGCAAACATGTCACCGCTGGTGCGGGCATCGCGTCCCAGGACGACTGCGGGCCGGGCGGAACTCGACCTGGGCCGGGCGCTCGCCGCCCAGGCCCCCAGGGCAGCGGCGTACCGGGCCACCAGCTCGGGGGTGAGGTCCGTTCCAACGTGACCCCGGATACCCGAGACGCTGATCATCAGGCTATCGGACATGACCGCGGTCAAGTGATCGGGAGCTGCGAGCCGCCGTTGTACGCGCCGAGAAACGCCTCGACGACTTCGGCATCGAAGTGAACGCCGGCACATCTGCGCAGCTCATCCACGGCCCGGGGCACCGGGAGCTGAGGGCGGTAGGCTCGGTTGGTGGTCATCGCGTCGAAGGCATCCACCACCGCGACGATGCGGGCTTCCACGGGGATCTGGCTGCCGCGCAGCGCATCGGGAAAGCCGCTGCCGTCTATCCTCTCGTGGTGAGAGCGCACAATCCGGAGCACGCTGGGCGATCGGGAGAGAAAAGGCGCGAGAATTTTCTCGCCCAAAGCGGAGTGTTCCTTGATGTGCTGGAATTCTTCGGGGGTGAGCGGTCCGGGTTTGTTCAAGATGAACTCGCGAGTGCCTATTTTGCCGATATCGTGCAGCTCGCCCCCTAAGCGGACATGCTCCAAGGCTTCGTCGGTGAAGCCGAGGGACACGGCGGTCTTCTCGGCATAGCGGCTTACCCGGCCGGAGTGGCCACTGGTATACGCGTCCTTGGCTTCGAGGGCATGGACCAGTGTCTGGACGCCGTTGATGAGCGAGGACCGGTTCTTCCTGTCCAGCTCCTGGACCCGCAGCTCGAGCGTCTGTTGGTAGAAGCGGTTCTCCAGCACGAGACGGCGCTTTTCCAGGGCCCTGTGAAGCCGGGCCCGGACCTCCTCAATGATGACCGGTTTGGAGATGTAGTCGAGCGCTCCCAGCTTCAGGCACTCGACGGCGGTGTTTACCTCGGCCACGCCGGTCAGCATGACAATGGCCATATCTGGATACCGCTGCAGCGCCTCGCGCAGGAACGTGACGCCGTCCATTTCCGGCATGTAGATGTCAGAAATACAGACGGGAACTTCGCCGAATCGCTTGAGGACGGATAAGGCGTCGGCGCCGGACGACGCCTCAAGAGGGGACAATCCTTGAGTCGCAATGACGCGGGCCAGTACCTGCCGGACTTGCGCGTCATCGTCCACAATAAGACAGCGCGCCCGTGCACCGTCGGGGGTCGTGGCAGTCACGGAGCGAAACTAAACCAGGCTAATAGCCAATAGCCACCACTGTCGTTACGCTTCATTCATCACTCCTCCACAGGGGCTCATGACCCGAATACTCCCCGGCGACCACGAACACGGATTCGCCACCCGTTCGGTCCATGCGGGACAGATCGTCGAGCCGCTGGCGGGCGCAGTGATGACCCCGATTTACCAGACCTCGACCTACGTACAGGAGGGACTGGGCAAGCACCGGGGATACGAGTATGCGCGGACCCAGAACCCCACCCGCGAAGCCCTGGAGCGCAACGTCGCCAGCCTGGAGGGAGCCACCCACGGCCTTGCCTTTGGATCCGGACTGGCGGCCCTCGACGCAATACTCAAGCTCTTCAAGAGCGGCGACCACATCGTCTGCGGCGAGAACGTCTACGGTGGCAGCCACCGCCTCATGGAGAGGATCTACGGCAATCTCGGTCTGCGGGTGAGCTTCGTGGACATGCGTGACGTCGGCAACATCGAGCGGGCTCTCACACCGGCCACCAGGATGGTGTACTGCGAGACGCCGACCAATCCAATGATGAATCTCACCGATCTCGCGGCGGTGGGAGACCTGACCCAGGCTCATGGCTACCTCTACGTGGTCGACAATACCTTTGCCACGCCATACTTCCAGCGGCCCCTGGAGCACGGCGCCGACATCGTCCTGCATTCAACGACCAAGTATCTGAACGGGCATAGCGACATGGTCGGCGGTCTGCTGCTCACGTCTCGGGATGACCTCGCGGAGCGCTTGGCCTTCATTCAGAACGCTGCGGGTGCCGTACCGGGGCCGATGGATTGTTGGTTGGCCCTGCGGGGCATCAAGACCCTGCCGCTCAGGATGCGCCAGCACGACGCCACCGGTCGGCGGATAGCCGAATGGCTGACCCGACAGCCCATGGTCACCAAGGTGTACTACCCCGGGTTGCCATCGCACCCGCAGCACGAGATTGCCTGCCGGCAGATGAGCGGATTTGGCGGCATGATCTCGCTGGACCTGGGCGACGCCGGCCGGGCCCGCCGCTTTGTGGAGAGCACTCGGATCTTCGTGCTGGCCGAGTCACTCGGAGGCGTGGAAAGTTTGATCGGGCACCCGGCCTCCATGACCCACGGCTCGGTTCCTCCGGCCATGCGGCAGGCCATGGGGCTCACCGACAGTCTTATTCGCTTGAGCTGTGGAGTAGAGGATACAGACGATCTCCTGGCCGATCTCGACCAGGCGATGAGAGCAAGCGCCTGATCCCGCGTTTAAGTCTGAAACCCCCATTTCGCTAGCGCGTAGGGTCCGCACCTCCAACCTGTGATGCGTCCATGAGCTCCGGCGTTCCCGCTCTTCGTCCCCGCCAGCGTTTTCCCGAGATATCGGCAGTTTCCTGGGAGCACCCCGCCGATCGGGCAGCGCTCCAGACTCTGCGAACGATTCCTGGGGCCGATGAAGTCATTCGGAAGATCATTGCCATGCTCGGCGGCGAGCGGGGAATTCGCTTGCTGTTTCAGGGGAACGCTGTGCGGGTCGGTCCCAGCCAGATCCCCAAGCTCTGGCACCTGCATACGGAGGTCACCACCACCTTCGATTGGAATACCGTCCCTGAGCTCTATGTCTCGCAGACGCCATTCTTCAATGCCGGCGCCTACGGCATCGATTCGCCATTCATCGTGATACACTCCGCCGCTATTGAATTGCTGGACGACGAGGAGCTGCGCGTGCTCTTGTCGCATGAGTTGGGGCACGTCATGAGCGGCCACGCGCTCTACCGCACCATTGCGGCAATTCTGGCGCTAGTGAGCCTGGGAGTTCTGCCGGTACTGGCGGAGCTGGTGGTGCTCCCGATCCGACTGGCCTTTCTCGAGTGGTCGCGGAAATCCGAGCTGTCGGCGGACCGAGCGGGCCTTCTGGGAGCCCAGGATATCCGCGCTGCTCAGCGGCTGGACATGAAAATGGCCGGTGGCTTCCGGGGTACCGGACTCGGGGGTCAGCTCAACGTAGAGGCCTTCATGCAGCAGGCGCATGAGTACGCCGGTAGCAGCCAGGGGCTGGACGTCGTGTACAAGTTACTCAGCACGCTTGCCCTCACCCATCCCATGCACACGGTGCGCGCAGCCGAGCTGCAGCGCTGGGTGGGCACCGGCGACTATGATCGGATTCTGCGCGGAGAGTACGTGCGCCGGGGCAACGAGCCGAGCGATCGTCCGCTCCGCGACGACATGGCCGCCGCCGGCAGTTACTACGCCGGGGAGGCGCGGGAACTGGCGAGCCAGCTCGCGGATGTGGCCAAACGTGCAGCTGATCGCGCCCGCGAGGCCTTCAGGAACGCGCAGAAGCCGTGAGGATCCTGGTCGTCGGAGGTGGAGGCCGAGAACACGCGCTCTGCTGGGCACTCCGGCGGGAAAACTCCCAGGCCGAGTTGTACTGCGCGCCCGGCAATCCCGGCACAGGCGAGGTGGCGCAGAACCTGGGTGTTGCCGCTGATGACCTCGACCGCCTGGCCGATGCGGCAGACATGTATGGCATCGATCTCACCGTAGTGGGCCCGGAAGTTCCCCTGGCCCTCGGCCTGGCCGACCGGTTGCGAGCCGAAGGGCGCGGGGTGTTCGGCCCGAGTGCCGCCGCAGCTCAGGTCGAGGCCTCCAAGAGCTTTGCCAAGGAGATCATGGCAGCCGCGGGGGTTCGCACCGCTCCCAGTCGTTCGTTCACCGATCTGAGGGCCGCCCTGGCGTTCCTGGATGCCCACGCCGAGCCGCTGGTCGTCAAGGCCTCGGGCCTGGCAGGGGGTAAAGGTGCAATCGTTTGCACTACGCGGCGGGAAGCCGCCCAGGCAGTACGTGCCATGATGGAGCACGACGAGTTCGGCCCGGCCGGCAGAACCGTGGTGATCGAAGGTTATCTGGACGGCGAAGAAGTTTCCGTCATGGCCATTACCAACGGCCGCGAGCTGGAGCTGCTCCCGGTGGCTCAGGACCACAAGCGACTCCTCGAAGGCGATCGCGGCCCGAACACCGGTGGCATGGGGGCGTACAGTCCAGTGGCGCTCGCCGGCCCCGGACTAGTGGAACGGGTCAAGCGCGACATCCTGCTGCCCACGCTGGAGCAGTTGCAACGAATGCGGATTCCGTTCTCCGGAGTGCTGTATGCCGGGCTGATGATCGATGCTGCGGGGGTCCCCTGGGTGGTGGAATTCAACTGTCGCCTGGGAGACCCTGAGGCTCAGGTGGTGCTTCCGCTCGTGGCCGCCGGCTTAACCGACTGTCTCACGCGCGTGGCTGGGGGCCAGGCACCGACCCGCATGAATACCATTCGAGGCGCGGCAGTCACCACGGTTCTGGCATCGAGGGGCTATCCCGACAATCCGGAGAAAGGCGCCCCTATCCACTTGCCCCAGGAGCTGCCCGAGTCCGTCACCCTCTTTCACGCCGGGACTATCCGTGGTCCCGACCAGATCCTGCGGGTCAATGGCGGGCGGGTATTCACGGTAACCGGGGTGGCCGGCAGCTTCCCCGAGGCGCAGCAGCTCAGTACCCAGGCGGCTGAATTGATCCAGTTTCAGGGAAAGATGTTCCGCCGCGACATCGGCTGGCGGGAGGCCGCAAGGCAGCTCGCATCGTCCCATCGAGGATCATCGTAACAGCTTCCGGATGCCGGAACTTCCTGAAGTCGAAACCATCGTTCGTGACCTCCGCCCTTTACTCGTCGGCCGGCGCATCGTTCGAGCAAGACTGAGCCACGATGATGTTCTGCGCGGTGTCACCCGGCGGCAGCTCACCCGGCGCCTGGCAGGGAAGACAATTCGAAGGGTCTTTCGCCGGGCCAAGCACGCCGTCTTCGAGCTGGAGCCGGACCGATTGGTCATTCAGCCAGGCATGACCGGTTCACTGACGGTGGCTCGAGGAGAGCTGAGCCCAGAGGAGAGTCGCTACGCTGTCTTACGGCTCACGCTCGAGCCGGAAGACGAGTTGGTCTACACCGATGTTCGACGACTGGGAACGATATTGTTGCTCAATCAAAAAGAATGGCAGCGCTACGATCAGGCACTCGGGCCGGAGCCGCTGGACCCGATGTTCTCAGCCGAGCACCTGGGCAGTGCCCTGCGCCGGAGCCGGCAGGCGGTGAAGAAGGTCCTCATGGACCAGCGTCACCTGGCCGGGGTGGGGAACATCTACGCCAATGAGGCACTGTTCGCCGCGGGGATCGATCCATCCAAGCCGGCAAGCCGCCTGGGTACCGAGGACCACCGCCGGCTCTACCGGGAGATTCGCCGAATACTCGCCGCCGCCATTCGATCGAACGGGACCACCTTCCGGGACTATCGAACCGGCACCGGGGAAACGGGCAACTTCCAGCTGGAGCTGCTGGTCTATGGCCGGGAAGGCGAGCCATGCCGGCGCTGTGGCACCCGGCTCACCGGCACCCACGCCATCGACGCCAGGATCTCAGTGTTCTGCCACCGCTGTCAGTCGTGAGCCGATCGAAACTCCAGCGGCTCGTCCCCCTTCCATCCACCGATCTTTCCCAGTTGCTCTCGCGGGTACGGGCACTCGCGGAGAACCGCCCCGCGGTTTACCAAATGCTCGATGCCACCGGGCGAGTGCTCTACGTCGGAAAAGCCAAACGCCTTCGCACCAGGTTACTGACCTACTTCCGAGCCCGGTATCCCGACGATAAAGCCGCGCGCATTCTCTACGCAGCCAACGAAATCCGCTGGGACTACGTGCCCAGCGAATTTGCAGCCTACCTGGGAGAGCTACGGCAGATCCGGAAGCTCCGTCCCCATTTCAACCATAAAGGGAATCGGACCCGCCGTTCAGCGCTGATCAAGATCGCCGGGGGACCCGCACCTCGAGTGTATGGAGGCAGCACCATCGTCCGGGATGACGTGCGATGCTATGGGCCGTTTCAGTCGATGTCCCGCATGGCCGAGGCAGTGCGGACCTTGAACGATCTCCTGGGCCTCCGGGACTGCCCCACTTCTACTCCGGTCCTTTTTGCGGGCCAGGGCGACCTGTTCGATCAATCCCGCCAGGCCGCCTGCATACGACACGAGCTCGGCTTCTGCACCGGCCCCTGCGCCGGTCTCGTTTCGCAGCGCGAGTACCAGCGTCGGGTAGACACCGCAGTGGCATTTCTGGAAGGGCGAACCATCCAGCCTATGGACCGCGTGATCGCCGCGATGCAGCAGGCCTCCGACAACGCGGAATTCGAGATTGCGGTGCGCTGGCGAGAGAAGTTCGAACAGCTGGAATGGCTGCTGGCCGCAACCAGCCGCGCCCGGAGCGCAATCGATCTCCTCACCTTCGTGTACCGGGATCCGGGAGAGTACGGAGACGACCGCGTCTACCTCTTGAGGCGGGGTGTGGTTCGAGCGGCGTTCCCCTACCCCACCACTCCGATTGAGCATGAAGCATTTCGCGCCGTCGTTGCAGAGGAGGGCAAGCGCCCGGAGGCGTCATCCGGCCCGCTGCCGATGGACGCGGTGGATGAGGTGCTGTTGATGATGGCGTGGTTTCGCGCGCATCCGGACGCGTTACGCAGGACCAGTCCGTACGAGCAATGGATGTGAGGAAAGCGGGCAAGCAGGTAGCAGGTAAGCCGGGAGCGAGAAGCGTAAGAGGTGAGAGCGAACCTACGCCGAATGCTACCTGATTGGAGCCCACTGGCTGGGATTCTGTTCCAGTGCGGATGCCTGAGGCAGCCTGGGTGAGTGCGGCCAGGCAAACCAGCCCGAAGGTGCGTTATTGTAAATCCTGAAGGCGAGCCGGGCTCTCC
>Ga0307410_10000247_pt1 | contig 20437 bp, 16 predicted proteins | sample 322Ometagenome_3_FD_203707 | JGI IMG/M metagenome (GOLD analysis project Ga0307410, IMG submission 203707) | Maize rhizosphere microbial communities from greenhouse at UC Davis, California, United States - 322HYB-O-3 | ecosystem: Host-associated > Plants > Roots > Rhizosphere > Soil | place... | reverse complement strand
CACATCACGCAGAACCAGGTGGTGCTGATCAGCGACAAGACGTTCCAGGCGCTCACCCCCGACCAGCAGGCGTTGCTCGTCGCGGCGGCGCGGGAGGCGGGCGACTACCAGAACAAGGTGCTCGCCGACGACGAGAAGGCGCAGCTCGACCTCGTCAGGTCGAAGGGCATGAAGGTGGTCCAGCCCGACGTCGCTGCATTCCGCGCCGCGACGGCCGACGTGTACAAGAAGTACGAGGCGGCCTGGGGCAAGGGCTTCTTCGAGAGCATCCGCGACGCGAAATAGCCTCCACGCCGTGGGCTCGCTCCTCGCCGCCGCCGAGCGCCTCGTGCGCGTCGGCGCCGCCCTCGCGCTCGCGGCGGCCAGCGCGGCGATGTTCGTGCAGGTGATCGCGCGGTTCGTGTTCTCGGCGCCGATCGTCTGGGCCGAGGAATTCGCGGTGCTGATGTTCGCGTGGATCACGTTCCTCGGCGCCGCCGCCGTCCAGGCGGACGATTCGCACCTGTCGATCGACACGCTGCGCGGCGCGTTGCCGCCGCGCGGGCGGGCCGTCCTCGACGCGTTTCGGCGGCTGGTCATCGCCGGCACGTGCGCGATCCTGATCTGGCAGGGCATCGCGCTGTCGCTGCGCATGTGGGTCATCCAGTTCCCAGCGATGGAGGTGACGCGCGCCTGGCTGTATCTCAGCGTGCCGGCCGGCTTCGCGTTCTCGCTCGCGTTCGCGCTGCGCGCGCTGGCGCGGCGCGAAAAGCCGCGTCGCGTCGACGACCTCGCCGGCTGAGCGCGCGCGTGACGACGCTGCTCGTCGCCGGGCTGGTGCTGCTGCTCGCGCTCAACGTGCCGGTGGCGTACGCGATGATGGGCGTGTCGCTCGTCTACCTGCTGCTGAAGCCGGACCTGCCGATCATCGTCGCGGCGCAGCAGGTCGCCGCGGGAACCGACAAGTTCCTGCTGCTCGCGATCCCGTTCTTCTTCCTCGCCGCCGAATTCATGAGCTCCGGCGGCATCATGCGCCGGCTCGTCGATCTGTCGCGCGCGCTGGTCGGTCACCTGCGCGGCGGGCTCGGCCAGATGAACATCGTCGGCAGCGTGTTCTTCGCCGGCATCAGCGGCTCGGCCGTCGCCGACGCGGCCGGCATGGGGCGCATGGAGATCGAGATCATGCGGCGCGGCGGCTATCCGCATGCGTTCTCCGCCGTCGTAACGGCGACGTCGGCCACGATCGGCCCGATCATCCCGCCGTCGATCCCGCTGGTCGTCTACGCGAGCATCGCCAACGTGTCGGTCGGGAAACTCTTCGTCGCGGGATTCCTCCCCGGCATCCTGATGGCGCTGTTCCTGATGATCGCCGTGCACGTGATGTCGGTGCGCAACGACTTTCCGCGCGACCGCTGGGCCGGCTGGCGCGCGCTCGGTGGCACGCTGTGGCGCTCGGTGCCGGTCATGATGCTGCCGCTCATCATCCTCGGGGGCATTTTCTCGGGCGTGTTCACCGCCACCGAGTCGGCCATCGTCGCCGCCGTGTACGCGATGCTGATCGGCCTCCTGCTGCGCGAGCTCGCGTGGTCCGCGGTTCCCGGCATCCTGGTCAAAGTCGCCGGCGACACGTCGCGCGTCATGCTGATCGTCGCGGCGGCGTCGCTCTACAGCTGGATCATGGCGCGGGAGGGCGTGCCGGCCGCGATCGCCGCGTGGTTCGTGGCGCTCGGCACCGAGCCGTGGTCGTTCCTGCTGCTGGCCAACGTGCTGTTCCTCGTGCTCGGCTGCTTCATGGAGCCGCTGCCGCTGATGGTGATCGTCGTGCCGACGCTGCTGCCGGTGGTGAAGTCGCTCGGCATCGACGTCGTGCACTTCGGCCTCGTGGTCACGCTCAACCTGATGATCGGCCTCGTCACGCCGCCGGTCGGGCTCGTCATGTTCGTCGTCATGCACATCACCGGGCTCAAGCTCGAGGAGTTCGTGCGCGCGCTGTGGCCGTTCCTGCTCGCGCTGATCGGCGCCTTGCTCGTGATCACGTATGTTCCGGATCTCGTGCTGTTCCTGCCGCGCCTCTTCTTCCCCACATGACGACCAATGCCGCACTGCCGATGCGAACGCTGGGCCGCACCGGGCTTCCCGTGCCCGAGATCGCCTTCGGCGCGGGACCGCTCGGCGGCTTCTACGGACCGGTCGACGCCGACAGCGGGGCACGCGCCGCGCGGCGGGCCTTCGAGCTCGGCGTGCGCTATTTCGACGTCGCGCCGTTGTACGGCCACGGTCGCGCGGAGCTCGTGCTCGGCCACGCGCTGCGGGACATCGACCGCGATGCCTACCTGCTCTCCACCAAGGTCGGCCGCTATCTCGTGCCGGCAGGCGGGCCGGGACAGCCGGGGCGCGCCCGGCCCGAAGGCGCGCCGTTCAATCCGGTCCTCGACTACTCGCACGACGGCGTGATGCGATCGCTGCAGCAATCGATGCTGCGCCTCGGTACGTCGCGCATCGACATCGTCTACATCCACGACGTCGACGCGCACTCGCAGGGCAGCGAGGACGCGGCCGAGGCGGCGTTTCGCGCCGCGATGGCCGGCGCGCTGCCGGCGCTGCTCGAGCTCAAGCGCTCCGGCGTGATCCGCGCGATCGGTGTCGGCATCAACCAGCCGCACTGGGCGCGCCGCTGGCTCGCCGAGGCCGATCTCGATCTCCTCATGCTCGCCGGGCGGCTGACGCTGCTGAACCAGGAAGCGAAGCCCGATATCCTGGCAACCTGCGCCGCGCGCGGCATCGGCTACGTCGCCGCGGGCGCCTTCAACGGCGGCTTGCTCGCGCGTGGCGGGCAGCCGGGTTGGCGCTTCAACTATCGCCCGGCGCCTGCGGAGACGGTGCAGCGCTACCAGCGGCTAGCCGCGCTCGCGAACGATCACGGCGTCGATCTCAAGGCCGCGGCGATCCAGTTCGTGCTGCGGCACGCGGACGTCTCGACGCTCGTCATCGGCGCCTCGACCGCGGGCGAGGTCGAGGAGAACCTGCGTCTCGCCCGCGCGCCGATTCCCGACGCATTCTGGTCGCAGGCAGGCTGAGCCCGCGCGCCGCGGCGGTGCGAGGAAACTCGCCGGCCCCAGCGTCCGGCCCGTTCGGTTTACCATCCGCCCGGATAGGGTGCCCGGTCGGCACCGATCATCGTGCGGCGGGCGCCCAGGCGAGCGGCCCGCGCGACCCAACGAACGAGCGACGAGGAGGGGCAGCATGAAGCATTGGAACCGGATGGCGGCCGCGCTGTGCGCGCTCGCCCTGACGCAGGTCGTGTCGGCGCAGCAGGGGCCGATCCGCATCGCCGGGCTGGTCGAGCTGTCGGGCACCGGCGCCACGTCGGGCACGAACTTCGACAACGGCGTCAAGCTGGCGGTCAAGGAGATCAACGCGGCCGGCGGCATCCTCGGGCGCAAGGTCGAATACACGAGCAGCGACACGCAGTCGAACCCGCAGATCGCCAAGGCGCTCGCGCAGAAGGCGGTGGACGAGGGCGTGTACGTGGTGATGGGCCCGGTGTTCTCCGGCTCGATCATCGTCAGCATGGCCGAGACGCGTCGCGCCGAGATCCCGAACTTCACCGGTGGCGAGGCGGCGAGCATCACGCAGCAGGGCAATCCGTACGTCTTCCGCACGTCGTTCACGCAGACGACGGCGATGCCGAAGGTGGCGCGCTACCTGAAGGACGACCTCAAGGCGAAGACGGTCGCGATCATCTGGGTCAACAACGACTTCGGCAAGGGTGGCCGCGACACGATGCAGAAGGAGCTCGATCGCCTCGGCGTCAAGGTCGCGGCGGACATCTCGACCGATCCCGGCCAGGTCGATTTCTCCGGCGCCGTGCTGCGCGCCAAGCAGTCGAACGCGGATGCGCTGTTCGTCTACTCGAACGAGGAGGAATCGGCGCGCGCGCTGCGCGAGCTGCGCAAGCAGGGCTACGACAAGCCGATCGTCGGCGAGACGGTGCTGACGAGCCAGAAGGTGATCGAGCTCGCCGGCGAGGCGGCCAACGGCGCGGTCGCGCACGTCGGGCTCACCGCCGACGCGCCGCAGGCGCCGATCAAGGCCTTCGACGAGAAGTTCCAGAAGGAATACAAGTCCAAGGGCGACCACAACTCGCTCAAGGGCTACAGCGCCATGTACATCGTGAAGGTGCTGACCGAGCGGCTGGGCAAGGTCGATCCGAAGGCGTTCGCGGCCGCGATGAAGGGCGCCCGGTTCACCGTCAAGGACAACCCCGGCGTGCTGCTCGACGTCACGTTCGACCAGAACGGCGACCTCGATCGCGAGAGCTTCATGACCAAGGTCGTCAACGGCAAGCAGCAGGTGATCGCGACGCTGCCGCCCGCGTCGGCGAAGTAGTCGGGACGAGGGAAGCAAGGCGAATGGCGGATGCCAACAGCTTCGGCATCGCCGGCCTGCTCGGCTGGCCCGTCGCGCACTCGCGCTCGCCGGTCATCCACAATCACTGGCTGCAGAAGTACGGCATCCCCGGTCGCTATCTGCTGTTCGGCGTGCCGCCCGAGCGACTCGAACCGGCCGTTCGCGGCCTGTCGGCGCTCGGGCTGCGCGGCTGCAACGTCACGACGCCGCACAAGCAGGCGATCTTCCCGCTGCTCGATCGCGTCGACGCGCTCGCGCGCACGATCGGCGCGGTCAACACGGTGGTGGTCGAGAAGGACGGTTCGCTGACCGGCTTCAACAACGACGGCAACGGCTTCATCCAGAGCCTGCGCGACGCCGATCCGAAGTGGAGCCCCGGCAGCGGCCCGATCCTCGTGCTGGGTGCCGGGGGCGCCTCGCGGGCCGTGGTCGCGAGCCTCGCGGCGCAGGGCGCGAAGGAGATCCGCGTGACCAACCGCACGCGCGACAAGGCGCAGCAGATCGCCGATGCCGTCGGCTCGGTGGTCACGGTGGTCCCGTGGGAGCAGCGCACCGATGCGCTGGACGGCATCGCGATGCTCGCGAACGCGACGAGCCTCGGCATGACGGGCAAGGGCGCGCTCGACATGCCGCTCGACCGGCTGCCACGCCACGCGCTCGTCGGCGACCTCATCTACATCCCGCCGGAAACCGCGCTGCTGGCCGCCGCACGCGCCCGCGGCAACACGACGGTGAACGGGCTCGGCCTGTTGCTGAACCAGGCGCGCCCGGCGTTCAACGCGTGGTTCGGCGTCATGCCGGAGATCACGCCCGAGCTGCTGCAGGCGATCCAGGCGACGTTCTAGCGCCTGCAACGGGCGCCGCGGCGATGAGCATCTTCGACGAGCCGAAGATCGACTGCCACGTTCACGTGCTCGACCCGTGGCGCTTTCCCTATGCGCCCGATACGCATTACCGGCCCGCGGGCCAGGAAACGGGCACGTTCGAGCAGCTGGCCGGCGTCATGGAGGCGTACGGCACGCGGCATGCGCTCATCGTCGGGCCGAACTCCGGCTACGGTCTCGACAACCGCTGCCTGCTCGATGCGCTGGCGCGAAGCGGCGGCCGGTGCAAGGGCATCGCGGTCGTGCGTAACGATACCGGCGTCGATGAGCTCGAGGCGCTGAAGCGCGCCGGCATCGTCGGCGTCGCCTGGAACGTCACCCACTATGGCGTCAGTTACTACGACGACGCGGCGCCGCTGCTCGATCGCCTGCGGGCGCTGGACCTGTTCGTGCAGCTGCAGGTCGAGCACGAGCAGCTGATTTCGCTCGTGCCGATGCTCGACCGCTCGGGCGTCCGCATGCTGGTCGACCATGCCGGACGACCGACAGCGAGCGCCGGCGTGGGACAGCCCGGCTTCAGGGCGCTGCTCGCGCTTGCGCGCACGGGGCGGGCCTTCGTCAAGCTGTCCGGTGTCATGAAGATCGCGCAGGCGTACCCGTACACGGAAGCGACGCCGTTCTACGAGGCGCTGCTCGACGCCTTCACCGCCGATTTTTGCATGTGGGCGTCCGACTGGCCGTACCTGCGCGCGCCGGCGCGCGTGGACTACGGCGTGCTGCTGCAGCACATCGAGGGCTTGATCCCCGATCCGGCGCAGCGCCGGCGCGTGCTGTGGGACACGCCGAACAGGCTGTTCCGCTTCGTCGCCTGATCAGTCCGCATCGCGCGCGACGCGGTCGGCGTAGTCGCGCCATGGCGCGTCATCGGCCGCCTGCGCGAACACGCCCTCGGCCGCGAGCGCAGCCATCCACGCCTGGCGCTCGGCGGTCGCGGCGGCCATCAGCGGGGCCACGCCTGCCTCGCGCACGGTGACGGCCGCCTCGCGCATCTCTTCCGCCCGGCGCCTGCCGTGCCGGATCACGCGCTGCCAGAAGTAGCTGCCGTTGCGCTCCCAGTCGAGGCCGGGAAACGTTTCGGCGAGCGAGGCGATCACCGCGTCCTCGACGCCGTAACGGCGCGCGGTCAGGAAGCTCTCGACGAGAAGCGCTTCCATCCCCTTGACGACGACGCTGCGGCACATCTTGATCGCCGAGGCGACGCCGAGGGCGTCCGATACGACGTTCGCCGCGAAACCCAGCGCATCGAGCAGCGGGGACAGCGCGCGCGCGTGCGGCCCGCCGATCAGCATCGGCACGCGAATGCCGTACGGCGGGACCGACGTCATCACGGCCGCCTCGACGTAATGGGCGCCGGCAGCGTCGACGACGGCGCCGCACCCCGTCTTGGTGCCGGGAGACGCGGAATTGAGGTCGAGGAAGAACGCGCCGGGACGCATCGACTGCGCCGCCGTGTCCGCCGCGTCGCGCGTCGCGCTTGCCGTGACCGCCGAGATGACGAGGTCCGCGTCGCCGACCGCTGCCGCGCTGGAGTCGCAAGCGCGAACGCGGTCGGTCCGGGCGCGTTCGAGCATGCCCGCGCGTCGGGCGGGATCGTGCATCGCGACGTCGTAGGCATGCACGGCACCGACGCCCCGGCGCACCAGCGCGGCCCCGAGAATGCCGCCCACTTCGCCGTAGCCGACGAGCGCGACACGAACCGACGCGACGTCGAGGGCCGTCATGACCTCGCCCCGCCGGCCGGCTGTTCCCACGACGTGCTCGCGGCGCCACCCGCGACGGAGTACAGGGCGCCGGGCGCGTTGCGCGTCTTCTGGAACTCCTCGAGCGACTGGCCGCGCATCGCGGCATAGATGTGGAGATTCGACACACCGGTCACGGCACCGAGCTTCTCCAGCACGAAGAAGATCGCGCCGTAATGGATGAGGCCGCGCCAGTCGCGCCGGCGCACGAGATCGCGCTCGACCGCACTGAGCCCGGCGGCTTCGAACGCCGCCTCCGGATCGTCGACGAAGCGCTGGCGATGAGCGGGCTCGACCAGGCGGTGCAGGAAGTCGTTGAGCCGGTACGCCTTGCGGCTACGCGCGAAGTCGAACGGGTACGTGCCGGAAAGCTTCTCGATGCCCGCGAGCTGCTGGCCCGCCGCGTCGCGGGTGCGCGCGATCGCCTCGGGTGATGCCGCGGGCTCGGCGTCCTCGTAGATCGCGGTGGCGATGCCGGTCATCGACGGCAGGTAGTAGCTGCGGTGCAGGCACCGGATGCGCGGCGCCATCGCACCGCGCATGACGAGCCACATGATGACTTCCGCGCCTTCGAGCCCGCCGCGCGTCGCGAGCTCGGCATGGGTCATCGATGCGAGCGTTTCGGGATCGCGTTCGAGCCGGTCCATGAATTCGCGATCCCACGCGGGATCGTTGAAGCCGGCCCGCTCGCCGTGCACCTGGTGCGACAGGCCGCCGGTGGCGACGATCGCCACGTCGATGTCCTCGGCATGGCTCTCGATCGCGCGACGCAGCGCCTGGCCCAGCCGATAGCAGCGACGCGCGGTGGGAATGGGAAACTGCAGCACGCCCACCTGCAGCGGCACGAGCGCCGCGGGCCAGGCCGGCGCGTGCGGCAGCATGATCGACAGCGGCGAGAAGCAGCCGTGGTCGAGCGCGCGATGCTGGAAGAACGACAGGTCGAACTCCTCGGCCATCAACGCGGAAGCAACGTGCGCCGCGAGCGACGGATGGCCGGCGATCGGCGGAAGCGTGCGCGCGCCGCCCCCTTCGTCGGCGACCTGCCACTCGTCGCCGATGCCGAGCGCGAACGCCGAATAGTGATCGAAGAAGAACGACGTCACGTGGTCGTTGTAGATCAGGAACAGCACGTCCGGGCGCCGGGCAGCGAGCCAGTCCTGGACCGGCCGGAACGCGTCGAAGATCGGCGCCCAGACGGGATCGTCACGCTTGCTGCGGTCGAAGGCGAAGCCGATGGTGGGCGTGTGCGACGTGGCGATCGCGCCGACGATGCGGGCCATGAGTCATCCTTCCGAAGACGTTTGCTACGCTTGTGGCGATGAGTCTACGTCGAATCGCCGCGGCCTTCGTCATTGCGCTAACGGCCGCGTCGGCCGCCGCGCAAGACGCCGAGCGTGCCGACGGCACGCCGACGCCGCGTGTCAGCGCGAACGCGCGCGTGATCGATGCGACGCCGGACGACTATCTCGTTCGGTTGCGCGCGTTGCGACCAGGCGACACGCTGCGGCTCGCCGCCGGGACGTACACCGGCACGCCCGACACGCCTGGCCTGCCGGTGTACAACCTGCACGGAACCGCCGACGCGCCGATCACGATCGAAGGGCCGGCGAAAGGCGCGCCGGCCGTCTTCGTCGGCGTTCGCAACCACAACACCGTCCGCATCGCCAACACGAGTCATGTGGTCCTCCGGGATTTCCACGTCGACGGGCGCGACCTCGGTGGCGACGGCGTCAACTCGCAGGGCATCTCGCACCACGTCACGCTGGAGCGATTGACGATCCGCGGCGTCGGCGACGACCAGGGCACTGTCGGCATTTCGACCAATCGCGCGCCGACGTGGAACTGGACGATCCGGCGTTGCACGATCGTCGGCGCCGGGACCGGCATGTACCTCGGCAACTCGGACGGACGCCACCCATTCGTCGCCGGACTCATCGAGCACAACCTCGTTCGCGACACGCTCGGCTACAACCTCCAGGTCAAGCACCAGCTGCCGTGGCCGGACGACGTGGCGCTGCCGGCCGAAGTCACGCGCACGGTCATTCGCCACAACGTGTTCAGCAAGTCGGGCAACAGCTCGCGCGGGCCGATGGCGCGTCCCAACGTGCTCGTCGGCGACGTGCCGGTTCGCGGACGCGGGCAGGGGAACGGCTACGAGATCTACGGCAACTTCTTTTTCCAGAACCCGACCGAGGTGCTGTTCCAGGGCGAAGGCAACGTCGCCTTCTACGCTAACCTTCTCGTCAACGACTCGGGTGGCGGCATCGCGATCCAGCGACACAACGGTTTCGTCCGCGACGTGCGGATCTTCGGCAACACCGTGGTGGCCTCCGGGACCGGCATCGCGATCGTGGCCGAGGCGACCGAGCACGAGCAGCAGGTCATCGCCAACCTCGTGTACGCCGACGCGCCGATCGTCGCCGTCCACCAGGAAGCCAATATCGTCGGCAGCTACCGCGCGGCCACGCAAGAGCTCGTGCGTCCGCACGACGCGACCGGCGGCGTGGACCTCCGGGCGCGCCGCGGCGTCGCAAGCGGGCCCGTACTCGACATGCGCGAGACCCGTTCCTTCATCGACAGCGATCGCGACTTCGACGGTCGGGTCCGTGACTGGCGCGTGCGCGGCGCCTATGCGATCGACGAGGCCCGTTCGCTGCGTTGGCGTCCCCGGCTCGCGATCAAGCCGTGATCGAACGGAGCGTCCTCGCCGACGGACGGCGCCGCGTCCTGCGGTACCGGTGACGGGCATGCTTCCTGCATCCGGATCGAGATCGTCCCGAACGCCGTCCGCCATGACCGTCCTGCACCGCCTCGCCACTGCCATCGCCCTCGCGTTCGTCGCGAGCTCCTCCGCCAGCGCGCAGTCGAACCAGGACGGCAACGTCGCGCAGCTCCGCGTGCGAGCGACCGACGGGCTCGTCTACGTCTACCTCGACGGCCCGCGCACGACCCCGCCGTCGTGCGCCACGCAGGCGTTCTGGTCGATCGCCAACGAATCGTCGATCGCCGGGCGCCAGCAGATCGCGCTGCTCACCATGGCGCAGGCCTCGGGCAAACGAGTGACGATTTACGGCAGTGGAAGCTGCGGCCGCTGGCCCGACGCGGAGAACATCGCCGAAGTCGTCGTCTGGGATTGAGCCGGGCGACGGGCTGCGGCCAGCGAGCGAGCGCGATGTCGGCGACCCCGGTTCGCGTCCTCGTCGCGTCGCTCGCCGCGCTCGTGATGGGCGCGGTCGCGCACGCGGCCGATTTCACGTTCTCGCGACGCGTCGTGTTCGACGCGCCGTTCACGCCCGCGCTCGTCGACCTCGACGACGATGGACGCGCGGAGCTCCTCGGGACACGGAATGTCGGCGGCGCGTTCCGCTCGTTCTCGCCCCGGCGGCTCGGGCTCGAGTCGCTGTTCGCGCCGCTTTCGTACCTGCGGCAGACCACGATCGGATTCGGCTACCTCCGCGCGTCGCGCGACACCCGGCTCGCCGACGTCGACAACGACGGGCGGCTCGACGCGATCAACAACGTCTACTGGTGCAACGGCGACAGCTCGAACGCGGCGCAGCTGTTCCGCCAGCGCGCCGACGGCACGTTCCAGCGGAGCGCGCAATTCGACGGCCTCGTCGTCACCGGTCACGGCGAAACGATCGTCGCGGCCGATTTCGACAACGACGGCTTTCTCGATCTGTACATCCCGCATTACACGCGCAACGACGCGTCGAACGAGTCGCCCGAGTGCGCGCCGTTCGCCGCCTTCGCGCTGCCCGGCAAGGCGTGGGTGCTTCGCAACAAGGGCGCGGCCGCGCCGGGCGATTTCGTCGACGTCGGGGCGACACCCGCGGACCTGACATCGATCAACTGCGGCGTGTATTGCGGCAACTGGGGCACGGTGCCGGCCGCGTACGCGAAGCCGGAGGGCGCACAGGGCATCGACTACGACGAGGACGGGCTCGTCGACCTCTTCTCGACCGGCATGCTGTTCAGGAACGGCGGCAACTTCGCGTTCAACCGCGTCTGGCCGGCACCCACGGTCCAGCCGCTGTTCGACGAGGGTGCGCGGATCATCGACTGGAACAACGACGGCTATCCGGACCTCGTCACCGTGGATCCCGCGCTCGGTCGCGTCCACCTGTTCGCATGGAGCGGCGGCATGCGCGACGTGCAGGGACGCATCGTCGCGGGACAGTGGGTGGAGGTGACCGATCCGGCCGTCATCGGCGATCTTCTCGCCGTCAACGCGCCGGGCAGCTACGGCCTCAACGCCGGCGACCTCGATGCCGACGGCGACGAGGACCTGATCATCAACGGCACCGTTGCCGACGGCATGTCGAAGGTGTTCGTCAACGAGGGGCCGCCGACATACGCGTTCCGGCGCGCGACGCTGGCGGGATTTCGCGGCCGCTCGTCGCGCAGCGGTGACCTGATCGCCGACGTCAACAACGACGGCCGGCCGGACATCGTGCAGAGCGGCCGCTTCGGCAATCGCTCGTCGGTCGTGCACTTCAACCGCTCGACGACGCCGTCCGCCAATACGCTGGTGATCGAGGTGTTCGGCAGCGACGGCGTGCGGGCGCTGCGCAACCAGCAGGGTCGCGTCGTGCGCGTCGTGCCGGCCGCGGCGCCCGGCGGGTTCTCGTACACGCGCCATGTCGATGGCGGCTCCGGTTACATGGCGCAGGGACCGTATCCGGTGACGCTCTACAGCGCGTACGGCGGCGTGCACACGGTGAGCGTGCGCACGGCGCAGGGCGTCCAGCAATGCCAGGTCACGCCGCCGGCGTATCTGGTGATGCAGACGGCGGCCGGCGGCAGCTGTCAGTCGCTGCCACTCCCGCCGGCGGACCCGGTGGCGCGCGACCACGTGCCGCGCGCGCTGGACGCGATCGTCACGATGGGCAATGGGCTGCCCGACGACGATCCGTCGGATGGCGCGGCGGCGCTGGCGGCGGACTTCAACGGCGACGGTGCCGCGGATCTCCTCTGGCGCAACGCCTCGACCGGCGAGACCGCCATGTGGCTGATGCAGGGTGCGACGCTGCAGGCCGGCGCAATCCTGCTGCGCGATCACGGCTGGAGCGTCACGCATACCGGCGACTTCGACGGCGATGGGCGCAGCGACCTCGTGTGGCGCAATCGCTTCACCGGGGCCACGGCCGTGTGGCTGATGAATGGCACCGTATTCAAGGCGGGCGCGACGCTTCTCGCCGATCCCGCCTGGCGCGTGGCGCACGTTGGCGACCTGGACGGCGACGGCCGGCAGGACATCGTGTGGCGCAACGAGTCGAGCGGCACGACGTCGGCATGGCTGATGAACGGCACCACGGCGAAGGCGTACGCGACGCTGTTGACCGACGCCAACTGGCGCCCGACGCAGCTCGCCGATTTCAACGCCGACGGCCGACGGGACATCGTCTGGCACAACGAGTCGACCGGCGCGACGGCCGTGTGGCTCATGAACGGCACGCAGATGGCCAGCGGCCGGGTGCTGCTCGTCAACCGCGCCTGGCGTGTGATCGCCACCGGCGACTTCGATGGCAACGGTCGCAGCGACCTCGTCTGGTCGAACGCGCTCACCGGGGGCCTTGCGATCTGGACGATGAACGGCCTGACGCCCGGCGCATCGGGCAACCCGACGCTTCCGCCGGGCGCACGCGTCAGTCACGTCACGGACCTCGACGGCGACGGACGCAGCGATCTCGTGTGGCGCGACGATCGAAGCGGCACCACCGGCGGAACGCTCATGAACGGGATCGCGCCGGCCGCATCGGCGGCCTTGCTTGCGCTGCCGCAGTGGCGGGTCGCCGGCACAGTGGACCTGAATGGCGACGCGCGTGGGGACCTCGTCTGGCGCGACGAATCGACCGGTGCCACCGCCGTGTGGCTGATGAACGGCTTGCAACTCGCGAACGGCCGCGTCGTGCTGAACAACGCCCTCTGGACGGCTCGCGCGCGCTAGCGGCGGCCGCGTTCAGCGCGCCACGCGCTTTCTGATCGCGGCGGTCACCGTCTGGCGCACCTTGTCCATGCCGGCCCACGGGTCGGGGCGTGCGAGCAACTCGTCGATCGAGCGCGCGTTGAAGTGTGCGAACCGGATGTCCTCTGCCGCGTCGAGGACCGACCACTCGACCGGCGCGGCGACCGGCGCCCGTTCGCGTGCGCGCACCGAATAGGGGGCGATCGCCGTGGCGCCGTGAGCGTTGCGCAGATAGTCGATGAAGATCTTGTTCGGGCGCGCCTTCTTCGCGATCTGCGCGGTGAAGCGATCCGGGAACGTGCGCACGAGCAGCAGCGCGATGTCCTCGACGAAGCGCTTGGCCACGTCCCAGTCCATCGTCGGCGCGACCGGGACGACGACGTGCAGACCCTTGCCTCCGGTGGTCTTGAGGAACGAGCGCAGGCCGAGATCGTCGAGCAGCGTGCGCGCGAGGAGCGCGGCCGTCTTCACCTCTTCCCAGCCGAGCGCGTCGTCCGGGTCCAGGTCGAGGATCAGCCGATCGGGATACTCGAGCTTCCCTTCGCGGCTGCCCCACGGATGGATCTCGATCACGCCCATCTGCGCGAGCGTGACGAGCGACTTCGCGTTGTTCGCCATCATGTAATCGGCGGGTCCGGCGCTGTCCTGCACCTCGACGCGGTCGATCCAGTCGGGCACGTCGGCCTTGGCGTGCTTCTGGAAGAAACACTTGGCCGACCAGCCGTTCGGGCAGCGCACGAGCGACAGCGGCCGGCGCATCACGTGCGGCAGCATCAGCGTCGCGATGCGGGCGTAGTACTCGCACAGCTCGCGCTTGGTGAAGCCGATCTCGGCGAACAGCGGCTTGTCCGGGTTGGTGATCGTCACGCCTTCGATCGACGCGGCCGCGTTGCCCGACACGCGTCGCGACGCGACGTGCGCCCTGGGGGCCGGTTCCGCCTCGGCGCGGGCGAGATGCTCGGCCTTCTCGCGCACGACGTCGCGCGGCTTCTTGTCGAGGCGCAACCCCTGGAACGACGGATGGCGAAGCGTTCCGTCGCGCGTCCATTCGGTGAACGCGACCTCGCCGACGAGCCTCGGCTCGACCCACGTCGCGCGGCGCCCTTCCGCGCCGGTCGGCGGATTCGCGAACGGCGTCGACGCGGAACGGTGCTTGTCGAGCAGCCGCCGGATCTCGGCGAGCGATTTTTCGTTGAACCCGGTGCCGACCTTCCCGGCGTAGCGCAGCTCGTCGCCGTCGTAGTAGCCGAGCAGCAACGCGCCGAAGCCGCTGCGGCTGCCCTGGCCCTCGGTGAACCCGCCGATGACGAACTCCTGCCGCTTGCTGCACTTGATCTTGAGCCAGCTGCGGCTTCGCGTCGATTCGTACGGCGCGTCGTTGCGCTTGCTGATGATGCCTTCGAGGCCGAGCCGGCAGGCCTCGGCCAGCATCGCCGGACCGCTGGTGACGAAGTGGTTGCTGTACCGGATGCGCGCCGATCCCGCGAGCAGGGGCTCGAGCAGCCGCTTTCGCTCGAGGAGCGGGACGCGGCGCAGGTCCTGTCCGTCGAGATACGGCAGGTCGAACACGAACCATACGAGCGAGCTTTCCGCGTTGCCGCCGAGCGCGTTCTGCAGTTCCTGGAAGCTCGAGCCACCTTCGCCGCTCGGCACGACGATCTCGCCATCGATCCACGCGCTCTTCACCGGCAGCGCGGCCGCGGCTTCGGCCAGCGTGGGGAAGGCGTCGGTCCACTCCTTGCCGTTGCGCGAAAAGATGCGGCACCGGCCGCGCTCGATGCGCCCGAGCATGCGGTAGCCGTCGTACTTGATCTCGTGCAGCCACTCGGGACCGTCCGGTGCCTCGTCGACGAGCGTCGCGAGCTGCGCATCGAGCGTCTCCGGCAGTGGCGCCTTGCGAGCGCCGGCCGGTGCGCGGGCAGAAGCAGCAACGCGCGCCAGCGGAGCCACGGCGCCGGCCTTGACGTTCGCCGCCACCGATTTGGTCGAATGCCAGACACGCGACTTCTCCTTCGCCACGTCCTCGAGGCTTCGCTGCGTCAGCACGCTGCGCGGCGCGTGATCGACGATGCGCGCGTCGGCGCCGGTGCGTGCCTCGCCGTCGTCCTCCTTGATCAGGAGCCACGCACGCGCGCCCTCGCGATCGCCGTACTTGCCGCCGTGGCTGCGCACCAGCATCCAGCCGCCGTGAAGCTTCTCGCCGTCGAGCAGGAACTTGAGCTTGCCCTTGCGATAGCCTTCGTGCGGGTCCTCCCTGGGGATCCAGCGCCCGCGATCCCAGACGATCACCGTCCCGGCGCCGTATTGCTTCGGCGGGATGATGCCCTCGAAGTCGCCGTATTCGAGCGGGTGATCCTCGGTCTGCATCGCGAGCCGCTTGTCGCGCGGATCGAGGCTCGGTCCCTTCGGCACGGCCCACGACAGCAACACGCCGTCGAGCTCGAGGCGGAAGTCGTAGTGCAGGTGACTCGCCGCGTGCTTCTGGATGACGAACGACAGCGACTTTGCCGTGCCGCGCTTCACGCGGCCTGCAGGCTCCGGGGTCTTGGCGAAATCGCGCTTGCGGCGATAGACGTCGAGTGACATCGGATGCGACGAGGGAACGCGGGTCGAGGACCCGCACGTCGCGATGCTGCCGGACGCCCGCCGCGCCGGCCAATCGGCGCCGCGCGGGGCAATCCGTCGGTCAGGCGCTTACCTGACCGTCAGCGAAGCGCAACCCGCTGCCGTGACGCGCCGAAGCAGGCGCGGAGCCTCGCGACTGCACCGCCGATGCCGTCGAACAGGAAGTCGACGATCGCTTCGGCGGTCCTGCGATCGTGCTCGGCGTGGCGCCGCTCGTGGTCGCTCATGACGATGTCGCGCAGGCGCGTCGGCGGTGCCGTCATCGCCGGCATCGAGCGTCGAGTGCTGAGGTTCATGGCGTCTCCCGTGGGTCCGCGGTCGGTGTCCCGACGTTACGCAACACGCGGGGGCCGCGTCCAATCGCATGTTCGGATATCCGCGATCCGGCGGGTTGATCGGGCGCAATGCCGAGGCGAATCAGTGCGCTACGTCACCCGGATCACGCCCATCATGCCGCGCGCCTGGTGCTCGAGCACGTGGCAGTGGAACATCCAGTCGCCGGGGTTATCGGCGACGAACGCAATGTCGGCGCGCTCGCGGGGCGGCAGCAACGTCGTGTCGGCGTCGACCGGGCGTGCCACGCGCTGGCCGTTGCGCGAGACGATGCGAAAAACGTGGCCGTGCAGATGGATCGGATGCCACCAGGCGGTGTCGTTCACCAGCTCGAACACGTAGCTTCGTCCGCGCCGCAGCGTCAGCAGCGGGGGTCCTTCGTGGCTCGTCTCGTCCATCGACTTGCCATTGATGGCCCACAGGTGTCCGCCGTTGCCCATTCCCGCCATGCCGCCCATGCCTCCCATGCCTCCCATGCCTCCCATGCCTCCCATGCCTCCCATGCCGCCCATGCCGCCCATGCCCGATGCGCCGGGCATGCGCCCCATCATGCCGCCGGTGAACGTGAAGCGATGCCGCTGTGCCTGGGCGAGGGCGGGTGATGCCACCGGATTGGCGGGAAGCACGATCCGCTCGGTGAGCGCAACCGCGCGCGCTCGGCGGCCAGAGGCGTAGGCGAGCTTGACGACCTCGTATACGCCGCGCGGCGCGAAGTCGTCGAGCACGCGCATCGTTGCGCCGGGCTCGCCGGTCGCGTCGAGGATCGCGTCGACGCGCATGCCGGGGCCAAGCACGATGCGCCTCGCCGCGTACGGCTCGCACGGCATGCCGTCGTGCGCGACGATCGTCGGCGCGTGGCCTTCGAACGCCAGCGAGAACACGCGCGCATTCGCGACGTTGAGGAGGCGCAGCCGGATGCGCTCGCCGGCGACGAGCGCGAAGCGGTCGGGCAGCCGTCCGTTGATCGTCACCGTGTTGCCGATGCGGCCGGCGTGCGACGCGTCGAACGGCGAGTCGAAATCGTCGCTGACCTGCCCGTCCGCCTCCATCTTCCAGTCGTCGAGCACCCACAGCTCGTCGCGGTCGACCGGCGGCGGCGTCGCCTCGTCGACGATCAGCGCGCCGTGCAGCCCGCGCTCGACCTGCTCGTTGCTGTTGGCGTGCGGGTGGTACCAGAACGTGCCCGCGTCCGGGCAGGCGAAGGCGTAGGCGAAGCGACCGCCGTTCGGCGCGATCGGCACTTGCGTCACATGCGGCACGCCGTCCATCGCGTTGGGCAGCCGAATCCCGTGCCAGTGCACGGTCGTGGCTTGCGGCAAAGCGTTCTCCACCGACACGTCGAGACGCTCGCCTTGCTTCACGCGCAGCAGCGGACCGGGCACCTGTCCGTTGTACGCCCAGACATCGGTGTCGGGGTGCGGCTGGCCGAGCAGGGACAGGCGCACCGGCGCTGCGCGCAGTCGCGGCACTGCCGCCTGTGCGACGGCGCGCGCGGGCAGCCATGCCAGTGCGTGGAGCGTCGCGGCGTGACGAAGGAAGCGGCGGCGTGGGGAATCGATGCGGTGCACGGGCAGGCGCTCGTCGAACGGCGATGCGCGAGCATAGCGCGCGACGAACCCCGCGCCGGGCTCGCGCCCACGGCATTCGCGCCGCCGTCGCGTGATGTGCCGCGCCGGCAAGCGATAATCGGCGTTTTCCCCTTCGACAGGACGCCGATGGATACGGGCACGCTCGAGCGGTTCACGGCGGCGCGCTGGGACGACGACATCGTCGCGCGCCTCACCGAGTACATCGCCATTCCGGCCAAGTCGCCGCATTTCGACCCGCAATGGGACGCGAACGGCCACATCGAGCGCGCGATCCGTCTCGCCGAAGCCTGGGTGCGCGCCCAGCCGGTGCGCGGGCTCACGTGCGAGATCGTGCGCCTCCCGGGTCGCACGCCGGTGCTCGTGTTCGACGTCCCGGCGCGCGGCACGTCGCGCGCCGATACGGTCCTGCTGTATGGGCACCTCGACAAGCAGCCGGAGATGATCGGCTGGCGGGCCGATCTCGGACCGTGGTCGCCGAAGCTCGAGAACGGGCTCCTCTATGGGCGGGGTGGCGCGGACGACGGTTACGCGGTCTTCGCTTCGCTGGCCGCGCTGGCCGCGCTCGATGCGCAGGACCTTCCGCATGCGCGCTGCGTCGGCATCATCGAGACCTGCGAGGAGTCGGGCAGCTACGACCTGCCACCGTACCTGGACGCGCTGTCGCCACGTCTTGGCGACGTGTCGTTCGTCATCGGCCTCGATTCCGGTTGCGGCGACTACGAGCGGCTGTGGGTCACCACGTCGCTTCGCGGCCTCGCCGGCGGCACGCTCGCGGTCGAGGTGCTGACCGAAGGCGTGCATTCCGGCGACGCGAGCGGCGTCGTGCCGTCGTCGTTTCGCATCGCGCGGCTGCTGCTGGAGCGGCTCGAGGACGCGGCGACGGGTCGCGTCAAGGCGCAAGCGTTTCACGTCGACGTTCCCGACGAGCGCGTGCGCCAGGCACGTGCCACCGCGGAGATCATGGGCGACGTCGTGTTTCGCAAGTACCCGTTCGCCGGGCGCACGTCGCCAATGGCCACCGACCGCGCCGAGGCACTGCTGAACCGCACCTGGCGACCGGCGCTGTCCGTCATCGGCGCCGACGGCCTGCCGGCGATCGCGAATGCGGGCAACGTGCTTCGTCCGCGCACCGAGCTCAAGCTGTCGCTGCGCTTGCCGCCGCCGGTCGACGGCGAGCAGGCGACCGCGCACCTGAAGTCGCTGCTGGAGGCCGATCCACCCCATGGCGCGAACGTCACCTTCACGCCCGACCAGGGCGCGACCGGCTGGAATGCGCCACCGACCGTACCCTGGCTCGACGCCGCCATGCAGCGTGCCTCGCAATCGTTCTACGGCAAGGCCGCGGCGGCGATGGGCGAGGGCGGCACGATCCCGTTCATGGGCATGCTCGGCCGCCAGTTCCCGCGCGCGCAATTCCTCATCACCGGCGTGCTGGGGCCGAAGTCCAACGCGCATGGACCGAACGAGTTCCTGCACGTGCCGTATGCGAAAAAGCTCACGGCGTGCGTGGCCAGCATCCTGGCCGCCCACGCGTCGTCATGAAAGGAGTCGCCCGGTGAAACGGTTCGTCGTCGTCACATTCGCCTTGCTCGCCGCCTGCGCGGCGGCTGCGACCTACGCACAGGGATTTCCGGCCAAGCCGATTCGCCTGGTGGTGCCGTTCGCCCCCGGCGGATCGTCGGAGATCATCGCGCGCTCGGTCGCCGCCGGGATGGCGAAGGAGCTGGGCCAGGCCGTCTACGTCGAGAACAAGCCCGGCGGCAGCGGCAACATCGCGATGGAGGAGGTGAAGCGCGCCGCGCCGGACGGGCACACGCTGATCCTCGGTCACGTCGGCACGCTGGCGGTGAATCCGGCGCTGTTCGGCGACAAGCTCCCGTACGACGCGAACCGCGACTTCACGCCGATCTCGCTCGTCGCGCGCGTGCCCAACGTGATCGCGGTGAATCCGCAGAAGCTGGCCGTCGCCACACTCGCGGAACTGGTCGATCTCGCGAAGAAGCATCCGGGGAAGCTCAACTACGGCACCGCCGGCAACGGCAGCGCCGGCCACCTGGCGATGGAATACTTCAAGTCGGTGGCGAAGATCGACGTCCAGCACGTGCCGTACAAGGGTACGGGGCCGATGCTGACCGATCTTCTCGGCGGCCAGATCGAGCTCACGTTCAACGGCATTCCGCCGATCAGCGGCCAGCTCAAGGCAGGCAAGATCAAGCCGATCGCCGTCGGCTCGGCGCAGCGCGTCCCGGCGTTCAAGGACGTACCGACGATCGCCGAATCCGGCTATCCCGGATTCGAGACGTCGCAGTGGTACGGCATCGTCGCGCCCGCGAACCTGCCGAAGCCGGTGCTCGACCGGTTGCACGCCGCGATCGTTGCCTCGCTCAAGATGCCGGAGGCGACGCAGAAGATCGTCGACGACGGCGGCCTGATCGTCGGCGGAACGCCGCGCGAGTTCGCCGACCTCATCGTCAAGGAGCAGGGGCGCTGGGGTGCGGTGGTGCGCAATGCCGGGATCAAGCCCGAGTAGCTGTCTAACAGCCGCCCGCGCGCGGCGCCGCGACGAAGCGGTGGGGCCGCTTCGTCCACGTCCGGATGAGCAGGCGCGTCACGTCGACGTCGAGCTGCGCACGCGCGGGCGCGACCAGCGCGTCGGCGAGCTCGCCTTCGTCACGTGCGGTCGCGAGCCAGGTCCAGTGACGCACGACGTGGACGTCGATGCGCGCACCGTCCTCGCTCGCCTCGCGCACCAGCGCCGGACCGTCGAATGGCCAGCGCGGGATCGCGTGCGGCGCGAGCGCTTCCGCGAGGCGCGCGTCGTGCGCCTCGACTGATTCGCCGCCGTCGCAGGCGCCGGCACAGCGCCTGACCTGGCGCGCGAAGCAGGGGCCGTCGGCGCGACGTTCAAGC
>Ga0307410_10000246_pt1 | contig 20438 bp, 16 predicted proteins | sample 322Ometagenome_3_FD_203707 | JGI IMG/M metagenome (GOLD analysis project Ga0307410, IMG submission 203707) | Maize rhizosphere microbial communities from greenhouse at UC Davis, California, United States - 322HYB-O-3 | ecosystem: Host-associated > Plants > Roots > Rhizosphere > Soil | place... | reverse complement strand
CTGACGCTGGCTCAACATCATTAGATACATTTTCAGGTTGCATTGATGACAGTCTTACTTTGCTTGGACCTCTTATCCTTCTATCGCTCAGTGATTTCTGCTTCTTGACACTTATCTTAATCTTGAACCCGTACTGACCGCGATTGCTCCACTTATCCACTTCAACAATGTTGCCGAAGCCAATCACCCTTTCGCCTTCCTGAGTAACCACTGTAAAATCGGTTCTGTCTCCAATTTTAATTGTAGATACTTTTTCATAAAAGTGATGCCAGTCAAGGGGGTTTGTGATTAGTGCCTGCACCGTCAGAATGTCGCCCACCGCAACTTCCTTGATATAGCTTGGCAGAACTTCAATGTTGCAAAGTTTTGCATACATATACATAAAATTAACGCACATCTAGAATAAATAACTTTTGAAAAGATAAGTGAACATTCAAATGTAATTTGCTAAATTTCTGGATATGTATATAGGTTACACAATAATGCGGTCATAATAGTATAATATTTCTATTGCAAATCCTTGGCTGCTTTAATCTCTTTTACTAGCTTGTCAGCAATCATCATATTGTCAAACTTGAATAGCAGTCTGTCAGGGCTATTGACAATTTCGATTATCATATATGGATTTTCCTTCTCTACTATTAGACCTACCACTCCGAACATCATGATGGTTTGTGATGGCAGGTCATTTCCTTTAGCTAATTCAATTTGGGATATTTTGTCCACAGAGATTGTAGTATTGAACTCGGGAATATGCATTCTATCGTGATAGAGCACAATCGTGGCTTCTAGTTCTATTGGCGAGGGTAGGAGGCAAGAGCCAAGATATTTCACCTTTGACACAATTACTGGGCGCTCCTGCTCTTGAGCTATCATGTAGATAATAAGCATGACAACCTAAATTAGAGTATGCATATGCGGGTGAGTCTGATCTTATTTTTCGTAAACATATCTGCATGTGTACACAAATAGGTCGTCCACTTTTTAACTACTGCTCGATTAAACAAGGGCGCGTGGCTTGACAGGAATTGAATAAATAAGATAATGCGGGAAGAGCCAGATTAGATACATGATGAGTTGAAGCAGGTAGTGAAAAGCTACTAAAGAATAGCAGGTCATTTGTGGCAGGTATGTTTCATATATGAGGAGATTTAAACACGCAAACAGGGCCCGTCGCCTAGTCAGGATAGGGTGCTGTTCCTTCAGAAAAAAGGAGCGCAAGCCTCCGAAGCCAGTTGTCGTGGGATCGAAGCCCACCGGGCCCGCTAGCACCATAGGATACAAATATGCTGCAATTTGATGTTGTGATGATGATTACGAGTTAGTCTACATGTAAGCGAGATGCAATGAATGAGGTCATTATGGTCGGAGGAGAATATCATGCATCTGCTTGAGCACTCTCGCAGTTGCTCCCCATATCACATTCTTGCCATAAGTGAACTTAAATGCGTCTTTGGCAAGATGATAATGTTCAGTATCTAGCTCGATGCTTTCGAGCGTTTCAATGAGCGGTACATCAATCACTACTTCCACTTCGCTTGATGAAATCCTGTATTGGGGCAATATGTCCTGTATTGTTACAAATGGTACAATAAAGTGGTTTGATGTCATTGTACGTACTGCACTCAGGCAGCCAACTATCTGGTCAATAGTGAATTCGATTCCGACTTCTTCTGCTGTTTCCCTCAAGGCGGTCTTGAGGAATGTGCCGTCGCCTTCAACATATCTACCCCCAGGGAAAGATATTTCGCCCGTGTGCGACTTCAGGTTTGAACTTCGCTTTGTCAGAAACACATGCGGTCTGTCTTTGTGATAGTGTATTATCACAAGTACTGCAGCGGGTGTCGCTAATGCTGCATCGGCTGGAAGGTAAGGCCTACTTACAAGGGCGGGTCTCAGAAATGAGAGAACTTGTTCCTTCCTCAACAACTCTGTGAATGAGGCGGGGCAAATATATGCTCTGGATGCTCTTGCTAGCGACCTTGCATTTAATTAGGCCTAAAGACGTTTTTCAGGATTGTATTGTGTAGCGACACAATTAAGGTAGCCTATGAGCTGAACCCGCCGAAAATAGTGAAAGGAGAAAGGTTTGATTTCGTGCAGCTAAATGGGAACATCCAGGAGATGACACACCGTGCTTCGCAGCTCCATGGACTTGTAGATGGGATCCACTTGACTGACTCGGTGCTTGGCATTCCCCGCGTATCAAGTGTCACTGCAGCCAGATACATCAAAGAGTATATTGACGCAGAAGTAAGGCTGAGTTGCAGTGTCAGGGTGCGCGATCGCAATTTCCCTTCCTTATGTCAGATTGTGTCAGATGCAATACTTACCGGGGCTGAGAGCGTCCTTCTCTTAAGGGGCGACGAGCCGGCAGACAGGCTAGGCGATTCTGGCCTGCAGCCAAGCACCGCAGTCAGGATGCTTAAGAAGGAGGGCTATGACTTGAATATCAAACTCGATCTGTCATTTCCAGCAAAGGTCAAGGACAAATCGGCTCGATCAATAAGGAATAAGCTTGACGTTGCTCCACACTCTCTTGTAACTCAATCAATCTCGTCGCTTTCCGACTTGGGCGAGATAGCAGACCTTGCCAAGCCCCATGGTATCAAGGTCACCGCAGTAGTGATGGTTCCGTCTGAAAAGAACCGCCAGTCAGCTTCACTCATCGGGCTTGACTGGTCAGAATATGAAAGCAACCCTGTAGATTTCATAAAGCAAGCTGCCAAAATAGCAGAGGGAGTGCTCTTGACCTCGCCCAATAGCTTCGGATCAGGTCTTCATCTGCTACAGCAGCTCAAACAATGAGCTCATTATCATCATCGGTACTTTTTCTGTCAGAGATTTCACTTTTTATTGAATCGATGACTTGTCTGTAATAAGGTTGCAGGTTCCCATCTTCTGGAAGTCGAGGCCTTTTGTAATCTACAGATATCGCATCTTTAATTGTGCCAGGTCTTCTTGTAAAGACGACGACCTTGTTCCCCAGAACAACTGACTCCAGTATATTGTGTGTTATAAATACGATCGTCTTCTTTGTCTTGGCCCATAACAGCTGAAGTTCTACTAGCAGCAGGTCGCGGGTCTGGCTGTCCAGAGCGGCAAAAGGCTCATCCATCAAGAGCACTTCGGGATCCATGACAAGTGCCCTTGCTATTGCAACCCTCTGCTTCATTCCACCAGATAACTGGTACGTGTAGGCGTCAGCAAACTTGGTTAGCTGCATCATATCAAGGTAATGCATTGCGCGCTCTTGTCGCTTGTTCTTCTGAACGCCAGCCATCTTTAGCCCAAACTCAACGTTGTCTAACACCTTGAGCCACGGAAATAACGCATTTTCCTGAAATACCATAGTCCTATCAGGTCCAGTTTCAGTTACAGGACGACCGTTTAGGATTATTTCTCCTTCTGTAGGCTTGTCAAGACCAGCCAGAATATTGAGCAGAGTTGTCTTACCGCAACCAGATGGTCCTACAAGGCACACAAACTGCTCATCTTCTATTGTCAAGTTGATGTTCTTGATGGCAGTGATTAGCTTTGCCTCGTTTTGATGCACTGCAAGAAATTGCTTACCTATGTTTCTTGCTTCAAGTTTGGCCATGTTATACCACCAGAGTCATCTTTATCCACTATATGAGGTCGCTGGTATCACCAAACTGCTTCATCTTATTTATTTGGCTCCTGTCCAAAATTGTTATTATTGCACCAGCTATTGCTAGTGCTATGCCAATTAGAAGAAGCGTGACGAGAATAAGCACGGTCATAGCAGAGAAAAGGTTTTTTCTGCTCAGCATATCCTCTTGATCTCCAAAACCTATTGCAGCTTCAAGCACCTGATCTGTAGGATTTAAGAGCTTCAGATTGTATCGACCCGGAAGCTCTACGCTAAAAGGCTCTATAGCGATAGGTGGATTAATGTTCTTGTTGACTATGATCTTATCTACAGGATCCATTATTATAACTGAAGCTTGTCCACCAAATTCTGCAAAAGCGACGACGTATATGCCTATACCTTGGGTATTGTTGATGTTCTCTAACACAGTGATCGAGCCACCTGGCTCTATTGTATGTTTTCCCTCCTGCTGGATAATATTTACGAATTGAAGGGTGTAATACCCTAGCATTGAAAAGCTGACGATCGCTATTGCCCCACCGACAATCAGCATAATATGGCCTCTTTTGAGATACACTCTGGAAATGTGTAAAGATCGTAATAATATAAAATCTTACTAACCCAATAAGAAGAAGGACATAATCCAGGTGTTTTGGGGGATTCAGAACAATCTAGTCAATTTACAATATTAGACATTAAACAAGATCACAATCCACCGCCATGCCGCAAAAAAGAGATGCAGAGGCTCAGAAGTAAATTCCAAAAGAAAAAAGAAATTGATATCCCTTTATCACAAGAATAAATAGTCAATTTATTAGATGTAATGAGTGAAGGAATCTTGCAACTGCACAGCTATTCGATCCCAATAAGAGCAAGTCCACGGTTGAGATCAGACCAAGTACAAGGTCAAAAAAGAGTGTACTAAATTAAGTGCGAGTCCTGACAAGATATTGCATAGCTTCTGCCCACAATCATAATAAATCCAGTTAGTAAGACGGGCCTTTGGAAAAAATTCAGCAGACAAGCAAAAACTAAATACTATAATAAAAACTGTACTATAGTAATATTACCTAAAGGCGAACTATAGTTTAGTTCTAAAATCAAGCGATATGAAAAAGACACGATTCTCGTTTATACCAAACGCTGTCATTTTGATCGTTGCTTTGGAAAGTGATAGCTGTAGCAGCTCTAGCTGTTGCAGTCGCTGTTGCAATCATTGTGTTTTCTATGCCGATGCAGACTAACTCTGACACACCTAACGTTAAATTCACAGAATTTACGCCCGATAGAAGAGACATAAGTGTTGGAGAGTCTGTTAAAATTTTATTCAATGTACAGAATCTGGAGATGCGGCCAATCACTGACGCACAAGTAGTCATTGTCATTGAACCTTCCGGCTATCAATCATACTTGACAATACAAAACCAGACAGTCCATCTTCCAGACTTGCATAGCAAGGACGCCCGCACAGGCCAAATGGAGGTTGTAATAAGTGCCGCCGGTGCACCAGCAAAGGAAGCCGTTTACACAGTAAAGGGAATATTGTTTATCGAGGGCAACATGTCAGATGTCCGAGAATTTGAACTTAGGATAAGGCAGCAGCAGTGATCAAAGTACGAAATATTCTGCTTCTGGATGGTGTGCTATTATTGCCGCAGTCGACTGATCAGGCACTATTTGACCTGATTCGGTCAGTGTCATGCCAGATTTTTCAGGCTCTAATATCTGCCAGACAAGATGGTGTTGAGAAATATCAGGACAGCTTGGGTATCCCCAGCTGTAACGAAGGCCACGGTTTTGTCCTATTTTTAGTTCATCTCGAATTTTTGCGTTGATCAATTCCGCCATCGCCTCCGCTGTTTCAACTGCAAGGCCGTGCAAATAGTAGGCATCAGCATATCTGTCTTGCTTGTTCCACTGGTCGATTATTTCTGTGACCTTGTTGCCGACAGTTACCGCTTGGAACGCAACGATATCATCCTTGCCGAAATAATCTGCAAGGCAAAGATGCTTTTCTTTTGAAGAACGTGGAAATTCAAACATGACCTGCTTGCCGTCTGACAGGTCAATTGCCACTCTGCCACTACCTCCTTGTCCAAGTGTCAAATTGTGGCACTTGTAGAATCCATATACTGCGCAGGGTTCAAACAATTCTTCGCTTAGCACTCGATCCGTCCAGCTTCTGAACAACTTTTCAGGGTCCTGATCACTTGCCCCTTTACCTCTCATTCCCCACTGCAATACAAACAGCGATTTTTTGTTAATGTATCTCCACACTTTGTTTAAGTCAATTTGAAACGGCTCCAGCCTGGTAGGCCGGTTAATATGAGCAGGTATTGGAGGCTCTACAGGCTTGATGCCGCTGTGAGGAATCTGGGATTGCTCAACTTCCATGGCAGGCGGGTGCCGTTCATCCCATTTTTCTAATTTTCGCTGCCACTCACTGACAAACTGCTCGCGATCAGGAGACATGAGTCTGTTCATCACTTTTAGACCATCAAATGCTGTCTTGCAGTAGAATACCCCTGGGGAGTAAATGCCATCCTCCTTTGCAATCCTGTTGATGTAGTTACTGTTAATTGCCGCCCCCCCACAAAGCACTGGCATATTCATACCATTCTGCCGTGCGTGCTCGACAAAGTATTGCATCTGCTTTGATGTAGATACAAGTAGTGCCGATAACCCTACTGCATCTGCATTGACTTCACTAATCTTTTCAAGAATTTTCTGCAGTGGCACTTGCTTGCCAAGGTCGTAGACTGTATAGCCGTTATTAACGAGGATTGTTTTTACCAAGTTCTTACCAATATCATGCACATCTCCATAGACTGTGCATATTACAAGCTTACCCTTGCTCACTCCCTCTTGCTTGATCAGGTATTTCTCCAGTTCTGCAACAGCTGCTTTCATGCATTCGGCAGACTTCAACACAAAGGGCAGGATCAGCTCGCCGGCACCAAACTTATCACCCACCTCTTTCATTGCCGGAAGCAGCACTTCATTGAGCGTCTCTACTGCCGCTTCGTGAGCTGCCTCTTTTGATGAGGCTCTCAGCACAAGCTGTCCACCACCGTCCTTGGTATCCTTGCCGCCCTTGAGACGGTCAGCTATTGCCTGCACTACGTCATCCTCTATTCCCTCTTTGAGTCTGTTGACAATTCTGAAGTGGCAGCGTTTGGATGCTTCCCAGCTTGGATCTACCTCTACCCTCTTGACCGGGCCCCCTCCCGTTACTACCTTAGCACCTTCAAAGTATGTTATCAGATCTGCAAGAGCATTTGGATGCCTGTTGAAAATCAGATCTTCTGCCAGCTTTTTCTGCTGCTCGTCGATCTCTGGATATGGAATGATGTCGCGTGCATTGATAATGACAGCATCAAGCCCGGCCTGCAGCGCGTGATACAAAAATATTGAATTAATTATTTTTCTTGCATTTGGCGAAACGCCAAAGCTCACATTGCTCAAGCCTAATACAGTAAAACACTCGGGAAATTTCTTCTTAACAAGTCGAATGCCATCCAAGGTATTTTTGGCTGCATCAGCAAGTTCAGGATCTCCAGTCACAATTGTGAATGTAAGTACATCGAATATGAATTGCCAAGGTTTTAGACCATATTGCTTCGTACCGATTTCATAGATGAGCTCTGCGACTTCGAGTTTTTCTTGAGGTGTCTTTGCCATCCCCTTTGGACCTATACATAGAGCTATAGCCGGCACACCGTATTTGACCATCAGCGGTGCGAGTTGATGAAATCTGTCACCACTCCCTTCCAAGTTTATTGAATTGATTATGGGTCTGCCGGGAATCTGCCTGATTGCAGCTTCGATCACTTTTGGATCTGTTGAATCAATAACCAGTGGTGCTTCTATCTCCAGGCTGAGCCTCTTGACCAGCTTGACCATGAACTCCTTCTCATCAGATCTCTCAGTGGTTGCAATACACACATCAAGGCAGTGTGCTCCATCCTCTGCTTGATTTCTTGCGAGGTCAGTCAGCCCGTCAAAATTGTTTGCAAGCACTAGCTCCTTGGCTTTCCTAGACCCTTGAGTATTGATGCGCTCCCCAATTATCATGGGGCGTGGGTCCTGCCTTAAGTCTACTGCCTTTAGAGATGAGCTTATACTTGGAACCAAACTGACTCTTTACTTATTATTTAGCCATTATATTTGCTATTCACACACAGAAAAGTAAGATCTATATCGAAAATTCCTTCTTACCTGTTTTATAATAAAAATCCAAGTAAGAACCATGGCGACGATTCAACAGTTCAAATTAAGGAGTAGTAGCTCTAGCGGCTTCATAGACAAGGTGTACACTATTATAAGGAACAAAAGTGGCAAGGTCACAAGCAAGGATCTTGACGAGATGATCGGTAACAAACAGTATGTCAGACTTGCAATCACCCGCTTGACAGTCCAAGGTAGGATCAAAAGGGTCAGAGGCTTTGGGAAGTTGGGAATTGAATATTTCTATAAAGACATTGACCGTCATCCGCAAAGAACTAGTCGGATCAAACAAAGTACTATTACTTCTTATCGCTAGCCTCTAGAACTCTTCTTAACTCTGCAATATGCTGAGGGTTAGTTCCACAGCATCCCCCTATCATTCTCACATGATCGTATTTGTTAACAAAATCTTCAAGCGCTTGTGATATTTCTTTTGGTGTCATCCTATATATTGCACGGCCGCCTTCGTTCTGGGGCATGCCAGCATTTGGCATAACCAGTATTGGCAGATCTTGCTCACTTAACCATCTTACGTTTGGAGTCATTTCATGTGGGCCTGTGGAACAATTGAGCCCGAATGCATCGATGTTCATGTTGCTCACAGTGGTGTAAGCTGCTTGAATGGTGGTTCCGAGCAGCATTTTGCCGTACTGATCTAATGTAACATTGGCGATTATCGACACTTTTTTGGCTACTTTTTCCATCGCCATATGGCATGCCTCGATTGCCAGTTTGACCTCTAGTATGTCCTGACTTGTCTCTATCAACAGCGCGTCGACTCCTCCAAGAATGAGCCCTTCAGCCTGTAGCATAAACGCCTGTTGTATCTCATCAAGAGGCGTTTCTCCAAGCGCAGGGTCATTTGAGCTTGGTAGATATCCACTAGGGCCCATAGAGCCGATTATATATCGCTGTTTGTCCTTGAATTCATTGCAGACTTCTCTTGCAAGCTCTGCCGCTTTCTTGTTAAATTCAATTGTCTTGTCGCCGTATCCATACTCGGCAAGCTTGAACCTATTGGAGCCAAATGTGTTAGTCTCGATGCAATCGGCTCCTGCCTGGAGGTAGGTTCGATGAATCTGCTTTATCCACTCTGGTCGCGACAAATTGAGACCATCGTTGAATCCATCTTTGCCATCTGGAAAATCCTCTGTTTTGGGATTGAGGCGCTGTATCTCAGTTCCCATAGCACCATCGAATAGCAATACCCTTTTTTTTGTTGCCTCAATGAATGACTCTCGCAAGTGCTGTAAACCTTTCTAGCATTCAATAGAGTTTAAAACCTTTGTGAATTGTTGCGGCTCATAGATTTTGACTACAGAGAATCTAGGAAAAAAGAAACGGTAAGAGTACCGACATATGAATATTCACGAAAAGAAAATCACAATCTAGATGCCACATCCATTATTTTGATCTATCAGGGGGTGACGCGAGATATCGTGCGTGGAAAAGGCACAGTGTCCTTGATATCTCCAGCGTTTGTTATCCACCGCATTAAGCGCTCAATGCCAAGCCCAAAGCCGCCATGAGGCACAGAGCCATAATTTCTTAGGTCAAGGTACCAATCATAGGCCGCAGGATTGAGCCCCTCTTTCTTGATGCGCTGAGTGATTGAAACAATATTGTCTTCCCTTAGACCACCACTTGTTATTTCGCCAAAGCCCCGAGGTGCTAGCATATCTACCGCCAGCCCACTGCCTCTATAGTCTGGGTTTTCCTTTACATAAAAGGGCTTGATTGCAAGGGGATATCCTACCACAAATATCGGCTTGGCTACATTTTTAGTCAGCTCGCGTTCAGAATCAATATTTAGGTCATCGCCAAACTGTATTTCTCGCTTGCTGCCGTCTTCTTGAGTAATCATTAACCCTTTTGACTTGATGATTTCAATTGCCTTTTCGTAAGACAGCCGCTCAAATGGCGGCTCGATCTTTTTCAGTTCAACTATATCACGTCTTAGGTACATTAGTTCCTCAGCCCTCTCCCTGATTGTGTTCTGGATCACGTATGAAACAAGCTGTTCCTGCACTTTCATGAGGTCTTCAAGCGTGACCCATGGTGCCTCAGCCTCGAGGTGAGAAAACTCTGCCAGATGCCTTACAGTTCGGGATCTTTCTGCACGAAATGAAGGCGTAAGGGCCCATACAGGTCCGAGTGCAAAAATCATCGCTTCCAAATACAACTGAGCGCTCTGCGACAGGTAAGCTTCTTCGTCGAAATATCTCAGCTTGAAAAGTGTCGAGCCCCCTTCCACTGCGCCTTTGACAATAATCGGTGCAGTCACTTCCATCCAGCTGCTTTCCATGAACCAACGCCGGCTATAGTCAAGTACAGTTGCCCTTATTTTCGCCATTGCGACCATCTTGCGCATACGCATTGCCAGATGCCGCTTGTCAAGCAACAATTCTTCGCTCTGATACTCACCTATAGGATAATCAGTGCCTGCAATATTGTATATCTTGAGATTCTTTCCCTTTATCTCGTATCCTCCCTCTGGAGCCCTTGCATCTTGGCTTACAATGCCTGTCACTTCTATTGAAGATTCTATAGTAAGGCTGGCTGCCTTTTCGACAGGGAAGACGCATTGGATCACGCCCCCCCTGTCGTCGCGCACAAGCACAAACGCATTCTCTTTTTGCTTTCTTAGCCGGTATACCCAGCCCCTGATCATAACTTCCTTGCCTACATAGTTTGACGATTTGACCTCACTTGTCCTGACGGACATTGAGATTTAGGTTTCTCATCTAATTCTTAAGTTTATCACTAAAAAGCAGTGAGGTAGTAAAATATGCACATCTGACCTACCTTGTTTTTTTCCCGTAATCTATTGTACGCAATGAGCATAAATGTGAGAAAGAAATGTTGAATACCATGCCAGAAAAAATGCAGGCAATGGTTCTCACAAAGCTTGCGCCAATAGAGACCCGCCCCCTCAAGCTTATGTCAATTGAGAAGCCAACAATGAAGGGAAGGACTGGACTTTTCCTCGAAATAGAGGCGTGCGGCGTATGCCGGTCAAACCTGCACCTTATCGAAGGCGACTGGAAAAAGTATGGCGCGCCTTCAAGCCTGCCAGTGATACCGGGCCACGAAGTCGTTGGCATTGTTAAAAAGATAGGAGATGGCGTGAAAAAGGTCAAAGTAGGCGACAGGGTTGGCATCCAGCCGCTTTTTAGCTCATGCCTGCAGTGCGAGTATTGTATGTCAAGGCGGGAGAACTTGTGCGAGAGCGCTGAGATAACTGGCGAGACTGTGCAAGGAGGCTATGCCGAATACATATCTGCGGTGGAAGAGTTTGTGACTCCGATCCCAGACAACTTTGACTCGGCACATGCTGCTCCACTTTTCTGCCCGGGCATAACTGCATACAAGGCAGTCAAGGCAAGCGAGCCTGCGGCTGGCAAGACAGTTGGCATCTTTGGAATAGGCGGCGTCGGCCACTTAGCGATCCAGATAGCCAAGATTTATGGTGCAAGGGTCGTAGCCGCATCAAGAACGAGAAAACATATCAACTTGTCAAAAAAGCTGGGTGCAGACAATGCCGTTGTCTACCAACATCCGGATGAGCATTTCTTGAAGGACCTGACAGACGAGGAGGGTCTGCTTGACAGTGCAATTGTCTTTGCACCATCTGACAAGGTGATAGACGCTGCCATTAGGTCAATCAAGAAAGGAGGCATTGTTGTTCTAGGCGTTCGTGGTAATGTGATTAACTTTCCAACATTTGAAGAAAAAATAGTAAAGGGTAGCGTTATTGGCACTAGAAAAGACATGGCTGATTTAGTCAAGATGGCAAGTATTCAGGGCTTGCAAGTCATCATAGAAACATACAAGCTTACAGAGGCTAATGAAGTGCTACATAAGCTCAAAAAGTCTGAAGTAGAGGCTCGTGCAGTGCTCATCCCATAGATATTGCATATATATTTAAAGGTGGCGAGACGCCAGCCCTCTTTGCACCGGAGGGTGCCTGAAGGAATGACGATGGTGGTTCCATGATAGCAGGTCTTGCCTAAGAAATTACAACCCTATTGATTTTGGTTGTTGCCCTAACAGAGGGAGCCCGAATTATTAACAACGTAGTTAGTAGCATGGACAAAGAGTATACGCTTGAGGTAAACTTCTATAGTGTTATTGTCTCTGCTGTTTCAGCTGCCAAGCCTTCTACATGCTGTTGGAAGTGATCTTGTTGTAGAGCGACAATCTTATTGTTCCTTATATATCACTTGTTCTAACCACAGCATTGTTGCCCAATGCTCTCTTACTCTCCGTCGGAGCTCCGGGTAATTCCTCAAAGCCCAATAGTATGCTTTCTTTGCTAGCTCGTCAGCTTCCCTATTTTCATCGCGCTTTATCCATTCAAACCTCATACTATCGGGGGCAAACCTTGACCGTATCATAATAGCTCTATCATACATTGGACCCATTCTTGCAGCCCTTGGACTGTAATCTCTACTCTTCAGTTTTCTCATTATCAATTGACAATCTCCTCTCACCAGAATTTCATAGTCATAATTATCATTAGCGTAGTCGTTTTCTACCAGCCATTCCATAGCCTTTATTGCACTACCATATTCAGCTGCATTACTATTAGATTCAGGAGAAAAAGGTCTAACTGAATTAACTAAGCCATACCCTCTATACAATACCGTAGCCTTTTCGTTTTTCACTACAAAACCATAGCAGGCTATACCAGAAGGATTTGCTGGTTCACACAAACCATCAAAATTAATAAACACCTTTTTCTTTGTTGTAATTATTCAATCCTCTCCTTAAAAGCTCCTCTCTCTCTTAATTCTCCATACTCATGATGTATTTCATATACTCATTTAAATACAGACTTGAAAAAGCGGATCTGTTGTGGGGTAATGTCAGCTGAATAGTAATGGTAGAATTATTGGTGACAAGAGTTTAGGGCACATTTTTCAAGCTTTAGTTATTATGAAATAACACACTTTCAACTAACCGTAAATTCTCGAGTTTGCAAAGTTGACCAAAATGGTCAGTATCTCTAAGTATATGTACTATCTACCTCTTTTTCTCTTCTGTCTTGTATCGTAAATTACGGTGTCTCCAATCTTCCGATAAACCAGTATGCCCTGCAGCTCTTTGCCGCAACCGCAGGTAAGCACCTTAATGTCATGTATATTTCGGTAACCGCAATTACTGCAATGAAATGAAAAAAGTTCTATGATCTTTCCTTCTTTCCTTTCGCGAAAGTCATTTCCAATATCTCTTTTTAGCTTATCATAAACATCGTCTATATGTGACAGAGTGTATCAAACATAAAATTGTAGCCTAGATCCTTTAACGCTTTTGCCTCTATCCACACCAAGAATCACTTATTACATTGTTTCGATAGCCTCATGTACGACGTTGGCTAGGTAAGACCTTGCCCAGCCAACTATTTTATCTAGCAGATCCTAACAGAAAAAGGATGGGGACCTATAGGTGACAATCTAGCAATATAATGGGCGGGAATGAAATAAGGGAACTTTCTCATGCATCCTTTAAATCTATGGTATTCTCACCCTGCTTGATGAAAACTATCCTTACAGCAGCAGCAGCAGTCGTTGCGACTTTTGCAATCTTTGGCGGGACATTTGGCGTGGCGGCGCCGGCACTGGCACAGACCAATACCACAGACACTGAAACCTCTGGCATGTCAATGGACATGGGAGGCGACATGATGGCTATGATGCGTGAAATGAGCGCCAACCACAAGTGGGGCATGATTTCTAGCTTTTCAAATGATGAGCAGGGGCAACCAGCGTGGATTATTTCGGGCAACTGGATGATGGAGATGGCTTCGCAGAACGATACTGCCACAGCTAACACGACTGGTGGCATCAGCAACATCGCAGGCTTCGATGCAACACTTCATATGGTGATGTTCAATGGCTCGGCTATGCATAATCACGAGATATCCAACTTCACACAGACGGGAGACGCGACATTTAATGGTGACACCAACTCAACTACAATAACAGGCACAGCTACTATTACAATGCGCGATGGTCCAGTTCAAGGTGTGCAAACGACAATAGAGATAGCACAAGACAAAGTGATAGCCATAACACCTGACCCAGCTGCACTTGAAAACCACTTTGGAGATACACCAATCTATGGAATAGTGATCTCTCCAGAAATGATAGAAGAGATGATGATGGGGTATGGTGACAGGGGTGGCATGAAGCAGGGACCCATGGATGGCATGATGATGAATAGCAGCAGCGGGATGTAGACAAGAGAATACACATAGGAACTAATGTTTGAATAAATGTGGAAGCAATTCCACTCTCATTTTTTTGATTATTGGAGGCCTTCTATTATGAATCATTAATCACAAGCTATTTTTGTCCTAGGTTTTATCGTCATTATAGTTGCTAACCTATCTATCCATGACCTTATATTTTGCGACTTCTATGGCAGCCTCTGCTTATCTTGCATTTATAACCAACTGAAGGGATGACTTGCTCTGGCTCGTTTGTCGGAGGTTTATTGCGAAGATATCGTTGACGAATATACTTTGGCTCAAATGAAAGAAAATTCATGAGATTAATGGAAAAAGCTTGTAATAGGCGCAGTTTCATACAAAGGAAGTCATCCCAAAATATGTATAAAAAGGAAATGTTGAATGCAGTCCTCCAGAAATTTTTTACTGACCATGCACCACATATTTGATTGCTTTTGCCACTGTTAGCGACGATACTCCAGCTGCAGCTATTACGAATGATACAGTGCCTAATGGCAGCATTTCATTCAGCGCGACCAGTGTAATTGCTAGAACTGCCGCAGCCGAGCCGAAAATAGTTGCTAACAACTTGCTGTCGACCTTTCTACTTTTGCTTGCAACATATCCTATGGGTCCAAGATAAACAGCGCCTATAAGCACGCTTGATATTGCTCCTGCCAAAATTGCACCAGCCTCGCCACCTCCTACTGCTGTATAAGCGCGCTCTGCGGCCATCAATATTCCAAATAGCGGATACAACGCTACCTTGACGGTTGCCTGTAGCCAGGGCTGCTCTCTCTCATATTCTGCAACCTGAGGACTGAACGAATAATAGACAGTGTTGAAGACCTTCATGAACGCGGTACCAGATGCTGTTGACAAGATGTAGTGGTCGCGGAAGTGGCGCAAGTATTGCACTTGAGGTGTCAACTCAGAGCCAAACGCAGCTGTTGCAATGAGACATTGGGATTGAGTTGGCTGAGACTGTGGATTTGGATTGCCGGTTCCCTGTTGCACTATTAAGTCTATCCTACTGCTTTCGCCCTGACTGTTGATGTTGTTTGCAGCCAGCGTGACCGTTCCTGCCTTTGAGAAGGTGTAATCATAGGAATAGGTGCCAAAGTCAGACGACATGTGGTTGCTGTGAATCTCATTTCCATCTTGTATCAAGACAAGATCAAACGACGATCCCCTGATGAGGTCGCCCGTAGTGGGATCTTGGATGTTCATGACAAACGTTGTTGGAATACCTGTTTCAATTATGTCCGGGCCCCAAGACAGCTGGAAGAGGAACTTTTCGCCTGGCAGAGACAGTATGTCAAGTGGGAATTTCGGCTTCTCTGCTGGCGCAAGCGTAAACACTGCAATTTCGCTGTCACTTATTTTCTCGGCAAAGCGGTGCAGCATGGCGTTGTTGACTACAAAATGTACGATGCGGTTCTGCTCAGAGGTGTAGTCGTCAATAACCACTGCTTGCGCCTCAAGCTCTCTACCATTTAACGTCCCACGATAGCTGTTCGTCTGCAACTCTTCAATAGTCTTTGGGAACTGAACTTCCAAATGGAGCACAGGCACTTGATCTACGTAAGTGTGTTCCCACGTAAACGGCATTTCAAACTTGATCGTCTTGTTAGAATAGTTGAAATTACTAATCTCATCATAGTACGTCTTGACCACCATTTGTTTCTCACCCTGCGGCGTTTGCACACCAAACATGTATGACGTGCCAATGCTGACAAAGAGATCAAACTTTTGGTCGGACACTGCTGCAAGTCCAGGGCTGTTCTTCTCAATAACCACTGTAATGTGGTACAGTCCTCCTGCTGTAAGGATCCTGCTGCGCAATTCAACCGGGTTGCTCTGGCTCACTTCTATCTGCTCACTTGGCTTAGCTTGGCCGTTTACTTCCCAGCCTTGTATATCCCTGTCTGGGATCAGGTTCGCCTTGGCAACACCGTCAGATGATCTGAATCGCTGGTCAAGCAGAATTTCGTTTTTCAGTTCAACAACTATTCTGAAGTCAATACCAGGAATCGAAGAATTACTGGTTGGGTCGTCAAGTGCTCTTACTATAAAGGTGGGCTCACTGCTGGGAACCTGATCGAGAAATGTGGGATTTATGGATGCTTCTACTAAAACCTCTTTATCAGAAATGGTAATGGGAAGCGATATATCAGTTCCAAGGCCGTGGCCATATGCAATAGGGAGAGATGAAATAAGAATAACAAGCAGTAGAGTCAGCGAAGCAGAATATCGCTTAAGAATGCGGTACATGGTTGGTGCATATATCAGTTGAGATTTATGAGTATATAAAGCACTAAAACGACTCAAATGTGAATGGAAAAAATGGACATTTCTTATATTTTGGATCCTCGGCATGAAAAGCTGTTTACTATAGTCTCAATGCTCCAATTCAGGGTTTCACAAAAACTTTGAACCCTATACTAGACTATTCGGCGATGTATTTTGAGCTTTTTGGCTATTGTGGAAGGAGCATACACGTCGCTCCTCGTGAATTCTTGTGGTTTTTGTCCCTAATCCTATAGAGATGGACTCCAGGGGTACTTTTACGTATGTAGAAACCAAGCCCTGGAGAATCCCTAAATTAGTAGCAAACTCTGCAAGAAGCCCTCTAGTAATGATTCAATATCAATGCACATATATCGGTAACACATAGTGCCACAACGCTTTGGTTCACTATAACTTTACACAACTATTCATTGCCTGTTTCATTAGTTGGAAATGACCAGCGGTTTCCATTTTCTTTATTAGGGTTTATTCGTTTGTTTTCCCACATTTGTGTATATGTTCCAAATTAATGAAGTATAACCAAACAGTCTCGAATTGGTAGAATAAGGTTCTGGCTTAATATTTCATAGTGCTTTCTATGCTTGTAATTCTCATAAAATCATAAAAAAGTAAACAATCTAAAGCAGACTGTGTTAGCATCTAAAAGCGGGTTACTACTCCCCTTCTCCCCGAAGACCCACGTAATCCCTCTGTTGCCGCTAACACAGTCTTCTTAAGTAAACTGAAGAATGTGATACTTATGCATTATTGCACTTCAGCAATGTTATTTCGTATTCTTCGTTTGAAATAATGTTATCTAGCATAATAACGACTCCCCCGAGTGTGGTTTTTATCACATTTTTCTTTTTAGATAATTTACGACAAGTCTTGTAAATATTCTTGCTGCCATCAGTGGATATATTTTGCTTGGTAGAGCAAATGCATTAAATAGCCTTTCATCCTTACGATATTCGCTAGTCATGAAATGCGCATGCTGTGGCGGGGACATGCTACCTGAAAAGGATATTGGCAACTCGCTAGTATACAAATGTGGAGAATGCGGATTAACCGACAGCAGAGTAAAGAAGAATCAGGGGAAAATAGTTGATATTGACTGAGATAGTCAATCATAAAATAGTCTAGTCTTTCTAATATATATCAAGAAATAATGAGTCTACTCCATTGTAGTAGTAGAAAAATTCTATCAGGCACTAATATCTCTATTCGTAGTAAAACTAACAGTCATTATCAAAGTTTGAAGTATTGAATATCTGGAATCGTTAAACGTTCCTAAATAATAGGTGCGTTATGATCAGAGATTGCATGCTGTTGACTGAAACACAATCTTTACGATTTCCAATAACTAGATTTCGATGTTGAAAATATTGTATATATATAAATACTGTATGTAGTAGGCTACAAAAGAAGATTACGGCTATATCATTAGACCACATGAGAAAAAAATTTAACAGATAACATCATTACACATAACGACATATAGCTCATTTACATTTTGTGAAAATAAAAATACATAGCTCCAACAGACACTGCTCTGGAAAGGAGCTTAGTAAAAATAGTATCAAGTAAATAGCAGAAATGATTCATTGAATTCTAGCAAAGAGTTTTTTGAAACTATTGCCGCACACACGACAATATTGAATATCAACAAGTCAATGAATTCTACCAATAGAGAAACCTGCACTCCTTTGCTTTTCTAGACTGTTGCACAGGTCCAACATATCAACGAATATTGTTCATCATTATCATGCCAACTGAAATTTATTAGCTTTCTATTACACTTTGAACATCTATTTCGATTCCTTGTGCGACTGTTATGGGTTCTGACTCTAAGTTTCTTACCACAGCAAAAACAGTGAGTTTTCTCATCAGAACGGAAGAAAATAGCGCATTTTGGACAGTATTTCATACCCTTATCATAAAGGCTGCCATTATGTGCTCGAACAGCCACTCTTTCACACAGATTTCTACAGGGAGCCATTTTAGAGGGTCTGCCAAGCTCGCGGTGATGATTGATAAAAGGCAGCCAGCACTACACAGAGAGGGGGGGGCGGTGGGGTCAGTGGGTATATGCCGAATCTTTACCATACTGAGTCCTTCTAGATCGTTGGTAATATCGCTCGACAAGAGATACATGGACATAGATATGGAACAGGTTAAAGCATCCCCATTGTTTGACATCGAGTACGGTGTAAATATATGGAAAAACTTCCGATTAGCATAGCTAAATGAAGACAGTAAGACCAGAATACAAAATGTTCTACCAAGTGAGAGCATAATAACAATAATTGAATAGAAAAGGAAAACAAGAGAGAGAAAAAGAATATAGGATATGATAAAACAGGCTACCTTAGAATAAGTTCAGGTCAAGTCGGCCCTAGCCCAGGCAGCAGCCGTCGCCTAATAGAGTGAAGATCCTCTGAATCATGATACCTTTCTGAGTGATTACAGTAGTGTGTGTCTCATTGTATTACTGGGTGTTTGGCTGAGCTAAGAAGAGTCATTTACTATTATATGATTGAAGAGAAGGAAGACCGAAAGAATATTCTTGATTTTCATGAGTTGACTATAATATTGTCACTATTACTCAATCTCTTCCTATACGGTTCATTTTCTGTATTGTAGAAGTTCTTTTCAGCGATACCTTGATCGTTTACCTCGGTCACTTCTATTGTTCCTGAATATGCAATTTCTACAAGATTGTCTGTTGCCGAACCTCCTTCTGCTATCAAGGCATTATCAAAATCCCGGTCCACTATTACTATACTGGAATTTAGCGTCAAAATATATTCGCTTGACGTTATGTTGGAAAACAAGATATTCTCTAAAATATTACCATAACTTCTTGTTGCATTAATACCGTTAGCAGAGCCTAATATAGTATTATTATAGGCCAAATTGTTCTCTGTCAAGCCATCATCTGGCTCTGAGGGATTAAACAGAAGTATTCCTTCTGAGGTTACTGCTTCAATTGTGTTGTCGTAGATCTGGTTATTTGATGATTCTGACACTATTATCCCACTAGTTGCATTATAAATTTGATTATTCCTTGCAACCGAATCAGACATGTTTCTTGAGAAGAATATGCCTGCCCTTATGTTGTTTTCTACTTTGTTTCCCTCAATGAGAATATTATAGCAATTAACTGAGCAGATTATCCCTATTGAATTGTGATGAATCCAATTATTTGTAATATTTATGTCATGAGTTCCACTATGGGGATCGACAGCGTAGTTCAAGTTATGATGAAATTCGTTTCCATCAATTGTGATGTTGTACGCGCCTGTAGAATAAAATGCTCTCCACATATGATGAAATTTGCTGTCTCTTATCTCCATGTCATGAGAAGGTCCATATCCAAAGCGAGAAGCTCCCTCTCCAAAAAGATCAAATCCTCTTCGTCCTAGTTCATTATATCCAAGGTATGCAAATTCTGAATTTATTATTTGAGTACCTTCGCTTGCATCAAACTGGATGTACCCACGGCTAACAGAACCAATCATATCTTGTTGAATAACGTCGTTAGTAGAAGCATCCCAAGATGTTATTTTTACACCATCTACCAGTATTCTTCCATGAACTATTATCCCATTTGCACCACCAATCTTCAAGTATTGTAGATTACCATCCTCATTTGAAGAAGTCATTTCAAAGGTAACGCCATCAGCTACTCGCAAGTTAGCTTTTAGAAGATATTCACCGTCTTCTTCAAGCTTTTCAATCACGGATTGATCATTTATGGTATTAATAACATCTCCAAAAGATGCACGGTCGCAGTCTATAGTAATGGTATTTTCTACTGCCTCATAGTCTATACATTCTGCCCCTTGTTCATCAGCAAAGAAGGGTAGTTGTTGATATGATATGCCAGGGAGAGAGAAAAAGAGAACCGTAACTGCTGCGGTGGCATAAAATGATTTAGGAATAATCACCATGATATTGCTTCTTTTTATTGTGCGTATAAGATTTATAAATTTAAACGACTCTATTCTTTTTAACATAAGAAGAAATTAGAGTGCTTTTAAAGAATATTGTATCAAGCTTATTTGCATTCTTCTT
>Ga0307410_10000245_pt1 | contig 20521 bp, 14 predicted proteins | sample 322Ometagenome_3_FD_203707 | JGI IMG/M metagenome (GOLD analysis project Ga0307410, IMG submission 203707) | Maize rhizosphere microbial communities from greenhouse at UC Davis, California, United States - 322HYB-O-3 | ecosystem: Host-associated > Plants > Roots > Rhizosphere > Soil | place... | reverse complement strand
CCATTGCGACGGTGGCGCGCACTGGGCGGTAGGCGTCGAAGATCTTGAGGGTCAGTCCGTCGGCCCCGAGCCGTCGCTGTGCGCGGGCCAGGGCGTACGCAGCCTCGCGCCGCAACAGCGCGCGGTTCGCCTGATACCCGGGGAGCGGGGCGCCCATGAAGTTGTTGGCCGTGGCGTAGCGCAGCTCGACAAGGACGGTGGAGTCCACGCGCGCAACGTCCACGAGCAACCGCTCGGCAACGTCGTCGGACGCTACCGGCAGGTCCGCCGTGTTGACCGGCGGCGCCGCGGGCCCTGGCGCGGCGCTCGGCCGCGAAGTGTGCGTGCAGCCGCCCAACGTGGCCGCCGCGGCGAGAACGAGCAGGAGGCGCATGCGCGCTAAACTACCCCGCAGCCCGAGCCCCCGCGGCTGCTCGTCACTCGCTCTGATGCACGCTCGTCCGCGGCCCGCTCTGCGGTTGCTGTCGCTCTTTCGTGGCCGACCGGCGACGGCAGGTGGGCGGCGAGGAAGTCGGCCACGCGCCACTCGGCGTAGTAGAAGGGGCGCCAGGGGAGGCGGCCGCTGACGAACCCGACGTGGCCGCCGCGCTCGATGAACTCGACGTGCAGCGCCGGGTTGCCGCGGGCGATGGCGCGGACGTCGTCGAGCACGGCGGGCGGAAGGAAGGGGTCGTCGACGGCGCTCAGGAGGAGCGTGGGGACGCGGATGCCGGCGAGAAAACGAATGGCGCTCGAGCGCGTGTAGTAATCCGTGGCGCCGGCGAAGCCGTGGACGGGTCCCGTGACCACGTCGTCGAAATCCCAGAGCGTGTGTGCGGCGGCGATGCGCTCGCGGGCGACGAGGTCGGGAAAGTGCTCGAGCTTCGCAAGGGCCTTGCGACGTAGCGAGCGGAGGAAATGTTGCTCGTACACGCGCGCAAAGCCCTGGGCGATGTGGCGCGATCCGCGCTCCAGGTCGTACGGCACGGAGACCGCGGTCGCGGCGCGCACCTGAGGCGGCAAGTCCTCGCCGCGCTCGCCGAGGAACTTCAATAGCACGTTGCCGCCGAGGGAGTACCCGGCGAGGAGGAGTGGGCTGTCGGGGTACTCAGCGGCCACGCGCTCCAGGACGAGCGCGAGATCGGTGGTCTCGCCGGAGTGATAGAACCGCCGCGTGCGGTTCAGCTCCCCGCCGCAGGTCCGGAAGAGGAGGAGGTCGACTCCCCACCCCCGCCGGTGCGCCTCGGCGAGTATCCCCCGGGCGTAGTGGGACCGCGGCGCGCCCTCGAGCCCGTGCAGGAGAAGGACTCGCGGCCTGCCGGGCGGCGCGTCCAACCGCACGACGTCGACGAAGTCGCCATCGGGCGTGTCCCACCGCTCGCGGCGCGTGGGCACGGGGTCGACTCGCCGGAAGAACTTTCCCCAGAGGGTGCGCAGATGGGGGCTCGGAAGCCACCAGGCCGGGGTGTAGGTGGGCACGAGGAACGAGGAACGAGGAACGAGGGACGAGGAACGAGGGACGAGGGGACGGGGCGAGACTAATTTAGATCTCATACAGGGCCGAGTGGACACCCGGCCGGACTCGTTGCTCCGTCCTTTACTCGGTAGAACTCGTGGAAGTGCAGATCTTCGGCGTGAAGAAGAGCGCCGACACACGCAAAGCGCTGCGATTCTTCGCCGAGCGGCGTGTGAAGACGCATTTCGTCGACCTCGGCGAGCGTGCGGCGTCGCTCGGGGAGTTGAAGCGCTTCGCGCAGAAGTTCGGGGTCGGCGCGCTGATCGACCCGGAGAGCAAGCGGTACCAAGAGCTCGGGCTGCAGCACGCTCGCTACGCCGACGAGCGGTGGCTCGAGCGACTGGTGGAGGAGCCACTCCTGCTGAAAGTTCCGTTGGTACGGCGGCAGCAGCGGCTGACCGTCGGGCTGGCGGAGGCGGAGTGGAGAAGCTGGATAGGGAAGTAGCCTAGTTCTCGATTACTCTTCCCTCGTCCCACGTCCCTCGTCCCTCGCATTTCCCGTGACCCAGATCGCCGTCGCCAACGTCGCCGTCGAGTTCGGCGCCACCACGCTGTTCAAGGACATCACCTTCACCGTCGCCGCCGGCGAGCGGTGGGGCATCATCGGGCGGAACGGCACCGGGAAGACGACGCTGTTCAAGCTCATCACCGGCGCGATGCAGCCCGCCCGCGGGCAGGTGAGCCGGCAGCCGGGCGTGCGCGTCGCGCTGCTCGAGCAGTACCGCGACTTCGGTGCCGCCCGCACGGTGTGGGAGGCGGCCGCCGGCCAGTTCAGCGACCTGCTCGCACTCGAGGCGTCGCTAGCCGAGCAGGCGGCGGCGCTCGGCGAGCATTCCACGGAGGCGGCACTCGAGAAGTACGGGCATGACCTGGAGCGCTTCGAGCGTGAGGGAGGGTACACCTTCGCGCCGCGCGTAGACGCCGTGCTGCACGGCCTCGGCTTCGATCCGGTCGAGGCCCGCACGCGTCCGCTGGAGCGATTGAGCGGAGGCGAGCGCGGGCGGGTCGGCCTGGCGCGGCAGCTCGTGTCGCCGGCCGACGTCCTCCTGCTCGACGAGCCGACGAACCACCTCGACCTCGAGACGACGCAGTGGCTCGAGCAGTACCTGCGCGACACGGGCAAGACGGTGATCCTCATCAGCCACGACCGCGCGTTCCTGGCGGCCGTCGTCGATCACGTGCTGCACTTCGAGGGAGACACGGCCACGGCGTACACGGGCGGCTACGCGAGCTTCATCCAACAGCGCGAGGAGCGGCGGCTCACGCAGCAGCGACAGTTCGAGAAGCACCAGCGGGTGGTGGCGGCGGAGCAGGACTACATCGCCCGCAACATCGCCGGCCAGAACTCGAAGCAAGCAAAGGGTCGGCGCAAGCGGCTGGAGCGGCTTCCCCGGCTCAGCGCGCCGGTCGGCGCCGAAGGGACCATGGCGCTGCGGCTGGATGTCGCGGAGCGCGGCGGCGACCAGGTGGTGGTCGCCAGAGACGCGACGATCGCCGTGCCGGACCCGCACGCCGGCGCCCCGCGCACGCTGATCGAGCATTTCACCGCGCGCCTGACGCGCGGCGAGGTGCTGGGCCTGGTGGGCCCGAACGGGTCGGGCAAGAGTACGCTGCTGCGCGCGCTGGTCGGGGAGCGGCCCGTCGACGGCGGTGAGCTGCAGTTGGGCGGGTCGATCTCGGTCGCGTATTACCGGCAGGACCTCGCCCAGGTGCCGCTCGGCAGGACGCTGTACGAGATCATCAGCGACCTGCGACCGACGTGGGAGCGGCGACTGGTGCAGGGGCACCTCGGGCGCTTCGGCTTCAGCGGCGACGAGGTGCAGCGCCGCGCCGACACGCTGTCGGGCGGCGAGCGGGCGCGCGTGGCGCTGGCGATGATGATGCTGTCGCGCGCGAACCTGTTGATCCTCGACGAGCCCACGAACCACCTGGACGTCGAGAGCATCGAGGCGCTGGAGGACGCGCTGGAGTCGTACGAGGGCACGGTGATGCTGGTGAGTCACGACCGCGCCCTGCTCCGCGCCCTGGCCACGAAGGTCTGGGTGCTGCACAACCGCCGGATCACCGAGTTCGACGGGAGCTTCGCCGAGTGGGAGGTGGCGAGCGAGGAGCGGGCGCACGCCGCGGCGGTGGCGGCGGCCGAGGACGAGCGGCTCCGGCGGGTGAAGGAGCGGCAGAAGACGCAGCGCAAGGAGAGCGCGGCGGACGGGGCACGCCGCGACGCCCGCCGGGCCCAGCGGGCCGTCGAGGAAGCCGAAGTCCGCGTCGCCGAGCTGGAGGAGCGCGTGGCGGTGCTGACGGCGGCGCTCGAAAAGCCGGAACTGTACACCACGCCGGACGGGGTGGCGCGGTCGGCGACGCTCGGTGTCGACCTGGAACAAGCGAAACGCGAGTTGGACGCGGCACTCGAGGCGTGGACGCGGGCGACGGAGGAGGCGGAGCGGGTCACTGCCTAACGGCGCCGCGGGTGCCGCGGCCCAGTCAGGCGGTGACCCGCTCCGCCTCAGCCCCGCATCCCGTCCGCGCCGTCGCTCCGCCGCCGGATCGCCGCCGCGGCCAGTCCCACCGCGCCCACGACCGCGGCGCCCACCAGCACTCGGGCGAGCCGGTCGGGCACCGGCGGCGGGACGGCGACGACGCCGCTCTCGTCGGCCACTGCCGGTCGACCCACGTAGCGGCCGCGCGCCGGCACGGCCCGACGCCGAAAGTCGCGGGCGAGCGCCTCGAGCGCCTGCAACATCTCGGGGCCGTACATCGGCACGCCGTGGCCCGTGGCGGCGACCGTGGGGCGCAGTGCCGCGAGCGCCGCCACCGAGCGGGCGGCGTCCTCCCAGTTCGGCGTGTAGTAGGCGGGCGGCCCGTGCATCTCCGGCCGTTGCGTGAGGACCGCGAGCGCGGACTCCTGCTTCGTGGTGACGAAGGCGTCACCGGCGATCAGCGCCCGATCCCTGTCGCGGAAGAGCGAGACGTGGCCGGCCGTATGACCCGGCGTGTGAATCCACCGCCAACCGGGCATGCCCGGCACCGCGCCGTCGGCCGGGAGGGCCCTGACGCGTGCGCCCAGGTCGATGGGACCGCGGGGGTACAGGCGCGACAGGAATGTCATCGCCCCGCCGCCCACGGTGGGGTCGGGCGGTGGGTAGGACGAGCGGCCGGTGAGGTAGGGCAGCTCGAGCTCGTGAGCGTACACGGGAACGTCCCACCGCTCGGCGAGCGGCTCGAGCGCGCCGACGTGATCGAAGTGCCCGTGGGTGAGCACGATCGCTGCCGGTCGCGCGGCCGGTCCGAAGCGCTCGGCGGCGGCCCGAGCGATGCGATCCGCGGCGCCCTGGAGGCCGGCGTCGACGAGCGTCCAAGAGCGGTCGCCACCCTCGGGCGCGCCCACGAAAAAGAGGTTGACGATGCGATCCCGGAGGTAGGCGACGTCGGGAAGAACGTCCTTCACCGCTCCACGGGCGCGTTCGATCGAAGGGTGTGAGGTTTCCTGTTCCATGGCACCTCTCGTCGCAGCTCAGTGACGTACGCTGGCGGAGCGCCGGCAGCGCGCTGCCGACGGGTTGGCAGCACATGGCCAGCGCTGCGGGGCCAGGCAACGCATCAATCCACGTGCCGCGGGCAGGCAGAGAGTGCCGCCGGGCGTTGTCCGGCGTTGTCCAGCGTTGTCCGGCGCGCCGTCCCGTCCCTAGTCCTCCTGCGCGCGCCGAGCGGCGCCCTGCCAAGGAGTTATGACTCATTCGATGACAAACATCTGTAGAGCCACGAAAGTCTTGGGTATGCACCTTGCACGCATTTCCGGCTCCCGACGCGATCAAGTCAGTTCGACCAGACACAGCCTTGAAGGAGGCAACATGTCCTATCGCTCCCTTGCTTTCGCCGCTCTGATCGTTGGCGCCGCTGCGTGCGCCTCGGGCGGTGGCTCGGCCGACACGGCCGGCGGCAGCACCATGCGCGCCGACACGGCCTCGGGCCGCACGATGTCGGACACGACGATTCGGACCGACACGACGACCACGCCGACGCCGATGCCGACCGACACCATGACCACGCCAACGACCCCGGCGCCGACGCCGACCGACACCACGCCGACGCCGATCCCGCCCGACACGACGAAGCCGCCCGTCAGCCCGCGCTAACCGCTGATCCGGCTCCGTACCTGAACGTCACCGGCTAGGTCTGGGCGAAGCAGCCAAGGCAGGCGGGTAGGTATGACCGGGGGCCGCGTCCATCGACGCGGCCCCCCGTCGTTGTCCTCACAGTCTCGCTCACGCGGCGTAGAGCTCAATCCGTACTGCCTGACGAGTAGCGCCTGACGCGCGGGTTGGCGCCACGTCGAGCGCACTCCTGCTCTACGCGGCCTGCAATGTAGCCGATCCAGTGCGACGGCATGCCGTGGCCTGGATCGAGCGGCGCCATGCCGTAGATCGTGAGCTGGGGTCTCGGCGCTCGGAACGGCGGCTCTCGGCCTTAAGGGCGGCTCTCGGCTCTCGGCGCTCGGCTCTCGGCTGGGGCGGTGAAGGGCAGGATCGGCTCGGCGTCAGGCACGTCCCCCTGCCGTTCCCGCAGTCGCCGAGAGCCGCACTTCTGAGAGCCGAGCGCCGGAGGTCACGCAGCGCGCGGAATCTGCCCCAACGCCACCGCCTGCTGCCGCTCGTCGAACGCGTTCTCGCTCTTGGCGATCACCACCGTGGCCACGCCGTTCCCGATGACGTTCACGATTGCCCGCGCCTCACTCATGAAGCGGTCCACGCCGAGGAGGATCGCGATGCCCTCGACGGGGACGATGCGCATCGCACTGAGCGTCGAGGCGAGGACGATGAAGCCGGAGCCCGTCACACCCGCCGCGCCCTTGGACGTGAGCATGAGGATCGCGAGGATGCTGAGCTGCTGCGAGACGCTCAGGGGTACGTGAAAGACTTGCGCGAGAAAGACGACGGCCATGGACAGGTAGATCGACGTGCCGTCGAGGTTGAACGAGTAGCCGGTGGGCACGACGAGGCCGACGATGGAGCTCGCGCACCCATAGCGCTGAAGCTTATCCATCATCCGGGGGAGCACGGCCTCGGAGGAGGACGTGCCGAGGACGATCAGCAACTCTTCCTTGATGTACTTGAGGAACGCGAGGAGGGAGAACCCGTACCAGCGGGCGATGAGGTTGAGGACGACGAACACGAACAGGAACATTGTCGTGTAGACGCTCAGCATCAGCTTGCCGAGCGGCAGCAGGGTGGCAAGGCCGAAGGTACCGACGGTATACGCCATCGCCCCGAAGGCCCCGACGGGCGCCAGTCGCATGATGAAGCCGATGATCCGGAAGAACACCTTCGTCAGCCGCTCGAACAGGTCGAGGATGGGGCGTCCCGTGTCACCGATCGACGCGAGGGCGATGCCGAAGACGACGGCGACGAAGACGACTTGCAGCACGTCGCCGTCGGCGAAGGCGCTGACGACGTTCGACGGGACCACGTGCGTCAGGAACTCGACGGCGGACAGCGGCTCCGCGGTGGTGTACCGCGACACGTCGCCCCGGGCCATGCGGCTGACGTCGAGCCCGGCGCCGGGTCGGATCACGTTGACGACGACGAGGCCGATGGCGAGGGCGAGCGTCGTGACGAGCTCGAAATAGAGCAGTGCCTTCCCGCCGACGCGCCCGAGCCGACGCATGTCCCCCATGCTGGCGATGCCGAGGACGACGGTCAGAAAGATGATCGGCGCGATGACCATCTTCACCAGCTTCACGAACGTGTCGCCCACGGGCCTCATCGCCTGCGCGGCCGCGGGAGCGACGATGCCGAGGAGGACCCCGAGCGAGATGGCGACGAGGACCTGGAAGGTGAGATTGCCGGCGAGGCGCTTCATGACGGCGGGCGGGGGGAGCGGAAAATCGTGGGGGGGCGGCCGGCGCCGATGAGCGTGGGGGGCGCCGGTCCCACGCGCCGCGGCCCTGCCGCCCCGCTGCGGTGAAGATGCCGCCGGGGCGCCGCGCGTCAACACGGCCGTGCCAAGGAGCCGCGCTGCTGGCGGCCTCTCTCGCCGCCGTGGTCGCGGGCGCGCAATCGCCGCCCATCCATCGCGACAGCGGCGCGACACGAAACGGATCGGCAGGCGTGGGCGCGCCGGCCGACTCACTCTACGCCACCGGCGCCTTGCGCGCGCTCGTCGCCGATGCCGCGGAGAAGAACAAGCTCCCCGCCGACCTCCGCTCGTACCGCGCGCAGGCGGAGACGGAGATCGCGATCCTCTCGCGCCGCGCCGAGGGGACGGAAGGGCCGGTGGTGATCGAGCAGATCGCGAGCGAGGTACGGTGGGCGCGCGACGGCCGCTACGAGCAGCGCGTCCTCGGCTACCGGTCGCAGCAGATCGGGCTGACCATGTCGCTGCTCGGCCTCCTCGACAACGGGTGGGTGACGCCGACGCTCTACGGCAACCGGCTGCGCTTCCACGCGTTGACGGACGACAGGAGCGAGGGGCGGGCGGCGAGGGGCGAGAAGCCGAAGCGCCGGCGCCAGCGAACGGATACGGTCTTTCTCGTCCACCCGCTCGCCGAGGACCGGGACCCGGTGTACCGCTACACCGGCGGCGACACGGTCGTCCTGATCCGGGTGAACGGGCGCAACGTTCCAATCGCGCGCGTCCACGTGGAGCCGCACGGGTGGCCGCGGCGGCGCACGGGCGTGTTCATCGGGGACATCGATCTCGACGCGACGCGGCGGCAGGTGGTGCGCATGCGCGGGCAGTTCGCGGTGATCGGGGGCCGGCGTGGTTGGCGCGACCGCGCGTCGGCGGCGAGCGTGCAGGCCGTTGCGTACGTGGAGTACGTGAACGCCGAGTTCGACGGCCAATTCTGGCTGCCCTCGTTCCAGCGGCTGGAGCTGCAGGCGGCGCTGCCGGCCGCCGGCGACGCGCGGGCGGTAGTGCGATTCGTCTCCCGGCTCCGCGACCACCGAGTCAACGACTCGGCCCTCGTCTTCTCGGCCGGCCTCGCCGTCCCTGCCGGCGACAGCACGCGCGGGGCGGCCGACCCGCGTCGCCGGCGGGCCTTGACGTGGGCGGCACGCGACAGCGTGGAGCGGTACGCCGCCTGGCACGGGGAGCTGGGCGAAGGGACGGCGGAGTTGCACGCCGACGACTTCGACGACGTCGCCCCTGACGTGTGGCGGCCCACGGGCCCGCCACGACTCGACGTCCGGACGGAGCGGAGCTCGGACCTCTTCCACTTCAACCGCGTGGAGGGGGTGTACACGGGGCTCGGCGTGGCGCTCCGCCTGCGCGACGCGGCCCCCGGCGTGACCCTGCGCGCGACGGGCGGGTGGGCGTGGAGCGAACGCGCGGCGCGCGGCCGAGTGCAGGGGGAGTGGCGGCGCGGCCGGTGGCTGCTGGGCGCCCGGGCCGGACGCTCGCTCGACCTGACGAATGATTTCCGCGAGCCGTTCGACTCGGGCTCCACGCTCGCCGCCCTCCTCTTCTCCCTCGACGAGTACGATTACGTGGACCGCCGCACCGCCGCGCTCTCGGCGGCGCGCTTCTTGGGCGGCGCGCGGGACGGCCGACGGCCCCTGTCGGTGCGGATCGAGGGAGGGCTCGGCAGCGACCGCCCCGTGCGGGCGCGCCTCAAGCGGGGGCTGTTCGCCGGCGACTCGGCGTTCCGCGAGAACCGCGGCGCCGACGGGGGGCGCTACCTGCGCGCGGCCGCGACGATCGAGTACCGTCCCGACGTCAACGCCGAGTTCCTGCGCCCCGGCGTGGGCGCGGCACTACGGTACGAGCGCGGTGACGGCGACCTGGAGTGGCAGCGAATGGAGGCCCGGCTCGTGGCACGGCGGAACTGGCGCAGACTGACGTACGCCGCCCGCGCGGACGCGGGCGTGGTGCTCGCCGACGCCCCTCCCCCGCAGCAGCTCTTCGAGCTGGGGCAGAATCAGAACCTGCCCGGGTACGCGTACAAGGAGTTCGCCGGCGACCGGGCGGCGGTGCTCCGCCTGCTGGCGATGTACACCACGCCGTTCTTCTCCTCGCCGATCCGGCTTGGCTCTTGGATGGTGCTGCCGAGCCCCGCCCCGGCGCTGTCGGCGGGCGTGCAGTCAGGGTGGGCGGGGACCTCCGGGGCCGCGGCCCTGGCGTCAGTCGCGCGCCTCGGCGTTCGCCAGGACCCGCAGACCGGGACGACGGTGCCACTGTCACGCCCGAGCGACGGCATCCGCTCGTCGGTCAACGTCGGCGTGCGGTTCTTCGGGGGCGCCCTGTTCATCGGGGCCGCGCGCCCGGTGGATCACCGTGCGGCCTGGCGGCTGTCGCTCAGCTTCGCGCAGCAGCTCTGACGTCGGCGAGCGCCGCCGATGAGCGTAGACGCTCAATGGCAAGAGCGGCCGCGGCCGCTCTTGGCCGTCGCAGTCCAGTGGGGGCCTGCCGGGGGCCGATACGTTGGGTGGGTGCGGGTCGTCTACAGGATGTGCGGGGCCACACCGGGCCCCTGTCCGCGTCCGCCCCGGGGGTACGCCTCCGGGGCGGGCGCGCGCGTCCTACGGCTCCACCGCATGCCACTCTCGGCTCCCACCGCTCAGGCCTCGCTCGCCGCGCGCCGCAATGCCGCGCGGCTCGGCGCACTGCGGGCCACCGGCCTGCTCGACGCGCCGGCCGAGACGGCGTTCGACCGGCTGACGCGGTTGGCCGCGCGCGTGCTGGGTGCGCCCGTCGGGCTCCTCGCCCTGATGGACGAGCGTCGCGACTTCGTGCTGAGCGCCACCGGGCTGCCGGAGCCATACGCGTCGGCGCGCGAGATGGAGGTGACCCCCACGCTGTGTCAGCACACCGTGGCCGGCGGTGAGCCACTGGTGATCGGCGACCTGCGGTCTCATCCCGAGCTCGCGGCGATCCCGGCGGCGCGCCACCTAGGGATAGCGGCGTACGCCGGGATCCCGCTCGTCACCCGCGACGGGCACGCCCTGGGCAGCCTCTGCGTCATGGACTACGCGCCGCGCGTGTGGACGGGCGACGACGTCGAGACGCTCCGCACGCTCGCGGCGGCGGCAGTGGCGGAGATCGAGCTGCGGGGGGAAGCGGCGCGCGCCGACGCGATGCGCGCCGAGGCGGAAGGAGCCATCGAGCGCATCCCCGAGGCGTTCTTCACCGTCGACGGCGAGTGGCGCCTCACCTTCTTGAACCAGAAGGCGGAGGCGTTTTTCGGCCGCCCACGGGAGGCACTCCTCGGCCGCAGTCTCTGGACGGAGTTCCCAGGGGAGCTCGGCCCGAGTTCCGAGCGCGAGTACCGGCGCGCGGTCGCCGAGGCGTGTCCCGTGGCGTTCGAAGTGTACCACTCGCGCTCCGAGACGTGGCTCGAAGTCCACGCCGACCCGACGCCGGCGGGGCTCTCGGTACACTTCCGCGACGTCACGGCGCGGCATCGGACGGAGGAGGCGCTCCGGGCGAGCGAGGCCCGGCATCGGCTCCTGTTCGAGGCGAGCCCACGGCCGATGTGGGTGTACGACGTCCAGACGCTCGGCTTCCTGGCGGTGAACGCGGCCGCGCTGCGCGAGTACGGGTACACGCGCGAGGAGTTCCTCGCGCTGACGCTGCGCGACGTCCGCCCGCCGGAGGACGTGCCCGCGCTCGAGCGGCACGCCGCGACCGTCAGCCCCGGCTACAACCCGGCCGGAACGTGGCGCCACCGTCGCAAGGACGGCACGCTCTTCGACGTCGAGATCACGTCGCACTCCCTCGACTTCGCCGGCCGGCCGGCCCGGCTGGTGCTGGTCACAGACGTGACCGACCGCGCGCGGGCCGAGGCGCAGCGCGAGCACTCGCTCTCGCTGCTCCAGGCCGCGCTCGAGTCCACGGCCGACGGCCTCCTCGTGATCGACCGCGGCGGGCGGATCACCGGGTGGAACCAGCAGTTCGTCGACATGTGGCGCCTTCCGCCGACCCTCCTCGAGGCCGGGAATGGCGCGGCGCTGAGGGACTACGCCCGGAGCCAGCTCCGCGAGTCCGAGGGCTTCGCGGCCAAGATCGAGGAGCTCTACGCGAGCCCCGAGGCGGAGAGCGTGGACGTCCTGCACTTCGTCGACGGGCGAGTCTTCGAGCGGTACTCGCGGCCGCAGCGGGTCGGTGGCGAGATCGTCGGGCGCGTGTGGAGCTTCCGCGACGTCACCGAGCGGCGGCGCTTGGAGGCGGAGCTCAGCCACCAGGCCTTTCACGACCCGCTCACCGGCCTCGCCAACCGGGCGCGGTTCCGCGAGCGCGTCGCGCAGGCGCTCGGCGCGGCGGAGGAGCGCGCCGAGCGCCACCTGTCCGGGATCGCGGTGCTCTTCCTCGACCTCGACGACTTCAAGCGCGTCAACGACAGCTTCGGGCACGCCGAGGGGGACCGCCTCCTCGTGGCCGTGGCCGAGCGGCTCCTCAACGCCACGCGCGGGTGCGACACCGTCGCCCGCCTGGGCGGCGACGAGTTTGCGGTGCTGCTCACCAACGTGCGCGACGGCGAGGGGGCGGTCACGGTGGCCGAGCGCATCATGCGCGCGATGCAGGAGCCGGTCGCGCTCGGCGGCACGCAGGTCGTCGTCGGCGCGAGCATCGGCGTCGCCGCGGCCGCGCACGCCACGACGCCCGACGCCCTGCTCCGCAACGCGGACGTGGCCATGTACAGCGCCAAGATGGGCGGCAAGGGGCGGCACTCCGTGTACGCGCCGGCCATGTACGCCGCGGTGCTCCTCCGCGTGCAACTGGAAGGCGACCTGCGGCGCGCGCTCGAGCGCGCCGAGCTCCAACTGCACTACCAGCCCGTGGTCCGACTGTCGAACGGCGAGCTGCGGGGCGTGGAGGCGCTGGCGCGCTGGGCGCACCCGGACCGCGGGCTCTTGCCGCCGAGCAGCTTCATCCCGCTCGCCGAAGAGACGGGACTGATCGTGCCGCTCGGGCGGTGGGTACTCCGCGAGGCGTGCCGTCAGGGGCGGGTGTGGCAGGAGCAGCTCCGCGAGGCGCGGCGGCAGCAGGGCGCGCAGCCGACCGCCCCGCTCACGATCGCGGTGAACATCTCGGGTCGGCAGCTGCACGAGCCGGGCTTTGCCGACGACGTGCGCCGCGCCCTGGCCGAGTCGCAGGTCGAGCCCAGGACCCTGGTGCTCGAGATCACGGAGAGCGTACTGACGCAGCAGTCGGAGGCGACGCTGGAGACGCTCCGGGTCCTCAAGGCGCTCGGGGTGCGGCTCGCAATCGACGACTTCGGCACCGGATACTCCAGCCTCAGCTACCTGCAGCGCTTCCCGGTGGACGTCCTCAAGGTCGACAAGGCGTTCGTGGAGCCGGTGGGGAGCGAATCGACGGAGCCGGCGCTCGCGCGGGCGGTGATCGCGCTCGGGCGGACGCTCGGCCTAACGACGGTGGCCGAGGGGATCGAGCGCGCCGACCAGATCGGCGAGCTGCGGAAGCTCGGGTGCGAGTTCGGTCAGGGGAACCACTTCGACAAGGCCCTCCCCGCCGAGGAGCTCACCGCGCGCCTCACGCGCTCGATGCGTTGGCAGACGTGAGGCGCCACCACCGCTCCCACGCGCGCCACGCCGCCGGCCCCGAGGCCAGCGCGAGCGCGTCGAGCACGCAGTAGACGCCGGGCACGCCGCTCGGCGGGTTGCCGATGGAGAGCAGCCCGCCCGCGCCCCGCGCGGCCCACGTCCAGCTGCCGACCGCGGTGCCGACCAGCTCCAGGTACGTGGTGAGCAGAAACGCCGCGACGTAGACGAGCGGCGCGCGCCCCGCGACGGCGAACCCGGCGAAGACCAGGAAGAGGAGCAGGCCGAGCGCGTCCGGCCTCGGGGCGACGGCGACGCCCCACAGCGCCCACGCTGCGCCGAGCGCGACACTGAGCCGGACGAGCGCGCGGGCGTGGCGCACCGCCGGCCACGATCGCGCCAGCGCCAGTGCGGCGAGGTAGACCAGCCCGTGACCCGGGGGGACGAAGGCCGGCAGGTTCGTCAGTCGATACTCGTACAGATGCAGCGCCGCGGAGAGCACGTACTCGCCGGCGGTCGCGATGGCGACGGCGGCGGCCACCTGCCAGCGCTCCGCGGCCCGCTCGCCGCGGAGCAGGGCGAACAGGAGAACCCACGTGGCGACGCCGATCGCGCGCTGCATCGGGAGGCCCGCCGTCGCGTCGAGCGCGAGGCCCGCGGCGATCCACACCATCACGACGGCACCGAGCGCGAGGTCGCGCGACGGCGCGGCCGGAGGCGGCGCGGTGGACGACGGCGTCGGTCCGGCGTGAACGATCGCGCTCATGCGCCGGCGCGCGTCAGGCGAACTTCACTCCCCGTACGGGATCCAGACGTTCTTGACGTGCGTGGCCTCGCGCAAGAATTCGCGCCCTTCCGCCTGGCGTGGGTCGAGCCAGTCGCGCTCCTCCCACGTCGCCCACGTGCGTTTCATGTTCGACGCCGACGCCCGCTCGACCGCCGTCGCGCCGTCGTGCGTGCCGACGTACCAGACGGCGTCCACGTCCTCATGCTCGGCGAGCACTTTCGCCAGGGCGTCCTTCGCGCCGGTTACGACGTTCACGACGCCGGCCGGTACGTCCGACGTCTCGAGTACGCCGTAGAAGTCGGTGGCCGCGAGCGGGTGCGGCTCCGACGGTATTGCGACGACAGCGTTCCCCATGGCGATCGCGGGCGCGACCAAGGAGACGAGGCCCAGGAGAGGGTATGTGTCGGGGCAGGCCATGCCGACGACCCCGACGGGCTCGTGCATCGCGAGAGCGACACCCCGGATGGGGACGTCGTGCACCGCGCCGTCGTACTTGTCGGCCCAGGCGCCGTAGGTGAAGAGCCGCGAGATGGCGGCGTCCACCTCCCGGGCCGCGCGGTGGATCCCCACGCCGGTCATGGCGTCGATGCGCCGGGCGAACTCGTCGCCACGCGCGGAGAGGTTCTCCGCGATGTAGTAGAGGATTTGGGCGCGCGCGTGCGCGGTCGCCCGCGCCCAGCCGGCTGCGGAGTGCGCTGCTTCGACCGCGTTGCGAACGTCCTTGCGGTTCCCCTCGCCGACCTCGCCGAGCAAGCCGCCGCCGGCGGCGCGGACCTGACGGGAGTAGCCGGAATCCGGGCGCGCCTGCTTGCCGCCGATGAAGAGCTTGGGCGTGCGGTCGAGCGGAGGGACGAAGGGCGAGCGGCGAGCGGCGAGGGGCGAGCTGTCCGAATCCGACCCGTTCTCACGCGCGGAACCGCTACGAGCCGCGTCGGAATGATCGCGTGCTTCGGCCGACTCCGCGCCATCGTGGTGTTCGGGGGGGGCCCCCCGGCTCCCGTTCCCGGCCGTCGACGTGCCGTTCCCCTCGCCCCGCGCCGCTCGCCCCTCGTCCCTCGTCAGGTACTCCCACATCCCTTCCCGCCCGCCCTCGCGCCCGAACCCACTCTCCCGGTAGCCGCCGAACCCCGCGGCCGCGTCGAACAGGTTCGTCGAGTTGATCCACACCACGCCCGCCTTGAGCTTCGGCGCGACGTCCAGGGCGAGGTTGATGTTCTCCGTCCACACGCTGGCGGCGAGGCCGTACGGCGTGTTGTTCGCCAACTGCACCGCCTCGGCCGGCGTCCGGAACGTCATCGTGACCAGCACCGGGCCGAAGATCTCCACCTGCGCTACGGTCGCCGCCGGCGACACGTCGGTGAAGAGCGTCGGCGGGTAGAAGCACCCCTCCGTCGGGCAGGCCCACGAGGGCTGCCACACTGTGGCACCCTCCGCCACGCCCCGCTCGACGAGGCCGCGGATGCGCTCGAGCTGCACGGGCGCGACGATGGCCCCCATGTCCACCGCCTTGTCGAGCGGCGAGCCGACACGGAGCTTCTCCATCCGGGCGCGCAGCTTCTCGACGAGCCGGTCGGCGGTGCCCTCCTGTACCAGTAGCCGGGAGCCGGCACAGCACACCTGCCCCTGGTTGAACCAGATCGCGTCGACCACCCCCTCGACGACGCTGTCGAGGTCCGCGTCCTCGAAGACGAGGAACGGGCTCTTCCCGCCGAGCTCGAGGCTCAGCTTCTTCCCGCTCCCCGCCGTGGCCTTGCGAATGCTCCGCCCCACCTCGGTGGACCCCGTGAACGCGATCTTGTCGACGTCGGGGTGAGCGACGACGAGCTTCCCCGTCTCCCCGTCTCCCGTCACGATGTTGAGGACACCCGCGGGCAGCCCGGCGTCGTGCGCCATCTCCGCGAACGCGAGCGCCGTGAGCGGCGTGAACTCCGCCGGCTTGAGCACCACCGTGTTTCCGGCGGCCAGCGCGGGGGCGACCTTCCACGCCAGCATGAGCAGAGGGAAGTTCCAGGGGATGATCTGCCCGACGACGCCGACCGGCGCGTAGCCGGGAAACTCCGTCTCGAGGAGCTGCGCCCAACCGGCGTGGTGATAGAAGTGGCGCGCGACGAGCGGGATGTCGAGGTCGCGGGTCTCGCGAATGGGCTTGCCGTTGTCGAGGCTCTCGAGGACCGCGAGCAGACGGGAGTGCTTCTGCACGGCGCGCGCGAGCGCGTACAGGTAGCGCGCCCGAGCGTGCCCGGGCAGCCCCTGCCACGCGGGGAGCGCCGCGCGCGCGGCGGCGACCGCGGTGTCGACGTCCGCCTGTGTGCCCTGGGCCACGCGCGCCAGCGGCTGTCCGGTGGCGGGGTTCATCACGTCGAGCAGCGCGCCGCCCCCTGCCCGCGTCCACCGTCCGCCCACGAAGTGGGAGAACTCGCCGCCGTGTCTCGCGATCCAATCGAGCGCCGGCGCGCTGCTTTCCGGGGCGGGCCCGTACTCCATCGTCTCAAAGATCTCGGATACGCTAGTCATAAGCTGAACGAGGATGAGAGCGGGCAGCGATCGCCGATCGCCGCCCGCCGCACGTCACACCATGGGATGCCGATGCGCCGCGGAGTAGCGCCCGGTGACGAAGTGCTCGAGCTGGCGCTCGATGTCGGTCAGCAGCCCACTCGCGCCGAAGCGGAAGAGGTCCGGACGCAACCAGCGGTCGCCGAGCTCCTCCTTCATCAGGATCAGGTAGTCGAGTGCCGCCTTGGCGGCGCGGATCCCGCCGGCCGGCTTGAACCCCACGGCGTGACCGGTCTCGTCGAGGTACTCGCGAATCATGCGGGTCATGACGAGCGACACCGCGAGCGTGGCGTTGACCGGCTCCTTGCCCGTCGAGGTCTTGATGAAATCGGAGCCGGCCATCATCGCCACGAGGCTGGCGCGCGCGACGTTGGTCAGCGTCGCCAGCTCGCCCGTCGCGAGGATAGTCTTCAAGTGCGCGTCGCCGCACGCCTCGCGGAACGCGCGCACCTCGTCGTACAGCGCGCCCCAGTTGCCGGTGAGCACGTGCGCGCGCGTGACGACGATGTCGATCTCCCGTGCGCCGGCGGCGACCGACGCGCGCACCTCGTCGAGCCGTTGTGCGAACGGGCTGAGGCCGGCGGGGAAGCCGGCGGACACCGCCGCCACCGAGATCCCCGAGCCGGCCAGCGCGTCGACCGCCACGGGGACGAGCGCGTGATACACGCAGACGGCGCCGACGGTGATGGGGAGGTGAGCGACGCCGAGTGCGTCGAGGAGGTCCGCGCGGACCGGGCGGCGGGCCTTGGCGCAGAGGCGGCGCACGTTGCCGGGCGTGTCGTCACCGGCGAGCGTCGTCAGGTCCATGCAGGTGATGGCGCGCAACAGCCACGCGGCCTGCCATTCCTTCTTGACCGTGCGGCGCGCCGGAAGCGTCGCGGCGCGCCGCTCGACGGCACTCCGATTGACCCGGATCGCCCGCACGCGCTCGAGCTCGAGGGCAGTACCAGGGTTACGCTCCGGGGCACCACGCGCCCGCCCGTCCGTGACGATCGTCGGTCGCGGCCCCGGCGCGGCTTCGATGGTGGCCTCGGCGACGGCCGGCGCGCGCCCGCCCTGCTTCCGCTGTACTTCCATGGTCGTGCCCTCGCCCGCGTCAGAGATCCGGGACCAACCCGCGCCTACCCCGCCCGGGAGAATCTAACGCCGTCCGGCCGACGGCACTCGGCGCTCCTCGCCCGTAGCCGGCGCGTCCTGGCTCGGGAGGCCTACTGCCTCGCCCGACGCGCCCCCGCGCGCGCGCGCGCACCGACGATGCGATCGTAGCTCAGGCGAAAGAGCGCGACGACAGCCGGTGCGTCCTCCGGACCAGTGATGTAACGACTCACCCAACCGGTTTGGGGGAGAACGTGGTGCGGCGAGGCCCTACCCGCCGCCACGAGTTCGTCACGCACGCGCACCGGGAAGGGCAGGTCCGCCAATCGGTTCCCGTGCAAGTGGCCGATCTCGTGGTGGTCCACCCGGAATTCCAGGCCGCCGAACCGGTGTGGCTCGACGCTCACGCCCGGCCAACTGCGGACCTCCCGCGCAATCAGCTCGGCGACGCTCTCGTCCGACATCATATCCTCGGAATATCCTCCGAGATCACAGCAAGCGCGAAACGGCGCGCGACGCTAGCGACGCGGTCTGCAGACGAACGCGGACGACCACCGAAAAGTGTGCGGGCGGCGCCGGTCAGCCGCGTTGCTCGGCGGCGCGGCGAATGGCGGCGAGCATTCGGTGGCGGATGAGGCCACTGAACGGGCGTACGAGGAGCCAGTAAGCGCGGAAGCGGCGGCGGCTCGCCGGGTCGGCGCATTGCACGCGCGTCTCGGTGGCGAGATGCGTGCCTCGCGGGTGAGCGCGCACCGTGAAATTCCAGGCCCCGCGCGCGGTACCCGGCGGCATCGGCCCGCGGAACTGCTCGGGGTTCGTGGCAAGCCGGCTCCCGGCCGGCGTCCAGAAGCGGCCGGCGACGCCGAGCAGCAGTTCCCGGCCTGGCGCTTCGGCGAGGACCACGAAGCCGTTGCGCAGCGCCGTGTCGAGCGTGAGCGCGGGGCGCGCTCGGGGCGGCGCGCCAGCAGCGCGGGCGGGGGTGCGTGCGCGGGCGAGGCGGCCCGGCAGAGCGCGCAACGCCAACAGGGCGCGGATGACTATGGACGCGCCGAAGTCGACCGTTCGGAGCGCGGCATACACCTCGGCAGGTGGGGCGCGCACCACCACGGCGTGGCGCTCGACGGCGTCGAACGACGGCATGTAGTCGTCGATCAGCGCCGGCTCCCGAGGGGAAGACCGGAAGCGTTCTGGCATGCCGACACTCGAGTGCGGGGGAAAGCGCGCCGCGGCTCAGCGGCGGGGGGTGCGCCAGTTGCCGAGGAGACGACCGACGAAAGTGGGTCGGGCGAAGCCGCCGCAGTGTGCGTTCGCCATACAGCCGGGATGCGGGCGCGTTACCAGACGCGACGTGGCCGTCCTGGTTCTCACGTAATTCTCAGTCGATTCGGCGGGGCCGGACTGTCGGCCTGTCGGCCTGTCGCCTTTGCCGCCGGGCCGGGCTCGACGCGGCGCTCGGCGGGCCAGCACCTCACGTCAGCGCCTCACGTCAGCGCCTCACGCTAGCACCCTTCGCCAGCGCGTCGCGCAGCGTCTCGTCGAGGTCGGGGTGGGCGAAGGTGAAGCCCTGGGCCGCGAAGCGCGCCGGCACGCAGCGCCGACCGGTGAGGGCCAGCGAAGGCTCGGTGCGCATGAAGAACGCGCCCACGCGCACCAGCGGTGCCGGGGTCGGCGGGCTCCATGGGCGGCGCACGGCCCGGCGCAGCGCACGCATGAACACCGCGTTGGTGACTGGGGTGGGGCCCGTGGCGTTGTACGTCCCCGAGGTGCCCTCGCGCTCGATGCCCCAGTGGAACATGGCGTTCAGGTCGCTGACGTGGAGCCAGCTGATGTACTGCTTCCCGTTCCCGACCGTGCCGCCGAGGCCGAAGCGGGCGAGCCGGGCGAGCGGAGTCAGGGCGCCACCTCCGGGTCCGAGGGCAAAGCCGATGCGGAGCAGGGTCTTGCGCGTCGAGGGCGTCGCCTGGTCGGCAAAGGCATGCTCCCACCGCTCGCAGACCTCCACCGCGAAGCCGTCGCCATGCGGCGCCGTCTCGTCGCACACCCGGTCACCGGCGTCGCCGTAGATGGCGAGCGATCCCGCCTGCACCCATGTGGTGGGCGGCCGGGTGCACTGCCCGATCGCCGCCCCGATGGCGCGCACCGAATTCACCCGTGAATCGATGATCTCCCGACGATTCTCGGGGGTGTAGCGGCAGTCGACGCTCCGGCCGGTGAGGTTGACGACTGCCGCGGCGCCGTCGAGGGCGTTGAGCCAGGACCCGACGGTGCGCCCATCCCAGCCGAGCTCGCGCACGCGCCCCGTGCGCGGCCTCGGGGAGCGGCTGAGGACGACGACGTCGTAGCTCGCCACCGCCAGGTGGTCGGCGAGGGCGCGGCCCAGGAATCCACTGCCGCCGGCGAGGACGACGCGGCCCGGAGTGTCAGCAGTCATTAGGAGGTTCCTGGGGTGGCACTCACTGGACCGGGCGCGGCGCCGCGCGACTCGAGATCAAGACGTTACTGTCGCGCGCACACGACTCGCCAGGCGCGGATGGTGCTCGCCGGCGGGGTGACTCGTCCGTCAGCCACGAGCGCCGTCGCTCGGCCGGCGATCGTATCCCCCACCTCGGGCCGGCGCGGGAGGTGTACGCTCACGCCAACCGGCCACCAGGACGGGAACAAGGTGAGCGCGACCTCGGCGCGCGGATCGCCCGCGCTCTCGGCGCTGTCCGCCCCGCCGACGGTCGCCGGCGGTCCGGGGCGCTCGCGGTCCTCCGCTCCACGCGCCGGTTCGCGGACGGCCCATTCCGGAGGACGGGACTGGTTCGGGGGTGGCGTCGTGCCCGGTCGCACCGGTCGGCCGGCGGCCGGCGCCCCGGGCGTGCGTCCCGCCCGCGCGCCCGCGAGTGCAGCGGGCTCCATCGACGGCGGGTGTCCCGCCGCGCGCCAGTTCAGCGCCGGGTGCCAGGCGCCGAAGGAGAAGCCGTAGCACTCCGCGTCCGGATCCGGGCGTGTGGCGCCTGGCTCCTGAGCGCCCGAAGCGCCCGGCGCGCCGAGGGCGCCCGCAGCGAGCGCCCACAGAGCGACGCGGGCGAGCCGGGCCTGGCGCGCGGCGCG
>Ga0307410_10000244_pt1 | contig 20590 bp, 23 predicted proteins | sample 322Ometagenome_3_FD_203707 | JGI IMG/M metagenome (GOLD analysis project Ga0307410, IMG submission 203707) | Maize rhizosphere microbial communities from greenhouse at UC Davis, California, United States - 322HYB-O-3 | ecosystem: Host-associated > Plants > Roots > Rhizosphere > Soil | place... | reverse complement strand
GTGGTCCGCTCAGAAGGCGACGGCGCCTTCGACCATGAACCCGTCGAACTTCCCGCCGTTGCGGATGTCGGTAGCTGGGAAGTCGTTGTACTTCTGCGTCACGTACTCGGCCTTGACCAGGATCATCGGGTTGATGAACCAGCCGCCACCGACCTGCGTCCGGTTCACGCTCACGTCCTCCGTGAGGCCGGCCAGCCTGCCCTCGGCGGTGTTGTAGCGGCCGCTGACGTAGAGGCGGTTGCGGAGGAAGCGGTAGGTCCCCTCGTACACGTTCTGATTCCACTGGCGAACCGGCGCTGCGCCGTCGATCTCGACCGCCGAGCGCCCGCGGGCCCGCTCGAAGTTTCCGAAGAGCTCCAGCCCGCGGAACTTGACGAAGGGGTTCACGACCGCTGCGTGCATCTCGCTGGAGATCCCGGGGTTGATCGACCCCGACCACGCCTGGTCCTTCTCGGTCGACGTGACGTTTTCGAGCACGTCGTAGTAGCGCGAGCCGGCGCGGTCACCCGTGTAGAGCGTCTGGTTGGCCGAGCGGGCCTGGCTCAGGAGCGAGCCGGTGAGCCGGACGCGGAGGTCGGGAGTCAGCTGCCGGTCGCCACCGATCTTGCCGATGAAGGCGGGCGACCGCTTCTGCGGGTTGAGCACCGTGCCGCGCACCTCGCCGTTCGTCATGCCGCCCATCGCGAACAGCCCGTCGGCGTTGCCCCGCCCGCGCAGGTACACCTCGCCGCCCACGGAGGTCGTGAAGGCGTCCATGAGATAGTTGCCCACGAGCGGGTTGAACATGGCGTTGCCGTTGTCCGTGCGGCGGAAGTGCGCGTCGCCGTAGTTGACCTCGAAGTGCCCGGCCTTGACCGTCACGTACTGCATCAAGGTCGTGAGCGGCGCGAACTGGATCGGTGAGTCATCGACCAGCAGGTAGCCGTCCTTGATCCACGTCTCCTGGTGGTGGCGGGCGGACAGGTAGCCAGTCATCGAGACGCGGATGCCCTTCGCGAGCTGCGCGTCGACGTAGGCGTTGGCGACGGCGTTGTTGAAGCCGTGCCCCATGCGGATGAGCTGGTTCGCGTTGTACTCATTGCCGGCCGCGTCGGTCCTGGTCACCGGCTGCGCCGTGTTGCTGTGGCCGAGGCCCTGGAACTGCTGCGTGAAGGCGGCGCCGAAGTCGAACTTGAACCCCTCGTAGGGCAGGTTGGAGGACTTGGGGCTCTCGAACACGTTGATGCCGCGCTGGTCGTTCGGCCGTACGCCCTGCACTTGGATCTGCTTCACCACGCTGATCACCGAGCTCGGGGCCGCGGCCCGCTTGCTGGAGTCGGTGGTGGTGCCGCGCGCGCCGGAATCGGCGGTGGCGGGTGCGGGCTCGCGGGAGGCGAGCTGCTGGGCGGTGGCGCCCTGACCGAACGCGGGGCTGGCGAACAGGGCCGCCGCCGCACCGAGTGTGAAGAGAGAGGTCGGGGTTCTCATTGTCGTGCCCTCCAAGAGATCTGACCGGTGATTGCGTCGGCCGGTGCGTGATCGGAGATGGTCGCCGGCCAGGGGCCGGCCTTCGGGATTCAATCCTTGAGGAGCAGGTCGAAGCTGACCTTCACCCGCTCGTCGACCTTCAGGGTGCCGAGCATCAGGGTCGGCGGCTTGAGGCCGTACTCCTTCATGCGGATCTCGTGCGATCCCTTCACCCGCAGCGTGCCCGGTTCCGGCTCGGTCGCGGTCCCGCTCATGGTGATCGTCTTCGCCACGCCGCCGATGGTCAGCGTCCCAGTCACGCTGCCCTCTACGCCTTGGGCCGCCTTGGCGGTCTCGTACGAGGCGAGCCGGAACACGATCTCGGGATGGTCCTTCGCCTTCAGCGCCTTCAGCATGTGCTCGTTCATCGTGCCGTTGCCGCAGTCCAGCCGGTTCGCCGGCACCTTGAACTCGACCCCGCGCACCGCCTTCTCCCCGGCCAGGACGGCGCTCACGGCGCCCGGCCCCGTGGACTCCACGTTCGCGTCGAACGACGCAGCCTTGCACTCGAAGGAGCGCATCGTCGAGCTGCCGTTGATCCAGAGCCGGCTCTGGGGCTGCATCGCGAGCCGATTGCTCACGGTCGTCCAGGCGACGGCAGCCGGAGCGAGGCAGAGCAGGGCGGCGAGGGCGCGCTTGGTGTGGCCGCGCATGGTAGTGTCTCCTGTCTTGGGGCCGAGTCGCGCCGTGCGCGCGACTGCTGTAGTGATTCTAGGCCTGCGAGCGGGGTGCATTAGTCGGGGGAGGGTGGAACTTTCGTCGGGTGCAGCGGCCCCCTGCGGTCAGGGAAAGCCGGACACGCCCGGCCGCGCCGTCAGCGCGGGTGCTCCGCGAAGTGCTCCGGCGGGTGGGTGTACGACTCGAGCGTCAGCACCCCAGTGCCCACGAGCGGCATCGCGCTCTCGATGCGCACCGGGAGCCGGCAGGGGTCCTCGCTGATGTTGATCCGGATCACGCCCTCGCCCCGATAGCGGCGCGGGTCTTTCACCCGCATCTCCACGAGGACCGTCGGGAACTCCCCGGCACCGGTGGTGATCGTCTCGCGCCTGACGACGCGCACCGTGGTCGGGCTGCGTGCCGGGTCGAAGTGGCGGGTGAAGGTGTAGACCGTGTCGGGCGTGAGGGGCAGCGTACGCAGGAAGTACATGAACGAGAGCTCGTCGAGGGGCGCGTCGGTGGTGCTCTTGCGCATGGTGCCGTCCGCCTCCTCCCAGCGACGCTGGTCGGGGTAGATCTCCACCGCTTCGTCGTGCCTCGACAGTGGGTGACGCTCGTGCTTGTGGAAGCGAAGCGCGATCATGCGCCGCGGGTCCACCCAGGACTCCGACTGGTTCACCGCCTTCACCGGGCCCACGCGCGTCTTGAAGCTGAAGCGGAGGCGGTACGTCTGTTCGCCGCGGACGTCCTCCGGCCCCTCCACCGACATGACGCCTTTGCCGATCGTGCCCAGCTTGGCCACGCGGACCTGGTAGACCAGGCGCTCGCCCACCTGGAACGGCAGCCGGCCCTCCGGAGCCTGTCCCACCGCGTCAGCGAGCCCCGCGAGCGTCAGCAGCGCCACGACGGCCGCCGTCAGGCGCGCCGGGACGCGGGCTCGCCGATCGAACGTCGGTCTCGGTGTGCTCATTCTGCCGTCGCTGGTAGTGGTCCGTGGGTCGTGCGCTGAATGGAAGATCCGTCGCGGCACCCCCCGCGAATGTCGGCGAAGGCCGGAAATGCGGGTGGCGAAAGCGGAGAATGGCGCCGGGGATTACCTGACACGCCCCGCCGTCGGCCCATCCCTCACGCCCCGCCCGGCAGTTCCCTGATTGAGTGGCCCACCGGCGCGCCGCATCCTTCGAGCACGACCCTGAGTGCGGAGGACCAGATGCACGGCACGATATTCCTCAGGCGCACCGGTGCGTGCGTGGCCGGCGGCGCGGCGCTGTTCGCGCTCGGGTGGGCGGGCTATGGCGCGGTCACGTGGCTGCGCTTCGGCCACGCCGCCCCCGTCGCGGAACGCGACGAGCTTGTCGATCGCTACCTCCCGCGCTACGACGTGATCGAGCGTCACCAGGTCCGCGTCGCGGCGCCGCGCGAGGCGACCTACGCGGCGGCGAGGGCGGCGGACATCAACCAGTCACCGCTCGTGCGCGGCATCTTCCGCGGGCGCGAGATCTTCCTGCGCACGTCGGACGACGCCACACGCCGTCCGGAGTCGTTGCTCGAGCAGACACTCGGCATAGGGTGGGGCGTGCTCGAGGAGTCGCCCGGTCGCGAGATCGTCGTGGGCGCGTACACGCGGCCCTGGGAGAGCACCGTCGTCTTTCACCGCCTCCGGCCCGACCGGTTCGCCACGTTCGACGAGCCAGGCTGGGTGAAGATCGTCTGGACTTTGCGTGCCGACTCGGCGGGGCCGTCCGCGGCGATCTTCCGAACGGAGACGCGCGCCCTGGCCACCGATTCAGTATCCCGCGAGCGGTTCCGGCGGTACTGGTCGGTGTTCTCGCCCGGCATCCTGCTGATCCGCTCGGAGGCGCTGCGGCTCGTGAAGGCCGACGCGGAGCGCCGGACGCACGGGGAGGTCCGCGCATCCAGCACGCTGAAGGAGGAAGCGCCATGAGACGGTGGATGAAGCTTGGAGGCACGGTGGCGGGTGGCCTCGCCGCGAGCGCGGCGACCGCCGCTGCCGTCGGTGCCCTCCGCTGGAACCGCGAGACGGCACGCGCCGTCGGCCAGCTCACTGCTCCGCCGGCCCCGAACGGAGCGGCGCCGACGCGCTACGCGCGCGAGCAGCTCGAGCGGCTGCCCGCGCCGGTGGCGCGGTATTTCGACTTCGCGCTCACGCCGGGCCAGCCGCTCGTGCGCCGGGCGCGCTTCCGTCAGGCGGGCGACTTCCGCACGCGGCCCGACGCGTGGAGTCCGTTCGCCGCGGAGCAGCACTTCTCCGTGCGCCCGCCTGGCTTCGTGTGGGACGCCACCATCCGCATGCTAGCGCTCGCGCCCGTGCGCGTGCGCGACAGCTATCTGGCCGGCGAGGGGACGATGTACGGCAGGGTTGCGGCGCTCGTGACCGTAGCCGACCAGCGGGGCACGCCCGAGATGGCGTCTGGCGCGCTGATGCGCTACCTGGCCGAGGCCGTGTGGCTCCCGACCGCACTCCTGCCCTGCGAGCGCGTGGCCTGGGAGGCGGTGGACGACAGCACCGCGCGTGCGACGCTCGCCGACGGCTCCACGACGGTCTCGGTGAATGTCCACTTCGGAGGCGCGGGAGAGGTCGTCCGCATCTCGGCGATGCGCTACCGCGACGTGAAGGGGACGCCCGTCCTCACGCCGTGGGAGGTCCGCCTCCGCGACTACGCGCGCGTGAGTGGCATGATGGTCCCGCGGGCCGGCGAAGTGGCGTGGCTGCTGCCCGAGGGGCGGCTGCCGTACTGGCGCGGGCGCATGGTGGAGGCGCGGTACGAGCTCGCGCCGTGAGACGCCCTGCCACGCCATCCGCGGCGAGCCACCTGTCGGCCGCCGAGCGTGCCCGCGACCGTGCGCGCCGCGCGGCCGGTCGGTCGCGGCACCCCGTTAGGCGCCGGGCGCGGGTTCGTCGGTAGCGAACCGGCGGAGGTACGCCAGCATCTGGACGCGTACTTCGTCGACGGTGCCGTAGACGCCCTGCTTGACGAGGTCCACGGTGTCGTCGAAGGTGTACGCCATGCTCTCGAACTCGGGGTCCGGGGCGAACCCCTCGCGCATCAGTCGGTACAGTGCCCGGGCCGCGCGCTCGGTGTCGATCCCGCCCGAGGCCAGCCGCCAGTAGATCACGCGGGCCGCGCTGCGGCCGATCGCCGGCGCGGCGGCGTCGCCCGGCACTTGGCCGAGCAGCGTGATCGCGTCGGCGACGCCCTCCGGTCGCAGGAGGGCGAGGTCGAGCGCCTGGGGCACGGCGCCGGCCTGGTCGCCGACGATGAGGCGGTCGGCCCACGCCACGACGTCCGCGACGCTCACGTAGCCGGCGAGTAGTCCGACGCGAAGGGCGAGCGCCTGCTCCTTTAGGGTCCCCATTCCAACTCGCATCGCGCCACAGTCCTCGGAACGCTCGGCAAGCGTGGCGATTCGTCTGGCGTCGCGAGGGCAGCGCCGCCCCTCCTCACTCCGACGCCTCCACGTCGACCTGTCGGTCAATGCGCCCGCGGCGAAGGTGGAGGATAACGTGCTCGAGGCGGGACGACGAGGTGGTGCTCTGCATCGCCGGGAACGGCCTGAAGACTGCGGGCGCGCTCGACGGCGCCCTCCCGGAGGCGCCGCTCGTCGCGCCGAGGCTTCGCGAGATGGCGGCGCGCGGGCTGGGAGGCGGCGGCGCGCCCGGGCGATAGATCGGTGGCGGGTCCCGCCTCACTCCCCGCCCAGCGGTCGAGCGCCCAATTCGGGCGTCAGCCTTTCACCGTCGCCAGCGGCGCGATGTTGAAGTTCGTGCGGAACAGGTTGCTCGGATCGTACTTCGCCTTGACTGCCTGCAGGCGCGCATACGTCCCGCCGTACGCCGCGCGCATCATCTCGTCCCCTTCCTCGGCGAAGCCCGGGAAATTCAGGTACACACCCCCCGGCGAGAATCGCTGCATGTCGGCGTACAGCTCGCGCGCCCAGCCGATGTTCAGGGCGTCCCGCTCGCGGTCGTCCCAGTTGGCCTCGATCCCGAGCAGGAACGGTGCGTCTCGGCGCGAGAATGCACTGCCCCCGGTCGGCTCCCGCCGCACTGCGCCGCCGAGCGCCCACACATCGATGGAGCTGATAGGCGACGGGCGCTGCCTTGCGTGCTTCGTCAGCGCGAGGATCACGGCGTCGTCCAGGTCCCCGAGGTAGATGGACTTCCAGTAGTAGCGCCGCCCGTCGGGGTAGTCCGGGTCGAAGAGCTGCTGCGCCGCCGCGAACGGCATCGGTCCGCTGAGGTCGACGAGTGGCGTCGTCAGGTTGCGCAGCGGCGCGACCACGCGCTCGCCCTCCGCTACTGGGCCACTGTATATGCCGACGAGGATCACCACGGGCACGTTGCGCGCGTGCTCGGGGATCGGCTCACCGTCCGGCGAGTTCCAGAGGACCGCGATCCCCATCACCTCTTCCGGTGCCGTCGCCATGTAATCGCGGAAGAACCGCATTACGGGCAGAGCCTGGTCGACTGGATACATTGTTAGGAACACGAACACGTCCGGTCCGATGGGGTGCAGGCGGAACTCGAGCGAGGTGACGACGCCGAAGTTGCCGCCGCCGCCCCGCAGCGCCCAGAGCAGATCGCTGTTCTGCGACTCGTCGGTGGTGACGAGGCGACCGTCCGCGGTGACCACATCGGCGGCGATCAGGTTGTCGCACGACAGGCCGTGCTTGCGCGTCAGGAACCCCAGGCCGCCGTGGAGCGTCAGCCCTCCGACGCCGGTGCGTGAGACCACACCGAACGGAGCCGCGAGCCCGTGCGCCTGTGTCTCGTGGTCGACGTCGCCGAGCCTCGCGCCGCCCTCCACCCGCGCAATGCGCCGCGCCGGGTCGACACGCACGCCTCGCATGCGAGAGAGATCGACGGTCACGCCGGCGTCGCACAGCGCAGTGCCCGCAACGTTGTGGCCGCCGCCACGCACGGATATCGGCAGCCGGTGCTCGCGCGCGAAGTCCACCGTCGCCATCACGTCGGCCGGTCCGGTTGCCCGCACGACGAGCGCGGGCCCGCGCTCGATCATGCCGTTCCAGAGGGTGCATGCCTCGCGGTACGCGGTGTCGGCAGGCCGCAGCAGCTCGCCGCGGAGGCGGCCGGACAGCGCCGCGATCGACGACGAGTCGGAATCGAAGCTCGTGGACGTGGCCAGTGTCCGGTCAGTCATTGTTCCTCCTGCGCTAAGGCGGGACGGGAGCGGCAGAGGAGGAGGTGCGCGGCGCGCCATTGCGCCTCGGCCCGTGTGCGCGGGCGAGAGCTGCCGGACACGGGATTCCGCGTTCCCCCACTGCGCGCGAGCGCAACGTTATGCTGGTGGGCCGTGGGCCGTATTTCCAGCCCTCCTTGAGCGGCCTTGTGTCTGGCGGATGGGTCAGCCCGGTCGGAGCTCTGCCGCCGGGCAGGTCCCGGCGGCGGTGCCACTCTCCATTCCGGTAAGGGCGACGACGCCCTGAACGCGCAGCACCTAGCGCTACTCCTGTCCGGCCGCCCGATTTGACTCCCCAAGAGTGCACCCAGCCCGGCCGGGCGCGCAAGCGTTGCAGGTCGAGCCGGCGCTCCAACGCGTCCCACGGGCGCTATCTCGCTCGAGACCCACCGACGGCCCCCGGGAGGAGTGGGAAGGATCTCGAAGACGCCAAGCGGTACGTCAGCCGGCGCCGCTTCCAGCCGCGGCGTCCACGTCGCTCAGGATCTCGCCCACGGCACACTCGTGAATGACCGTCGCCGGCCACTCCGGCTCGTAGCGCGCGGCGCGCAGCATTCGCGCCAGCGTCATGCGCTTCCCGGCGCCCCAGACGACCATGGCCGCCTCCTTCGCCGAGGCGATCGTGCTGATCCCGACGCTGACGCCGTGGCTCGGCACTGCCGACAGCGTACCGAAGGCCGGAAATGTCTGCAGATTGTCGCGACGCGTCTCCTCCGACAATGGAATGATCCGCGTCCGGCTGTCGCGGGGGCTGCCGGGCGGGTTGAATGCCACGTGCCCGTCGCTGGCGCCGGAGGCCAGCATGAAGAAGTCGATCCCCCCGGCGTCGGCGATCTGCGCGTCGTAGGCCGCGGGATCGCGCGGGTCAGGAAACCAGACTGACTCACCGCGCAGGCGATGCGCCGGCGGCAGTGCGTGGTTCAACCGGTCGGCGATTTCGACGCGGGCGAAGTGGTGGCACGACCACGGCTCGTCACCGGAGGCGTATTGGAGCCCACCGTCGCCCGGCACCAGGTACTCGTCCATCATCACCAGCACAAGGTGGCCGAGGTCCGCCCGCGTCTCGGCCAGTTGGCGCGACATCGCGCCGAACACCGGGCGCGGCGTGCGCCCGGTCGGGCACCCGAGGAGAAAGTGCTTGCCGGACGGGCGCGCCTGCTCGATGCGGCGGAGCAGGCGCGCCGCGAGGTCCTCCCCGATCGTGTCGGGCGAGGGAAAGATGCGGAGGGGGGTGACGGACATGGACACCTACTCCGGATCAAGGAAGAGGCTCGCCGCGCCGACCATCCCCTCCCAGCCGTCGAACGACGAGCCGACCAGTTGCACCCTCTCCCGGAACTCGGGCGCCGCGTGCTCGCGGTAGCTCGCCCGCGTCGGCTCGAGTAGGAGCTCCCCCGCCGCGGCCACGCCGCCGCCGACCACGATCCGGTCCGGGGCGAAGAGCGGCGACAGCGACGCGAGGCCGAGCCCGAGCCACCACCCGGTCTCGGCGAGTGCGTCCGCGGCAGATCGATTCCTCTGTTGCGCGCCGGCTATCACCTCACGAACCGCACGCCCGCCGGCCCGCTCCGACAGTGCCGCCGAGGAGACCATCGCCTCGAGGCATCCCCGCGCGCCGCAGGTGCAGCGCCGCCCGTGCGGGTCGAGGATGATGTGCCCGAGATCGCCCGCGCACTCGCCGGTGTAGCGCAGCGGCTCGCCACCCACGATCACCCCGCCACCGAGGCCGGTGCCGACGGTCACGCCCAACAGCCGCGCCGAGCCTCGGCCCGCCCCGTACCGGTACTCGGCCACGGCCGCGGCGTTCGAGTCGACCTCCAGCCCGCAGTCGAGCCCGAGCCGCTCTTCGAGCGCGCGGCGCAGCGGGAATCCGCACAGCGCCGGCAGATTTGCGTTCACGACCATGGTGCTGTGCTCGCGGTCGAGAAAGCCCGCCACGGAGACGCCGACCCCTGACACGAGATTCCCCTCCGCCGACGCCGCAGCCAGCATGGGTCGAAGCGTCGCGGAGATGCCGTCGACGAGTGGCGCCGGCTCGCCGGCCTGGCTGGTGGGGATCGTCGCACGCCTGACGATGCGGCCGTCCTCGGCGACGATCCCGATCTTGGTCCCCGTCCCGCCGATGTCGACCGCGCCGGCGAGCCGCGTCGCGAGCCGCATTCAGAGCGCGGCCCGGGCGAGCTCCGGCCGCTTCCAGAGGTCGATCGGCTTCGCGATGCCGCGCGGGCGGAAGGGAAGCGCGATCTTCCGGCCGAGCCCCGCCGAGGCGTAGGCGGCGTAGAGGACCTCCTGCACGACGCGCCCCGTCTCGCCGTCCGAGATCGGCGTCTCCTTCCCGCGCACGCAGCGCGCGAAGTGCCGCATCTCCTGCGGGAAGCCGTAATTCCAGTGCTCCTCGAACACGGGGTACGTCCACCCTCGAGTCGTCCCGGCCTTCTCGACCGCGTAGCCGAACCCCGTCTCGGAGTAGGTGGGGAGCGCGTTGCCCATCAGCAGGTCGGCGTACGTCTGCCCCTGATCGCCGAAGACCTCGATGCTGTCGTCCATCCCGCCGGGCTTCGTCCAACTGTTCTCGACCACGCCGACGGCGCCGCCCTCGAACTCGATGACGGTGAGCGCCTCGTCGTCGCCCTGCGTGCGTGCGCCGTGGACCTGCGTGGAGAGCTGCGCGTACACGCTCGTCACTTTCGGCTTGCCGAGGAACCACCAGCAGAAGGCGATCCCGTGGCAGCCGAGGTCCATCAGGGCGCCGCCGCCGGACTGCTCGACGTCCCAGAACCAATCGGAGTGCGGGCCGGAGTGCTTCTCGCCCTGCTTCACGAGGTGGACGCGCCCGAAGGCCCCTTCGTCGGCCATCTGCTTCGCCTTCACGTACTTCGGCGCGAAGAAGAGCTCTTCGGCGTAGAGGAGGAGCACGCCGGCCTTGGCGCAGGCGTCGATCATCGCGTCGGCCTCCTCGAGCGTCACGCAGAGCGGCTTCTCGCAGACGACGTGCTTCCCGGCCTGGGCCGCGTCGATCGTCATCCGGGCGTGGAGGCGGTTCGGCGCCGTGATCGAGATCATCTCGACCCCGGGATCGCGCAGCATCTCGCGGTAGTCCGAATAGAAGCGCGGGATGGCGTGGTGCCGCGCGAACGCCTCCGCGTTCCCCGGCGTGGGCGAGGCGACCGCTACGACCTCCGCTTCGTCCGGCGTCGCCTTCACGGAACCCGCGATGCAATCCGCCTGAAACCGCGAGCCGACGATCCCGATCTTCACTTTCGACACGACCTGTCCTCCGGTGCGGCGTTGATCACGATGACAGTTACGGCGAGTGCGCCGCCGATGCCCGCGAACGACAACTGCCACGAGCGGCCGCGGAAGAACGCGGATGCACGCGGATGCACGCGGATGCACGCGGATCTGTCCCTGGCCCCGAGAGCTCATCCCCACGCCGGCTGGCCCGGCTTGAGCGGCATGCAGCCGACCCACCGCCCGGGGACGAGCACGTAGCGCGTCGCCTTCGTCATGCCGACCTCGGAGGAGAAGTAGGCGCGGAGGGCGAGCTCGCGGACGAGCGGGAAGTAGTGCGTCTCCCCGGCCTTCTGCGCCTCGGCGTCGATCTCGCGCAGCAACTGCTCGCGCTGGGGCTGCGCGAGCGACGCGAAGCCGCCGCGGCAGCGGTCGCCGCACGTCGCACGGAAGTCCTTCAGTCCCTGCACGACGCGCCGCTGCGCTTCCGGCTCGTAGCAATCGGTGAGGAGCAGGTTGATGGCCGCGCCGGTGCCCGCCGCCTTCGCGCCCGGCGACGCCGGCGTGGTGGGGAGGAGCGTGTCGGCGATCTCCTCGATGAGGGCCTGGTCCTCCGCGCTCAGCGCGCGCGAGGCGGCGTCGGGCGCGCGGCTCGAGTCGCGCGACTCGCCTGGCTCGCGACTGCACGCGGCGAGGACGCCGGTGGAGGTGACGAGCACGCCGCCGAGCAGGGCCGTCGTGGCCTTGAGTGCGTCCCGCCGGTTCATCATCGGTCCCGGTAGCTCACAGGTTCTGCTTCGCCAGCTCCTCGACGGCGTGGTTCGCCGCGCGGGCGGTGAGCGCCATGTACAGGATGGAGGGGCTCTGGTTGCCGGTAGACGTCATGCACGCGCCGTCGGTGACGAAGACGTTGCGGCAGGCGTGCAGTTGGTTCCACTCGTTGAGGAGCGACGTCTTCGGGTCGCGCCCCATGCGGCAGCCTCCCATCTCGTGGATGTCGAGCCCGGGAGGCTGCTTGTTGTCGCGCGTCACGATATCGTGGCAGCCGGCCACGCCGAGCATCGCCTCGGCTTCCGCGCGCCAGTCGCGGACCATCCTCTCGTCGTTGTCGTCGTAGCCCACCGCGGTGACGAGGAGCGGGATCCCCCACTGGTCCTTTTGCGTGTCGTGCAGGCGGACGTGATTGGCTTCCTTGGGAATCGTCTCGCCCTGCATGTACATGTAGATCCCCCACGGCCCCGGCTGCGCCTGCGCGTCCTTGTACTCGCCGCCGACCCGCTCCGCGGTGGGCGCGCCGCGTGTGCGGTACGCCCCCGTGAAGGTGGTGTAGCCGCCGACGAAGTCCATGTCCCGCTTCCCCAGATTGCGGAAGTTGGCGAGGATGCACTCGGTGGGGTTGCGGCCGTAGAAGTACTGGTCCTCGAAGCCGTCGATCGCTCCGTTGGCCGAGGCGCGGTAGTTGTGGTGGGCGACGTACTTGCCGAGCAGGCCGTTGTCGTTGCCGAGCCCGTGGGGAAACCGCTTCGACGTCGAGTTGAGGAGGATGAGGACGGAGTTCAGCGCCGACGCGTTGACGAACACGACGCGGGCCTGATACTCGCTGACGGCGTGCGTGTTCGCGTCGATCACCCGCACGCCCGTCGCCTTCCCCTTGGTCTCGTCGTAGAGGATGGAGTGCACGACGGAGTCGGGGCGAATCGTCAGGTTCCCCGTCTTCGCCGCCCAGGGGAGCGTCGACGCGTTCGAGCTGAAGTAGCCCCCGAACGGGCACCCGCGCATGCAGAGGTTGCGCGCCTGGCAGGTGCCCCGCCCCTGCTGCAGGTGAATCTCCTTGGGCTGCGACAGGTGCGCCCAGCGCCCCTGCACCACGAAGCGGTTGCCGTAGTGCGCGCGGAGCTCTTCGCTGAGGTGCCGCTCGACGCAGTTGAAGTCGAACGGCGGGAGGAACTCCCCGTCGGGCATCGCTTCCAACCCGTCCGGGGAGCCACACACTCCAATAAAGCGCTCGACGTGCGAGTACCAGGGCGCGACGTCGGCGTACCCGATCGGCCAGTTGATCCCGTAGCCGTGGCGCTCCGGCGCGGTGAACTCGTACTTGCTCCACCGCTGGCAGGCGCGCCCCCAGATGATCGACTTCCCGCCGACCTGGTAGCCGCGGATCCAGTCGAAGGGCTTCTCCTGCACGTACGGGTGATCGGCGTCCTTCACGAAGAAGTGCGCCGTGTCCTCGCCGTAACCGGCCGCCTTGCTGATGAGCGGATTCTCGTCGACCAGCTTGCGCGGGATGGCGCCGCGGTGCGGCAGCTGCCAGGGGGCGAGGTTGGCAGTGGGGTAGTCCTTGATGTGGGTGACGTTGCGGCCGCGCTCGAGGACCAGCGTCTTCAGGCCCTTCTCACACAGCTCCTTGGCTGCCCAGCCGCCGGAGATGCCGGAGCCGATGACGATGGCGTCGAAGGTGGTGGCGGGGGCGGTCACGGGGAGTGTGTCGAAGGGGAGGCTGGCGCGGCTGGCGGTCGGGGCGGAGGGGGCACGAGCGAGCCGAGAAAATACATGTGTGGTGCAGGCGGGGATAGGGCGACGCCGCGCTGGCCTCGCGTGCGCTGCTCGAACCCGAAGGTCGCGAGAGACCCGTACCACTCGCGCCGCACCACGCGGTCATGGCGGCGTGAACGCCTCGTTCGCACCGGACGCGCCGAAGCCCGCCCGCACGCCCCCGCCGATCACGTAGATCGTCCCGCCGACCGCCACGGCGCCCGCGCCGTGCCGCGGGGTCGGCATGTCGGCCAGCCGCCTCCACTCGTTCGTCGCCGGGTCGAACGCTTCCGTCGTGGCGAACACCCCCGGGTTCTCGCCGCCGAACGCGTACAGCCTGCCACCGACCGCGGCCGCCGCCAGGCCGCCGCGCGCCGTCGGCATGTCCGGGAGTCGCTGCCAGCTGTCGGTCGCAGGGGAGTACGCCTCGAGCGCCGCCGTGTTGTCCGGTGCGCGCCCGCCGACGACGAGAATCCGGTCGCCGACGACGGCCGCCGCGAGATGCTCGCGCGGGGTCGGCATCGGGGCGAGCGCTCGCCACGAATCCGCGGCCGGGTCATAGACCTCGTTCGTCCCGACCGCGCTCCCGTTCTGCACGCCCCCGATCGAGTAGATCTTGCCGTCGAACTCGACGGAGACGTGCGCCGCGCGTGGAGCGGGCATCGGTCGCCCGCGGCTCCACGACTGCGCCTGCGGATCGAACGCGAACACCGCGTCGGAGGCGGGGCCTGGAAACGGTCCGGGGACGTAGCCGCCGATGACGAACACGCGCCCGCCAGCCGCGGCGACGCCCGGGTGATGCCGCCCCTCCGGCAGCGGCGGCGCCGTCGACCACCGGTTCCCCGCCACGTCGTAGACCTCCAGAAGCGCCGTCGCCGCCCGCTCCGCGTCGAGGCCACCCGGCGTGTAGATGCTGTTGCCGACGAGCGCGGACGGCATCTCCTGTCGCGCCGTGGGCAGCGGGGCCTTCGCCTCCCAACGGCCCGCGGCCTCGCCGGAGCTCGCCGGGCTACCCGCCCGGCTGCAGCCCACGAGCTGGCACGCGGCCGCGGCCGCGATCGTCGCGCTCCAACGTTTCCTCTGACTCATCTTCATCGCGCATCCTCCGATCGTCACCCGCGGCTCTCGCGCCAGATCCGCTGCGATCGCGGGCCGAGGTGTGGTGCCACCAGCGCCGGTGACAGACCCTCGGAGTGTACCGAGGCCGCGAGTGGCCGCACGAGCTCCTCCGCGAGCAGGTCGGCCAGGACCGGGTCAGCCTCGCCGAGCAGGCGCTCGATCCCGCGCATCGCTTGGGCGAACTCCGCGATGCGGCCCGCCATGACGAGCCCCACGACGTGAACGCGGAGCGTCGCGAAGAAGTCGGCGACGCTCGGCTCCGTGCCGGGCGCGTATCCGCGCCGCTGCGCATCCCACACGGGGCGAAAGCTCGGGCAGGCGGCCAGGATCGTGCGCTCGAGAAAGGCGTCGGCCACTCACGCCCCGTCGCGCATCGTATTCGCCGTCGCGACCGGCAGCCACGTGCCGCCACGCTTGGCGTACGCGGACAGCCACGCCGCCAGGAACGCCGCCGCGTCGCGCTCGCAGTGAGCGCGAGCGCGCCTGAGAAACATGGACTGCCGGATATCGTGCCCCCCTGGAATTGAGGCCAACGGACGCACGCCGCCCCGCCTGGCGTCAGTCGGCGTCATCGGCGCCCGGAGCCTCACCAGCCGGCGGCGCGCCGGCGGTCGGCAGCGGCGTGCACAGGCCGATGAGCGTGCCCTCCACGCTGCGCACGTAGGCTACCGTCTGGCCCCAGGGGACGGCGTACGGGGCGGCGACGAGCGCGGCACCGGCCGCCATGGCGCGCTCGAACGCGGCCGGCACGTCGTCGGTCGTGAAGGCGAGTTCGGTGTTCGTCACCGGCGCACCGGGTGGCGGGGCGACGTAGCCGCCGGGCATGAGGAGCTTGCCGGTGGCGTGGGCGGCGACTGCGACGGTCGCCGGCCCCGTTGCCAGCTCGCCGTACTGATAGGCGGCATCGTAGAAGCGGCGCGTGAGGCCGAAGGCCCGCTCGTAGAACTCGAGGACGGCCGGCACGGTGCCGTCGTCGACGTAGAGCGAGCACAGCGGTCGCGAGGTGCATCGACGTACCGCTCAGCTCGTGCGCTCGTCGTCCTTCGCGCGGCGCCCCCGCACGACCAGGCCGACGAGCATTCCCAGCGCCAGACCGATCGGCAGCCACAGGCCCATGCGGTGTGTGACCGCGCCCACCACGACGCCGACGGCCATCCCGAGCAACATGCCCCAGACCATTCGCTCCCTCCTGTGGCACGCCGCACGGCTCGGTGAGCACGAGCCGGCGCGGCGCGCAGTCGGTTACGTGAGCGCCGCCCGGTGCGCGTTCATCGGTCGTCGTTGATCGCCGCGATCGGCCGCACTTCGATCGCGCCCTTCGCGCGTGCGCACGGCGTGTGCGTAATCAGCCGGATCACCTCGTCCAGGTCGGCCGCCTCGATGATGCAGAACCCCGCGAGCGGCGCGCTCGAATCGGCGAACGCGCCGTCGGTGGTCGTTGGCGTGCCGTGCCAGGCGCGCACCGTCGTCACCGTCGGCTGCACCGCCGCCACGAGGTCTCCCCTCCGCCGCAGCACCTCGTCCTGCGCGAGCAGCGCCTCCTGCTCGCGCTGGGGCAGCGCGTTCCAGTCCTTCTCGCTCCCGTAGGCCAGACACAGGTATTTCATCCCTCTCCCCGATCGTTGGGTGATACTCCGGCGGCACGTCGAACGCCCGAGTCCGGTGCCGGCGTCAGACCGACGCCGGCCGCTAGTCGGCTCGGTCGGTGGGCGACGGGCCGCGCGCCGGTCCCGCGGTGAAGCGGAGGCGCACGCCGGCCAGCACGAAGCCCACCAGGCCGCCGACGATCACCGCTCTGAGTCCCGGCAGCCACGGGTTGCGGGCCAACGCCCAGCCCAGTCCGCCGCCGAGGAGCGTGCCCAGCGCCGTGTGCGCGAGTGCGCGGCCCAGCGCGACGTGGCGCAGGAGGCCCCACGCGAGTGCCGGCGCCGCGACGGCGCCCAGGGCGGCGCCGAACAGGGCGGGGACGAGCAGGACGCCGGCGTCGGGCAGCCATCGAAACCCCTCCATCACCAGCCACGGCACGAGGAGCAGCAGCACCCCACAGATCGCGCCCATGACGCCGCCCGCGACCGCCAACCCGCCAGTGACGAGAACGATGCGGAGCGCTCGAGGCATGGGTGTCATCGAATGAGGTGAGCCGGCCGACGCTCCCGCCCGGCGGCCCGGCGGGGCGGAAAGCTGGATGCTCACAGGATGTGGTGCCGTCTCGTCCCCTGCAACGTGTCGTTGCCACCGCGCTGAGGCCAACGCCCGAGCTCAGCTTCGGGCGCGGTGTCACACGATGCTGACGGAGCCAGCAATCCACGGAGCGCCTGTCGGCTGCGGAGGCCGTCGGCGGGGGTCCCATCCTGGTCGGCCCGCGGCTGGCGGGCGGCTGCACGAGCGGGCACATTAGCTCCGGCATCACGCAGCTCGCGGCCAGCGAACTGCTGTTCGGCGCCGGCGTGTTCGCGCCGCGCATCTTCACCGCCGCGGCGATCCGCGGCGCGGGGAGGGAAGCGAGATGACGCTCCTCGACGGACTGCTCGTCATGTGCGGGCGCATCGAGGCGGAGGCCGAAGCGACACGACGGCGGCTGAGCGTTCGGTGACCAGGGCCGGCTTGAGGGCGGCGGTCGGCGTGCTGACGCTCGCGCCCACGCTCGCCGGGTGTAGCGTGGAGCGCGTGCCTGGCGGCGACCCGCCCGACCCCGCGGACACCGCCTTGGTCGACGGGCCGATCGTGAGGCGCGTGCCGGCCCGGCCGGCGGCGTTCTCCGCAGACGCGTGGCGCCCGCCGGCCGACTCCGAGATTCCGGCCGACTCCCTCGGCGCGTCCATCCGCCGCGGCCTCGCGCTCGTCCTCCACACGGCCGACAGCCTGCCCCGTTACGCGCCCGGCAAGATCAGCTGCACGAACTGCCACGTCGGCGCCGGCCGGAACGGCGATGCGGCGCCCCTCACGGGGTCGTACGCGCGCTTCCCGAAGTACATGGACCGCACGGGCGCGGTCGTCGGCCTCGCTGATCGCGTCAACTACTGTTTTACTCGGAGCCTCGCGGGCACGAAGCTCCCGCCCGACAGTCGCGAGATGGCGGACATCCTCGCGTACATCGCCTTCATCTCGCGCGGCGTCCCCGTTGGGGTGAAGACGCACGGCGCCGGCGGCCTCGTGGCGATGCCCCGCCTCGTCGGAAACGAGGCACGCGGGCGCGAGGTCTTCCGGACGACGTGCGCCGCCTGCCATGGGCCGGACGGGCAGGGTGGGCCGGGCGTCCCCGCCGTGTGGGGGCCCAGGTCGTACAGCGTCGGGGCGTCGATGGCGCGCGAGGAGCGCGCCGCCTCCTTCATCTGGCATAACATGCCGTACGGCCGCCCCAAATCGCTCACGCCGCAGCAGGCGTTCGACGTGGCGGCGTTCATCAACGCGCAGCCGCGCCCCGACTCGCCGGGCAAGGAGCACGACTGGCCGCTCGGCGGCGTGCCCCCCGACGTGCCGTACGACACGCGCTCGGGTCACCGTGCGTACAGGGCGCCGCCGCTGCTCCCGCGCGCGAACGCGCCCGATGCCATCGTGCCGCCGCCACAGCGCGCCGCTGCCGCCTCACCCTGAGGGGGACCCCGTGGAAGATCGAAGCGCGCCACTGACGCCAGACGAGCCTGCCATGCCTGACGACGGCAGTGCGGTTCCGCGGCCGCAGTCGCTGACGCGGCGGACCTTGCTGGCGGGTGCGGTGTCCGTCGCGGGCGGTGCCGCCTTCGCGCGGTGGGTGCACCCGATGTCCCAGGCACCCGCTCCGCAGGGGGCCACCCCCGCCGCGGGCACGCCCCCGGCGGCGCCTGCCGACCCGTCGCGCGTGCCGGGGCTCCCGTCAGCGGCGCTCGGCGCGCGCGCACCGTTCGAGGGGCCGGCCCTCGCGCCAACCGGCGTGACCATGGGCGCGTCGTACACGCCGCTGCAGGCGCTGCACGGGACGATCACGCCGTCGGACCTCCACTTTCAGCGGCACCACAACGGGATCCCGGTCATCGACCCGTCGCGCTACGAGCTGCTGGTGCACGGCCTCGTGGAGCGGCCGCTGGTCTTCTCGCTCGACGACCTCCGGCGCTTCCCGCCGGTGACGCGGACGGTCTTCGTGGAGTGCTCGGGCAACGGGCGCGGCGCCTACCGGGCACCGGAGCGCGACATGACGCCGCAAGTGGTGGACGGGCTGACGAGCACCAGCGAGTGGACGGGCGTCCCGGTCGCCGCCGTGCTGCACGAAGCCGGCGTGCGGCCCGGCGCGAGCTGGGTGCTCGCCGAGGGCGGCGACGCCGCGGTGCTGTCGCGTAGCATCCCCCTCGAGAAGATGCTCGACGACGCCGTGCTCGCCTACGCGCAGAACGGGGAGGCGCTGCGCATGGCGAACGGCTACCCGGTGCGCCTGCTGCTGCCCGGCTTCGAGGGGAACATGAACGTCAAGTGGCTGCGGCGCCTCGAGGTGAACGATCGCCCGACGATGACCCGCCAGGAGACGGCGCGCTACACGGACCCGCTGCCGGGCGGCAAGTCACGCCTGTTCAGCTTCGTGATGGACGTGAAGTCGGTAATCACCGCGCCGTCGCACCCGGCGCGATTGTCGGGCGCCGGCTGGTGGCCGGTGACGGGGCTCGCGTGGAGTGGGCGCGGGCGCATCACGCGGGTCGACGTCAGCACCGACGGCGGGCGCACCTGGGCCGAGGCGGAGCTGACCGGACCGGTACTCCCCCTCGCGCACACACGCTTCGTGCGCATGTGGCGCTGGGACGGCAGGCCGGCGCGGCTCATGAGCCGGGCCGTGGACGAGACGGGATCCGTTCAGCCGACGCTCGCGCAATTCCGCGCCGCGCGCGGCGCCGGCACGGACTACCACTACAACTACGTCCGGGCGTGGGACGTGGCCGCGGACGGACAAGTCTTCTTTGCGGTGGACGAATGAAGGCGGGCGTGCTCGTCGCGGCGCTGGCCGTCTCCGCCTGCGGGGCGGGGGACGGCGGCCAAGCCACGGCGCGCGCCGGAGTTCCCGGCGCACGGCCGCCGGTCCCCGCCGGGAAGCAGACCGGCGCCGCGGCGCGCTACGGGCTCGGTCGCCCCGCGGACCCGCGGCGACTCGCGGCGCTCGACACGGACGTCGACACGACCGGGGCGGGGCTCCCCGCGGGACGTGGAACGCACGCGGAGGGCGCCGCGGTCTTCGCGCAAAAGTGCGCCGCCTGCCATGGCGCGCGCGGGCAGGGCGTCCCCCCGAGCCCGAGGCTCGTGCAGCCCGCCTCGCGGTCGGACCCGTTCCCCTTCGATCGCGTCCCGAACGCGCCAAAGACCGTCGGCAACTACTGGCCGTTCGCGACTACGCTCTACGACTACGTTTACCACACCATGCCGTACACCGCGCCGGGCTCGCTCACCGCCGACGAGACGTACGCCCTCGTCGCCTTCCTGCTCGCCGAGAACGGCGTGATCGCCAAGACCGCGGTGATGGACGCGACCACGCTGCCCGCCGTGCGGATGCCGGCCCGCGGGCGCTTCGTGCTCGACGACCGGCGGGGCGGGCCCGAGTTTCGATAGGCGCGCGGCATCCACACGACGTTCGTCGCCGTGTGAAACAGGGTGGCGAGCGGGATCGCGACGTGCGCGATGAGCGGGACGACCGGCAGTTGGAGCGTCACACGCCCACCAGTCGAGCGCGTGCGAGGGGCGGGTCGAGGACGTCGCGCACTGCCCGGCGAGGCGTCGGGCCCGCCTGCGGACCGTACCCCATGCGCAGCACGACCTGGGGGAACCCTGTTCCACCGATGAGCGTGCGGAGCCGCGCGCGCAGCGCCGGGAGCTGGACGGGCTGGTTCAGGAACGATGCCGACATGCCATGAGCTGCCGCGAGCAGGAGCATGCGCTGCAGCGCCTGGCCAGCCGCGAGCCAGTCCCGCGGCCCGTCACCCGGTGTCCCGAGCACCGCGAGGAGCGGCGCGTCGAGCGCGAGCGCGCGGTCGCGCGCTGCTTGCGCCCGCCCGCGTGGCACCCAGCGCAGCAGGGTGGGGGCGAGCCGGGACGCGACAGCCGACAACCCGAACGCGTATCCTGGCATGCCGTCCCGAGTGGCGCCATCGTTCGGGCGCATCCACTCGGCGAGCTCCCGCCGGAACGCGCGGTCCGCCCACTGGCGCCGATCCCCGGCGGCGATCAGCTCCGCGACGACGGAGCGGAGCCCGCCGTCGGCTACTGGGCGGAGCCACACGCCCTCTCCCTCGGCGGCGTGCTGGAGTGCGGCGACGAGGGACGCGCGTATGGAGGCCGCGATAAAGGGAGCGCGGATCGTGTGCCGCCTC
>Ga0307410_10000240_pt1 | contig 20650 bp, 21 predicted proteins | sample 322Ometagenome_3_FD_203707 | JGI IMG/M metagenome (GOLD analysis project Ga0307410, IMG submission 203707) | Maize rhizosphere microbial communities from greenhouse at UC Davis, California, United States - 322HYB-O-3 | ecosystem: Host-associated > Plants > Roots > Rhizosphere > Soil | place... | reverse complement strand
TGGACAGACCCGGGCTCCGCTCTGCGCGGCAACACCACCACCGCGCGGACGTGGGTGAAGGAAACGGACACCTGGCTCGACGCCCACACGATGTTCGACAACTTCGGGAACGTCAGAAAAGTGTGGGACGTCACCAACGACGCGGCCAAGTTCGTCGAGACGCAGTACGACCCACAGTACAAATATGCTTTCCCGACCAAGGTGATCTCCCCCGCCCCCGACCCGTCGAACACGACGGGCACTAACGAGTCGTCGGTCGCGGAAACCACTTACGACCTCCGCTCGGGACTTCGGTTGTCGATCAAGGACGATTTCGGACAGATCACAACCACCGAGTATGACGCATCGCTTCGGCCCCTTCGCGTAAACCCCGTCGTGGTCAATGGCTCGCCCACCGGGCCCATCTCGGAGACGATCTACGGGGCGTCGGGCTCGGACGGGCATTTGTCCGCAAGCGAACGATTTGTCACGGTCCGCAAGCAGCTCGACGCGAACAACTGGGACGAGTCGACCACGTGGTTCGACGGCCTCGGAAGGACGATCAAGACGCAGGCGAAGGATTCGCAGGGCGATGTTTTCGTCGAAACCCACTACGACGAGTATGGCCGGGTCGACCGCGCCACGAACCCTTACAGGATCGGCGACCCGGTCTATTGGTCGAGGACGCGCTACGACGACTTCGGGCGCGCCACCGAGACGTTTGCGCCGACCGAGCTCGCGAACCTGTCGAGTGCGCAAAGTCTCGGAATGACCACGTTCGGATTCTCGAACATCTCGGGGTTCGTCGGCACCGTGGTGACGACGACGGACGCCTCGGGAAGAAAGGGGCGCTCTGTCACCAACGGACTCGGGCAGTTGGTTCGTGTGGACGAGCCGACCGCGGTGGGTGGGACCGCGGACGCGGATCTTGGCACACTTTCGAACCCGAACCAGCCGACCGTCTACGCCTACTCGCCGCAGGGCAAGATGGTGCACGCGCAGCAAGGTGTCCAGAATCGGTACTTCTTCTATGACTCGTTCGGGCGGCTCGTGCGTGTGCGGCAGCCCGAGCAGGAGATAAATTCGGCACTGAACCTTTACGACGTGGCGACGGGCAACTCGCAGTGGACCGCGGCGTTCAGCTACGACTTTCTCGGGAACGTCGTGACCGCGACGGACGCGAACGGGGTCACCGTCACGAACACTTACGATCGGGCTGGTCGGGTAAAGACCCGGTCGTATTCCGGGGAGCCGGCGGGGCAAACTACCCCTATCGTCAATTTCTACTATGACGGGAAAGGCCTGACGTCGCCACAGTCGCCCAACTACGCCAAAAGCAAGCTGACGAAGGTCGACAACGGCGTCTCAGCGACCGTCCATCCGCGGTTCGACAACTTCGGGCGGGTGACACAATCGTCACAGATCACCGACGGGCAAACATACACCTCGGATTATCTGTACAACCTGTCGGGCGCTCTAATCCAGGAAACATACCCATCGGGTAGGGTTGTCAAAAACGAATTTGAATCCGACGGCGATATCACGCGGATATACGGCCGCGCAGCCCCCAACGCGACCGAGCGCACCTACGCAAATTCGTTCAAGTATATGCCGGACGGCAAGATCGAACAGCTAAAACTTGGAAATGGCCTATGGGAGCGGGCAGCGTTCAATAGCCGGCTTCAGGTGACGGAGCTTAACCTTGGCCTGGGCGTGAATGGGGACCTCTGGAAGCTCGGGTACGAGTACGGCGAGATGAACGCGGACGGCTCGGTCGACGCGGCCAAGAACACCGGGAACATCGCGAAGCAGACCGTGAGCTTCAACGGGCTCGCCCAACCGTTCATTCAGACGTACAACTACGATGCGCTATCCCGTTTGACGGAGGCACACGAGACGAACGGGGCGGGTGCGAACGCCCCGCAAACTTGGAAGGAGAGCTTCGGGTACGACCGGTACGGCAACCGGAACGCGCACGATAAGTTCTATGGCACCACGCAGATCCCCGAGTCGAATATCTCCGACCCAACAATCGACTCGGACACGAACAAGTTCAACTCCGGGCAAGGGTACACGTTCGATCAGAACGGCAATCTTGTCGTCGATGCCGAGAATCGCACATTTACTTTCAACGGCGACAATAAGCAAACAAAGATAACGCAGAACGGACACCTCGTCGGCGAGTACTTTTTCGACGGCGAAGGAAAGAGGGTAAAGAAAAGGGTTTATACGAACGACGTCCTCTCAGAGGAAACCGTTTTCGTCTATTCCAACGGGAAGCTGGTCGCCGAGTATTCGACCGCCCCTCAGCCCGAGAACCCGACCACCAATTACACCGCGACAGACCAACTCGGAAGCCCGCGCGTGTTGACAGACGCCGTAGGCCGAGTCGTGTCCCGCCGCGACTTCATGCCGTTCGGCGAGGAGGTCGCCGCGGACACCAACTATCGGGTTGCTGATCTTAAGTATGGCGTCTCCGATAGCGTCCGCCAGAAGTTCACCGGCTACCAGAAGGACGACGAAACGCAGCTCGACTTCGCGGAGGCCCGGATGTACGAGAACCGCCACGGCCGGTTTACGGCTATCGATCCGTTGCTAGCGAGCGGGAAGTCTGCGAATCCCCAGACGTTTAATCGGTATACCTATGCAGTGAACCGTCCCCTGATTTTAAATGACCCCACCGGTTTACAGGCGGGGAAATGGTACCAGCCTGTTGACGAGAAAGGGAACGTGGTCCGCGGAAATTACATGTACATTCTTAACGGTAATCAAACTAATGGATATGCCGAGCTCACGACGAGAAATAAGAGAGGCATGCTCATCGGAGGTGGCGAGGCACTAGACTCGAACCACATGTATCGATTCAATCCAAACGGCCCTGCACCTTTTACAGGTGGGCTTGGTCTGGAGTGGGCAATCCTTTCCGACTATGATTATAAAGGTTATGACGTCATCGCGACGGACGCATATGAAGAGTCATCGGTAGAACATCCCGCCGACGGCTATGCGCGTGGGTCGGAGCAGTCAATTACTCCCGTTGATGTGGCTGCAACTTTTAGTGGATTGGGCAGGGGAGCGAGCGCTTTTGGTTCATCCGTCGCTCGGTCGTTCGCCACCGGAGAAGGCTCAGCCGTATTTTATACTGGAGGAGGGCGAGCTACTGCTCAGTGGGCTAATGAGTTTGCCGTTAACACAGGGCGACAAACCATCGAGATGACCCGCGGGGGCCGAGCCCTAAACACCATCACTAATTTTCGAGTTGGTGATGTTTCAATTAGAAATACGTTGCCCAGCTTCAATGACCGAATATGGAGATTTGGTTCAAGACATTTTGCTGAACAGGCTTCAGGTGAAGTTAATATATTCCGTGTTAGTCCCGTCCGCGCGGGAAGCACATTTAATACCGTCGAGCAACCAATTTTGCAACGGAGTCAAAATGTGCTGTTACGATATAGGCGATTCTCAATCTCTAAAGCGCAATAACTAGAAATGATTCATGTTTAGGGTATTACGGTTCCTAAAAAACCTTCTGTTGTGGCAGAAGAGAATAACCGCAAACCGTCGAGTCCAAGTAAGGGATGGCTTTCGTCTCGAAATTGATAACAGTGGACCCGCAAGGTACATCACGTATTTCGAGGACGGTCGTGAAATAAACGTATTGACGGACTTTACGGCCCTTAATGAGGTTACTCTATACACTGATTCATTGCGAAAGTGGTCAGTGCCATACGGCGAAGAACTGTCATCGTTTGACTATCAAAGAGTCTTCAATCGAGTTCTTCAATATTTATCTTGTTGGGGTGAAGTCACACTTGACGAATCCAAATTGTCAGACAGTGAGGACCTAAGAAGGTCCTTGGCCGACCAGAGAATTGATTTTGTCGAGCACGAAAGTGGAATTATTAGTTATTCCGTTGATGCGGAGCGATTTCGAGATGAACTAACAGGAAAGAAGTAAACGGACCCAAGTTGCAGAGCTGACCCACCATTCTCACCGGGATCATCGCGAAGCAGACCGTGGGCCCGCAGAGTCGTTCGTGTATTACGATCACGGGAACGGAATAATGCTCGGAACATGCGCCGTACCGCCGGACCGTTTTGGACCTGAGCCAGAAACTCGCTTATGGGGCAACAATCACAGACCCATGTTGGACTTCAGCGTGACCGTACTCGTAAATAATGGTGTTTTCCAAGGAGCAATCGAAAACGGTTGTATTACTTCGATTGAAAACTAGAATAAACGGTTTGCGGACCGGCCTATCCGTTCAGACTGTTGTGACGCCACTTCTTTATGAGAAGATCACTCTATTTCATCGTGCTGGTCTCTTTCATAACTATTGGGTGCATTTCAAATGCAAACCAAGTTGGGGCCGTTTATCTTATTCCTACAGGGTTTGAAGGCCCTGTCGTGATTATCTATGACCAAGCCGCGTTGGCGAAGCCGCCTATTGTGGATGATGCGTTCGTGTTCTGGGTACCGACCGATGGGCTTATCAGGACATCACTACACGCGGAAAATATTGGTGCAACCACAAGCTATTACTTTGTGGGCCAAGGTGGCGATCGGCGGAAAATTGATTACCTGTATTCCGGTGGTCCAAAATACCCGGAAGGCGTTCGCACTGAGGAGAGTCTCTCGCCGGACGAAAGGTCCAACGGGATATTGCAATGTTGTACGAGAGAGGCAGTCTGAATGCAGCATCCGGGGTGGTTAGCTACCGAAGCCTTCTAATTTGTAAACCAAAGGATGCGAACCTTATCGCATCGCGCGATCTAAACAAAAAGATAGCTAGCATCTCGAAGTGAATTCGCATACAAGTAGGGAAACTCCTCCTTTCTTGTCGACATTTGGCAGGCAGATCACAATGTTGCTCGGCTGACACCACTTAGCTCGATAACATTTAGCCATATTAGGGTAGATTCCAGTTTCACAATTCTTTCATTGAGACCTTGTCCGAAGAGGAGCTAATGGGCCGCGCAATATTTTCTTTGGTCGGCTCCACCGAAAAGATCTAACCAGATTTCGCAGAAGCCGGTGTGTCGTGGAACGAACACACCCACTTCACGACAATAGATCCGCTCTTGGCGTCCGGCCGGTCCGCTAACCCGCAATCGTTCAACCGTTACGTTTACGCCGGTAACAACCCGATCCCGCGCTCCGACCCGACGGGGGAAGATTGGATCGTCGAGGTGGTAAAAGGAACGGTCGGGAAGAACGAGGTCAACGTTGAGCGACCCGTCTGGCTCCCGAAGGGCGACGTGCCGTCAGACATTCCGCGGGCACCAAGCATTTGGGAGACGAATTACGGCGGGAAGGGATTTCAGGCCCTCGACCCCAACAGCGAGAGATCCTCCGAAGTCTTCAAGACGAGGGAGGAGGCGCAGGCGTGGCTCCACCACAACGTCGGCGACGCGCGGGTGCACGCGCTATCGAGTGCGATAAGCCAGGGGGCCGACGAGGCGGCGACCGGACTTGCAAAAGGAACCGGAAATTTCGGCATCGAGACGCTGAATTTCCTGACCCAACCCGGCGGAATGTACGGGTCAGCGCTCGGAATACCAAATCCGTTCAGAATTGAACCGTTCGAATATGAGAGTCCTCGCGAGGCAAAGTTTGGAAGTGGCGCTAGGGTGGGTCTAGCGGCAGGGACCTTTTTCGCCGCTAGGGCGCTTGTGGTCGAGCCTCCGGTGTCAGCTGTTCCTGAAATCAACATAACTCGAAATCCGGCTTTTCTAGGACAAGCAAATGGCCCGTCAATCGCCATACCCAACGGTGCTTCTCCAACAGCGGTTGTTAATCGAAATGGCAGTGTAACAGGCTTTGCTTTTACGGGAGGCCGCGGCGGAGCCGGACTGAGCGACTCCGTAACGGGCGTAAGGATTATGAACCCGACTTCGAGATACCCTAGCGGTTACGTTACATATATGGGAAACGGTCCGCAAGGGATTCATCCCGTCACGGGGAGAACCATTCCCAACTCGGATTGGTGGAGACACATTCCGCTAAATCATTAGCTTGAATAATTAGCTACAACATGGAGAGACTGAAGGTATTCAGAAGCATTGAGGGGGCTGTATTGAGCGATATCGAATTTATCGAGGACTATGTTCAGCTCCAACTAGATACGGCGAGGATTACACTTGGGATCTTACCCGTGGTTCAGATAGGTGACGACCGATACCTGCCTGATAACGAACGGTATCGTAATCTTCTTATTTCGCAGATCGGCAAATCGATCTCCGGCGTATTTGCCCAAGGTGAACAAACCACGGTGATTGTTTTCGACGATGGATCGTGCCTTTCCATATCACATGAGAATTACGACTTGGACCCAACCGAAATGCTCGTGCTGGAAAAAGATGGTGAGCCAATCGTGGTTTGGGACTAAACGCGGCCACAATGTAGGCTTTCCATGCTCCCCAACGGTGAGGAACCCTACTACAGGATCACGCTGTCGGTGAAGGCCCAAGAAATAGAACTATTCAGAAATCTTTCCGACTGGGAATTCAATGCGGGAGAGTATTGGGACCTGCACAACGATTTCGATTGTGTAAGAATTGCGCTCCAGAACGAGGTATTGGAATTCACATTCAAGTCACTTTCCGACCCACTATGCATGTTGATTTTGAAGTTCGTTGACGCCGAGCTCGTGCGCTTCGATCTTCCAATGGTTGAAGCACTGGCGGCTAAGACACTTGATAACTTGTATAGAGGTCGAGTTCAGGTGGGAACCGATCTTATCGAATTGGACCATAACCGTAGAGGGTATTTCTATATGGAATTCTACGAGGGCGCACTCCTCGAATTTTGGAGCGGCGGTGTCGCTGTTAGCTCAGCTGAGAGTATTTCAGGTTGAGTGCGACATTGACCGACCGTCGGCGCACCCTGTGGCGCCAGAACCTCGCCGCTGAATCACTGTTCTCCCGATGGCGATAAACAAGAACCTAATCGCTAAAGTTGAGGACCGAATCTTTCTGATAGAGCACGATCTACTAGAGGTCGGTGCCTATCTCCGCGTCTACGAGAACGGGAAGGATACAGCCGACCATCTGCAGGATTCCGTCCAAGATTGTATCGAATTCGCGCTCGAGGAGTTCAGCGTTCCGAGAGATGCGTGGAGTGAAATGGGGTAGCAATTTCATGGACTCACGCGCGAGGAGCGTTCGGATACGGGCTGTTTGAGATTCAATTCTGCTGGCAAAGTGACCACGGTTTGACGTCGTTAACCTTTATCGTCGGCATTGGTCCAGCCCGGCCATCGTGTTTGCCTCCGAATCCGGTTAGCGTTTCAACCGTTCAGAAGGTCTTTCCCAGCGTGGAAATCCCTCAAACTGCTACCCGGATCCCACGTTCGGCAGCCGGCTTTTGACCTTAGCCCAGAAACCAGAAGGCTCGACAATAGACGGATTCATGATTGAGGCTAACTGGGGAGGCTGGCGAAACCAATATGAAATGACATATTACTTCGTTTGTAATCATCACAATTTCTTTTTTTCCACCTATAAAGTGAATCGTAACAATGGAAAAAATCCTGGCGATCCGAAGAATTGGGAAAAGAAGGAAGCAAAAAATCGAGCCGAGAATACCCATCGAACAATTCTCGATGATGGAATTATTTGGGGACGGAATAGTAATAGCCGGTGGCGACTCTTGAAATGCGGCTTGCACCGAAGCAACTTTGAAGAACTGGTGTTACGACGCAGGTCAGGCGGTGTGGAGTGAAAGGTGATTTGCCCGGTACAAATACGCCGCTAAGCTCCTAATCTACCCTCACCCGCTCTGCCAAATCCGCAGCGCTAATCGCTACGTAATTTCACGCACGTTTTCCCCGGCTTCGTCGGATCGGAGTATTATTCGACAATGACGTTTTTACGAACCGACGGAGGTTGCCATGCTTTTTGACGAGTGCCTGTAGCAGTCTAAAATTATGTCGAAATATGCACTGCTGCTTCCCGTTCGGATTGTAAGTATGCACGGAATGCATTTTGACCAACCTGTATGGGCCAAACCGAAGATTTACCCGCTGTCCAGTCTTTCCAAGAGAGCCTGTGCTTCTTTCCTCGTTCTGAAACGGAAAAGACGCTGCCGTATTGCCGGGGAGCAACACCCGCGAAGGCCGAGAAGACTACCTTTCCGTCGTCCAGTTCGCCGTCGCGCCCCTCCAGCTGAATTTCCTCGCGGTGCAGGTTTTCAGCTCTACTCTTTGGGTAAGGTTCAAGGTAAACAAGGCGGCGGATTCCCGCGGCAATAATGTGTTTGGCACAGTTGTGACACGGAAACGTCGTGACGTACATCACCTGTCCATTCAGCGCCACTCCGCGGCGGGCCGCATCAACGATGGCCGCCATCTCCGCGTGGACAGGACGACTGAATTCACCGATTTCCATGAACTGCGTGCCCTTCAATTCCGACAATATATTTCTCGCGAGTTCTGAGGAAGGCTTCGACTCAGCAACAGTGTTTAACATACCGGCCCGCTTCATTTTTTCAAAAAGCTCCGCAAGAGTACTTACTTTGATCTCCCGCGCTCGATTCTCGCCTCTGATTTGGAGGGCTTGGTCGCGGTGATCTGGCGAATCGTTGTGCCAATAAAACCCTCCCCCCGCCCGAGGGACTTCGTTCATGCCCCCACTAATGACGTCCGCATTCCGAATCCGCCGGTGCGAATCGTACGTAACATCGACAACCACCGCTCCGACCTGTCGGTTGTCGTCGGAGGATCGGAGAGAGGCCGCGCTGGCTTGGTACATTGCGAACTCGTCCGGGCTGGGGGTTATGAATGGATGACCGAAAAGTAAGTCCACGAAGCGTAAAACACTGTCTTCGCCTCTTGGAACAGCCAAGTTCGCGAAGAAATCAGCTTTTGGAAACGTGTCGCGAGTGTTTTGTCCGAAATCGTCGTTCGGTTTCTCGTCGGCCTCGATCAGTTCAAGTGCCTTGGATTGGAATTGATGATCGCGGCCAGGCTGAGCGGCCTTTCTTGCCAAATCGCGCGCCAATTCCTCCACTCGGACGCCTCTTGGGGAGTCGCCAGCAATTATCATAAGAGATTGGCCATAAATCGTCCGCAAGAAATCGACCTCGGCCGGGTGTTTGAGCTGACTAAGAATGTACGCATGATTTGGAGCCGGCTTGTCAGCGTCACCACTACTTTCCGCTCTTTTCCTTCGAATCTCTGCAATCGCCACTCGAGCCAGCGCGGCACCATCGTCCAGTCTTCGGCGAAACTCGTTCCCCATTTTTTGTAAGTGGGAAATGCGGCTGAACTCGTCGGCTTCCTGCGGCGGAGTCCAGCCTGTCATGCCCGATAGCAAGCTGGACAGATGTATGTCCACAGTCCGATACCCAAAGGATTTAAGCGCCCCACTTAACTCTATAGACAAATCACCGAGCCGCGTCCCCATAGGACCCACAAGTGCAAAAAACAGCTCAGGTCGCTGGGCAGTATAAGATTGCTTAGGGATTTCTATATTCACCATTTTCATGAGCTAAATCGAAATTGGCCATAGTTGGGCAACATTCAATCGGCACGGTACAGGAATGACTAGTCAGTGCCGATGAACCCATACAACTCGGCCTCTGGAAAGGTAGAAGTGACAGCGCTGCCCACCGGATTTGTAATCTATACTGGGCGACAGGCTGAGAGGTTGAGTGCCGACGTGCCAAAACGGCCGGCGTCTTTGATCTGCGTTCAGCATGATGCGGTGGCCCCGCCCACATGGACAGTCGAACACGATCCATTTGGGTTGGGTGGACGTACCGACCAAAACAATGCCTTTTCGAGGGAGTTTTCCGATCAATTCGTCGGCTGATTCGACGAACGCCACAATTCTCCACGGGAAGAATGGAAACCAACTCCAGAACTTTATCTGCATCAGGTCCGCCAAGTCTGTTCCAAAAACGGGTCCGTTATTCCCACTCCCAGTTTCCCGCCCGCCGAATTGCAATAGTGTTCAGGTTTCGGGCTTTCGACATTTCCGGATATCTCGCGATCATGAATTCTAAGTATCAATTCGCTGGGCCGAGCATCGGGACCATAACCAATAATACGTTCCAACATCTCTCCAACAGCTGCTGATCCCACAAACGTCGTAAACGCGACGACGGCCGGCTCCGTTCGAGCCAGGGCCGGAGCGTAGCCTTCATCCTCTCGACGCGCGCGCTCGTCGGGCGAAAGAAGTTCGGCGGCAGCGCGTTGCAAATCAACGCGCCCCCGGCAGGTAAGACAGGCCTGACCGGGGGAAAGAACGGTGACACGCCCATCAATCCCGTTCAATTGTTCCTTCTCGCCGCTGCTGAGCAGCACGCCGCAGTCGATCACGGGAGTTAATAAATAGCTGGAGAACCTAGAAAGTACTAGACGACCCGCATTGTCGTCAGTACACCCAAAAACAAGGTCGCATCCTACGAGGCTCCTGGCGGCTGACTCCCGTGTGATCATGTCACGAACTTCATCGCAAACTAGTTCCGGGGCTACCCGCAGTAAGTGGTGGGCCAATACCGATACCTTAGGCTTTCCGACATCCTCCAATGCCGACCCGTAGACACGCGTCACGTTGCTTTCCGACAGTAGGTCCGGATCGACGAGGGTGAGATGTCGGACGCCTAATCGTACGAGTTGTTCGGCCACCACCGAACCCGTTCCGCCGCACCCTACAATGCCGATTCTGAGTTCTCCCAAAGTAGCCTGCACCGCACTTCCGAAAGCCCGCACGTTACGGTCAAACGCCGATGAAAGGTAAGTCTGTGCGGAACCGAAGCTCTTAGACAGTCGAAATCGTTCACCAACGGACCACAAATGGTCGATGGGGGCGGGCACCCCATCCTCCTCCAAGTGTCCCGTGAAAGCGATGTCCGCCCCCTGGCGCGAAACTATAAGAGCGCCGTAGAATCGACTCCCCGCCCGCAGCTGAAAGAGATCCCGAATCTGGTCGTCCACGTATCGGTCGTGGTTGCTCGGCTGCGGAGACGAATCCGGCCCCGGATGAGTGTGCGTCCAGATGCACATCGCCCCGATTCTTTCGGCCTCCGCCAATGCCTCAATATAACCTTCTGGGCGGATTGTCAGCCCATTCCGGTCCCTTCGGTCGTAAGCGGAGTCGTCGACCCAGCGAATGCCTCGGGCGAGTATCCGTTTCTCGCCGTTGCTAGCTTCGGCGACCGCGGCCAATAAGACTCCCGCCGATTCGATTGACAGATCGGCGGCAGAGGCGATCTCTCGCTCGAGAGCCTCCGGCAATACGAGCGTGCTCCTCATCGAACGGTAGCTCCGACGGCTTTTACTAGCTCGTTGCGGATTAGGGCGACAAAACTCTCAACCCCATCTATACCGGACCGCCAGTGGCCCCCAATAAGGTGACGGGACCAACGCTGCCAGCTGCGGCCCAAATAATGTTCAGTTACTTCTGTGGCTGGTATCGGCGCGCCGTCCGCGCGTTTGACAGGGGGGTCAAACCACCACATATCGGGCGGAACGTCAGGGTACCCGGCACTCAGCCGAATCAGGAGATCCGCTTGTGAGTGATCAAATCCCTGTGGAAGGGGGAAGCCGCGGAAGACCACGCATGTCATGCCCCCCTCAGGCGACACGCAGTGCTCCCTGCAACATTCATCCAGGTATCGCTGATCGTTGGGTGGAATCATTCGTACTGCGCTAAAGAATTACCCCTCCCGGATTTATTTGACCGGGGGCGGTGAAAAATCTTAGTCCGTTGCTCATTTCGACCGACTGGACATCGGCGATTTTTTGATCAGAACCCCCGGGAACCACTTGGAAAAGATCCCTCTCTGGACCGATGGGTGGGGTCGGAAGCTGGCGCAATTCTTGTCCGGAAAGGCTGGGTCGGGTAACCCTAAAATGAGTGCGATCGATTTGAATTTCGAACTTTTCTTCGTTCTTTCCGAGATTTTTATTGCTTTGTTCCATATTGCGTGTTGTCATTTTTTAATCTTTGTTCTTTCAGTTTACCGACAGCCGGCACCATCTCGGAGTTTGGATCGAATGCGCCATTTGGAGCATTCCCGAGATTTCCGATAGTATCAGAAACTGTCAAATAACGTCAAGAAAATGTCAAGACTTGTTGACGGGCTCGTAAGTATAGGCATAATTGTGATATGCACCCGATTCAGGAAAGGATTCTGGAGCTTGCTGCGGACGTTAATTTGGCAAGACTCAGCTACCGGGAGATCGGCAGACGTATTGGTGAGTCTCACCCTCAAAAAGTGAAGCATCACCTAAAGGCACTTGAAGAACGTGGGCTAATCCGTTCGACAGTGGAGGGCATCACAACCCGCAAGACCGGAAGCGCTGGTGTCGGAATCGTTTCGATCCCGATTCTAGGGGCTGCGGATTGTGGCCCGGCTTCCATTTTCGCGGATCAAAATGTAGAGGGGTATCTTAGGGTCTCATCTAAGCTAATTAAATCGAGCGAGGGCCTGTACGCGTTGCGGGCCGTGGGACACTCCATGAATCGGGCGGATATAGAAGGCAGGGCGCTCGAGAGCGGGGATTATGCAATTGTCGATTCGAAAGTCAGGGCACCTCAGACTAACGATTACGTAGTCTCGGTCATTGACGGGGTTTGTAATATCAAGCGATTCGTAAGAGACGAGGTCAACCAGCAGATTGTCCTGCTGTCCGACGCTACGACCGACTATCCGCCAATTTATATTCACCCAGACGAGGTGAACTATTTCGTTTGCGGTAGAGTTGTGCGAGTGATCAAGGCCCCGCCGGGAGGACACTCACTTCAGGACTAGTAAAGAATATGGCAAAAATCAAAGGCAATCGCGATGGGGACGGTGGGCGCAACGAAAGTTACAAGATCGGGTCGCGGCCAAACGTGCCTCGTAGACAGGCAGTGCGCGAAGTAAAAAATGGACTTCACCCCGGGTATCACACTCTGAGGATAAATGGGCGCGAGTACGTTCGCGACAATCCGGATAATTCAAAGAAGGATAATGTGAACGGCTAGTGGCTATTGCGTGTTACAGAAACACGTCTTTCGAGAATCCTCTTAAAGGTCGATGTGGTCAAACGCCTCTCAAGGCGATTCCTAAACTCCCCTCTCCTACTGCGCCCATGCGTCGCAATTCCTCGATTGCGGAGTCGATAACTTGCTGCAGTGCCACTCCCGTTCGCGAGAACCCGAAAACCCCACGTACCTCGTTGACCAGCTCTTGCCGGCTGAACCCGAACCCGGCCGCCCGCAGCACCTGCATGATCGCCTCCTGCACTTCTTCGGGGGCGATCCGTTCAGCAGGGATGTTGGGCTCGCGTCTCGACCTGACGAATCGATCTGCTGTCGAGCAACCGGAACCTCGGGGCCTTCATTAGGTTTCACAACGTCATTCGAGGCAGCAAGTCCCTCGAGCAGGAACCCCACGCTAACCTAAACCGAGGCCCGTCGCTCACAGTCGCTTCGTCAAGAATAAACAGAAAAAGTTGCACATAGATCACTGTCTTCCGTTATTGTCTTCGGTATGAAGGTGGTCGATATGAAGATAACCGTTTTGCGAAACCGAAAGTTACGAGTCATAGATGAGAATTTCGTCATCCCTTCCGATTATGTTCTAGCAACAGACGGAAGCTTTAGGCCCGCGCAGAGCTTTCTGCAGTTCGCCGGGAGATTTGGTCAAGTAAACGCGTTGGAGGAGCTAGTCCGAATGGGCGTTCTGATCGGCGCGATGCACGTCGTCGCAGAGGTGCTGAGCGAACTGTGGACGACGGTCTTTCCTGCGTACAACCGGGAACCGCTTTCCTGCAGGACACGTCAATATATCCGCGAACGTGACGGCGAAATCTGCTATTACTGCGGGGATAGGGCGCGGGACGGTCATGTCGACCATATGCAAAGCCGCAAGAACCGAGGACCGAACGCCGTTTGGAATCTTACGTGGGCGTGCGCTCCGTGCAACTGGGCGAAGGGTTCGATGGACGCCGATAAGTTTCTAGAGTTGAGTGGGTTGGCGTGAGAGGACACTGCACCTGGATGGAATTCGGGCGTCCGAGTGCTGGGCGCCTTTACTTTTTTGACATGGGCACCCGGCAACGTTCGGCACCCACGCTACTAGAAAGAGATTTCACAAGGTGTTGGCCCGCTTCGGCCGGAAAAGAGTGCGTTTAGTTATTTGTGGAAAAAATTGCGATTTTGCATGCACGTGGAGGCCATTCTGCCGTATGTCCAAAAGGGCGTCGTGCGCAATGGTGACCGGTAGGAGGGTGGATCCAGCGTTATGAGTGTTGATATTTCATCCGCAGCGGCCGACCGCCCGGGCACGGCGTTCGACGCCATCTTTGCCGGCCTCCCGGCACTCGATTCGCCGGAGTACCTCGAACTTCTTGGAAATGCGCCAGTGAAGGAGCTCCCGGCACAGGTCTTGGCCAAAGCCTATCGCCAACTGGCGGCATCCGGAAGCACGAAAGCGGCGGATTCGACTTTGGCACGCCTCCTCGCGGACGATCGTTTTGATTACCTCGCCCGCGTTCGCCGGCTAGCCTCGATGCATGTGGCCAACGGAACGTATAGCTACAGTGCCGAAGACCTGATCCACGAGGCGATCGTCGAGATAGTGAGGACGCTGCCGACTGCGAGAGGTGCAGTTGCGGAGGGCGCGTGGGTCCTTTTCATTGGACACCGTTTCGAGGACGCCCGCCGGAAGCTCTTCGGTAGGGACGCCAGCAAAGACCCGGCCGGGCGGGTGGAGCCGCACGTGGACGATATGACCGGGCAAATGGTCGACCCCGTCGAGGAGGCCGATGGGGAAGGTGCGGATTGGCACGTGCAACTGAGGGAGAGCAATATGCCATGGCTCGATGAGTTCCTCCGACGCACTATCGAGCGGATCGCCGACCCGCTCATCCGCTACGTCGCGGCGGACCAGTTCGGGGACGACCCGTCGCCGATTTCGAAAGGTGTGTCCGAGGGCGGGAAGCTCCCGCTCACCGACCAGCTCGGCGTCGACCGTTATAAGGTGTCGCGGGCCCTGCGGAGTGCGAAAAGACGATTGGCTGCGGACCTGCTGGCGCAGAATGAATATGAAATCGACATGGAGTGGCTTCGGAAGTTCACCAAAGGTTAGGAGGATTTCCGCAACCCGATGCCGTCGATAAAGCATAATGGGTTCAGTTTGATAATCCGCACGAACGACCATCCTCCCCCGCACGTGCACGTCATCAGGGGCGAAGTCCAACTGGGCTTCAGCCTCGGCAACCGCGACGAGGAAAGGCGATGCGAGAACGCATTGGACACCGTGAAGACGAACAAGAAAAGTTGTGGAAAAAATGGAGAGCGATAGATGAGTGAGACGAATTTTGAAGAGCAATACGAACGAGCCCTTGCGGCCGGAGAGGAGGCGAACATGACGGAGGCCCGCGCTACAGGCGCCCGATACGATCCGGATTCGAAGATGATCGTGATCGAACTTAGAGGCGGCGGACCGTTCTCTTTCCCGGTGGCCTGGGTGCGTGGTCTCCGGGAGGCGCCCGACGAGGAAATCGCCCAAGTGCAGATCACGCCCTCCGGCGACGGGCTGCGCTGGGAGAAGCTCGACGAGGACCTCAGCGTGCCGGCCCTCATCGGCGGGTCCTACGGGCCCGCGGGGCGCAATCATGCGGAGCTAGAGCAATTATGCATCCGGATCGAGTCGTCGTGGTTTTCCGACCGGGACGCCTCGATCGTGGACCGGCTGGCCGCCGAGAACCCTCAGCACTCGGCGGAGTTGTACGAATTCTTCGCCAATCTGATCGGCCCGGAGCTGCCAGCGGACGAGGACCGCAGTGCCGCTGTAGTAGCGGCGTCCGCTTTGGAGTGGCTTCGGTCCGAGGGGTTCGAAGCGGCCCGCCGCATCGCGGAACAGAGCAACCGTTCCGGATCACCGACCCCCCTGCCGTCACCGACGCCAACGGACCCGCCGGCCGCGGAAGCTGGCACAGCCCCGCCTCAACGGTCTAAAGGGGTGGTCCTTGCCTTCCCCGAATTGATAAAGGAACGGGTCGGGATCGGTAGCGAAGAGGCGGAGCGGCGGATCGGCGCCCCCGACGATTTCATATACGTTCTGCAGCAGCAGAAACCGGGAACGCAACAAAGAATCCGCCAGGAGATCTCCGAACGCACCGAAAGGGTGCTGGGTGTGCCCCAATCGGATGTTCGGGCGTCGCTAGAAGAAGCACAATGGGCACGGGCGGCCCATAACCGCTCCGGAGCCCCGGCACCATCCTTTCGTAAGCAGCTCGCCTCACTGGGAATGTCCGAGGAGGAACTGAAATATTGGCTCAGCCTCGCCGACGAGGAGGATTAAAAGATGAACTCCCTCCCCCGTGTTAAGGAGCGCGCAAGGAAGCTGCGGCGCTCCGCGTTAAAGAGGGCAGGCGATCTGTTCAAGGGGCTGGTCGCCGAGCTAGAGGATCGTGGATTCACCGTCAAAGCGGTCCACAAAGATGTCATCGGCGGGGCGGAGGCGACGCTATCCGTCGCGGACAAGAAGATCCGTTACGACAAGGACCTCGATGGAGAACCGTTGAAGCGCCTCCTCGTGATTGCCCACGAGGCCGGGCACGTGCTGCTGCACAAGAGGTTATACGACCGCCTCAGCGGGGTCGAACCGCTTTCCCCCTACTTCAACACCGCCGGCCCCGCACTTGCTCGGTACAACCGCCGCTCGCGGGAGGAGGTCGAGGCGGACGCATTCGCGAACGAGTTCGTTTGCCCGAGCGACGAGGTGTTTGCGAAATGGTTAGCCGACCGGGCCGTCACGTCCGCGACCCTCGCGGTGGAATACGCCATCTCCGCCGAGATGATGCTGTCAAGATTGGCGGAGGCCCTCTTCGAGGAGGCACTGACGAAAGCGCCGAGGGCGCAGGAAAAGGGCGGCCCTCAATTGGACGACGGTCAGCGGGAAGCGGCCCACCACGTCGGCACCCCCGCCTTGGTGAACGCCGGCCCGGGTACCGGCAAAACCGCGACTCTGATAATGCGGATCGAACACCTTATCAAGACTCTCGGGGCTGAGCCGAAGAACATGCTCGCCCTTACCTTCAGCAACGAGGCGGCGGAGGAAATGAGAGCCAGGATCGAAGCGGAGTTCGGGATCGAACGGGCGGAGGAGATTGAGATCACTACGTTCCACGGATTTGGGCATGCGGCCCTGCTGGAATGGGAATCGGAGCTTTACAAGGAATTCATCGTGTTGGACGAATCGCGGCAGGAGGAGCTAGTGTTCGAGCTTCTCGGTGAGGTCGAGTGCGACGGAATATTCCAGCTGCGGGATCCGCTGCAGACCGCCCGCGACTGCGTCCGCCAGATCATCAAGTTAAAGGAACGGATGATCTATCCGGACGCCCTCGAGGACGGAATCGCCGCTTGGGAGAAAGAGGAGCCCGGGGCGAGCGTGAAGCAAAAGAAATCCCGCGAATTGCTGGCGGTGTACCGGGCGTACGAGTCAGCCAAATCGGAGCAGAACTTTGTCGACTTTCCGGACCTGATCAACATGACGTTGGGTATTCTCGAGTCGCGGCCCGCGCTCGTCGAAGCACTCCGAACAAAGTTCAAATGGGTGATGGTGGACGAGTACCAGGACGTGAGCGTCGCGGTGGCCCAGCTGCTCGGAAAGATATGTGGGCCGGAAAACCCGCCGTGGGTGGTGGGGGATCTCCGCCAGGCGATATACGTGTTCTGCGGTGCGGCACCGCAGAACATCACGAATTTTCCGATCGACTTCGCGAACGCCAAGGTTTACGAGCTGCGAAAGAATTATCGCTCGTGCGACGAGGTGATCGACCTCGCAAACCAGCTCGCGGACATCATCGGTTCGGGGGAGCGTCGTGACCGGCCACTGTGGTCGCGCGGCTCGGAGGTTACGCGGCTGGACGGGGAAGGGCCTGCCATTAAAGTGGTACAGACGGACTCCGACACCGCGGAGTACGGCGCCGTTGCCGACCAAATCGAGGAGTGGATGAAGCTGGTCCGACCGGAGGAGATCGCTGTGCTCGCCCGCCGCAACAAAGACGTTCGGAAGATTGCCGTCGAGCTCAGTCGGCGCGGCATCAAGGTCTCGACGCCCGGGTTGATAAGTTCAGACGGGGCGGCCGGTCTCCTCGCCTGCGTCCCCGCCTTCCCCGCGGTCGGCGGGCCCGCAAGTGTTCTCTCGAGCGTCTCTGATTACGTCAACGGACGAAGAGCGGCGCTCCCGCGAATCACTTACGCGCTCGGAGACGGGGTCGACGGACACGCAGTGCTGGACCGGGTGGTCGAGCTCCTGAGCGCTTGCACGGGCGCCCCGGTACTCGATGGTGAACCGGAAGGCGTTGCCAAGCTCATTTCGGAGATCCGGGAACTGGAGGAGTGCCTCGTCGCCGTGGCGCCGTGGGGCGACGCCTTGGCGATGATCTGCTCGTTCCTTTTTGACGGTTCAGATTACCTGCGGAGAATCCTTGCGTCGGAGGACGAGGCGAAAAGGTCGGTTTCGATCAGCGAGATCATCTCCGCAATCGGATGGGCGATGTCGTACAGGTACAGCCACCCCACTACGCCAGTAGCGGAATCGCGAATCGGTTTCGCCCAGTTCTTCCGCGGAATTCTCGCGGCGGGGCGCCCCGCGCTCGTCCCGCCCTACCCTGCCCGCGGCGCGGTACAGGTGATGACCTGCCACGCGAGCAAAGGGCTTGAGTTCCCCTGCGTCGCGGTCACCGGGCAAACACTCTCGCTCGCGCGAACTCACAGCTGGCTTCCACCCGGGGTGGAGAACGACGGGGACGACAGGACGCAGGCGGATAGCTTACTGTTCGTCGGCGCGACGCGCGCCCAACGATCCCTCCTCATCTCGTTCGCGAAGACCCCTCGGCGGCGGCTCCCTGCCCTACTGGAAATGTGGCTGGAGAAGCACGCCGTCGTCCCGGTCACCCGCCCCAGCACCGTGGGGGAGTCGGACTCGTTCCGCTTCGGCTCCGTGTGGGGGCACCCGACCCGGAACCGGAGAATCGCCGCGACCGCGCTGGACAAAGATTGGTGTGGGTTGAAGGTTTACCTGCAGGACATATACGGCGGACGGTTCCCCGGCGCAACGGACGCTCTCTACCCAATCTTCTTCGCAAACAACCGACGCACGATCGAGGAGATCCTCGCGCGCTACGCAGAGGGTGTTGCGACCTCTTCGGATGAAGCGGGAGAGATCTTCCTCGCACGATTCGGAGACGAAAAGACCACCGCGCATCCGCTCTACGAACCCTACCGACGTCGGGGGATCGTCTACGCGGCAGGGTTCGCCGCCGAGGTTGAGCGGTTACCGAGACCCGCAAAGATGATCGACACTGACGAGACTTACGGCGGAGCTATCGTGGGGGGGCTGATCCCGCTCCGGTTCGGCATAACCGCCCACTACATCGACGAAGTGGGGGGCACCCATGCGATCATTTTCCGGCCCGAGTCGATGAAAGCGGGGGACGGAGAAAGCGAGGTGGTGTGGTCCAAGCTCACGGCGAACAAGGTCCCGCTTCTTCTCCTCCGGGCCGCCGACGCCGGACTCTCCCCGTGGGTGTTCTCGGGCGAGGACGGCCGGGTCTTCGGGCTGAAATGGAACAGGAACGTCAAGGGGATGGAGGAAGTGTCCGCTGCTGCGGCGGCACGAAGGGACGCTTACTCCGCGAACGTGTTCGACGGAAAAGCGACGGACTTCCTTTGCGAGACGCGCTGCGAAAATCGCGCAAACTGCCCTTACTGGATGAAGCAGGATTTCCCGCCAGATCCGGTCCCCTAGGTGCACACGAGTCGGGTTCGTTCCGTATATGGATGTGGAGGCGTTAATTAACCTCCACATCTTTTTTTGTTTCAAGGAGTACACGAGAGCTATGGCACAAGTCGACAAGGAAAAAGGCGGTCCGCCCGCCGTCACTCTACAGGTGCAGACCCCGCGGGGGCTATGGAACGCGACGGAGCCCCCGGAAGCGGCGAAGCGTCCGACTTACCCGATCCCGACGAAGGTGGAACAAGTGATCGCGGACGCGAGGGTGGTCTTCGGGTTCGTCGAGGAGGACAATAAATATCAGCTGCTAATCGGCACCGACCCGCTGGATCCGCAACGCCCGCTGGCGAGCTACCATTTCGCGGAAGGGACGCTGCTGATCCTTAGCGTGCAGGGCGGAAACGCGTATCAGCAGGTAGAACCTGCCGTATCGCTCGAAGCGATCAAAGCAGAGCTGGCAGAGGCCGCGGCGTACGCGGCCTCTGCCGGGCTCGCCCTGGACGCGTCGAAGCTGTCAGCAGAGAACCTCGCCTTCACGGTGGGTTTCTTCAACCGCCTCGGCGACCGCTTTTTTGCTTTGTTCGACTGCACCGAATACCCCCTTTTGCCCCCGTTCATCGAGTTCGTCGACGCGTCGGGCGGGAGTATCGGGCAGACGAGCGTATACCCCGCTTGTTTCCACACGACCCCGTGCGTTTGCATGCGTTACAACCGCAAGGCATATCAGGAGAACGGCGGGCCGCACAACGACTGGCGGATGATCGACTGGCACCTCGCGACGCCGGGCGGCGGGCCCATCGGAACGCTGTCGATGATCATCAGCGACCTCCACGCGAAGATCCTCAATTCCACGGGGCGGATGGGCTAAGGGTGCCGGGATGAAGAACAAGAAAGTCTACATAACTGACGTGCTCTTTGAACGATCCAGGCGCC
>Ga0307410_10000239_pt1 | contig 20749 bp, 17 predicted proteins | sample 322Ometagenome_3_FD_203707 | JGI IMG/M metagenome (GOLD analysis project Ga0307410, IMG submission 203707) | Maize rhizosphere microbial communities from greenhouse at UC Davis, California, United States - 322HYB-O-3 | ecosystem: Host-associated > Plants > Roots > Rhizosphere > Soil | place... | reverse complement strand
GCGTCCTTTATGGCGTCGATGTCCTCCCAATCCTTGTTGTCGGCGCCGGTGACCCTCCACGTGCCGAGCGCTTCTCCCGCTTGCCCGAAGGCGAAGATGAACGGCCCGTCGCCGGAGTCGTTGTGGGTCCAGAAAACGCCCGGCTGGCACCTCGACGCCGCGAGGCCGCTGCTTTCCCTGATCTCGTCCGAGGCGATACGGCCGACCACTCGCGGCGGCGAATAAGGCGACACCGCGGCGTCGAAGAGCGGCCTTTCCTTCTCGTCCGACCATACGTGTTTGCACGCCGCGACGGCGAACATACATATGACAAACAGGGAAATTTTAGCTATAGTCGTGGTCGACATACTTCACCGAATTTCGTTGTAATTTCAGTATCGCGCACGGCGCGGCATCATTCCAAAAACTTTTGGCCGCGAATATTCGTTTTGTGTTAAGCCGATGACCGTTGGGACCGAATGGCTGATCGAGGCGTCGGGCTGCCGCCCGGACGCACTTCGCGACGAGGCGCTGCTCCGCGAATTGTTCGGCCGCGTCGTCGCGGACCTCGGACTGAAGACGATCGATGCCGTCTGGCACAAATTCCCCGGCGAGGGCGGCTTGACCGGGCTCCTCGCCCTGACCGAGTCGCACCTCGCCTGCCACACCTACCCCGAGCACGGTATTGCGACATTCAACCTCTACTGCTGCCGCACCCGGCCGGAATGGGATTGGGAAGGTAATCTCACGGAAGTGCTCCGTGCCGCCTCGGTAAAGGTCACGACGTTCGAACGAGGCGAGTCCGGGCGCTCCAACGAAGATCCGCGGTCCGAAATCCGTGATCCAAAACTCCTTTCGGCCGGGGGTGACGCTTGAGCACGCTCCAGGCCAGCTGCCCGTCCTGTGCCGGACCGATCGAGTTCAAAGCGGGCTCGACGATCGTGGTCGTTTGCCCGTTCTGCCGTTCGGCGGTGGCGCGGACGGATCGCGGGCTGGCGGATCTGGGTAAGGTGGCCGAGATCGTCGAGTCCGAATCGCCGCTGAAGATCGGGCTGCGAGGCGAATTCAAGGGCAACAGGTTTGAGCTAACGGGCCGGGCCCAGCTCCGCCATGAAATGGGCGGTTCCTGGGACGAGTGGTACGCGACATTCTCGAACGGCTGGGTCGGCTGGCTGGCCGAGGCCCAAGGACGTTTCTACCTGACGTTCTACCAGCCGCTGCCAGAAGGCACAACGCTTCCGTCATTTGATTCGATCACGCCGGGCACGACCGTGCCGCAGATCCCTTCGGCTTCTCCGCTGATGGTTCAGGAAAAGGGTGTCGCGACTTACACCGCGGCCGAGGGCGAAATACCGTACAAGCTCGTTCCCGGCGAGCAGGGCCCGTACGCCGACCTCGCGGGCCGCGACAACGCCTTCGCGACGATCGACTACAGCATCCAGCCGCCGTGGGTCTTTGTCGGCCAGCAGGTAACCCTGGAAGACATCGGCGTCGCACACGCGCGGCCCGCAGAACGCGAGGCACGACGCGTTTCCGCCGCGGCGATGGGCTGCCCGAATTGCGGCGGCCCGCTCGAGCTGGTCGCCCCCGACAAAACCGAGCGCGTCGCGTGCCCTTATTGCAACTCGCTGCTGGACGTCAATCAGGGAAACCTGACCTACCTGCACGCGCTCACGCCGTCGCCGTCGTCGCAGGAATTCGCGCTGCCGGTCGGCGCCGAGGGTGCGTTCGATGGCGGACCCCGATTCAAGATCATCGGCGCCGTGGTCCGCAGCGTCACGGTGGAGGGCGTGACGTATTATTGGCACGAGTACTTGCTTTACAACCCGTCGGTCGGCTTCCGCTGGCTGGTGCATTCGGACAACCATTGGAACTTCGTCGAGCCGGTGAACCCGGCAGAGGTGACCAGGACCGAGTACATCGCGGCCGGTGCGACGGCGAGTTACAACGGCCGCACCTTCAAGGTTTTCCAGGACGCGCCGGCGCGGGTCGAATACGTTAAAGGCGAATTCTACTGGCGCGTGGAGCAGGGCGAGACCGTCAGGGCGACCGACTACGTATCGGCTCCGCTGATGCTCTCGCTCGAGCAGTCGCAGAACGAGATCAACTGGTCGGTCGGGACATATCTCTCGAACGCGGAAATCGAAAAAGCGTTCGGTGTGGCCGATCTGCCGAAACCCTGGGGCGTCGCGCCGAATCAGCCTTTTACCGGTCAGTTTTATTACACTTGGGGCCTTTTGCCGCTCGTGGGTTTGTTGCTGGTCGCGGCGGTGATGTTCGTGGTCGCAGGCATACCGAGCACGGTGCTGTCGCAGGAGATCACACTCTCGCCGCTCGCGAACGCCCAGGGAACGCAGACCGCGTTCAGCCAGCCTTTCGATCTGAAGGGAAACCGCAACGTCAAGATCACCGCACGGGCACCGGTCAGCAACTCGTTCGCAGACCTGGATGTGGACCTGATCAACGAGCAAAGTCAGGAGGTCGAATCGGTCAACGTCCCGATCGAGTATTACAGCGGCGTCGAGGACGGCGAATCGTGGTCCGAGGGCGGGCAGGAGCAGGACGCGACGCTGTCGAGCTTGCCGGGCGGGAAATACACCCTGCGGATCGAGGGCAATTGGCAAAATTGGCAGCAGCCGATGCCGGTCACGGTCAAGGTCGAACAGAGCGTCGCCCGCGGCGTCAATTTTTGTTGCTCATTCGTGCTGCTGCTGCTTGTACCGCTGTTCGGGCTAATTCGAAAATGGTCGTTCGAATCAAGCCGCTGGAAGGACAGCATGTTCACGACGTCAAGCAGTTCCGACGATTCGGATTCGGATTCGGACGACTAGCAAACGGTATGTTCAAAACGATATACATGATCTTCGCCGTCGTCGTGCTGGTGGGCTACACCGCGGCGTCATGGTTCGGTTGGGAGTTGGCCAATTCGGGCAGCCGCTCGCGGCTAGGCGTGCCCTTTATTTATACGGGATTTCGCGGAGGAAAATGATGCTTAATTTGTTGTTGTCTGTCGCGCCTGTGATGGGCCTTGTCGTCAAGATGGACGAGCTTCTGCCGGTACTCGTGACGACGCTGATCTTCGTGCTGATCGGGTTGGTCGTATTCGCGGTCGCGTTCGCGATCGTGGTGCTCGTCTCACCCTTCTCGGTCAAAAAAGAGATCGAGGAAGACCAGAACTCCGCCCTCGCCATCATCATCGGCGCATTGATCATCGGCATCTCGATCATCATCGCGGCAGCGATCAACGGGTAGCTCCGCGGCGTAAAACGGAAAGTGGAAAACGGAAAATGATCCGCGGTTTGTTTCATTTTCCACTTTCCATTGTCCATTTTCCGTTTTCATGAAACGTACTCCACTCCTTTTTCTCAACGTCCTCATCATCGCCACGTGCGGGCTCATCTATGAGCTCCTGGCCGGCACGCTTTCGAGCTACGTGCTCGGCGATTCGGTCACGCAGTTCTCGCTCATAATCGGGATCTACCTTTTCGCGATGGGCGTCGGCTCGTGGGCGTCGCGGTTCATCGATAAGAACCTCGTGGAGAAGTTCATCGACGTGGAACTCGCCGTCGCTGTGATCGGCGGTTTTTCGGCGCCGCTCCTTTTTTTGAGCTTCGCGTACGTCAACTATTTCAGCATCGTTCTTTACGGCTCGGTTTTCCTGATCGGGACATTGGTCGGGCTCGAGATCCCGCTCTTGATGCGCATCCTGAAGGACGAGCTCGATTTCAAAGACCTCGTCTCGCGCGTACTCGCATTCGATTACGTCGGTGCGCTCGTCGCGAGCCTCCTCTTTCCGATCTTCCTGGTCCCGAAGCTCGGCCTCAACCGCACCTCCTTGCTTTTCGGTATGCTGAACGCGGGCGTGGCCATCTGGGCGACGTGGCTGCTTGAGCCGCTGATCAAAAAGAATATCACACTGTTCCGCGTCAAAGGCGCCGTCATCATCGTTTTGCTCCTTATCGCATTTATCAAGGCTGACAGGCTCACCACGCTCGCCGAGGACGGTCTATTTCTCGACAACATCATCTACGCGAAGAGTTCGCACTATCAACGCATCATCGTCACTAAGGGTAAGACTGGTTACGCGCTGTTTTTGAACGGCAATCTGCAGTTCAATTCGTTCGACGAGTATCGCTACCATGAAGCACTGGTGCACCCGGCATTCGCCGCATTTCCCGGCGATGCAAAACGCGTGCTCGTGCTGGGCGGCGGCGACGGCCTGGCACTTCGCGAGATCCTCAAATACCCGTCCGTCGAATTCATCCAACTCGTCGACCTCGACCCCGACATGACCAACGTCTCGCGGGCGGTGCCGGCCTTGGGGGAATTGAATCATCATTCGTTCGACGACCCGCGCGTTCACGTCGCGAACGCCGACGCATTCGTCTGGCTCGATTTGACACCGGCCGAAGCCTTCGACGTCGCCATCGTTGACTTCCCCGACCCGAACAACTTCGCCCTCGGCAAGCTCTACACGACGCGGTTCTACAATTTGCTGAAACAGAAACTAAGACCCGACTCCGCCGTCGTCGTGCAGACGACCTCGCCGCTCATCGCCCGCAACTCGTACTGGTGCATCGTCAAGACCCTTGAGGCCGCGGGCTACACAGTGAAACCGTACCAAACCACCGTCCCCAGCTTCGGCGTCTGGGGTTACGCACTGGCAAAGCTGCAGCCCTTCGACCCGCCGCAAAAGCCGCCCGCCGTCGAACTGAAATTCCTGAACGAAAACTCCTTCGCCTCGTTATTCGAGTTCCCCGCCGACATGACCGAGCCGAATGAGGAAATAGAAATTAATCGATTAGATAACCAGGCACTTGTGCGTTACTACGAATCCGAATGGCGGCGATTCGAATAGATATTCGGAATAAGTGAGAAGTGATAACTGAAAAGTAATAAGAAGATGAGCGACGCGTTGAAAGAGAAATCATTTGCTTTCGCGGTACGGGTACGGCGATTAAGTGAGTTTTTGAACAATGAAAAGAAAGAATTTGTCATCTCGAGGAAGATACTGGATTCCGGTGCGAATATAGGCCTTTTGATCGAGGAAGGCCGACAAGGCGAGAACCGAGCCGATTTCGCTCAGAAATATTCAGTTGCGAATAAAGAAGCTTTTAAGACGAACTTTCTCCTTAGGTTACTTAAAGAAACTGGTTACATAAACGAGTCACAAGCAGAGTCACTTCTTTTGGATCGTGAAGAACTTCAGAAAATGCTGATCTCCGCTCTTAAGACGACCCGAGCACGCGAGTGAACTTTTCACTTATCAGCTATCACTTCGAACTTATTCCGGAAAACTAAGTGCACCTGACCCGACGCGAAATCCTAAAGACATTTCTTGGTGCCCCGCTTGCAATCGTGGCCTGCAAGTCCGGAGCTGCGCGTAGGTTTCCGGAAGGAGAGATCGTCGGTCAATCGGTTTCGTTGGGGCACGTTCTTCGGGAGACACGAACCTTCGACGTGCCGGTCGACGCATGGCAGTCGATCAAGGTAGCGATCGTCGGCGGCGGCGTGGCGGGGTTGACAGCGGCGTGGCAGTTTAAGAAAGAGGGGTTGCACGATTTCGTGCTGCTCGAGCTGGAAAAGGAAACCGGCGGTACGGCCCGGAGCGGGTCGGGGAACGCGGCGGTCGGCTACCCGTGGGGCGCACACTACCTGCCGGTTCCCTTTCGGGAAAACGCCGAGCTGATCTCGCTGCTCGAAGAAATGTCGCTCGTCGATGGCCGCAACGCAGCGGGCGAGGTGCTGATCAAAGAAGAGTTTCTGTGCCGCGAGCCGGAAGAGCGGGTTTTTTACAAAGGCCGCTGGTACGAAGGATTGTACCTCAATGCCGGTGCAAGCGAAGAAGATAAACGTCAGTTCGCGGCGTTTCAAAAAACGATCGACGGCTGGGTGAATTGGCGCGATGCGGCCGGTCTCCGGGCGTTCGTCGTTCCGGTGGCAAACTGCTCGACCGACGCGGTCGTCACCGATCTCGATCGTGTCTCGTTCGCTGACTGGCTTCGGCAAAACGGGTTCACGTCCGACCGGCTCATTTGGTATTGCGATTATGCGTGCCGCGACGACTACGGGCTGAAGCTGGAACAAACGTCGGCGTGGGCCGGGCTGTTCTATTTCTGCTCGCGCGTGCGGCGGATCGGCGGAGAGTCGCAGCCTTTCATCACGTTTCCCGAGGGCAACGGGCGTTTTGTTCATCATCTCTTCGATCAGGTAAAGGAGAACGTCCGGCCCTCGCACACCGTCGTCTCGGTCGTTCCGAATGAAAACGGTGTTGATGTGGTCTGCCTCGCTGACGGCCAGCTTCGCGGTTTTCATTGCGAAAAGGTGATCTACACGTCGCCGATGTTTACGGTGCCGTACGTGGTGCGTGGGTTTAGATTGGGGCCGTCGTTCAACGCGAGCGAGTTCCAGCATAACGCCTGGTTCGTGGCGAATTTGTTTTTGAAGGATCGGCCGGCGCGGCGATTCACGCGCGATTTCCCGCTCGCGTGGGACAACGTGCTTTACGAAAGCCCGTCGCTCGGCTACGTCACGGCGACGCACCAGAAAGGCATCGACTACGGCCCGACGGTGCTGACCTACTACTACCCTATGTGCCACGAAGAGGGCGGCCGCACCAAGCTGTTCAATTACGAGTGGAAAGACCTCGCCGACGTCTGCCTCACCGACCTCTCACGCGCGCATCCCGACATCTACGACCTCTGCGACCGGCTCGACGTGATGCGGTGGGGCCACGCGATGATCAGCCCGCGTCCCAATTTTTTATGGAGCGGCGTGCGGGACAAAGCCATACAGCCTTACCGCAACGTCCACTTCGCCCACTCCGACCTCAGCGGCATCGCACTCTTCGAAGAAGCGTTCTATCATGGCCTGCGCGCGGCCGACGAGGTAATAAGGCAGAAACACGACCGTTAGGGAGTGTGTTCCGACAACCGCCTCAAGTTTATGCAGAACACAGAGCACGACTCCAAATGGCTCTTCTCACGAAACATAGACATCTCGGTGTTTCTCGGAAGCGCGCTGGCCTCGATGCTGTTGCTCGCGGTCGGGTGGCGACTGGGAATCCTCAACGACGAATCGCCCGACTGGACGTGGGTGTCGGCCGTTTTGCTGATCGACGTCGCGCATGTTTGGTCGACGAGCTTTCGGGTCTATTTCGATGCGGATGAATTAAGGCGGCGAGTTTGGCTGTATACGCTCGTGCCGGTGTTCGGGTACGCGTTGGGCATCGCGCTTTATTCGGAAGGAGCGTTAACGTTTTGGCGGTTTTTGGCGGTCGTGGCCGTTTTTCATTTCGTGCGGCAGCAGTACGGGTGGGTGAACCTCTACCGAAAGCGCCTCGGAGAAAAAGAAAGGTGGACATGGTGGATCGATGCCGCGGCCGTCTATCTTGCCAGCGTTTACCCGCTGGCGTTCTGGATGACGAACCTTCCACGCAATTTCGAGTGGTTCGTTAAAGACGACTTTCTTTCGCTGCCGGACCTCGTCGACGACGTTCTGTTCCCGGTCTACGTCGCTGCCCTCGGGGCCTACGCGGCAAAATCGTTATACCAGTATTACGCTAAAGGGTTCGCCAACCCAGGCAAGGACATCGTGGTCGTCACCACCGCCGTTTGCTGGTATGTCGGGATCGTCGTCTTCAATTCCGACTACGCGTTCACCGTCACCAACGTCATCATCCACGGCGTGCCCTATTTCGCTTTGATATGGTTCTACGCCAGGGCGAGGCGGGAAACGACCGGCCGCGTGTACCGCACGCTCTCGCAACATTGGATCGTCTTTCTAGCGACGCTGTGGGCCATCGCCTATACCGAGGAGCTCTTCTGGAACCGCGGCGTATGGCACGAGCGGAATTGGATATTCGGAGAGAACTGGGATTGGGAAAACTGGAAAATGTATCTCGTCCCGCTGCTTGTGGTGCCGCAGCTGACGCATTACGTTCTCGACGGGTTCATCTGGCGAAGACGCGGGAATGAGGGTGTGCATTTGGGGGTCTGACGGGCCGCGAGCTGTGATAGATTTGCAAAAGTGAAGAGAAGTCTTACTCGTTTCGCCTTGGGTCTGGCGCTTTTGTCGTGCACGATCTGGGGCGCGTGCCGCAGCTCGAGCAGGTCCGGCGATTCGTTCGAAATTCTCGGCCCGTCCGACGAGACCACCGATGCCGGCAAGGTCGTGCAGGAGGCCAACGCCGAGCTTCAGAAGATCAAGGTCCTTTACAAGCAGAACGAGAACAAGCGCGAAGAGATCAAAAAGGCCCTCGAATCCAACGACGCGGCCGAGGTCAAACGCATCACCGACGACGTCGTGCAGATCTTCAACGAAGGGTTCGACTCCGGCCGGATCGCCGTCGACAAGATCGCCCAGGCCGAGGACATGAACGTCAACGACGACTACAAGGAATACCTGCGGTTGAAGGAAGAAGCTTTAAGAAAACAGATGGAGGCATTCGAGGAGTATCGTCAGGCGGCCCGCACCTTGCGCGACAACTACGACCCTAAGAACGTTGCGAACCGCGAAAAAGTAAAGGCGGATTTCACCGCCCGGAGCGAGAACTACCGTAAGCTGATGGAAAAGGCGCGCGATCTCAGCAAGCAGGCGAACGAGATCGCCAAGGACGCACTGCGCAAGCAGGCCGAACAGCAGTAGGGGAAATTTACCGCAGAGACGCAGAGGCGCAGAGAGAGAAAGAGAAAAGCCAGGACCCCGATCGTTAGGGGCCCTGCCTTATTCTTCTCTGCGTTTCCACGTCTCTGCGGTTCAAAACCTAATACACCCGCGAGGGGAACTTGAACGCGTCGGTCGGGAAGTTGAGGTTGAAGCTGCCGAGGTCAGGCGTCCTCAGCTTCATCCTCTCGAAACCCATCGAGCCGTCCGGCCCGCGGAAAAACAGATCGCCCTTCACCTCTTCCGGCGTCACGCGGACCGTTTGCTTTTGCCCGCCGCGGACGATCGTCAAGGCGATGTCGCCCGTCTTCTTTTCCGCGATCGCGCGGACCAGGTCAAAGTCGCCGTTCACGGCACGCCCGTCGGCCTCCGTAATGATGTCACCCGCCTTCAGGCCAGCTTTCGCGGCGGGCGAGTTTTCGCGCACGCTGTTGATCAGCAGGCCGCCGGCAACGCCGAAATGGTCGGAGAGCTGCTTGGTCAGTGCCGTCACGCCCACACCGATCTGCCGCGAATTTCCTGAGTTCCACATGAATCCCGGAAACTGCTGGTCGCCCTGTCCCGGTGCGGGCGGCGGGGTGATGTCGATCGAGCCGTCGGCGTCCGGCCGACGCGGCAGGTCGAGCGTCCCCATCTGCCCCGGCACGCGAACGCGGAAACCGCCTTCGCCGAAAGTCGGCATCGGCCGTTTGCCCAATGTCGCGGTCAACTCCCGCTCGCTGCCGCCGCGGAGCACCGTGATCCGCACTTGGTGGTCGGGAGCGACCTCCGAGATCAGCCGCGTCAGCTTCCGCGAGCTCTCGATCGCTTCACCGTTCAGCCGAACTATCACGTCGCCGACCTGCAAGCCCGCCGCGGCGGCCGGCGAATCTTCGACCACCTTTTCGACCGCTACGCCACGCACCTCGCGGAGTCCCAGTTTCGCAAAATTTTCACGCGTCACATCTGCGGTCTGCACGCCGAGGTACGCGCCGCCGCCGTCGAAAAAGAACGAGAACGCATGTGAATCGCCCTGTGCACCGGGTCCCGACGAATTCTGGGCCGCCGCGGACGAGACCGCACCGGCGACCAGCATCAGAAAAGTCAATGTTCTACGAATCATAAAGCCTCCGAAAAAGCACTGGTTTTATATGTTTTAACGCGCCTGCTGATCCGCCGGCGTTCGTGATTTTGTTGCACCTTCGGCCAAATTTGGTTGCATCCGCGGCGCTGCATTTAAATCTTTCGAGCGATCGCGGAAAGTCTTTCGGCTGCCGCCTCGAGCGTGTCGTCCCGCTTGCAGAAACAGAACCGCACCATCCGTTTCCCGAGATCAGAGTCGTGGCAGAACGACGAGCCCGGCACGACCGCGACGCCGATCTCGCGAATGAGATGTTTTGTGAATTCGACGTCGTCGGCGAAACCGAAATCGGAAATGTCCGCCATCACGTAATATGCGCCTTCCGGGTACCCGCACTTGAACCCGGCATTTTGCAGCACCGGAATCAGAAAGTCGCGCTTTCGCTGATATTCCTTGTGCAGGTCGGCGTAATACTCGCGCGGCAGGTTCAACGCGTAAGCGCCGGCGTGCTGCAGCGGGTTGGCGGCCCCGACGGTCAGAAAATCGTGCACCTTGCGGATGGCGTTCGTGATCTCCGGCGGCGCGATGCACCACCCGACCCGCCAGCCGGTGACCGAGTAGGTCTTCGAAAGCGAGTTGACCACCACCGTACGCTCTCGCATTCCGGGCAGCGTCGCCATGCAAATATGGTCAGTGATCAGTGGACCGTGGTCGGTGGTCAGTTTGGTGCCAGCCGAACCCGGAACCGGGAACTCGGAACCCTGAACCGAGCTGTAGATGATGTGCTCGTAGATCTCATCAGTGAAGCACATCGCGTCAAACTCTTTGCACAGTTCGGCGATAAACTCCATCTCGTCTCGGGTGAAAACCTTGCCGGTCGGGTTGTTCGGGTTGCAGATGATGATCGCCTTCGTCTTATCATTGAAGGCGGTGCGCAGCTCGTCGCGGTCGAACGTCCATCGGCCGTCCGAGTAGTACAGCGGCACGTGCCGCGGTGTCGCGTCGGATAGCACTGCGTCGGGCGCGTAGTTCTCGTAGAAGGGCTCGAACAGGACGACCTCCTCGCCCTCGTCCACGCACGCCAGCATCGCGGCGATCATCCCTTCGGTGGACCCGCACGTGACGGTGATCTCGGTCTCGGGATCGACGTCGAGACCTAGAAACCATTTCGATTTTGCGGCGATCGCTTCGCGGAAAGATTTGACGCCCCACGTGATCGCGTACTGGTTGTGGTCCGCCTCGATCGCCCGCATCGCCTCGAGCTTGATTTCCTCCGGTGCGGCCCAATCCGGAAAGCCCTGCCCGAGATTCACCGCGTTGTACTTCGCCGCCTCGCGGCTCATTTCGCGGATCACCGACTCGGTCATCGACGCAGCCTTGCGGGAGATCAAATTTCGACGCGATCCAGGGTTGAACATACCCGCAGATTTAATCACAGATGCGCCAGGGACACACGCGAAGCCGGAAGCGATTCACTTCTCCGCGAGGGTGAGGTTTGTTGAAGGTGTGAAAAATTCACCGGACCCGATCGCTTCCTGCTCCTCGGCCGGCGTTTCTCTGGTAGAGATGGCGGCCTCCGGCAGAAACTCGTTGAAAAGCTGCCTGATCCGCGGCTCGTCGCAGTTCTCGACGGCCCGCGTGAACGCGTCGACGATGCGGCCGACCTCCTGGCTCGAATATGTGCCGATCTTGCCGATAAAGATCTTCGGGTGTCGCGTTTTTTCCAGGTTTTCGCCGGTGATCTCGAGCTCCTCGAACAGCTTCTCGCCCTGCCGCACGCCCGTGAATCGAATGTCGATGTCTTCGTAGGGCGTCAGGCCCGAGAGGCGGATCATATCCTCGGCGAGGTCGAGTATCTTGACCGGCTCGCCCATGTCGAGGATGAAGATCTCGCCGCCCTTGCCGAGCGCGCCGGCCTGCAGCACGAGCTGCGACGCCTCAGGGATGGTCATGAAGTATCGCGTCATCTCGGGGTCCGTAACGGTGACGGCCTCGCCCTTTCGGATCTGCTCGCTGAATATCGGGACGACCGACCCGGCCGACCCCAGCACATTGCCGAAACGCACGGCGACATACTTGGTATCCGAGACAGCGTTCAAATCCTGCACGACGATCTCGGCGACGCGTTTCGACGCGCCCATCACCGAGGTCGGGTTGACCGCCTTGTCGGTCGAGATCAAAACGAAATCGCGCGAGGCGTATTCGTCCGCCAGGCGTGCGAGACAGCGCGTCGCGAGCACGTTGTTCTTGATCGCCTCGCTGGTGTTGGTCTCCATCAGGGGCACGTGCTTGTGTGCGGCGGCGTGGAAGATCACTTCCGGCCGGTAGCGCTCGAATATCTCGCGCATCCTCGGTTCGTCGCCGACGTCGGCGATCAGCGGGGCAAAATCTACCGCGTTCATCCCGGCCATCTCCCGCTCTATCTGGAAGAGGAAGAATTCGGCCCGTTCGACCAGCAGCAGCTTTTTCGGCCCGAAAGAGATGATCTGGCGGACGAGCTCGGACCCGATCGACCCGCCCGCGCCGGTCACCATCACGACGCGACCGGTGAGAAACTCGTGGAGGTTCTCGTCGTCGAGTTTGACGGGCTCGCGGCCTAGCAGGTCCTCGATCTGCACATCGCGGAGACGATTGACCGAAACGCGGCCCGACGCCAGCTCGTCCAAGCCGGGCACGATCTGCGCCTTTACCGGGATCGCGCGGCAAATGTCGAGGATCCGGCGGATCTCGCCGCCCGGAGCCTGGTCGAGCGTGATGACGACCTGCTCGATGTTCAGTTCGTCCACGAGGCGGGCAAGGTCTTTGGTCGTGCCCAAAACCTTGTACCCGCTCACGCTGCCGCCTTTCTTGCGCACGTCGTCGTCGACGAACCCGCGTATCTCCAGCTCGCCGTCGGCGCGGCCGCCTGTCTCTTTGACGAGGGTCGCGCCCATCCGACCGGCACCGACCAGCATCGCCGGCTTTCGCCGGAACCTCCGCCGCCCGCCGCGCACCTTGTTCTTCTCGGTCAGCTCGTACACCGAACGCCGCAGCACCCGGAGCCCGAGCAGCCCGCCGAACGCAAAGACCGTATCGATCATGATCACCGAGATCGGCACCTGCCAGAGGTTGAATTCGGTGAATATGAGCAAATAGCGAAACGCGATCAAAACACCGCCCGAGATCAGCGCCGCCTTAAGAAAGACCTTGATGTCCTCGAGGCTGACGTAACGCCAGAGGATCGAGTACGCGCCGACCAGAAACAGCGACGAGAACTGGACCAAAACGACGAACGGGACCTGCGTGACGGCCGTGTCAAGGTAGAAATCGCCGAGCTGCACGTTGACGGCCGGCAGGTACGAGAGAAAGAACGCCGCGCAAAGCACCGCGAGGTCCGCCAGGAACTGTACCGGACGCCGCATGAACCAGATATGCTCGACGAAATTGCCTTTTTCGTGCACTTGAAGCGATGGGCCGCCGGCAAACCGTGGGAAACGGCGGCAATTCGAACTTAAACTTCTCTGGGCGACCGTGTCAATGCGAAATGTGCCCGTTCCGCCGCGCCGACGGCGGACAACCGCTTCACCAAAAGGTTGAATCAAAAGCGGTTGTACGGTATTCTTGGCACTTCGCTTCAAACAGAGGATTTATCGATGTATTCAAAGGTTTTGACGGCCGCGGCAGCAGTTTTGTTCAGCTTCGCGGCCGCCGCGGCCCAAACCGCCCCGGTGCCGGTTTCCGCCCCGGTCAATGACCCGGTGCGAGGCTACACCATCGGCCCCGGCGACGAGATCACGGGCAAGGTGCTCGGCGAGGAGCAGTTCGATTTCGTCGCGACGGTCGACGCCAACGGCAAGATCGAGGTGCCATTCTTCGACCGGCCGGTCACGGCCCAGTGCCGTACAGAACCCGAACTGCGGGCCGACGTGGCGAGACTTCTTTCGAAATATCTCAAATCGCCGCAGCTCAGCCTTCGGGTGACCCAGCGCAACAGCCGTCCGCCGGTGAGCGTTTACGGCGAGGTGCGCCAGCAGCAGCAGCTCATTATGACGCGCCGGGCTCGACTGCTCGAGCTGATCGCGGCGGCCGGCGGTGTGACCGAAAAAAGCGGCGGCATGATCCAGGTCTTTCGCACGCGGCCGCCAATGTGTGCCGAAACATTCACCGACGCTTCATGGACGACCGCCTCGGCCGAGGGCCTCAATGTGCCTTCGCGACTTTACAGTCTCGCCGCGCTTCGCCAGGGCGGCGAGGATGCCAACCCCGAGATACTTCCCGGCGACATCATCGTCGTGCAGAAGGCTTCGCCCATTTACGTCACCGGCGAGGTCGTGCACCCGGGCGAATTGAACATTCCCGAGGGCGGATTACCGCTCACGCAGGCCGTCGCCATGGCCAGCGGGATCACCCGCGAAGCGAAGACCAAAACGATCAAGGTCTACCGGCGTAAGGCCGGGACGTCGCAGCCGCAGGTCATAGTCGCCAATTACGATTCGATCAAGAAGGGACAGGAAAAAGACGTCATGCTCGAGCCCTTCGACATCGTCGAGGTCGACAAGGCGAAGAAGTCGATCGGCGACATCCTGCTCGAGACGCTCACCGGTCTCCCGGGCCGCATCCCTATCCCGATTCGGCCATTGTAGTTAAAAGTTAAAAACCAAAAGTGAAAAATGGGCGCCCCTTCGAGACGCCCATTTTTCACTTTTAATTTTTAACTCTTCACTTTTCCGCGTAGATCCGATCGATCACGTCTCGATACTTCTCATCTATCACGCGACGTTTTATCTTCAGCGTCGGCGTCATCTCGCCGCCCTCGACCGTGAAATCGTTTTCCAGCAGCACGAATTTCTTGACCTTTTCGTACTGAGCGAGGCCCTTCGTCAAATCATCTATCTGACGTCGGATCAGGTCGCCGATCTTCTCGCTCCGGCAGAAGTCGACCGGCGAATCGATGTTGAGTCTCTTGTGACTCGCGTAGGAGCGCAGCATCTCGAAATTCGGGACGATCAAGGCGGCGGGAAATTTTCTCTCGTTCCCGACCAGCACGGCCTGATTGACGAATCGCGACGCGCGGATCAGCCCCTCGATGTGCGTCGGGGCGATGTATTTGCCGCCGGAGGTTTTGAAAAGCTCTTTTTTTCGGTCGGTGATCTTTAGAAATCCGTCGGCGTCGATCTCGCCGATGTCGCCCGTGCGGAACCAGCCGTCGTCGGTGAATACGTCGCGCGTCGCCTCGGGCTTGTTGTAGTAGCCGAGCATCACGCCCGGCCCCTTCGCCTCGATCTCGCCGTCGGCCGCAATACGCACCTCGACGTTGCGGATCGGTTTGCCGACCGTGCCGAGCCGCGTGTCGAAGGGGTTGTTCGACGAGATCACCGGCGACGTTTCGGTCAGCCCGTAGCCCTGTTTGATCGTGATACCGGCGCCGGTAAAGATCAGGTAGATGTCGTCCGAAAGCGCCGCGCCGCCGGTGATGCACGAACGCAGTCGTCCGCCGAAGAACTTCCGCAATTTCGAATACACGAGCTTGTCGGCGACGGCGTGTTTTATCGAGAGCGAGGTCGGGATGCGTTCCCGTTTCTCCGACGGCATCGCGAAGTCCCTCGCGATGTCGATCGCCCACTCGAAGATCTTCTCTTTCGCTCCGCCCGTTTGCGCGGCGTTCAGCTTCGCCCGCGCGTAAACCTTTTCGAATATCCGCGGCACGCCGATGAATATCGTCGGCCGCACCTCGCCCAGGTTCTCGGGTACCTTGTCGATCGATTCGGCATAGTGGATCGACATCCCGTTCAGGATGTAAAGGTACATCGCCGACCGCTCGAAGACGTGCGAGAGCGGCAAAACGGAAAGCGGAACGTCTTCCGGGACCAGGCTGTATTTCTCGCCGGCGTCGATCACGTTCGAGATGATGTTGGCATGGGTCAACATTACGCCTTTCGGCTCGCCGGTCGTCCCGGACGTGTAGATCAGCGTCGCGACGTCCGAAGCTTCGGCCGAGTCGCCCAGGCGCCCGACAAGGCCCGCGTCTTCGTTTCTGATCCGCTCACCTTTGCGTTCAAGCTCGGCAAGCGAGAGTGGAATTGCCGGATCGGCGCCGGACGCGTCGAAGAAAACGATCGTCTCGACCCTTGAACAATCGAGTAACACGTCGGCGATGCGGTCGTGCGCGGCCTTGTTTTCGAGGAAGAGAACGCGTGTGCCGGAATCGTTCAGGATGTAGCGAACGGACGCCCCGCCCAGCGTGGTGTAAACGGGGACGTCGACGACGCCCGCCATCTGGCAGCCGGCGTCGGCCAGCGTCCATTCGGGAGAGTTGCCGGCAAGGATGGCGGCCTTGTCGCCCTTGCGAAGACCGAGCGCGTAAAGGCCGGCGGCGATGTTCTCGGCGCGCCGCAGCATATCGGCGGACGAGATCTTCCGCCACTCGCCTTCCCGTTTGTAGTTGAGAGCGTCGGGCCTGTCGAATTTACCAGCCGCCTGGCGAAAAAGCTCGGTGAGCGTGCGGGGTTCGTCGGGCAGAAGAGGCGTGCCGCGGCCTTGCGAAACGCGTGTGAAGCTCTTCGGTTCGGCCGCGACGCTTTCCATCACTTTTCAGACAACCCCCCGAGGAAGACCTTCAGGACCTCGTCCGCCACCGGTGCGAGCCGGTAATGCTTTTTCGAGAGCACCCAGTTGGTCACCATCTCGTCCAGCGCGCCATAGAGCATCTTCGCGGCGACGACCGACTTCACATCGTCGCGGAAAACCCGGGCCCGCTGCCCGTCCTCGATGGTGCTGCGGATGATGTCAAGGTATTCGGCAAACCCGGCGGCCGAGAATTCCTCCATGAATTTCGTCGACCCTCGCAGCTCGACCTGGAAAACGATCGCGAGGTCGCGGTCGGCCCCGAGCCGCTCCAGATGCAGCTCCGCGATACGCCGCAGCCGGTCTTCCGGCTTTTCGATTTGCTCGAGCTCGCGTTTCCCCTCGGAGATGAACTCCTCCATTGCCCGGTCGAAAACGGAATGCAGGATATCTTCCTTGCTCTTGAAGTATAAATAGACTGTGCCGTCGGCGATGCCCGCTTCGGAGGCGATGTCGGCGACTTTCGAGTTGAAAAAGCCGTTCCGTGCAAAGACCGTTATCGCCGCCCGCAGGATCGCCCCGCGCTTGTCGGTGACAAACCCATTTTGCTTGCTGCCTTTCTTTTTCGCGGTCTCCGCTTTCACGTATTTATGAATGAGTATTCATTCATTAGCGAGATTAAACGGAAATGCGATGTTTGGCAATAGCTATCGGGGTTCAGTGTGAGATCGAGGTTCTGAACAAGAAATCCGGGATCCGAAAGTTTGAGATCTTAGATTTCAGATCTGAAATTTCAAATGGCGGAGAGGACAGGACTCGAACCTGCAAGCGGTTTCCCGCGGTAGTTTTCAAGACTACTGCCTTACCAATTAGGCTACCTCTCCGCGCCGAGTGCGGGGCAGGAAAAGGATATCGCAATAACCCAAGGGTCACAACCGAACCCCCGACCGGTTCGCACCGGGTAGACACGCGACCGTTAGGGAGCGTGCCCGGCTCGAGGCAGATCCGATACTGGGGGTCGATAGTTAACCGTCGAGCACGCACGCTCCTTTACAGTCACGTTTCCGCCCGTCGCGAAAAAAAAGCCGGCCCTCTCTTTCGGGCCGGCATCCAGCGAGGAGAATAGAACTCTTGTCTATTCCGAAAGAAGCTTGCCGATCTCCGAATCGAGATTCGAAGATTTGTCCCAGCCGCTGGACCGCATCTGGATCCGCCCGCCGCGGTCGATCACAAAATAAGCCGGAAATCCGATGTTGATATTGCCGCTGCCGTCGCGGTCCGCGTACTTGAGCAGGATATCGAAGCTGTTCGGCAAGATGTTGAAATTAAAGGGCGTACGCCGCAGGTAAGGCTCGATCTTGACCTGATTGTCCATCGTGACGCCCAGGAAAACGACGTCCTGACCACGGTAACGGTCGGCGACGCGGTTCAGTTTCGGGATCTCGCTATGGCAGATCTCGCAGCGGGTCGACCAAAAGGTCAGCACGACAACCTTGCCCTGCAGGTGGCTTAGGGAATAAAGCTGCCCGTCGAGGGATTGGACGGCGAAATCCGGGGCGGGATTGCCTGGCATTAACACCTGCTGAGAGTAGCCGGCGACGGCGAAACAGAGGACGAAGAAAGATACTACTAGACTGCGCATTTTACTTACCTTCGAATGAGGAATCCGGCGAGGTTAAAGGATGTTTAACATCCCTTAAGGTAAATAAACGAAGAAATGACGATTAAATCCAGAAATCCCGAAAGAATTTTCGGGCGTCATGCCGATTCAAGTTTTTACTGCTTTTGTTGCTGAATCAAACACCCGCCGGAAACGTTTCGGGAAGATCGTCGTGTTTCCAGGAAGACGTGCTGTCGAGAGGTTCGACGCCCCGGGTGTGATCGAAGTGTACCACAGCGTCGAACTGCATCGTCAAGTGTGCGTGGAAATAATGGCTGAGTCTTTCGGTCTCCGGCCGGTAGATGACGCCGATCGCCCTTTCGAGACGCGGTCGGGCAAGCATCTCGATCACCGCCGGGTCGCGAAGCTCGAGAAAGAACCGCGGCATCTCGACCTCGTGGAAAAGCAGCTCGAAGCTGTCTTTCAGGCCCGGGCGCACGCGTTTGAGCTGGGCCGGCTCGTCCCAGTTGGTCGCCGCGGTGACGGTGCCCGCGTAAGTGGTGAAACCGATCAGATATGCTCGCGCTTCCGCCCGCTGCCGCGTAAGCTGCCCGACGCTCCATTCGCCGCCGGCCCCCATTTCGGTAGCCCTCGCGTCTCCCAAGTGCGAATTGTGGGCCCAAACGACGATCTTTGCCGGAATGTTCTGCGATCTGAGGTGGTCGGCGAGGGCGAAAAGCGTGTCCGTCATATGGCAATCGCGGAGGTTCCAGCTCGAAACGCGGCCGCGAAACATCTCACGGTAGTATTCCTCGGCGTTTTTGACCAGGCGGGCGTTCTGTTCCGCGAAAAAAAACTCGTCGCGGCCCACGAGCCCGTCGCGGCGCATATAGTCGGCCGCCTTTTGCCTAAGCTCGGTCAATTGGGCGACCACCTCGCTCTCACACGAGCTCGTAAGGTCGTAATTGGCCGCATAGCCGTATTGCTGCGCGTCTTCGCCGTGGTGGTCGAAGCACGAGTAACGGTAACGGGCCCGTCGCGCGGCCTCCGGATCGATTTTATCGAGATATTCCAAAACGGATTTCATCGAAGAGTGCAGGCTGTAAAGGTCGAGTCCGTAGAATCCGGTTTTGCGGGGTTCCGCCAAGTTCTTGTTGTGGTCGCGCAGCCAGCCGACGAAATCCAGAACGTCGGCATTCCGCCACATCCACAATGGGAAGCGGCCGAATGACGAAAGCGATTCATTCGCGGTTTGATCGCTTCCCACCCCGCGAACATAGCGATTTACGCGATATGCGTCGGGAAAATCGGCCTCGACAGCTACGGCTGCGAAATTGTGCTCCTCAATTAGTCGCTTGGTGATTTCCGCCCGATATTTATAAAACTCGTGCGTGCCGTGCGACGCCTCGCCGATCAAAACGAGATCAGCAGACGCAGCCGTCTCCAACAGGGACGCCGGCACCCCCGCCGTACCTTCGATTTCGACCGCATTTTCCCGAATCTTTTCCGCCAGCGCGCTCATATCGAACGAGATCGTCCCGTAATATGCGGCGCAAGTGCCGTGCCGTGGGCGTGTTAAAATCGACCTCAATGCTCCTCGAATCCGCCGAAGCCCGGCATTTCCGCAACCTCGCCGGCCGCCTCGAATTCCGCTCCGGGCTCAACCTTCTCATCGGCGATAACGGCCAGGGCAAGACCAGCTGGCTCGAAGCTGTTTTTCTGCTCGCGACGACCCGATCGTTCCGCACCGCACGACTGCAAGAGGCGATAGCATTTAATGAGGACCTGGCGATAGTCCGGGGCCGCGTCCGGCAATCGGAAGAGATCGAGCACGACCTCCAGGTCGCCCTGCAGGGCACGTCCAAGCTGCTCAGCGTCAATGGGAAGAAGGAGACGCTGCACAACTACCTCGCCGAGCTGCACGCCGTCATTTTTAACTCGAACTCCCTCGAGATCGTCCGCGGGCACCCGGAATCGCGGCGGAAGTTCCTCGACGACGCGATCGTCTCGCTTTCGCCGCCGTTCGTGCAGACCTTCACGGACTTTCACCGCGTCATCAAACAGAAAAATGCCCTGCTGCAGCGGGCCCGCGACGACGAATCTCCGCTCGAAAAAGTCGCCGAGTCGCTCGCCCCCTGGAACGAGCAACTGGCCGCCTTCGCTGCCCGCATCCACCGCGGCCGCGTGCGGATCGTGGAAAGGCTCAACGAGGCCCTAGAAAAGCGCCTTTTCGGCGGCGAAGAGGTCTCGATCCGGTACATCTCATCGCTCGAGGGAAAAGGCGACATGTCCGACTACGAAAGCTTGATCGCCGAAAGGCTGAAACTGAGGGTTCAGGCCGAGGTGGTCGCCGGCCACTCGCTCGTCGGCCCGCACCGCGACGATCTGGAAGTGCTGTTCGACGGGCACGACCTGAGGAAGTTCGGCTCGGCCGGCCAACAGCGCAGCGCGCTGCTCGTTTTACTGCTTGCCGGCATCCAGGTTTTCGAGGCCCAGCGGGGCGAATATCCGCTTTTCCTGCTCGACGACATCGACGCCGAATTGGATTACCAACGCATCGGCCAATTGCTCGAATATCTCGACGGCAAGACCCAGACCTTCGCCACCACTTCGAAGCAAAATTTCATCCAGAATTTCGGCGGTTCGGCGGTCGTTTTCGACATTCAAAACGGTGTGCCGAAAACCGCATAAAATATCGTATTTTCTTGCCTTTTCGTGCTATCAAAAGCCCCCCAAAAATGCTATAATTTTCTTTTGATATTTGGGGAGAAATCCCGCCTATCAAGCGTGCCGAATATCCCAGATTGGTTCGTATTTCCGAAACACCCAAGATCGGCAAAAATACTCAGGATTTTTAGTTAGAGGTTATCAAAATTGGCTAAAGCACAGACAGAATACGGAGC
>Ga0307410_10000237_pt1 | contig 20797 bp, 23 predicted proteins | sample 322Ometagenome_3_FD_203707 | JGI IMG/M metagenome (GOLD analysis project Ga0307410, IMG submission 203707) | Maize rhizosphere microbial communities from greenhouse at UC Davis, California, United States - 322HYB-O-3 | ecosystem: Host-associated > Plants > Roots > Rhizosphere > Soil | place... | reverse complement strand
AAAGAAATTTCCTTTTCTTAAGCATATTAGATGGAGTGTGCATCCATTTAATTCCATACTAGAAGTAGAATTATACAAACCTTTAGCAATAATAAATTCTCAATCAATCTTTACAGAAAATAATAATATTTTTGATATTTCTTTATTTACTGAACAATATCGGGAACATATTCCTGAAGTTTCTGTTGAGCCAGGTCTCTTTTCTACTCTGTTACCCATCATAAGCAAAGTAGTATATATACTACCTCCAGAGTACAGCGATTTATTTAGGATTGATGTGGTTAATAAGCATACTATCACATTACGTGATATACATGATGAGCACTATGCTCTGGTATGTTTACCAGAACAAAAGATTTCAGAATCTGTTATATATACCTATAATTCTATTAAAAATAACCTTGCTCAGACCATGGTAGGAAATAAAAAAATATCGTATGTAGTGGACATTCGCTTTGCGCACTACATTATTGCTTATAAAGCATAAAGGGGGGTAGTATGGCGCGAGGAACAAAAGATCAGATAGTCGTTTCGATTGATATTGGAACTACAAAAATTTGTGTTCTTGTTGGTCGGAAACGAGGAGATCAGATAGAAGTTATTGGAGTAGGGAAGTCTCCTTCTTATGGATTGCATAAAGGGGTGGTTGTAGATGTTGCTAAAACTATTAGTTCAATTTCTCAGGCAATAAAAGAAGCAGAAACTATGACTGGCCTGTCAATTGACAGTGCATGTATTGGGGTCTCAGGAGCGCATATTAGCTCTCTACATTCCAGTGGCGTTATTCCTATTAAGAATGGACATATTAAGAGTATAGATATAGCTCATGTGCTTGATGCAGCGCAAGCGATACCACTGCCACAGGGGTGTCAAATTTTACATGTACTACCACAATATTTTATTATTAATGGACAAGATATTGTACAGGATCCTTTAGGAATGCATGCCGTTCGTTTAGAAGTACAAACTCATATTATTATGGGAGCGGTCTCTTCGGTGCAGACCTTACTCTACTGTTGTCAAAGCGCTGGTGTTACAGTAACGGATATTGTTTTAGAGCAGCTTGCATCGGCATTAGCGGTACTAAGCCCCGATGAACTTGACCTTGGAGTTGCGGTGCTTGATATTGGCGGAGGAACATCAGACTTTGCTGTGTACAAACATTCAACAGTACGACATACAAAGGTAATTCCTGTTGCGGGGAATCATGTGACTAATGATATTGCTCTCGGTCTGCGCATTATGAAAGAAGAAGCAGAAGCAATAAAAAAACAGTATGGAGTTGCCTCATTACAGATAATGAATAATGAGAAGTTGATAGAGGTCGAAATGATGCAAGGAAATGACTTACAAGTTATATGCATATCAGACTTAGTCCATATTGTTGAATGTCGCATGAAAGAACTTTTCACCTTAGTTGTTGATGATATTAATATAAGTAATGTTCGTGGATTTATGTCGAATGGGCTTGTGCTTACTGGCGGAGGGTCGCTTTTGCAAGGAATTCAAGATCTTGCAGAACCACTTTTTAATTGTCCTATTAGGATTGGTACTCCCCGAGTAATGTTTGATCTATTAGAAACTTTACAAAGTCCACTCTATGCAACGGGGTATGGTCTTTTAATGTATGTTATGAACAATGAAAAACAGATAAGAATGAATATGAGGACAGAGCCATTAACAAGAAGAGTATTTGAATCAATGAGAATGTGGTTAACAGATTTTTTTTAAGAAATATCAAAAGGGGGGAATATGATAGAATTTGAACAAGAATCATTATATCGGCAGAAATCGATCGTATCAATAAAAGTTATTGGGGTTGGTGGTGCGGGAGGTAATGCTGTTAATAGTATTATCGACTCTGGCTGTCAAGGAATTGGCTTTATTGTTGCCAATACCGATTCCCAAGCGTTAGATCTTTCAAAAGCACATCATAAAATACAGATTGGTGTTAAATCTACAAAAGGATTAGGAGCAGGAGCAAATCCTGAGATTGGAAAGCGGGCAGCTGAAGAAGATCTTGAAAAAATAATGGATGCTGTCAGTGGCGCAGATATTGTTTTTGTTGTTGGGGGGATGGGAGGTGGAACCGGCTCTGGCGGATTACCGGTGATTTCGAGAGCATTGCGAGAAAAAGGTATTCTTACTATAGCCATCGTGACACGACCATTTCTATTTGAAGGCAAACGGCGTGCAATGATCGCAGAAAAAGCAATTGAAAATGTTAAGCAGAATGTTGATACTCTTATTATTATTCCTAATCAAAAATTGCTTGAAGTTGCTGATCCACATGTCTCCATGATTGATGCATTTGCAATGATAAATAATGGTGTATTAAGTCAATTTGTTCGCGGTTTATCGGATATTATTACCAAGCCCGGTCATATCAATGTTGATTATGCAGATATTAGAGCAATTATGAAAGATAGAGGATTAGCTGTTATGGGTACAGCTAAAGCTTCTGGTGTTGAAAGAGCTCGCGAAGCAACGTTACAGGCAATTTCTTCACCGCTGCTAGAGAATATGAGCGTAGCAGGGGCTCAAGGGGTATTATTTAATATTACAGGTGGCAAAAATCTTGGTCTACATGAGATTAGTGAAGCGGCATCTGTTGTATATGAGCAAGCGCACGAGGATGCTAATATTATTATAGGTTCTGTTATTGATGATAGCTTGAAAGACGAGGTTATTATCACTATTATCGCAACTGATTTTAGCTGTTCGAGTGATAAACAGAATGAAGATAATAAGGATACTATAGAGAGATTAGAAGAGTGCATAACTGCCAAAATTGAAAAACACGATCCATCATTTCCTATGATAAATCAAGAGAGTGTGTCATATGGCGTATTAAAAGAAGAGGCTATGCTCGAGAATGTCGATTCTGAAATACACATAGACCCCAATGATTTAGATATTCCAGCGTTTTTAAGACATAAAGGGTAGAAAGGTTTTTAGATATCTACGGAGGCTTTTGACTTGTGTATTGCTTCTGTTATTCTTCAATAAGAATAGTTCATTGAGAATACAAATGGAAAAGAGGATGGCTATATGAAAAGAAATTATACAAGTATTGCTCTTGTAATAGTGATGATGGCTCAATCTCACTATACATACACGCGCTATAAATGGGGTATTGCCGAGACAGCTGGTGCAGTTGCAACCGCTGTGCTTGCAGGAGTTGGGCTTGCGAAGTTGGCAGATTGGTGTTTTTCTGAAACTAATCAACAATTACTTGAAAGAGGAAAAGGAGAATATGATTATGCGATGCGTTATAAAGATATAATGTATTTTTTTGAAGAATTATATGGCGCAACGAATATATCTTCTGATAATTATCATTATTTTAAGCCTAGTTTTTCTGAGCCAATTATCTATAGTATAGCTACTCGACTCTTTGAAAAAGGTATATCACAATCACGATATGCTCAAGAGGTAGATGCTGCTTGCTATACCCTCAAAGCATTATCTGAAAAATTACATACACGTATTAAAGAAAAAAAAGATCGTTATCTTGATAAAGTAGAACGTCAAGAATTAGATGCAATGAAAAAATTTGTACATAAACTTGATACATTTTTAAACCGTTTTACTGTATTTGCAGATTATTTACAAGAGCATAAAGAGTACTTATCTCTCTATGAATATGAAGTGTATCTCTATAAGCATTACGACGCAGAAATACGCATTGCCAAAACTGGAGTATATGCGGAAAATGTTGCATATGATCTACGCAAAGAGATCTTATGGCGATATAGTGATAACAGATATCCATTTAATGTATTTATTAAAAATATGACGGATGATATTGCACGTTTACGATCGCATATTAATATGGTATCAAATAAATACTCTGAAAGATTGCATTTTGCGAAATTATTACAAGATCTGCTTGCGTGGATTAGGCAGGTAGCAACTAATGATCCTCAGTATGCCCAAGAGTTACAACGGATGGAGCAAGAGAGAATAGAGCAGATCCGACTCCAAGCGTTACAGGAACAAACGCGTATTGAACGAAATAAATTACGAGAAATGGAACGTTACAATGATCTAGTAGCTGAAAACAATGCCATTGCGCGTCAACAGTTATATCATGATATGTATGCAGATCAGCAGAAAGATGTAGCATTTGCGGTTTCAGTGACAGTAAATCAGTAATATTATATTCCAATAAAAAGAGAGCTTGGTGCTGAAAAGTACAGAGCTCTCTTTTTTATTGTACTTATACCTATCCTAGGCTTTAAATTGACAATTTAAAATATTGTTTTTATTCTTTAATAAGTGTTGAGTTGGTTGTATATATAGGTTTAAGGCAATAAGTATTTTTAAAAGGGCTTTTGTGAAAAAAGTAATTTTATGTGTGTTTATGAGTAATGTTACATGTCTTTCTGGGATGATGTATGTTGAAAAAATGTTGTTTCCCTTATGGGCAATTACTGGAATGATTAAAAATCTTTGCTGGAGAGAGAATAATCAAACACTTTTAAAAGATAATACTTCTTTAACGCTTTTAAAAGATAATACTTCTTTAACGCTTTTAAAAGATAATACTTCTTTATTGAATAATATGCAGGTTTTAAAGGAATTGAGCGGAGAAACGTTTTATGCAAAAACATGGGGCAATGAAGTTCATGCCGAACCAGCTATCATTAACGCCTATCAATTTTTATTAAAAAATGGTGATGCGATAGAAAAGGAATTGTTTAAAACGAAAGGTGTACAATTAGAAACGCCACTCGGGAGTTATAACCCTAAGCTTATAAAATATTGTATTGCTCTTGAAGAATGCGATATTCAAAAAAACATTATTTTATCTGACAAGCAAAAAGGATTGTTAGTCTTTGTTCGTGCTATGTTAGAACAAGAAAAAATATGGCAATCATGGCGTTATACGATGTCAGGATCAAGGAGGCGGTCTAACATAGTGCAAGCGGACTATAACGTAAATGACGAGCATGGTAATACAAAGAGTAAAGAAGTAGAATATTATCAAGATATATATAGCCCCCATTATAAGCGCATAACACCTTCTATTAAAATTCAAGAAAAAAATACAGGTAGCTTGGATATTCAGGTGATTAATGCTTTTGAAAATGAGGCCTATCATAATGAGCTTAGATTTTTAATTACTCAATTACATCTCATGGAGCTAGATTGGAACAGTAGAGTAAAACAGGAGCGGCTCAAAGATGAAAAAGAGTATAACGAGACATATGATAACTTAAAAAAAGAAATAGAATGGTTTCAAAAGCCAGTAAATCGTAAAAACTTTACCTATTCGTGTATGCATAACAAAGATGCTCAACTGCTTCAAGAAGCGCGTATGCTATATAATAAAAAACATCGAATAAATGAATAGTATGTTTTAACATAGATCAAATGATAGCTAACACAAAAGCCTTTCCTGCGCAGGCAGCGGTGCAACTTGGATGTACGGCAACAGAGGAGTATATTGTTAAACCAGTTGTGGAATCTTGTGGCTTAGGATATTATACAAAGGTGATCGCAAATGCTCTAGTTGTTTATTCTGCATGTGGAATTGCAAGAGCAGTCAGAGCGTAAATATTTGAATATAAAATGGAACGTTACAATGATCTAGTAGCTGAAAACAATGCCATTGCGCGTCAACAGTTATATCATGATATGTGTGCAGATCAGCAGAAAGATGTAGCATTTGCGGTTTCAGTGACAGTAAATCAGTAATATTATATTCCAATAAAAAGAGAGCTTGGTGCTGAAAAGTACAGAGTTCTCTTTTTTATTGTACTTATACCTATCCTAGGCTTTAAATTGACAATTTAAAATATTTTTTTTATTCTTTAATAAGTGTTGAGTTGGTTGTATATATAGGTTTAAGGCAATAAGTATTTTTAAAAGGGCTTTTGTGAAAAATAGAGTATTTGTGTTTCCATTGCTATCGATGATAATTTTTAGTGGAATACACGCAGAAACGACATATGTTGATGCTGCTATGGGGAATTATCAGGCATTTAAAAAAGAATTGTTATCTGTACATATAGTTAGTCAAGGGTTGACGTTGTTCCTTAGGTCTGTCGGTATGATGAAGTCTGTAAACTCTTCTAATTCAGTGAGTAGTAACGAGCAGACTATAAAGGCCGTTGCCCAAGATCTGGAATCATTTAGACTGATTAAGCGTGAGTGGGATAATACGCCGTGGGTTGGATATCGTAAACGGACTGCAATGCAAGCAAAATGGATTACAACAATATTAAAACATCAGCAACGTATTTCGGTTGCGCCTTGTCAGAATACTATTGATAGATACTCACAGCATTCATGTTGGTATGCAGATGCGGTAACAGATACTCCAAGAGCAATGATCTTTAATCATGTGGTGTATCCAGTCTGTGATATAGCGATTGATAAAGGATCGAATGCTCTAGTATCAAAATCATCTCGATTGCAAAAAGTTGTGGCCTTGCTACCTCAGCGGGAAAAACAATTCATAGAACATAATGGTAAACTGGTAGTTGCGGCGGGTGTAACGCGGGCAATTGATGTTCTTTCCAAGGCAGATAATACGAAGCCATATAGTCAGCATACAAAAGCTTTTGCTGCGCAGGCAGCGGTGCAACTTGGATGTACTGCAACAGAGGAGTATATTGTTAAACCAGTTGTGGAATCTTGTGGCTTAGGATATTATACAAAGGTGATACTTAATACTTCAGTTGTTATGGTGGCATGTCAAATGGTAATAGCAATGAAACATCGAATATAATCTCTTTATGAAAAAAATGAATTTTTTGCAGCTGTTTTTTACGATTAGTTTCTTTGGAGCTGCAAAAGCTGACTTAGGCTGGAGTGATGCTACTAAGGGTTTGTGTAAGGTATCTTCCAGTCTTGAAAATTATTTTGAGGAAAACATAAAACAGAATTCTGATGTGAGGAAAGAAATAGAGCAATTTCCATCAAAAGAGAATGTTGCTAATGTGATCAATAAATTTGGGGCTTCTAGTGAGGGTAGAAAAGTACTTACTTTTGGTGCTCTGCGTTCTACTGTAACGCAAGCTACAGCATTATCATATATTCATCCATTATGTAAAAAACAAGAAGAAAAAGAAAGTTACATACGGCATTCTATCTGGTATGCTAGCGATGAGACAGCTGATGTACAGAGCGCTGGAATTAATCATCTTGTATTTCCCGCTGTATATAAACTAACGTCAGAAGGTATCGACCATATTAGCCAGACTGATGTATCACAAAAACTAGCAACAAAACTACCAGATGGGGTAAAGTATTATTTGGATAAGCATGGTAAATTAGTTATTGCAGCAGCGGGAACCCAACTTCTTAATGCTTCAGTAACACAGGCTAGGCAATACTTTTCTGGTGAAAAAAGCAGAAGATCTTTTGGAGTTAATGTTTCTATGGTTGGAGTAAACGCATTACATCAAGTAACATGTAATATTGTAGACGAGCAGCTTATTAATTCTCATGTGAATAATACTTTGGGTAAAATGGCATTAAATGCTGCAGTTCAAGGGATTACTCTTACTGCTCTAATAGCTGTGTTTAAACACTAGAAAAACTCATTTTTACTATTTTTTTACTTCTCTTCTATTCAAAAATAACTATACTAATGTCATAAATAACAAGTGTTACATAATCCTTTTTTTGTGTCATTACCGAGGTTTTTTTATGAATAGTATTCGTTTTATCGCAACGTTAGGTCTTGTTGCTTTTTTTGGATGGGCGGGATGGTCGTTATATGATTATTTTTTAGATATAACAGCTCCGGTAGTTACACTTTCTGGTATTGCATCGAATGCACATTATTGTGGGGACATGGAATGTCGAGTGCATGCAGACAAATCAGGGTTATTAAGCCTTACTTTAGATACAACAACTATTGTCCATAATTGCAAACTAAAACGTGATCAAGAACAGTTATTTACTCTATCAACTAAGCCTTTATCGCATGGTAAACATACAATAAAAATTGCATTTACTGATGCAACGTATCACAAAAATAGTATAGTTTTAGAGAAGGATTTTTATAGTGATAATCAACCGCTGCATGCTACCTTAATTGGGGCAGGCGTGCCATGCAAAGTTGATCAAGGAAGAACATTACATATACAATGTAGTGTTAACAAAGACATAAAGCAGATCTATGCGAATGTTTTTTCTCAGAAATATCAATGTTGTCCAGAAACAAAAAATGGTCGCGTATATGAATGCTTTATTCCTATAGAGTGTGAAGAACAGCCGAATGAATATATATGTGGAATTGATATTGAAGATTATGTAGGCAATACGCTGCATGTAGATGCACCGTTTCAAGTAATAGCATTTCCTTTTAAGAAAGAAGCACTCTCTGTTACAGCTGATAAGGTGCAAGAAGAAAAAGCTCTTGGCAAAGATGGAAAAGATCTAGAAATGGCCTTAGCGGCACTTTCAGAACAATCGCCCCATGAGAAACTATGGAGAGGAGCATTTTGTGCGCCTATAGAAATTCAGAGAGTTTCATGTGACTTTGGAACCATTAGAACTACGCAGCACAAAGGTCGGTATGCACATAAGGCGGTTGATGTTATTAATGCACCAAAAAGTGTAGTCTGGGCACCACAAGAAGGGATTGTTGTAATGAAAGAACGATTTGCTCCGAGTGGTAATACGGTTGTGATTGACCATGGCTTAGGTATTTTATCACTATTTTATCACTTAGATGGTTTTGCAGATATTGAATTAGGGCAAAAAGTGGTGCAGGGTAATCCTATCGGTACAATAGGTAAGACTGGGTTTGCAACGGGATATCATCTTCATTGGGAAATGCGTATTAATAACATTCCTGTTGATCCTTTGCAATGGACTAAGTTATAACTAATCTATACAGATCCAATAGTCGCTCAAGCGGCCTAGAAAATGGCGATAAAAAAGGAGTAACGTATGTATTTTATTCCTCGTAATAACGCATTATATTCTTATGTGGCGCATACTAATCAGAAAAAGAGATATCTCTTCACTGTAGTATTTTTTACTCTTTTTATTATAGGAATTTCATATGGAATTATTCCGTTTTTAGAATACTATACAATGATGTATGAACAAGAGATAAAAGTACTTGAACATCATTATCATTATGCCCGTACAATTAGTAAAAAAAACCATGACCTCAAGCAGAATATTGTACGTATACAACAAGAATTAGATACGCACAAAGCCAATGATATATGCCTTAAAAATAAACTTTTGTTTATTCTGGATACGCTACAACAGTCGGGACTGAAAATTAATTCTTATGGAATACAAAAAGAAAAGAATGGGCAATGGTATATCGCAGAAAAAGCTCATTTTGATAGTACTGGAAGCTTACACAATATATTGTCATTTTTAGATACCATTAAAGCTTCGAACAGAATGATTTCTGTTTCACAGTGGTCTCTTGCTCTTGTTGAAAAAGATATTTTTACGTTACATTGTGATATTACGATACTGTGTCTCGTATAAAAATCCCTTCAACTTTTTTTAAAGAAGCTGAAGGGTTAGGGGGGTGAACAATGCGTAAGTGAGCATTGTTCTATTAGGGACACTTGTTAAATATTGCCTCATGCTAACAATCGGCTATCGCTTTGTCAAGCAGCCAATGTACATCGATTTTAATTATACGTTTCCAGCAACAAAATTTTTAATATGAGGGAATTGAGACGGGTTAGCATTAAATTGTGCCGAGCTTACGTGTTCGACAATCTTGCCATCTTTCATGAGATAAATAGTGCAGGTAAGTTTTTCTAAGAGTGCAGTATCATGTGTAGCAACAAGTACAATATAACCCTCATGTGCCAATTCTTGAATGTTGTGCGCGATAGATGTTGTAAGTACGGGATCTAATGCAGATGTTGGTTCATCTAAACATATTACTTGTGGTTCTAACGCAATAGCGCGTGCAATGGCAAGTCTCTGCTTTTGCCCGCCAGAAAGATGTGCAGCATAATGATGTTTTTTGTCTAGTAAACCATACCGTTGCAGTAGTGTATCTGCTTTTTCTTGCGCTTTTTGATGACTATATTGTAGTACTCTCTCGAGGGGTAAAGTGATATTTTGTGCAACAGTTAAGTGATCAAACAGATTAAAATGTTGAAACACCATTCCTATTGAATGAGTTGTATTGATAGTAGCTACGTTAAGAGGAGTCCCATTAAGTGAAATGTTGCCGGAGTCAATTGCTTCTAAATTATTAAGTATTCGTAAAAGAGTTGACTTGCCAACTCCAGACGATCCTAGAAATAATGCAATTTCACCACTGTTAACTGTAAAAGTAATATCGTCGAGAATATGTCTCTTTTGAAATGATTTTTTAATATGTTCAACGGTGAGCATAGTCTGACATCCTTCTTTCTACGTAAGCAACGATTAAGGAGATACTAGAAGTAATAATAAGGTACATTAGTGCAAGAATACAGAAAACAGAGATGGCATCAAAAGTCTGATTAATGACGAGTCTTCCCTGTTTTGATAACTCAGCAACACCAATTACAGAAGCTAATGCAGAATCTTTAATAAGTGTAATAAATTCATTACCAAGTGCAGGCAGAACGACACGGAGTGCTTGTGGTAAAATGATAAAACGAATTGTGTCCTTTATAGAAAAGCCCAATACATGAGCTGCTTCTATCTGTCCTTGTGCCACTGATGAAATACCCGCTTTTATAATCTGACTAATATATGCTGCACTATTAAGACCAATCGCAATAACAGCTGTTGTGAGAGCACTTAACTGTAGACCAATCTGCGGTAGCACATAAAAGGCGCATAAAATCTGTATCAGCATTGGCGTACCACGGATAATAAGTACATACGCGGTTACTAAAAAACGTATAAAAATAGTAGTCTGTGTCTGAAGTAATGCAAGAATTGTTCCTAAAACAAGTCCAATACAACAGCTTAATCCTGCAATCTGTAAGGTTACCAGTGCGCCTTGTAGCAGTAGAGGCATATGGGTAATAATAAGATTACTATCTATCATACAAAGTTCCACTTTTTTTTAAGTGCTGCAAGAGTGCCATCTTCTTCCATGCGCTCAAGCGTTACTGCAATGTAATCTCGTAATTCTGGATAATGTTTTGACACAGCAAAAGCACTGCTTTCTTGAGTATCTTCTATTTTAACAATAGTAAATGTATCAGTTCCAAATATATCAAAATAGGGTTTCATAGGGAGAAGACCTGTAACAAAAGCATCAGCTCTTCCTGCTTGGAGGGCTAAAATACCTTCACTTGTGGTGCTGCCTGAGATACGGATAACATTGATATTCGGCTGTGTTGACATGTAGTAGTCTGCAGTGTATCCCTCATTCACAACAACCGTTTTTCCTTTAAGTTTATGGAAGTCTGTAATATTCTTATCTTTAAGGCTAATAATATAGAGTGAATCACTGGTCAGATGTGGCTTGGTAAAAAGTACTCGCTCTCTACGTTTTTCTGTTGGGGTTATACCAGCAGCAATAACGTGAATATTCCCTAATTGTAATTCGGGTATAAGTGCATCAAAGGGAAGATCTTTAAAAACAACTTTTTTATTAAGGCGCTTAAACACTTCTGAGGTGACGTCGATATCAAATCCAACAATAACATTGTTTTCTTTCATCGAAAAAGGGGGGAACTCTGCATTAGTGCCTACTGTTACTGTATTATAATCAGGGCCAGGAGTTACTTTATGTGCTCTTTTCCAGAGGAATACACTAGTTCCAATAATCAATGTAGTAATACATAACAATGATATTCTATTCATATAAGTGACTTTCTATTTATTCTATAGGTATATATAGAGAGCTTTAATGCGTGATTGTTATTAATAAATATACTACGTTGTTGTACAAAAATATAGCGTTCAGTCAAATAGGGAAAAAGATTATCAATCTTGAGGGTATTGCATTACACAGGTATTAATCAATAATAATAACACACATTTTTCATTTTTCCTGCCAACCATATAAGCTTGTCTAAAATTTACATTAAATATTTTTTTAAAAAATCTTAAATGTTTCTCAAAGCTCTTACTGAAATTTAAAACGAAGTTGCCTGAACTGGTAGTACTGATGAATGATGGTTAACAATTAACCATTCACCATTAAACTTTTTATATACAAAAGTAAACCGAGCGGGGATAGTAACGAGTTTTTCTCCAGAAGTATATTGAAAAGTATACAGGCCAGATGCGACCAACGCAGCTTCAGATTCAATTGCTAAAAACTCTTCTGTTGTGATAGTTAGCGTGGGTAGTGAAATCAGATTTTTAAAATAGCTATGCAATTGATTATGGTTGGTACAAATAGCAGGAGAAAATGTAGGTAATAGAATGGCATGTTCATGATAGAGTTCTAAAACTTTTTGGACATCGTTTTTTGGGCAGATCATTGCGTCAACCCATTTGTTGTAAATAGAACGTGCAATAAGAGAGTGTGGCATATGTATCTCTATGGTTTAAATACTATAATATAAATAAGCATATCATACATTATACAAACAAGAAAGCCTTAAAAGAGGCCTTTCTTGTTTGTATACATTAGTTTTAATGGCGTAATTTTTGTGCTAAATCTATATTGTCTATAGTTTCTCTACACATTGGGCATACATGCTTGCAATGATGTACGCAGTTTTTACAGACAGCATGACCACAAATTTTATTTTTGTTTGCAGCTTTTAGAATAATTCTTTGCACTTCCCCTTGAGAATGCTCTTCTTTAAAATAGTCATAGCAGACTGGACATGATATTTCCATATTGCTGAGGATCGTCTCTTTTAGATTATCATTAGCAAACATGCTATTCATTATTGTAGGATTAATTGTCTTCATATTGACGATCTGCGCAATTAATGTAGCTCGTGTTGTATTGAGACTATCTTGCAACTTTCCCTTATCTCTTATTACACCAGATAAAGTTTTCTTTTCTTTTTCTAATTGCTCATCAAGAAGTTGAGCTAAAGCACTACGCATGTGTACAATAAAGTCATTCGCTGGAATAGTATGTACAAATAATATATTGTCATACATAAGTTGCAAGAGTCTTTGCTTGGTATCAGAAGATAATTGAGTTGACTGAAGATGTGTGTGTAATGTCTGGCTGTGCTTTTTAGCATGCATCAGTCTTGGCGAAACAGAGGTAGGTTTCTGTTGATGAGTTATCGTGGGCATATGAGGAGCAGAAGGTTTTGGCTGTTGAGGAGTGTAATGGTGCTGTATGCCAAGTTGCGTCGGGTGTGGTTGATTATAGTGCGCGTATGTAGAGTTGTTTATCTGCTGCATAATCTCATGATAGATAGTTTGTCCAAAAAATTGAGCTAAATTCTCTCCGCTGATATGAGATGTCTGCTTTAAGCGTGCAGCCATATTTCCTTGTTTAGATTTTACAATAGAATGTATATCCTCCATTGTAAGATTATATCCTTGGTCTCTTAAATCGCTGAGAATTCTTGCAGTCTTATTGCCTGTGTGTTCTATTAATCCATTATGAATTGCTGTACGTATCTGTTGATAGTCGCGAATATCACGACATTGCTCTAAATGCCTTCTTATGACGGAGCAGGCAGAATCAATCTCTTCTTCAGAAATAGGATGACCTTGGCTATATCCGCCCAGATCTGACCAGATTTGTGCGAGATGATCATCGATAGTAACGCCTTCGGGAGCGCGTTCATTATCTTTTTCTTTCTGATGATTATGCACAAATTCATGCATACGAGGTAAGTCTGCGTATAATTGTTGAGATACCACTGTTAATAGTGTTGTAATAGCCATTGTATGCTGTGAAACTAGTCTGTTCATAATAGACTCCTATAATAGTACGATAATTGTATGATAGTATACCGTAAGATTGTATAGAGTCTATCTTGTTGGCCTTATTGGTATTGATTTGCACAATATTTGTCTTAATTGAATAGATATATTAAATTATAAATATTAGTTTAATGCGCAATGATACATAAAGGATACTATGTTTATATGCAGACATTATAGTATTTTATTACTCGTTATTATCAATACTATTGTAATGCCATCAGCTCAAAAACGTCTCATTCGTAAAGATCTTTATGATAAATGTGAACAGAACATGATAACACGTGCTCAATTGCAAGAGCCAGATATGCTGCTTTCTGCAGTCATTAGTCGCGATTTAGAAATAATGATTAACCATAAGAATGCACTGCGAGATAAAATAGATCATTATAAAGGTTTTTTCACGCGCCATTTTATTCCCAGCCTCAGAAAATTACTTTTATGCATTGAGGGGAGTGTGTTTATGATATCAACTCCTATTGCTTATTATGGGATTATGTGGTCTCAAAATGTATGGAATGGAAAAGGTGATTTAGCTCTTAAAGCGGGAAACTTTTTGATAAAAGCTGCTCATTATATTGGTACTATTTCATTTGACACGAATATGCTTTACAATAAAGAAAAATTAGAGCGTATTATAAGTAAGCATCCTCAATTTATGACAGTTGTAGCCTTATCTTCAGCCGCAACTGTAGCCTCTCTTTTTTCAGGGATTTTGTTTATAACAGGAGCTTATAAACTCTATTATTATCATTCACATATCGATAGAGCAAGGCAACGGGCAGAAGTGCGCCTCAAGCGAGATAATGCTGTTATTGGGCGGCTCAAAGAGTTAAAAAATAAATTTGACAATACGAATCAATTTGTATGTTTTGAATGCCCTTAAAAACCTGAAAAAATTAATAGAGATCAGAATGTTTTTTGCCCCTCTGTTGGCTCTACTGAAGCGATGATTCTCCTTTCAGAGGTCATAGGGGGCGTTTGACAGCTAGTATTTAATGAAATAATCTTATTATAGATGATTAAAAAAGTAACAATCTTTAGATTGTAAAAAAGGGCTGTTTGAAAAAAAACAGCTCTTTTTATGTTAAAATTAAGTAAGAGAAGGTCAAAAAATAGATCTAAAAAGTGGCTAAATACTGTTATTGGGCCGCTCAAAAAGTTGAAAAGTGAATTTGACAATTTGTAAAAAACTGCTATTGTTAGATATATGGTATCATACATATTTATTACCATTGAGTTTAATAGCATTTTATACAAATTTAAACAATTGTGAGAAACATGAGTATACAAGCATTGGGTGTAGATTCACGTTTAGTGAAAGCAGTTTCTGAATTAGGTTTTACCCAACCAACAGCAATTCAGGAAAAAGCGATCCCTCTTCTTCTTCAAGGGGAAAAGGATCTTATAGGTTTGGCACAAACAGGTACTGGTAAAACAGCCGCGTTTGGATTGCCATTGATTCAGGCTGTCATGGAAGGTACTATTCAGGGACTTGTTATATGCCCAACTCGTGAGTTGTGTTTGCAGATCACTAACGAATTAACAGCCTATTCAAAATACGTTGAAGGTCTTAATGTAGTTGCTGTGTATGGTGGTGCTGATATTGTTGTGCAAATGCGTCAATTACGACGTGGTGCTCATATAATTGTCGGTACTCCAGGACGATTAATTGATCACATTTCACGAAAAACTATTACCTTAGACAGAATTGGTAGAGTTGTATTAGACGAAGCTGATCAGATGTTAGATATGGGTTTTCAAGAAGATATTGATGAAATCCTTAAATCTACACCAAGCAATAAAAAAACATGGTTATTTTCTGCGACGATGCAACCAAAAATAGAGAAAATTGCGCGTACCTATATGACAGATCCGCTTCATGTGACTGTTGGTTCACGCAATAGTGGTGCTAAAAATATTGAGCATTACTATTGTATGGTCAAAATGAGTGATATACAGACAGCGGTTAGAAGATTTATTGATTCATATCCTGACATGTTTGGAATAGTGTTTTGTCGAACCAAGCGTGATACACAAGAAATGAGTGCACAACTCATTAATGCAGGGTATAGTTCTGACGCATTACATGGTGACTTATCGCAGCCGCAACGTGATGCAGTGATGGAAAAATTTAGAAAAAAGAAGATACAAGTGCTTGTTGCAACTGATATTGCAGCGCGTGGTATCGACGTTGATGAAGTAACGCATGTTCTTCATTGTAATCTACCAGATGATATTGAAAATTATACTCACCGAAGTGGCCGTACTGCTCGCGCAGGAAGATCTGGTATCTCCATTATTATCGGTGCACCAATGCGTAAAGTGAAATGTGTTGAACAAGAATTAGGAGTTACCGTCAAGCCTATTCAAGTACCAACTGGTGAACAATTAAGCGGCAAGAAAGTAGATCATTTTGCTGAATCGCTTTTATTAGTAAATGTTGATGAAGTGACAAAGCCGTATACAGGGTTAATTCAAGAAAAATTACAATCTTTAACTAAAGAAGAACTTATTGAGCGCATTTTTTCATTACAATGCAGCGAAATGCTTCGTTATTACCAAAAAGCACCTAATCTGAATGTTGCTCCAGGTTCGTTCTCTGCTCGTGACAGATCACCTTCTTCGTATGGTAGCCGTGGTGGTGATTCACGTGTAAGAAGAAGCAACACATCATCATATGGAAATGCTCGTAGCAATGGTGGTAAGGAAGAAGCCCGTCTCTTTATTAATGTTGGCAAAATTGATCACATGAATAAAGAAAGTTTAATTAAATTTATTGCCACATCTTCATCTGTAGACAGCTCATGTGTTTCGCGTGTTTCTATGCAAAATACACGTTCATTCTTTACTGTTGATGATAATAAAAAAGCGCAATTAATTATAAAAACATTAAAAGATTCTACTCTTAAGGGTAGAAGAATTCAGATTGAGTTTGAACCAACTCGATAGAATAACAACAATAAAAAAGAGTATCCTGAAACAACCATTAGGATATTCTTTTTTATCTTTTATACTATTGTATGATATATTTTTAAAATATTATATGGTTGTTGATAAATTTAGATAATTTATTCATATTGCATAGGATTTGTCCTATCATTATCAAATAAATCAGATTCGATTCTACTCGCTTACAAAATTGTTGATAGCTTGGAATAGTTTTAAACTCATTATACATAAGATTCTTGATTAATTTATACAGTTTTTTGTGAGTTTTTATACTGCATTTTTATTTAATAATTGCTATTGTTATATATAGTCTGACCTGCCAAGTGCTCCTTTTCTTTAAACTTTACTTTTTTTAGATGTTCATCTATTTTATTTGTCAGATTTGATGCTAAGCAGTATACTTCTACTAAATTTGAAATCATCGTTTTTCCTTTTTTGGGTTAAGTTACAAAAAAAGTATTACGATGATTTCAGATTTTTTTCAACTTATTTAATTTCCTGATAAAGAGATATAAAGATAGAGATTAGTAATTAGGAGCATTATGAAAAATAAATTGTTAATAGCTTTATGCATTGCCAGCAATTGTATCCATTTCTCTAATGGCATGAATTTTATCAAAAATAATACCCCACCCATTATCATCAATCCTAATAAGCTTTCTAAAAGCCAACGCGAAGAGGTAACGAAGGTTTATCATAGCTATCTGCAGGAATGTTACCACAAATCCTCTAATCAAGCTGTATTGTATGGAATTCCATCAGTTTTTGCAGCCGTTAGTATGTATTCATATGTTACAATATTAATGATGACTGGTCGTTCCCCAAATCGTACCTTTGCTCTACGCCGTCTCTCAGCGTCAGCTTTTACGGCAACATTTGGAATATCATCTGTATATCATGTAGCAAACGTGATATATAATAATTACAAATTTCAACAAGCATCTTCTCTTAAATATTTAAATCATGATTTGTATAAACAGCTCGGGAAACCTTATGTTGAATCTCACGATCAGAGTTCACAATGGATGAGAGTATATAACTATCTTCCTCACTATTCACCACAAGCACTTGTTACAAAAGCAATTGATTTTACTAACGAAAAAAAATTATCAAAAGCTTTAAATGGTGCTTATTTAAGCCATACAATCAAAGTTCCACAAGAATATGGTCAGAAGAATTGAAATACTGTATTGCAAAAAAAGCATCAAGTCTTCTGGTTAACTCATTGAAGTAAATGTAGACATTAATATTACTGCTACAATAATAGAAAATATGATATTTTGATGCATATATTTCTTTTCTACCGAATATTTTTTCGAAAAATAATCAAGATGTTGTGATGGGCTTGTTGTTAATGCAGTAACACAGTTATCATTATATACTGCTTGTATATGAGCATCATTGATCATTGTGGATATTTCTTCGGTGTGATATTTTTCATCGCATAGGTATGATACGCCAGCACGTTTATTCATGTTATGAATGATGTTATTTATCAATGTTCCATAAGCGTTATGTCCACCATTATCAGTACAAGAAATATAGAGATTGGTAGTTGGGATTACTTCTAACAGTTCTTGTACGAATGAGCAATCATCTTTATTGGAAACATCTTCATCGTTCTTTTCGAAATGTAACCAGATATCGGCAGGAATTTTTTTTAATTGCTTAACGTAATCAAGAGGATCTTTGTACTTGTTAGGATTATATTGTGTTATACGGGGTAATTGTTGTTTAAACCATGGTGCAATTATATTATCAACCCAGGACGGTGCGATGCAATACAGGAGTGCTAGCTTTGTCTGAACCTGTTGCTGAAATGCATGATCAAAACGACCAATAGGGTTAAGAACATAAAAAACCTTACACGCATTAACAATTTTTAAACGCATTTCATCTGAAATATGTACTGTTTCTAACAACGGTTTATCAGTTTCATGAGGTTTATTAAGAATAGCCATAGCCTTTAGTGCCGTTGCAGCACCACGTGAGTGTGGATATATAACTTCCGGAAGGCTATCTAATAAACATAATGTTTTTAATACTGATAGCAGGGTTACTATATCAGGATCACCTGCAAAGCTAGATTTTGAAAATGGCATGCCACACCAGATAGTATGTGCTATCCAGCGTGATGCATCAGGAAAGTTAAAACTAATAACATCACCAGGTATACAGGTATTATTGTTTATCCTTCTATAGAATCGTAAAGCATCCTGTGATGATCCCCAGCCATGAACGGCAAGAGTTGGCCCTTTTCCATGCACAAGGCTAGTATGATCTTTTTTAGTTAATGTAATACATGGATTGTGTTGAATCTGGGTCCATATGTCTTGTGTTTCTGTGTAATGTTTCCATTCTGGATTGTTAATCTGATCAAACGTATTACGCCAAGGAGTTATTTGTTCAGTGTCCATGCAATAGGAAAAACAAGAAACCAATAGTACAACAGATAGATATATCATATTTTCTTTCTATAAAAACTTTTTATGCATTATAACAGATATTTTTATTTTCTTCCATAACTGCTCTTGAATGCCGGCAGGAAATGAGTGCCAGACAGAATAGAGCATTGACTCATTATAATAATGCTCTGATGAAGTTGCTTTTACTATCTCAGAAAGATATTTGTCTATAGTGTCCGTGCCTTTTGGATATTTTTTTACACACAACCAGGTGAATAATAGTGAACACAATTGCGCTTGCATTAAAGAGGGGAAATATTGCTCCCAGATAGAGATCTGCTTATTTGAACATGTTATGATATTTGTTTCATCGTTATTATAACATGCTGAGCGAACCAAATCATCATGCACCAGCATTAACATCAATTGACCAGTTGTGGCATTCCACACTCGTGCAGTCTTGTCATCTGAAGCGGTTAAAATGTGCGTTGCATCATTATTATAACATGCCGACCTAACCCAACCATTGTGTAAGAGATTTAGTATGGAGTTGCCAGTTTTAGCATTCCACACTCGTGCGTGGCGATCATCGCAAGCGGTTAAAATGCGCGTTTCATCTCTATTATAACATGCTGACCTAACCCAACCATTGTGTAAGAGATTTAGTATAGGTTTGCCAGTTTTAGCATTCCACACTCGCACAGTCTTGTCATCTGAAGCGGTTAAAATGTGCGTTTCATCATAATTATAACATGCTGACCTAACCCAATTATTGTGTGAGAGGTTGAGTATAGGTTTGCCAGTCTTAACATCCCATACTCGTGCGTGGTGATCATCCGAAGCGGTTAAAATGTGCGTTTCATCATGATTATAACATGCTGACATAACCCCATCGTTGTTTGAGAGTTTTAGTATGACGGAGCCAGTATTAGCATCCCATACGCGTGCAGTCTTATCCTCTGAAGCGGTTAAAATATGTGTTTCATCTCTATTATAACATGCTGAATTAACCCAACCATTATGTAAGAGATTTAGTATAGGTTTGCCAGTTTTAATATCCCATACACGTGCAGTCTTATCATTTGAAGCTGTTAAAATGAGTATTTCCTTCTTATTGAATACAACAGAATTACAATTATCGGTTCTTAAAAATCTGTGATCAGTAGACCATAAAGATCTATTGTGCATATATTGTATAGTAACAAGATTAATTAATTCAAGGGGTAGTTGTGTGAGATTATAGTCCATCGCTTGTTGTTCATGTACCATGCACTGTATTGCAGAGGCGCTAATGGAAAATGCTATCAAAATACTTTTCATGTATGTGCTCCTTTGTTGTGTAAGTTATTAACCTCATAAATATTGTTTTATTCTCTTCCACAGCTGTTTTTGAATGCCGGCAGGAAATGATTGCCAGACAGCATAGAGCATTGACTCATCATAATACTGTTTTGGTGCAGTTGCTTTTAGTATTTCAGAAAGATATTTGTCTATAGTGTTCGTGCTTTTGGGATATTTTTTTACGCACAACCAGGTGAATAACAGTGAACACAATTGCGCTTGCATTAAAGAGGGGAAATATTGCTCCCAGATATATGCACATGTACTTGAACAGGTTACAATTTTTGTTTCATCTCTGT